>Ga0187844_10001795_pt1 | contig 15953 bp, 17 predicted proteins | sample SpaLakP09_SKY_50_FD_134517 | JGI IMG/M metagenome (GOLD analysis project Ga0187844, IMG submission 134517) | Oligotrophic lake water microbial communities from Sparkling Lake, Wisconsin, USA - SP09_SKY_50 | ecosystem: Environmental > Aquatic > Freshwater > Lake | place: USA: Sparkling Lake...
CGACCTGGGTGGCGCCCGACGTGTACAGCGCTGCGGTCGTGATCGCCAACGAGGAAGGTTCGGTACGCTGAGGTATGGCCGTCATTCCCGCGTAGGCGGCAACGCATGCGTTGGCTCCATAGCACCTTTGCTCATAGGTGCTATGGGTTCCCGCCTACGCGGGAACGACGTCACTTGCTTGGGGTTTGTCTTAATTTTGCGAAGGCAAAGTCGCTGAACAGGCTCAGCGGAATGGCATTGGCCATGGCTTGCATGCCCGCATCGTTGGGATGCAAATGGTCGCCGCTGTCGAACACCGGCAGGATGCGCGCCGGGTTGCCCGGATCGCGAATGGCGAGGTCGAAATCGATCACGGCATCAAACTCGCTGCTGGTGCGGATCCAGGCATTGACCGCTTGCCGCACTGCCTCCTTGTCGGCCGTATAAAAACCCGGAACCCCGGTCCCTTCAAATGGCGTCAGCGTTCCGCCGAACACGACAATGCCTTTCGCATGCGCACGGGCGATCAGCTGGCGGTAGCCTGCAATCAAGTCTTCCGCCGTCACGGCTTCACTGGCCGGCGTGAAGGCCCCGGCGAAACCGATGTCATTTATCCCGAGCAAAACGATCAGATATTCCACGCCCGCGGCCGCCAGGACGTCGCGATCGAAACGGACCAGGCCGGCAGGTCCGACGGTCGATGAAGGCAAGGTACGCAAAAGCCTGTTGCCGCCGATGCCGCGGTTGGCCACGCCCAGCGCACGCTGAGCCAGCAGCGAATTCTGTTCGGCGGTGGCAGCACTGAGCGAATTTTGCTGCGCGTGCAAGCGCCGGAAAAGAAAGTCGGGCCAGCGATGGTTGGCGTCGTAGATGGTCGAGGCGCCGTCGGTGATCGAGTCCCCGAAGGCAACAATGGACGCATCCAGGAAGGAGGACTGCACATCAATCTCCGTGAGGAAAGGCCAGGAAGTCATGGCCTGCTGGACTGGCATGCTGGTGGCGCCGGCATAGTTTCCTGCAACCGAAATGTAGCTGGTCTGGTAGGACAGGCCATGCACCGTGGTGCCGAACGCGGCGCCGGGGAAATACAGGCTGACAGCCAGGTCCGACATGGGCGGAACCTGGAGCGTGACCGGATCGCTGAGCACGGGCGCGCGCGGTGGAATGACGACGGTCGGGGAGCCGCTGAACGTCAGCACCCGGTCCGATCCGGGCACGATAACGGCCCCGGCGATGCGCAAGGCAACATGCGCGGCGCCTATGCGCAGCGGCGAATTGCCATGCTCGTTCGACAAGCGAACCCGTACCTGGCTGCCGCCTATGCTGGTGTGCACGATCAGGCGCACCGTTTGCTGATTGAATCGCAGCAACTGGCTATTCGATGGCGGGCCGGCAGGGCCGGTGGCCCAGGTAGCGACCCAGTTTTCCCCGGTCCACTGGCGGGCATCATGGGCATCCCCCAGGGTTGGGACGAGCGCCAGCGCTGCCGCGAGCAGCAGGCGAAGCGCGCTTTGAGTGACGTTGAACATGTTGATCTCTCCAGGCTGGAAGTTCGCTGATGGCCCAGAGTGAAGCGACTGCGGTGTTCGTCCATTGCGCCATCTCTAACAAGGCGCGGGAAGACCGAGAGCGCGGAAAGTATCTCCCACGTCGCAGAAAGTTGGTTTATCACGGCATGGTACCGCTACCTTTTGAGCGGATTTACCAAGGAAACTGATGATTCGCTCCCTTCTGCTCTTGCTCGCGCTGGCGGCCTTGCCGATTGCTTCGACCGCGGCGTCGAACAGCGTATTGATCAAGGGAGCGGACGGCAAGGAGCTGAGGATCACGCCGTATGGCGAGCATGTTGTGCGGCTACAGGTGCGTCGCGCCAATGAAGCTTACCTGCCCGACGACGCCTACGACATGGTCGAATCGCATCGTCATGGAGGACGGCTCGTCGTCACGCAGGAAGGTGGCAAAGTCAGCCTGCACAACAGCGTGCTGCGCATGCAGGTCGACCGCACAAGCCTGGCCGTCACCTTCTGGCAGACACATGGCAAGACGCCAGTCCTGCAGGAAAATGGCGCTACCGAGTGGGGCAGCACAAGCATCACCCGCGGTTTCGTGCATGATCCGGCTGAGCATTTCACGGCGCTGGGACACGGCTATTTTGGCCGCGCCGACACGGTCGACCTCAAGGGGCAACGCATCGCGCGCAATTACGGGGCAAACCAGATTGACCAGGCGCCGCTGCTGGTGCCCTTCTACATATCGAGCAAGGGCTACGGTGTCTTCCTGAACAGCACCTTCCCGAATACCTTCCAGTTTGGCGTGGACGGTCGCTACGACATGGCCATCGATACCTGGGATGGCCGCGGGCGCATGGATTACTTCTTCATTGCCGGGCCGCAGCCGAAGGATGTGCTGCAACATTACGTGGCGCTGACCGGCAAGCCGCGCCTGCCGCCAAAGTCCATGTTTGGACTGGCCTTGTCCGACAAGGGCCACGACCACACGTCCCCTACCCCGTCCGACGCAGCATGGTGGGTGCGCAAAGTGGACGAGCACCGCGCTGCGGGCTTTCCGCTGGACCACCTGGTCAACGACAACCGCTGGCGCGCAGCCGGTGGCGAACGCTGCCGCTCGAAAGTCGAATGGGACCGCACGCGCTTCCCCGATCCCGCAGCGTTCAAGCGCTGGATGGACAAGCAAGGGCTGGTGAGTACGCTTGATTTCAACCGCTGCATTGCGCAGTTCAGCGAAGGATGGCGGCCGGCTTACAACCTGCCCGAGCCGGGCAAAATCGACTTCAGCGACAGCGCGCCCGACCTGAGCAACGCAGGATTCCGGACCTGGTTCTGGAAGCTGCTGTACCAAAAATCGCTGCGTCCGCAATTGCAATTCCCGGGCGATGCCTTGTGGATCGACGAATTCGACGAGATGGGCGTTGCGCCCGCGCACATGACATTGGCGAACGGCCACAGCTATGCGGAAATGCGCAATTACTGGTTCTTCCTGATCAGCCAGAGCCTGGTCAGGGATGGCTGGGACCGGTCCGACATCAAGAAGCGCCCTTTCGTGTGGGTGCGCGGCATGGGGTCGGGCGCGCAGCGCTACGCCACCCTTTGGAGCGGTGACATCAAGCCCAGCTTTGAAGAAATGAAACTGCAGATTCGCGGCATGCAGCTGGCGGGACTGTCGGGCTTTCCGTACTGGGGGCATGATGCGGGCGGCTTTTTTGACTGGGACAGCAAGACGGGGCCGGATGCGGAGCTGTACAAGAAATGGTCGATGGCGATGGGCAGCTTTTCGCCCATCTGGAAGCCGCACGGCATGGGCCCGTCGCGCTGGCCGCTGGACCGGTCGGCAGGTGAGCAGGCGGTGGCGCACAAGTTCGCAAAGTTGCGCTATGAACTGATGCCTTACATCTATTCTGCCGCGCATGAAGCGCAGGCGACCGGCGTGCCGATGGTGCGTGCCATGCTGCTGGACTATCCCGCCCAGGAAGCTGCATGGAAGCACGACCTGCAATACATGTGGGGACCGGACCTGCTGGTGGCGCCATTTACCAGCGGCGCGGATGCGCAGTCGTTCTGGCTTCCGCCTGGTAAATGGTGGAATTATTTGCGTCCGGAACTGGTGATCGATGGCGGTGGCGTCAACAGCGCAGCAGCCGGTGGTGACGAGATTACAGTCATGGTCAAAGCGGGAGCACTGATTCCACGCTACGGCTTTGCCAAGAGCACGGCCTTCATCGACAAGGCGCATCTGATAGTCGATGTGTTCACCGGCGCGGACGGGAATGCGATGCTGGTCGAAGATGATGATGTCACCGAAGAATTCCGGACCAAAGGCCGCGCCAGCCATACTGCCCTGCACTTCGGCCAGGGCGCGATGCGCATCGACATCGGCCCGGCACGCGGGCGCTATGCCAAGGCGCCGCAACGCCGCAGTTACCTGATCAGACTTCACGGTGCCGGTGATGCCGCCTGTTTTGCAGCGAACGGCAAACGGGTGGCCAGCAGCGCAGCAGCGGATGGCGCGATCGAGATCGTGGTTTCGGTTGCCAGCGTAGCAAAGAAAGTCAGCGTGGAGCGATGCCGCAATTTTTGATCCCACAAGATGCGAATGCTCGGCTATAATTCTGCTCGCCGGACGGGGGGGTATAGCTCAGCTGGGAGAGCGCTTGCATGGCATGCAAGAGGTCAGCGGTTCGATCCCGCTTACCTCCACCACAATCTACGGCAGTTTCAATCTACAACGGCGCAATTCATGCCGCCGGCAAAATGCACTGCCATTCTGGCTTTGCGCTTAGACCCAATAAAAAGCATATGTACGCTGTTCGCTGGTGACCGTGACGCGCGTCAGGATGTAGATCTCTTTGTTGACAGGATCGACAACCCGACGCTGTTTTCTGAGCATGACAAGGATGCGCGGATCGAGCCTGGACAAAGTCATCGAGACAGTATTTGCATCTTGCCTGGTCATTTCTGCACTGGCGACATCAAGGAGCCGGGCTGTCTGGTTATCGAAAGGCTGCGCTTCGATGACAAACAATTCGAGCACGGCTGAAAAATGCGCGGACACATCATCCGGGGGCAGTATGACTTCGACCAGTGCCTGCGCATGTGCCGCGACCTCGGTCAAGCGCAGGCTGGCATCGGCATGTCGCCGCTTGCAGATTGAAATTGCCGAACTTATCAGCGCCCAGATGGCGTTGAAGACCAGAAAACCTGCAATCCCGAGAAATAGCCATCGAAATGCAGGCGCCATCGGCGCCAGCCAGAGCAAGAGCGCTGTTGCGACCGCGACAAAGAGAATCCTCACTTGCAGGTTCGCGTTGTCGAACCCCGCGTCCTGATCACTGGCCCATAAGGCGCCGCCGCCGCGAGCGCGCCAGCGCGCCACGTCGCCGTCTGCGACGCGCCACAGGACAAAAATCAGGGTCGCGATGCACGCGAAGGAAAAAGCGGCCAGCGTCATGTGGTGAGCTACGATCGCCATCAAACATGCGACGCATGACATGGTCAATAGCAGCCAGTACGCCATACGGCTCGCAATACGGTGACTGCCAATCGAATTGAGGGGTAAGTTTTCGGTTTCGCCTATGCGCAGGGTGGGCTGCGAATTCAGCATCGATTCATGCACCGTGTTTATCAAGCGGCCCGCCGTTTAGTTGGCCTGATGGCGCGTCCGGCACTTCGATCGTGAATTTGTAGGCGAAGCCAATCATGTAACCCGGCAGCAAGGCAAGGCACCACGGCAGGAAGGTGGCATGCCGGTCGCCGGCGAGGAAGAAAACCGCGAATAGGGTCCCAAGATTGGCCAGCGTAACGGCCGCCAGCCAGGTCGCGGTCTTCATGAAACCCAGGTGGCCGAATATTAGTATGTAGCTCGGCGGAAAGAGCATCAAGATCAGGGTGAGCAGCAACCAGCCGATTTCCAGTCCTAAAGTGCCTGAGGCAGCCTCAGCTGCGGCCGGCATGGCGAACGCGAGCACACCTGCAATCCATGCGTTGTTTGTTCTCATGCGGCCATTATGACAGTACGCCGCGCCAGGAGTAATTCCGTCGAAATGCCTGCGTCATCAGCGCCAGCCATTGCAAGAGCGCTGGTTTGCGGATATTCCATTTCAATCGCTCGAAAGTCGTTAAACAAGACCGAGACCAGGAGCCTCCACCAAATGCCAAGTTACTTCTGATGCTTCTACAGGAATCAGCCATTCCTGCAGCAATTGCGGAAAGCTTTGGCCGACAACAAGCCAAACCTGCCTCCACACCTGGTTGATGGTGGATTGCAATGGATGATCCGTATGCACCCATGGCTGCCACGTTCCCGTGAATGGACAAACTTCAATTGAGATACCTGAAGAGAAGAGATCGGATTCTTGCACTTCACGAGTCTGGCCGGGAACGCCCCTAGGATTCACTGAACCAAAATCGCAAGGCACTGTCAGGTAGTACTCCCAAGACACGCCGGAAATTTCCCCGCCTGCTATCCGATCCGCCTCCCTGAACGTCTGGAATAGTTCGCCTTTTTCGTAGAGGCCCGGAGGGACTGTTTCAACGACTGCCCGACAATGATCCGAACTGCCCGGCACTATCGGCCGCCAATAGCCAGCTATCGGCGCTATCACTTCGCCAGTTACAATTGATGTCCGACGCAATGCATAACGGCCATCCAAGAAATGGCGGCCGGTCTGAGGAACGGCCGAGCTTGTTATTGGTTTGACGAGTGGCCGGCTTACCCCCATCGCGGCGGCGAGCAGAGTATCCCTGTCACCGTTCCAAGGTGGTAAATCCGCAGGCGGCAGCGGCACAACCTTGTCCAAATTAGGGAATCGGCTGTCCGGATTAAAGTCGATTTCATCGCTTAATACACGATATCGCTCGCCCCGTGCCTCATCGATACTTGGCACGAGCGCATTTGCAAGATCCGAGGGGGCCAGAAATTCCAGCCACAAATTTCGAGCGCAATTCCCGCACCCAAGCCTGACGCCTTCGTGCAAGGTTTTCACTGCGCGAGCCTTCGTTTCCTTTGTGCGCTCGCCATTGACCGTACCATCAGGTGCCCTGGGTTCGCGATGCAGGAAGTGTAAATAGTAGGCCGCTGGCCCGTGCCCTTGTGCAAGGGAACACTCCAACATTCTTGTTGCGACCGGGATGTTGGCCCAATATCCTGGCAGTGCGCCGTCCATACCCGCCCGCAGCCGCTCGCCAAGGTAGGCCATCGCTTGCGGACTACCCATCTCTGCCGCCTTCTGCCAAAAGGCGTATGCCCTCGTCGCATCAGGACTTACACCAGTACCATTCATATGGTAAGTTCCCATCCTGTCGTAGGCCGCTGGAACGCCTAATCGCATTCCTTCCTCCACAAGCTGAATTGCGTCTTCGACGCCGTGGAGGGGATCGCGTTTGGCCAAGTACAGACTAGCCAGATTCAACATGGCCTTCCAGTGGCGCCGATCGGCAGCCATCCGGGTTAATTGCACAACCCGTGAATAGTCAGGTTCGTCGATCCGTTCCGGAGAAACAAGCGCTCGCGCTTCGCGAAACCATTGATCTGCCTGTGCATCCAGGAGCGGGACTCGCGCTGCCTCGAATGTACATGCGAACGACGCAACATGCGGATTGAAGAGGGGAAGGCTTTGGTTACGAGGAAGATCGGATGATGGAATTCTCATTTTGCATCCAGACAGAGTGACCAGTACGAGTGACAAGGCAATCCATCGGCAAACAGTCCGAAGAACAATTGGATCAGACATAGTTATCCCAATAGAATGAACGAACTGCGGTCATCTTCCAATGGAAGCATGAAGCCGACTAACTTCTTGCGTAAAGCATCGCTGGCGCTTTCAAGAACTCTTGTCCTGTTTTCTTGCATCAAAATTTTCCAACTATTGAAGGCAATTGCTATATTGCTGGCGCTGCCATTTCCCCCATCGCAACCCTGTGATCCACCGCTGTGTTGAGCCCAAATGCGTTTCCGCAATTTGCACGCCACCGCAGGGTCGTTCGTCGCCATATTGATTTCGCTGTCGACGGCCATGCTGCGCAAGTTCAGGTTGGCGCTGCCGAGCATCAGGAACGCATCGTCAACGAGCGTTAGTTTCGAATGAACGTAAATTTCCCGATAGCGCCATCGCCCATCTTTGAAGTCGCAAGTATTAAGCATTGCCGTCGAAATCTTCAGTCCGAATCTGCTTTCCAAAGTGAACGGGTCGGGCTTTTCAATGGCATTCGCGCGCTGCAATACTTGCCGCCATGAATTTGTCCAATTGACTGACTTCGGTCCGTTTCCTTCGGAGATTTCCTTGACCTGTCCCGTCATCGCGTCTTGCTGTCCCAAGGTCGCGAGCGCGTCGTACGTACGCGGGATCATGCCCTTCCGTTCTGGCACAGGGATGACAATGAAAACATGCATAACAGGCATACTGCGCATTGTTCTTGCTGCGCTAACACACCCGGCTCTCCATGCAGCGATCACACGCTGACGCTTTTCAATCAGTCGTTGAGCCCAATTGGTGTCTTGGAAATACTGATTTTCGATATACAAGTAGCGAGCGGCAAGCGCAGCGACGTCCAGTGCCAGATAGGATATGTCGCGAATAGTTGTGTCATTTTCTTCCGGTTGGGTTCGGACGATCTGGACGCTGGAATCTCCTGCGACTGGCCGGCGCAACAATGCCGTTGGCATGCCGCGACTGCCCAGTTCGCTCGCCTCGCCGCGTTTTTTCTTGGGGCCGGCGCGCTCCTACCCTTTCACAAAATTATTGTAAATATCCACCAGCGCCCGTCCCTCGATACGACATGCGTAGTCATGGTAGGGCTTCAACGTCCGAAACTCCCCCGGCATATGCTTTTGAGCTTGGACAGACTCGTTCTTCTCCTTCCGCCCGCCGCCTTCTCGCCGAGAATCATCTGGCGCATGGGCATTTGTATCCCAATAGTCGGTCAAGGAATTCAACCCCATTACATAGCCGACCGCCTTCTGTCCTTCGTCATGAAAAAAATCAATCAAGATCGGCTTCTGATGGTGTGTGGACACGTGGACTAGTCCGTTGCGTTCGACACTCAGCTTGTCGAGCCCACAATCGACCAACTCGAGACTCTCGGCTCCGGCAGTGGCCGAGCCGCTTCGGGTCCGAATCTCTACACCCTTGATATCCCCCAAGAAAGCGGACCGATACCAGCTATGGCAATATTCTTCCCTTGCCAGCATTGAGATCAGTTCGGGAGTAGGCGGATACAGTTTTCGTCTGAGCGAAACCATTGGCTCGCGCATGAACTTCGCCAGAGTCACCGGACTGTCGTGATAGGCCTGGACCAATTTTCGGCTGCGTTGAGCACCAAGGATGTCGATATTGTCGCGGCACCAGCCACCGTCAGCTCGCCAAGGCCATGTACCGTGGGTATACCCAGGCATGCTTGGCGGGTGACCGCAGGGGATTTTGCTCAGCGTCGAGTCGAACCAAACCAATAGTCGGACTTTTACTCCACGGCGACCGGCAGCGATCAGTAAATCGCCATAGGTTTCACCACGTGGCCAGTGCCCACCTCTGTTCCGGACAAGTTCCATTCCAGGGTCGAATCCCCAGCAGCAAAGGTCGATGCTTTCCTTTGCCGCTTTTATCTGGCAGGCGATGTCCGCGAAACCTTCTTCACCGCCCATGAGCAATGTGAGTTTATTATTGTGACTGATGGGATGTGTACCCGCCGCGTTCGCCTTCTCCAGAAACCATTGAACAGTTGCTGTAGCCGTGCGTGCTACTTCATCTATATACGTTTGTTCAGGGCGTTTGAAATCGTCCGGCATGAAGAGTCCCAAGCGAAGAAGAATTGACGACGCCGTGCGGCACCAGCGGCGCTTTGTCGTGGCGAAAAATGTCCACAATCCTTGACTTGATTCTTGATGCTCGTCATTGGTCGGGATCAGTTCCTATGGACAACTCTAGACAATTGATCGTGCATCACCTTGACAAGGGTCAATATCGACACAGACTTAGCACTCGATGCGTGCTATTGCGGAAGCAGGGGCAGGTTCGTTACGGCCGCAGAGACGAAGGGGAGAAATAGGCTGGAAACAAAAGGTCAATCGAACTCAATTCAGTCGGAAGAAATATGAGCTCTCGCGGGCCGCTTCCTTTCACGGTGCCGCAGAATCGGGATAGGGGCGATCAGTTTGCCTGATCGCCCCCCCCACACCACCCGGCATGCGGGTCCGCACCGGGGGCGGTTCGAGCAGTTGAGGTCAAGACAGGCGAGGCACGCGCGGCCGGTCGAAGTATGCAATGGTAAGCACGCTGTTGAGCAGCTTGTCACTATTGCACCACCAGCGACAGCGTTGGCTGCCACTCTCCTGGCGACGGCCTGTGACGCCCAAAGTTTCACCAACTCCTGATAAATGGTGGTTCCATGCTTCCAGTGCTTAAGCTGGATAGCTCGCAGCCTGTGGCGTATCCATTCATCGAGTGTTGCCGGCTTTCGCTAAGTCATTGATACCCTTGGTCGGTGCGCGAAGATTCGAACTTTCACCTCACGGGAATGAAAATCGGCAAGTACAAGCCTGCTAAAAACAATGAGTCGCCGACCGACGACAACGGCGTCCACATCAGGTTTCGGCGGGGAGGCTCTCCGGAGTCTCGCGGACGTGGATGATTACCTACAAGGTCGGCACGAAGTCCTGACCAGCGCACATCTTCAGTCACCCGCAGCGACACCACTGTCCGGCAACTGATGCTCTTTGACCTTGTCGCTACTCCGACGCCCCTCGACGAGCGCCCTTGAAATATCGTCACTGTAGCTGACGTATCCTTCGAATTGGTCCAGGCCCGCTTTGAACAAGCGGTCCTTCACGCTGTCATTGGCGCCGCACAAGATCATACGAAGTCCAGATGCGTGCATACGGACCATCAGGTTGTCGAGAATGATCAGGTCCTCCATCTCGATAAAACCAACTCCGTCCAGTCGCAGCACCAGCACTTCAAAATGGGATGTCGACCATCCCCTCATCCGCTCGGCCAGGTCGGCGGCGACGAACGACATCGGACCGGTAACCATATAGATCTTAATGCGGGTCGGCGCCCGCGTATGCCCGGCGTTCGAGATATTCCCACCATCGTCGCCATCCTTTTCAGGCATTTTTGTGACCTCTTCTGTCGGCTGTAACTGTCCACGCCATCGGATTCTGGGCGCTTTCCCATACTCATGGTAATCTAGTTGCATGATAATGACATGATAATACAATTCCAACCGATGTTTTACCGACAGATAGCAAGCGCACACACTTCGCCCCTCTTCGAGCTGCGCTTGCGAAAAGCCGTCGCATTCCTTGCTGGCCGTGGCATCGCGCTTCCGCCTGCAGCGCTCATGCCGCGATTGCGCGACTACCTGTCCTCCATGCTCGTTGCCGAATCCCTGGCGCCGACGCCGCTCCATATTGCGTCGCTCATGAATGACTTCAGGAACCTTGTCATCCAGTTGCAGGCAGGAGGGCCCATCATCCAAAGAAAGCGCGACACGATCACAATGCTGTTCGACGTTTTCGCGGTGCAGAGCGAAATGTCGATCGATTGCCCAGACGATCTGGTTCTTGGCTACACCCAGCTAATGATGGGTTTCCTGATTTTCCAAGCGACGCCTGGCAGGATTGGCATGATTGGTCTTGGGGGTGGTTCCCTGGCTAAATTCTGTTACCGTCATCTCGGCACATCTGCCATCGACATTGCGGAAATTAGTGAAGCTGTCATCGCGCTGCGCAGCGTGTTCAAGATTCCCCCTGATGGCCCGCGCTTCAACATACGTTGCCAGGATGGGGCCGTGTTCGTAAAGGAAGCGACGCATGCGTTTGATGTCTTGCTCGTCGACGGTTTCGACAAGGATGGACAACCGCCACAGCTATGTACTCGTGGTTTCTACGATGACTGTTACCGGGCGCTCGCCACCGAAGGGATCATGGTGACGAATTTGCTCGGCGGCGAAAAGGATACCGAGTCCCATATAGAAGCCTTGCGCGCGGCTTTTCACGGCCAGGTGTACGTGATCGATGCGTTTGATTCGCTCAACAGAATCGCATTTGCATGCAAAGGCGATTTATTGCAAATGGATATGCAATCCATGTTGCGTCGGACGCAGCAGGTGCCCGCGATGCATCCGATGATGCTCCGTTTGGTCGCACACGCTTTGCTGCACGAGCGCGACGGTGCGATACCTGCACTGAATTTGGCCGACGTCGAAACCCTATCGGCATGAGCGCCAAATACCGCCTGCCCCGCCCCTGAAACCGAGCAGCCGGTCATTGTCCGGAAAAGCGCAAGGCACAGTGCCGTCTATACCAAAACGCGCCGGTTCTCGCGCATGAATACATCGATTTGATGCTCAATCACAGGGGCTATCATCGCCGCGGGTTGTCGGCCTTGGGGGCAGGCAAGTCGCGCAGTGGTGCCGAACAGCCGACAAATCAGCGGCCGGTCGTCATAAACACCGCAGCCATTGACGGTCAGGTGCGGACAATCCCAGCGTTCCGCTGCGCTGTCGCGCGCCGCTTCACTCAGTCGGGGCAGGTCTGCGATTTCAGCAGGCGAGGCCATGATCGGACCACAGCAATCGTGGCAACCTGGAACACAGGTAAATTCCGGAATGTGCTGCCTGAAGAACATGATCTTCTGTCTGTATTGCATCAGGCCCACCTTGTGTGAATGTTCGGTAAAAATTCCGCTCGGCAGCGCCATGCCTACAGGGGAACGCCAATACTATGACAATAACATGATAATAGCGTTATAATTAATCAAGCGCTCCGAATTCAGCCTGCCGGTCAGTTTTGTTGCAATCCGACCATAGTTAAGGCCGCCGCTCATGCGGGAGTCCGAAATCGGCAGCGATGTGAAAAGTGGGGCTACGTGAGCGGGAAAACCAACAAGCGCGGAATCCGCGTCGTAGTATGGAAAGCAAAGGCACGCATGAAAGACGATCTTTCAAGAGCCCGGATAGTTGAATTCGAGGGTACGGGGAGTTACGAGGCGTGCTTCGGGAACGGCGGCGCCAATTTCAAGGCGGCTGTGGCCAAGGCAGAAAGGGAGTCCGCCCCTGGCCTCAATGGCAAAAGAGTGGTGGATGAAATAATTCGTGTCAGCGTCGAGCTCTACATTTCGAACCACCCTGAGCGCTAACCTTGCTTAGGGGCAGGCAGTCGCTCAGTTCCACTCTCTTCTTCCTGAACGTTGCGCCTTTTGACTTTCGTCGCATAATCGACATCATGATCAGCCAGATACTGGCGAATAAGCTGGCGGATTACCTGCGAAGGCGTCAAATCCTGCGAAGCGCATAATGCGTCGAACGCCTGTTTTTTCACAGGATCAATGAGGATCGTTAGTCGCGCGGTCTTGGTTTCCATTGGGCACACCACTATGCTAATCGGATTATCATTATACACACATAGATTCGGCGGAGCGCCCATCCGGTCCCAACACGCGCCTGGCGCTGACAATGTAGTGGATACCACGTGGGCGAAGCCAAAAACGAAAAAGCCGGCTTTCGCCGGCTTCCGCTAAGTCTTTGATTCTATTGGTCGGGGCGAGAAGATTCGAACTTCCGACCCCTTGCACCCCATGTGCAGAACGCATACTCCAGCACGGTCTAGTGCCATCCAACCAAATCAATATTTTTCTTTATTTTTCAATGACTTGCGGAATTCATTGTCCAATACCGCCTATTTAGCTACACTACGATCTACTGGAAATGTAGGGGTAAATGTAGGGGTATGCAGCCCCAGCCCCGATCTATCAATTATGCCAAAGCTCACGCAGCGATCATTAGAGTCTATCACCATCGATAGTGCCGGCACCACCGTGCGCGAGGACGGCAACCTATTCGGTCGGGTTCGCGCAAAAGCTGGAGGCAGCATTTCGATCGCCTTCTACTATCGCTTTCGGTTTGGCGGCAAGCTCAATGACTTCTCTTGCGGAACCTGGCCGGCGGACGGTCTGGCAGCCATCCGGTCAAACCGCGACGCCGCACGAAAAAAAGTGTCCGAAGGAGTGGACCCTCGTGCAGACAAAAAAATTGTCCGGCATCAGCGACAAATAGAAGTTCAAACACTGATTCAAGAAATGGACCGCAAGCGCGCTGAGGACTTAAAGGTCCAGGACATGTTCGACGCCTGGATCAAAGACGGCGTGCGACGCAAGGACGACAACGCGGAATTGAAGCGGTCCTTCGGTGCAGATGTACTTCCTGATATTGGGACTATTGCGATCAAAGACTTGACCGAGCACGACTTGCGCGGCGTGCTTCGCGCACTCGTGGACCGGGGCGTCAATCGCACGTCAATTATGGTGCGGAACAGCCTGACTCAAATGTTCGCGTGGGCAGAGAAGCGCCAGCCATGGCGCAAGCTGCTCGTTGATGGCGACCCGATGGATCTGATTGAAATCGAAAAAATAGTCGCCCCAGAATACGATATGGACGCTGTGCGCGAACGCTACTTGTCGGACGATGAGATACGGGAACTGAGGGACATCATCCAGAGAATGCGCGACAAGTACGAGGCTTCCGAAAACAAGCGCGTAGGTCCAAAGCCGCTCGAGCGCACAACCGAGTACGCGATCTGGATCATGCTGTCGACGATGGTACGCGTCGGGGAGCTCACCATGGCCAGGTGGAGCGACGTCGACCTGAAGGCCGGCGAATGGTTCATCCCGAAGAAAAACGTCAAGGACAATGTCGCGGACCTCACGGTCTATCTGTCGCCATTCGCGCTGGACAAGTTCAAGCGCCTGAAGGAAGAAACCGGCTATAGCGATTGGTGCTTCCCTGGCCGGGGTGGAGAAAGTCACGCGAGCGTGAAGGCGATCGCGAAACAGATAGGGGATCGACAGTCGATGTTCAAGAAGGCGGCGGACGGTACCGCGCGTCAGCCGATGAAGAATCGACGCCACGATAATACCCTGGTGCTGGGCGCCGGCGAGACTGGGGACTGGACACCGCATGACCTGCGCAGGACAGGCGCCACGTTGATGCAGCGCCTGGGCGTGTCATTGGAATTGATCGACCGATGCCAGAATCACGTCCTGCCGGGCAGCAAGGTCAGGCGTCACTACCTTCACCACGACTATGCGGAGGAGAAGCGGGAAGCGTGGAGCAAGCTCGGGGAGCACCTTGCTAAGACACTGGGCGCCGCATATCATCTGAACTCCATCCCCTGAAGGAATTCTATGCTCATGTCGAAACTCAAGTTGCTGATTCCGGTCTCCGCCTTTGCAATCGCCATGGCCGGGTGTGGCGCCAAGAAAGAAGCTGCGCTTGTCGGTATATGGCAGTGCCCCAATCACATTCTTGAGTTCTCTGCAGAAGGGACTGTGCAGGTAACCCAGCTATCCTCGGGCCTTAAGTGGGCTAGAGTCTATGCCGTTATCGATTCGCCGCAGTACTGGGGCGAATTGAAAGCAGAGAGCGCCCCGGTCCCGCTAAATGAGTATCGGTACATGCGCGCTGAGCCCACTATTGTCAAGCTTACGTCGATGGCCGGACTCAACCTACTTAACGATCGCGGGGAAACTATGCAGTGTTCGTGGGTGCCGCCAAAATCTTGAGCGCCTATCTCAGCGCCGACGAGCTCGCCGACCTCGTCGGCTGCAAGCGCAACCAGCGTTCCGCGATGACGGCGTGGTTGACGGCCAATCGCTGGGCGTTTGCGATTGATTGCAAAGGCATGCCAAAGGTCGCGCTGGCGCATCATGATCGACAGATGGGAATCATCGGTGGAGCGGTGAAATCGAAGTTTGCCGATGAGCCAAATAGGGATGCGTTCAAACGCCGAGACTAACGCAAAATCGCAGTTCAACGCATGTAGTCGCGGGGCGACCTGGTCCAGCAATAGGCATCTCGACCAGCGGCAGGTGGCCTGGCACTCGCCCGATGGATCATGGGGGGCGATATTCGAACCGCGGCAGCTTTACTGGCCCCGCCGCCAGCCGCTCGATATATGCAAATGCTGCCCGACTGATGATGGTCCTAAGCATGAAACACGGAGAGGATCGGAATCATGATGACAGCGTTGGAAGCCGCGGACATCCTGGGCGTTGCGCTCCGTACTATGTACGACCTGGCGGCGCCCATAGGCCCGATACCATGCTACAGGATGGGGCGCCGATGCATCCGGTTTGACGAGAAGGACCTGCGGGAGTATCTGCAATCATGCCGGCACACTACGATTGCCCCAGCAATCACTGGCGACATTCGGACAACCAGGGTGCTGAAGGTCAGCGACCCCGCATATTTGAACTCCTTCCAAAAGCGTGGACTCGGGAACAGGCAAAAACTTTCGGCCAAACCGAAAGCCAATCCACGCTGACCGTGCGCCGGATGACTGAGGGCGTCATGCCGCATGGGGCGGCGCAGGGGCGGATTGTCATGCCGCGATCTTCACTGAACTTTGCAGCATCGCGGCCTTCGTACCTGCTGCCATCTACACGCTGAAGATCTGAATGGCTCATC
>Ga0187844_10001798_pt1 | contig 15941 bp, 15 predicted proteins | sample SpaLakP09_SKY_50_FD_134517 | JGI IMG/M metagenome (GOLD analysis project Ga0187844, IMG submission 134517) | Oligotrophic lake water microbial communities from Sparkling Lake, Wisconsin, USA - SP09_SKY_50 | ecosystem: Environmental > Aquatic > Freshwater > Lake | place: USA: Sparkling Lake...
CTGTCGTTCCATGACGATGCCACTATGCCGTCCGGTACGATCATGTACCACGCCGGTCCGTTCCGCGCGTCGTCCGACGTCGTCAGCATCACCGTGTTCGGCCAGGGCGGCCACGGCGCCGTGCCGCACGAGGCACGCGACCCGATCGTGATGGCGTCGCGCATCGTGCTGGCGCTGCAGACGCTCGTCTCGCGCGAGAACAACCCGATCGACCCGGTCGTGATCACCGTGGGCAGCATCCACGGCGGCACGCAGGCGAACATCATCCCCGACCAGGTGACCCTGCAACTGTCCGTGCGTACGTTCAAGCCGGACGTGCGCAAGCGCGTGCTGGCCAGCATCGCGCGCGAAGCGAAGGGCGAAGCGATGGCCGCCGGCGCGCCGAAGGAGCCGCTGGTGGAAGTCAAGACGGGCACGGATTCGGTCTACAACGATCCGGAGACGCTGGCCCGCATGGTGAAGGCCGTGCAGGGCGCGGTGGGCCCCGAGTTCGTGAAGGAGATGCCGCCGAAGATGACGTCGGAAGACTTTTCGCAATATGGCCAGCAGCCGGGCGTGAAGGCGATCCTGCTGCATGTGGGCGCCGTCGATGCGGCCCGCCTGGACGCCGCGAAGAAGGCCGGCCAGCCGCTGCCGGGCACGCACTCGCCGCAGTGGGCGCCGGACTTCAAGCCGACGGTCGTCAACACCATCAAGGCCGAGACGGCGATTCTGCTCGACCTGATGCCGAAGAAGTAATCAGGCCGGCGAGGTGCCGTAATACGCGTGCACCTCGCCCATCCAGCGCGTATCGGCCATGTCCGGCCAGTGGTCGGTATCGAAGCCGGGCGCGCCGGCGATGCGTTCCTTGGGGATGTCCATCGTGAAGCGCTTGTGCTGCGGGTCCAGCGTCAGCGCCTGCCAGGGCACGGCGAAGAGTTTTTCGCCCAGCCCGAGGAAGCGGCTGGACGACATCACGGCGTAGGCGATGGACCCCGTGCGCATGTCCACCATGAATTCCTTGATGACGCCCAGGTGTTCGTTCTGCAGGTTGTGGACGTGGTCGCCGATCAGGGTGTTTGCCCCCATCAGTTCCGGGCCCGGCCCCTTGCCGTGCTTGTTCCTGTACATGCCGTAGTCGTCGCGTTCCTCGTAGGACATTTCCCATCTCCTTGCATCGTTCTTGTCAGGAACCGGAAGGATAACCCGAGTCCGGCGTGACGGTTCGGGCGAGAACGCACGGACGCGATCAGAACGTTTCCCACTCCTCCGTCGGGGCGGACGCAGCGGCCGCAGTGGCTTTCTGCGCCGGCTTCCGGATGGCCGTCTTCACGGGCACGACGGCGCGCGCGGGCGTGCGGGCAGGTGCGGGCGCGGCCTTCGGTGCCGTCATGGTATTGGGATCAATGTGGAACAGGGCGACCACTTCGGCCAGCTTGTCGGCCTGGTCGCGCAGCGCGGTAGCGGCCGCGGCCGATTCCTCGACGAGGGCGGCATTGTGCTGCGTGGACGAATCCATGTCGGCGATGGCCTTGTTGACCTGCTCGATGCCGGTGCTCTGCTCGCCGCTGGCGCTGGCGATCTCGGCGACGATGTCGCTCACCTTGCGGATGCTGTCGACCACTTCGCTCATCGTCATGCCGGCCTGGTCGACGAGCTTGGTGCCGTCCTCGACCTTGCTGACCGAGTCCACGATCAGCGCCTTGATTTCTTTTGCCGCAGCGGCCGAGCGCTGGGCCAGCGTGCGCACCTCGCCCGCCACGACGGCGAAGCCGCGGCCCTGCTCGCCGGCGCGCGCCGCTTCGACGGCCGCGTTCAGCGCGAGGATGTTGGTCTGGAACGCGATACCGTCGATGACGCTGATGATGTCGACGATCTTCTTGGACGAATCGTTGATCGCGCCCATGGTCTGCACCACCTGGTCGACGACGGCGCCGCCCTGCGTGGCGATCTCCGATGCGGCGATCGACAGCTGGCTGGCCTGGCGCGCGTTGTCGGCGTTCTGGCGCACGGTGCCCGTCAGTTGCTCGACCGTGCTGGCCGTCGTGCCGAGCGAGCCGGCCTGCTGTTCGGTGCGGGACGACAGGTCCATGTTGCCGGCCGAGATTTCCGCTGACGCGGTGGCGATGGTGTCCGTGCCGCTGCGCACCTGGGCGACGATGGCGACGAGGCCGTCGTTCATGTGGCGCAGCGCGCGCAGCAGAGCGCCCGTTTCATCCTTGCCGCTCGCGTCGATGTGCTGGGTGAGGTCGCCGCCGGCCACCTTTTCGGCCAGGTCCACGGCCTGGCGGATCGGGCGGACGATGGCGTGCGCCAGCACCCAGGCGCAGACGGCGCCGAACAGCACGGCCACGCCGGCCACGATCGTGATCGCACGCGCGCTGTTGCGGCTGGCGTTGTCGATGTCCTTCGCGATGGCGTCGATGTGCGCCTGCTGCATCTTGACGAGCTCGGCCTGCTTGCCTTCATAGGCTTCCGACGTCGGCATGTATTCCTGGGTCAGGATGCGTTCGGCCGCTTCGGTGTCGCCGCCGGCCTTGGCCTTGATGGCACGTTCCTTCGACGACGTATAGGCCTTGCGCAGCTCCGTGATGCGGCCGAACAGTGCGCGTTCCTCGTCGCTGTCGAGCAGCGCTTCGATCTGCTTGAGCAGTTCGGTCGAACGGGCGGCGGTCTTGACGCCGTCGGCCTTGAAGAATTCGACGAGGCTTGGGTCCGAGCTCTTGACGATGGCAGCCGTGCGGCGCACGGCGGCGAACGTCTGCATGTGCCATTCCTCCATCATGCGCTCCTTGGCCAGCGGGACGGCCATCATCGCGCGCGTGGAATCCGCGATCGTATTCAGGCGCCAGACGGCGGCCGCTGCGATGACGAGGGTCAGGCCCAGCACGAGGGCAAAGCCCACGGCGAGTCGTTTCGCGATGTTCATGTTGGCGAGAAAGCCCATATGATTCTTCCTTGGTTCAAGCGTGGTTGTTCTATGGAACGCGGTAACAAACGGTTCCTGGCTTGATTCTACGTAAGGGAAGAAAAATTTTGTTGCCTTATGGAACCTGATGCCCAAAAAGTGTGCAGATGAGCACCATAATGTTGCCGTCAGGTGACACGTTCATGCATGGCAGTTAAGGGGCGTGACGAGAATGGCAACGTACGTTATCGACTTGTCTTGCGCAGTCGCGCGATACGTTCGTCAGTGTCGGGATGCGTGGACAGATAGGTCATCGTTTGTTTCATCCAGCGCGGCAGCTTGTCCTCGCCCGGATGGGCATGTTCCAGCGCGGCCAGCGCGTCGGCGAGCGCGTCCGGTTCCAGGCCGTTGCGGCGCAGGACCCCGATCGCGTAATCGTCGGCCTCCAGCTCCATCGCACGCGAATACTGCATCTGCGTCAGCACGGCGGGCAGGCCGGCGGCGACGGCGCTGAAGTCGCCGAACAGCGTTGCCGACACGGCGGCCGTCAGCGACGACCCCGTCATCGCGCGCGTGGCGTGACGCCGCTCGATGTGGCCCACTTCATGGCCGATGACGCCCAGCAGTTCGGCCTGGCCGATGTCGTCGAGTTCGTTGCGTTTGTCGAAGGCGAGACGCACCATGGCGTCGGTCACGATGATCGTGCCGTCCGGGAGGGCCAGCGCATTGGCGCCCAACGTGTCGGACGCGCGCACGAGCAGGCGCACGGGTACGCGCGGGTGCGCGGGCAGGGCTTTCGGCAGCAGCGCTTCGACGTCGGCGATGCGGTCGTCCGACAGGCGCGACGGCGCCAGCATGCCCTGTGCTTCCAGGCCGGCCAGCGCGGCCTGGCCGAGCTTCGTGTCGACCGAGGCGGGCAGGCGCGCGGCGATGAATCCGGCGGCGGCCGGCACGCCCCAGATAAAACCGGCACCGAGCAGTGCCAGTAGCAGGACGAGGGCGGCCAGGGCGGCGGGCCAGCGCGCCTGCCAGCGCTCGACGGCGCTCTTGCGGTAGCCGAGCGCGGCCAGCAGCGCATGGCGTCCGGGCCCGTACGGCACTTCGCAGGTGGCGTCGCCGAGACGCAGCACCAGCGGCGCGCGTTCGAACGGTTCGGTGAGCAGCACCTCCGCCAGCGGATAGCTGCGCGCGAACCCCGGCGCATCGACGTGCAGGTAGTCGTTGCGCACGTCCAGGCCGACCGGTTGCAATCTGGCGTCGTGGCCGTCGAAGAAGTGGGCGGCGATCATGTCCGTCTCCTTACCACGACAGGTCGACGCCGAGGAAGTCGGCGAAGCCGTCGCCGGCCGCTGCGGCGGGTGGACGCCGCGCCGCCAGCACGGCCTGCTCGAAACCGTCCGGTGCGTCGACGGTGATGTGGGCCACGCGATATTTCCACGTGCGTAAGACGGCGAACGGGCGGAACAGGCCGAGGGTCAGCAAGGTGAGCACCACGTTCACCGTCTGCAGGCGCAGATAGGGCCAAACCCGCATCGCGCACGTGATCCGCACGCCGGGGAAGGACGTTGCGGACCATGCGAGATTGTTCATGCGCACGAGGATGTACGGACCCATCAGCAGCATGTAGAGGTAGGCGAGCACGATGCCGAGGATGGCCGGGATGAATGGCACGAACGACGATTTCTGACCGCGCGCCTGGTACACCGAGACGCCGACGGCCACGCCGACGACCACCATCACGCCGAGGCCGATCAGGAATGCGCGCACGTAGGGCTTGGCCAGGTCCGCCGTGTCGAGCGTGAACGTGGCGTTCTGGTCGCCCGCCATCAGGTGCTTGTGCTGGTAGGCCTTCATCGCGCCATGCATCAGCGGCCAGCACAGGTACAGCAGGAAGATGACGCCGACGAGGGGACTTCCCGGCATCAGCGCGACGAGGGCGCCGGGCAGCACGAAGATCGCCACCGGCACGACGTACACGATATACGCTTCCCTGATGCCGCCCGCGAAGCCGAACGGCAGGCCGCGGTAGACCGTGTTCGACAGGCGGAAGCGCAGCGCGGAGCGCATCACGAAGGGCAGGCCGGCCAGCAGCAGCGCGACGGTGACGACGCCCACCTTCAGCGAAAAGCCGAACGCGTAGTGATAAGTGGCCAGCAGGACCACGGCGAGGATGCGGCCGCGCAGGATCGCTTTCGGGTCGCCGCGGAAGTCGAAGCTCGCGCCGGCGAGCCGGGTGTTCCGGTAAAAATACTGCAGCCGGCGGGTCTTGGCCCAGGCCGAGTAGATACCCAGGGTGGCCACCGTCAGCAGCAGGTTGACGATCCAGATGCGGAAGTATTCGGCGCCGCTGCCGGAGAACGACAGGCCATGCGAAGTCTGCTCTTGAACAGGGATGTCGTCGGGGGCGTGCATGGCCGATTTTCTTGACATGGAAGAAAGAACACAAGTGTAGCCGCACTTCTTGTCGTTGTCGAACGGCCATGTTGCCAAGATGGAATGAGGAAGTATTTGCCGGTTTAAGGTATAATTTCTATTTCCCGCGCGTGCCGTTCGGCACCTTCTGCACAATGACCAAATTCGTATTCGTCACTGGCGGCGTCGTGTCTTCCCTGGGTAAAGGGATCGCGGCCGCCTCCCTCGCCGCGATCCTCGAATCGCGCGGTCTCAAAGTCACCATGCTCAAGCTCGACCCGTACATCAACGTGGACCCGGGCACGATGAGCCCCACCCAGCACGGCGAAGTGTTCGTCACCGACGACGGCGCCGAGACCGACCTGGACCTGGGCCACTACGAGCGCTTCATCAGCACGCGGATGAAGAAGGTGAACAACTTCACGACCGGCCAGATCTATGAATCGGTGATCCGCAAGGAACGCCGCGGCGAGTACCTCGGCAAGACCGTGCAGGTGATCCCGCACATCACCAACGAGATCCAGGACTACATCCGCCGCGGCGCCGAAGGCGTGGACGTCGCGCTCGTCGAGATCGGCGGCACCGTCGGCGACATCGAATCGCTGCCGTTCATCGAAGCCGCGCGCCAGCTGTCGCTGCGCCAGGGCCGCAAGGGCGCCGCGTTCGTGCACCTGACCCTCGTGCCGTACATCTCGTCCGCCGGCGAACTGAAAACCAAACCGACGCAGCACTCGGTGCAGAAGCTGCGCGAGATCGGCATTTCGCCGAACGCGCTGCTGTGCCGCGCCGACCGCCGCATCCCGGACGACGAGCGCGCCAAGATCTCGCTGTTCGCCAACGTCGAAGAGCAGGCCGTCATCTCCGTGTGGGACGTCGACACGATCTATAAAGTGCCGCAGGTGCTGCACGACCAGGGCCTGGACGACATCATCCTCGACGCGCTCGGCATCGACGCCCCCAAGGCCGACCTGTCGATGTGGACGAAGCTGATCCACACGCTGGAAAACCCGAAGCACGAAGTCACGATCGGCATGGTCGGCAAGTACGTCGACCTGATCGAGTCCTATAAATCGCTGACGGAAGCGCTGCGCCACGCCGGCATCCACACGGAAAGCCGCGTCAACATCGAATACATCGACTCGGAAGAGATCGAGTCGACGGGCTGCGCCAACCTGGCCAAGTACGACGCCATCCTCGTGCCGGGCGGCTTCGGCAAGCGCGGCGTGGAAGGCAAGATCATGGCTGCCCGCTATGCCCGCGAAAACCAGATCCCGTACCTCGGCATCTGCCTGGGCATGCAGGTCGCGCTGATCGAATACGCGCGCCACATGGCCGGCCTGCCGAACGCCAACTCGACGGAATTCGATCCGGAGACCGACCAGCCGGTCGTTGCCCTGATCAACGAGTGGCAGAACCACGACGGCAAGGTCGAGAAGCGCGACGTCAATTCCGACCTGGGCGGCACCATGCGCCTGGGCGCGCAGACCTGCGCCGTGAACCCGGGCACGCTGGCCGCCGAGATCTACGGCAACGTCGTGACGGAGCGCCATCGCCACCGCTACGAAGCGAACAATTACTACCTGCCGAAGGTCGAAGCTGCGGGCCTCGTCGTCGCGGCGCGTACGCCGAACGAAGACCTGTGCGAGATCATGGAACTGCCGCGCAGCGTCCACCCGTGGTACATGGGCGTGCAATTCCACCCCGAGTTCAAGTCGACGCCGCGTAACGGCCACCCGCTGTTCTCGTCGTTCATCCAGGCTGCGCTGGCCCACCAGGCCGCGAACAGCAACCAGCAGGCGGCCAACACACCTGCACTGCAAGGAGATGCAGCATGAAACTGTGCGGATTCGACGTCGGCCTCGACCAGCCGATCTTCCTGATCGCCGGCACCTGCGTGATCGAGTCGCGCCAGATGGCGATGGACGTCGCCGGCCAGCTGAAGGAAATCACCTCGGCGCTGGGCATCCCGTTCATCTATAAATCGTCGTTCGACAAGGCGAACCGTTCGTCCGGCAAGTCGTTCCGCGGTCCAGGCATGGAAAAAGGCCTGGAGATCCTGGCCGACGTGCGCAAGGAAATCGGCGTGCCCGTCCTGACCGACGTGCACACGGAAGAAGAGATCCCGGTCGTGGCGAGCGTCGTCGACGTGCTGCAGACGCCGGCCTTCCTGTGCCGCCAGACGGACTTCATCAACGCCTGCGCCCGTTCCGGCAAGCCCGTGAACATCAAGAAGGGCCAGTTCCTCGCCCCGGGCGACATGAAGAACGTGATCGACAAGGCCCGTGCGGCGGCTGCCGAAGCGGGTCTGCCCGACCAGTTCATGGCGTGCGAACGCGGCGTCTCGTTCGGCTACAACAACCTGGTATCCGACATGCGTTCGCTCGCCATCATGCGCGAGTCGAACTGCCCGATCGTGTTCGACGCCACCCACTCGGTGCAGCTGCCGGGCGGGCAGGGGACGTCGTCCGGCGGCCAGCGCGAGCACGTGCCCGTGCTGGCGCGCGCCGCGGTCGCGGCGGGCGTGTCGGGCCTGTTCATGGAAACCCACCCCAATCCGGCGTGCGCGCTGTCGGACGGCCCGAATGCCGTGCCGCTCGCCCGCATGAAGGATTTGCTGACCACACTGGTCGATATCGACCGCATCGTCAAGAAGGCTGGATTTATCGAGTCCGATTTCTCTTGATATTCGAAAGCGGGGCTCGAGTGTACCAAGGGGTCCTGCGTTCGGCTGAATTACCAGTACGACAAGTACGACACTTTCGTCGTCCCTGCGAAGGCAGGGACCCAAGTTTGCCGGCGCTGCGATAGCGCGGAATGATTGGGCCCCCGCCTGCGCGGGGGCGACGGTGGAAGCGTCTGCGGCTCGACGCTTCCATTTCGCGCTTTGGCTTTTTTTACTTTCTGGAGATTGAATTACCATGAGTGCTATCGTTGATATCATCGGCCGCGAAATCATCGACTCGCGCGGCAATCCGACCGTCGAGTGCGATGTGCTGCTGGAATCCGGCGTGATGGGTCGCGCCGCCGTCCCGTCGGGCGCCTCGACCGGTTCGCGCGAAGCCATCGAGCTGCGCGACGGCGATCCGAAGCGTTACTTCGGCAAGGGCGTGCTGCAGGCCTGCGAGAACATCAACACCGAGATCAGCGAAGCCATCATGGGCCTGGATGCCAACGAACAGGCATTCCTGGACCGCACCCTGATCGACCTGGACGGCACCGAGAACAAGAGCCGCCTGGGCGCGAACGCGATGCTGGCCGTCTCCATGGCCGTCGCCAAGGCCGCCGCTGAAGAAGCGGGCCTGCCGCTGTACCGCTACTTCGGCGGTTCGGGCGCGATGCAGATGCCGGTGCCGATGATGAACGTCATCAACGGCGGCGCGCACGCCGACAACAACCTGGACATCCAGGAATTCATGATCATCCCGGTCGGCGCACCGTCGTTCAAGGAAGCGATCCGCTACGGCGCCGAGGTGTTCCACACCCTGAAGAAGATCCTGCATAGCAAGGGCCTGAACACGGCCGTCGGCGACGAAGGCGGTTTCGCCCCGTCCGTCGCGAACCATGAAGAAGCCATCAAGCTGATCATGCAAGCGATCGAGCAGGCAGGCTACGTGGCCGGCCAGGACATCGCCATCGGCCTGGACTGCGCCGCCAGCGAGTTCTACAAGGACGGCAAGTACGTGCTGGAAGGCGAAGGCGGCCTGCAGCTGACGGCCCAGGACTTCACCAACATGCTGGCCACCTGGTGCGACAAATACCCGATCGTCTCGATCGAGGACGCCATGGCCGAAGGCGACTGGGAAGGCTGGGCAACGCTGACCGCCGCCCTGGGCATGAAAGTCCAGCTGGTGGGCGACGATCTGTTCGTCACCAACACCAAGATCCTGAAAGAAGGCATCCAGAAGGGCATCGCCAACTCGATCCTGATCAAGATCAACCAGATTGGCACCCTGACCGAAACCTTCGCCGCCATCGAGATGGCCAAGCGCGCCGGCTACACCGCCGTGATCTCGCACCGTTCGGGCGAGACCGAAGACTCGACCATCGCCGACATCTCCGTCGGCATGAATGCCCTGCAGATCAAGACGGGCTCGCTGTCGCGTTCGGACCGCATGGCCAAGTACAACCAGCTGCTGCGCATCGAGGAAGACCTGGGCGACATCGCCAGCTACCCGGGCCGCGATGCTTTCTATAACCTGAAGTAATGCCGTGATGGACGCGGGTCCCCTTTGCCGGGCCCGGGTCCTTCATTCCGTCCAGCCGTTTTCATCCATGCGCCTCATCACCCTCGCCCTGGCAGCCCTGCTGCTGCTGATCCAGTATCCCCTGTGGCTGGGGAAGGGCGGCTGGCTCACCGTGGCCGACCTGGAATCCCAGGTGGCGGCTTCCCGCGCCAAGACCGAGCAGCTGAAGGCCCGCAACGCCAAGCTGGAATCGGAAGTGCACGACCTGAAGGATGGCCTCGGCGCCGTCGAGGAACGTGCGCGCTACGAACTCGGTATGATCAAGTCGAACGAGATCTTCGTGCAGGTATTGCGCAAGGACGAGAAGCCGGCCGTCATGATGACGGAACCGCCGCCACCACCGCCGCCGAAGGTCAAGAAGGGCACGCCATGACCCCCGCTGATTCTTCCCTGCCCGCGCTCGACACGCTCGAAGCCGTCGCGGGCTATCTCGCCACCGCGTTCGATGCCGGCGATCCCGAGACCATGACGGCCGCGCTGAAGCGCGTCGCGCGCTCCGCGGGCCTCGTGCACCTGGCCGCCGCGGCCGGCCTGCCGCGCGACCTGCTCGCCGCTGCCATGAATCGCGGCGAGATGGGCCTCGATAGTTTGTTGGCGATCATGAAGGTGATCGACTTGCATCGCCCAGCCGACGGCGCATCCAATTAATCAAACTGCTCGCGCCCGCCGGCGTTCGCTGCCGCTGCTCATCAAAACCTGATCGAATGCAGCCGCGCACGCCGACGGGCAGGCGTCCGTCAGGCGGCGGCCCCGACGGCAGCCGGCGGCGCATAACCCGGCTCCAGCAGGCCGGCAATCGGTTCTCCTTCCACGACGACGATCTCGCCGATGCTCTGCGCGCGTGCGACGATGCGGTCGCCGTTCGCGATGTGGCTGCCCACGAGGGCGATCGGCCGGTTCGCATACGTCGACGCATGCCCGGCGCCCGACACGATCACGCTTTCGCTGCCGTCCGGGTAGCGCACCCGGTCGCCGACGCAGGCGATGCGGTAATCGTCCGCGGGTTCGCCCTGCGACGCGAGCACGACTTCGCCGCCGCGGCGGGTGCGCGAACCGATCGTGGCGATGGCATAGCGGGCGATGACTTTACGGGGCGCGGACGCCCCCTGGACTGTGGTTGTGTTGGCGCTGGCGGCTGCATCATTGGCACGTACTGATTTCATCCGGTTCTCCAAAAGTAAGCAAAACGGGACGCGAAAAAGCGACACATTCCCGGTGATAAGTGCACGGGTTCGTACACTGGAGGCCATTGAAACGCGTCGTTGATTTATGCCAATTGATGCAGCTCAAGTCGAACCGGCCAGTAATCAGGAATCAGGCGATTCCGACAGGGTTGCCCGTTAACTTCCGAGCGGCAATAAAGAAGATGCCGCATCGACCCGTGACAGCGGGTCATTTGCGGCAGAGGAGATGAGCTCAGGCGGACTGGCCATTTTCGAGGAACGAACGGAGCATCCAAGCATTCTTTTCGTGGATTTCCATACGGTCGCTCAGCATGCCGGCGCTCGGCTGGTCGTTCGCATCGTCGGCAATCTTGAACGCCTCGCGCACGGTGCGGATCAACGCTTCCTGGCCGTCAACCAGTTGACGGATCATTTCCTGCGCGTTCGGCACGCCGGCTTCTTCCTTGATCGACGACAGTTCCACGAAGCGGGCATACGTACCCGGTGCGAAATGGCCCAGCGCGCGGATGCGTTCGGCGATATTGTCCAGTGCGTTCCACAGTTCCGTGTACTGTTCCATGAACATGATGTGCAGCGTCTGGAACATCGGACCCGTCACGTTCCAGTGGAAGTTATGGGTTTTCAGGTACAGCATGTAGCTGTCCGCGAGCACGCGCGACAGGGCATTGGCGATGTTGGCGCGGTCCTCGGTGCTGATGCCGATATTGATATTGCTCATGGAATTCTCCTGTCTCAGTGTCATTGATGACAGCTTAGCAGGAACCGCCGATAGCGACAGTTTATATTCTCAATCAAAATGATAGGGGGAGCCAATGGCGCCCCCGTGCGATCAGTGCTTGACGCCGGAGGCCGGCGCTACCGCATCGGCCGTCGTGTCGCTGGCAAACAGCTGGGCGCAGTCGACGGCGTCGAAGCCGTAGTGCTTGCCGCAGAAGTCGCAGTTGATGCCCAGTTCGCCCAGGTCGTGCAGGGCGGACTCGACTTCTTCCTTGCCCAGCATCTTGAGCATGTTGCCGACTTTTTCGCGCGAGCACGTGCAGTGGAATTCCGGATGCAACGGGTCGAACACGCGGATCGTCTCTTCCCAGAACAGGCGGCGGAGCAGCGTTTCCACGTCGGTCGTGAGCAGCTCTTCCTGTTTCAGGGTCTGGCCCAGCATGATGGCGCGGGTCCACGTTTCCAGGTCTTCTTCCTCGCTGGCCTGCTTGACCTGGCCTTCGACATTGGAATTGCGCGGCAGCTTTTGCAGCAGCAGGCCACGCGCAACGTGCTCGTCGGCCGCCAGCCACAGCTTGGTGTCCATCTGCTCCGAGCGCAGCATGTAGTTCTCGATGACGGTCGCCATATCCTCGCCGACGAGCGGCACGACGCCCTGGTAGGGCTGCTGGCCCGGGACCTTGTCCAGCGGGTCGAGCGTGATCACGAAGCGGCCACGGCCGTGCTGGTTCAGCAGCTGGGCGACGGACGCGTCGTCCGGCACCTCGGCACCTTCGCTCAGCTTGGCGGTGGCGCGCATGCGCAGGCTGGCGTCGCACTCGACGACGAGCAACTTGACCAGGCCGTCGCCATGGATCTGCATGACGATCGAGCCGTTGAACTTGAGGTTGGCGGACAGCAGCGCGGCCGCCGCGACCATTTCGCCCAGCAAGGCGCGTACCGCCTTTGGGTAGACGTGGCGCGACTGGATCTCGCGCCACGCGTTGGAGATCTCGACGAGCTCACCGCGGACGGCGGCGTTGTCGAAAATGAATTTCTGGAGGGTGTCCTTGCTGGTATCAGTCGTCATTCTTTATCCGATTTTCTTGAGCTCCGCCTTGAAGCGTTTGCCGCGCTCGACATAGTTGGCGGCATTGCCCTGCAGGCGGAGCAGGTCGTCTTCCGTGAGCGTGCGCACCACCTTGGCCGGGGCGCCCAGGATCAGCGAGTGATCCGGGAATTCCTTGCCTTCGGTGACCACGGCGCCGGCTCCCACGAGGCAGCCCTTGCCGATCTTCGCGCCGTTCAGCACCACGGCCTGGATGCCGATCAGCGCACCGTCGCCGACGGTGCAGCCGTGCAGCATCGCCTGGTGGCCGACGGTGACGTTTTTACCGAGCACGAGCGGGAAGCCCATGTCCGTGTGCATCACCGTGCCTTCCTGGACATTGCTGCCGGTGCCGATCGTGATGCGCTCGTTGTCGCCGCGGATCGTCACGCCGGACCACACCGAGGCATCCGCCTCGACCGTCACTTTGCCGATCAGGTTGGCCGAATCGGCGATATAGGCCGAAGGATCGATCTCGGGCGCATCCTCGCCCAACTGGTAAATCGCCATGGAGTGCTCGCGGAAGGTTGAGATGCCCGTATTTTACGCCTTCACGCTCGTAAGCTGGCCAGATGGGGCCGTCCAGCAGGATTACAAGCTTCGTGTTTATAATGCGAACGGTCGTACTAATTTAAATCCAAGACAGGAACTGCCATGACACCGTCCCGCTCCGAATTCCTCACCATCCGCGGCCTGCGCACCCACGTCCGCCACTGGGGCCGCGAGGGCGCGCCCAAGCTGTTCATGGCGCACGGCTGGATGGACATGTCGGCCTCGTTCCAGTTCGTCGTCGATGCGCTGGCGGGCGACTGGCACGTGATCGCCCACGACTGGCGCGGCTTCGGGCTGACCGAGCGCTCCGGCAACGACACGTACTGGTTCCCCGACTATTTTGCCGACCTGGAAGCGATCCTCGACCACTATTCGCCCGGCGTACCCGTGAACCTGCTGGGCCACAGCATGGGCGGCAACATCGTCAGCGTGTACGCGGGCGTGCGGCCGGAGCGCATCGCGAAGCTGATCAACCTGGAAGGTTTCGGCTTGCCCGCCACGCGTCCGGAACAGGCGCCGGGCCGCTACGCCAAATGGCTGGACGAGGTGAAGGTGGCGCCCACCATGCGCGGCTACGCCAGCCTGGATGACGTGGCGACGCGCCTGCAGAAGACGAACCCGCGCCTGCCGGCCGGCCGCGCCGCCTTCCTCGCGCAGCACTGGGCCGCGCAGAACGCGCAGGGCGAATGGGAAATCCTGGGCGACCCGGCGCACAAGATGCCGGGGCCGCTGCTGTACCAGGCGGAAGAGGTGCTCGCATGCTGGCGCCGCATCACGGCACCCGTGCTGTGGGTCGAGGCCGAGCACACGGACATGTGGCGCTGGATGGGCCCGAAGGAAGAGGCGCGCCACGAAGTCGACCGCCGGCTCGGGCAACTGGCGAAGGTCACGCCGCGCATGATGCCGGACGCGGGCCACATGCTGCATCACGACCAGCCGGAACTGCTGGCGCGCATGATCGAGGACTTTTTGGCCGCGTAATGTTCTGGCGGGCACCCCGTGCCCACGACTCGCAGACGATGCGAACCGCGTACAATGTGTCTTCGTACAGATACCGCGTCCGGACCTTGCCATGAAAGTCGACCTCCACTGCCACTCCAACGTCTCCGACGGTGTGCTCGCACCCGCCGCCGTGGCCGCGTATGCCCGCAAGGGCGGTGTCGACGCATGGGCGCTGACGGATCACGACGAAATAGGCGGCATCAAGGCCGCGCGCGCGAAGGCGCAGGAACTGGGCATGCGCTTCGTGCCGGGCGTGGAGATTTCCGTGACGTGGGCCGGCGAGACCGTCCACGTCGTCGGCCTGCAGGTCGACGAAGACAACCCGACCCTCGTGCAGGGCCTGGCCGCCACGCGCAACGGGCGCGATGCGCGCGGGCGCGAGATCGCCGCGCAGCTCGACCAGGCCGGCATCCCGAACGCCTACGAAGGCGCGCTCAAATACGTCGGCAATCCGGACCTGCTGTCGCGCACCCACTTCGCGCGCTACCTGTGCGAGGTCGGCAAGTGTTCGACCACGTCGGAGGTATTCCGCCGCTACCTCACGGAAGGCAAGCCGGGTTATGTGCCGCACCGCTGGGCCACGTTGGCCGACGCGATGGGCTGGATCCGCGCTGCGGGCGGCATCCCCGTGATTGCGCACCCGGGCCGCTACCGCTTCGACGCGACGGCCGAGGGCGCGCTGTTCGACGAGTTCAAGCAGCTGGGCGGCAATGCGATCGAGGTCGTCACGGGCAGCCATACGCCGGACCAGTACGCGACGTATGCCGAGGTGGCGCGCCGCTACGGGTTCCTCGCGTCGCGCGGGACGGATTTCCACGCGCCCGGCGAGGCGCGCGTCGAGTTCGATCAGTTGCCGCCGTTGCCCAGTGGGGTGGTGCCGGTGTGGCACGACTGGTTCTAGGCACACCGTCGTCCCCGCGAAGGCGGGGACCCAAGTTGCGCGCGCTGTCGTAACGCATGCAAAATTGGACCCCTGCCTTCGCAGGGGCGACGGTTTGCGTGCGAACGGGCTTGAAAATTCGTCATCCTGCCCTTATCTTGTCGGACTGATATTGAACCCGGCCGGAGACCGTCCCCGATGAAGCGCATACTGCTGTTCCTCGCCACCAACCTCGCCGTCGTGCTCGTGCTGTCGATCGTGCTGAACGTCCTCGGCGTGGGCCGTCCTGTCGGCGGGCAGGGCATCAACGTCGGGGCGCTGCTCGTGTTCTCGCTCGTCGTGGGCTTCACGGGCTCCATCATTTCCCTCCTCATGAGCAAGCCGATGGCGAAGATGTCCACCGGGGCGCGCGTCATCGAACAGCCCGGCAATGCCACCGAGGCGTGGCTGATGAGCACGGTGGGCAACCTCGCGCAGCGCGCCGGCATCGCGATGCCGGAAGTGGCCGTGTACGACGGCGAGCCGAACGCATTTGCCACCGGGGCATTCAAGAATTCCGCGCTGGTGGCCGTGTCGACGGGCCTGCTCGCCAACATGAACCGCGAGGAAGTGGAGGCCGTGCTGGGCCACGAGATCGCGCACGTGGCCAACGGCGACATGGTCACGCTGACCCTGATCCAGGGCGTGGTGAACACGTTCGTCGTGTTCCTCGCGCGCGTGGTCGGCTTCTTCGTCGACAACGTCGTGTTCCGCCGCGGTAACGACGAACGGGGGCCGGGCTTCGGCTACGCGATCACCGTGTTCGTGTGCGAGATCCTGTTCGGCATCGTCGCGTCGCTCATCGTCGCGTGGTTCTCGCGCCAGCGCGAATTCCGCGCCGATGCCGGATCGGCCCAGCTGCTGGGCAGTCCGTTGCCGATGCAGCATGCGCTGGCGCGAGAACCACGCGACGATGAGCGACGCGACGATGCCGAAC
>Ga0187844_10001799_pt1 | contig 15940 bp, 19 predicted proteins | sample SpaLakP09_SKY_50_FD_134517 | JGI IMG/M metagenome (GOLD analysis project Ga0187844, IMG submission 134517) | Oligotrophic lake water microbial communities from Sparkling Lake, Wisconsin, USA - SP09_SKY_50 | ecosystem: Environmental > Aquatic > Freshwater > Lake | place: USA: Sparkling Lake...
ATAGGAGACAAGCATGAAATTCAACAAAACGCTCGCCCTGATCTTGACGGTCTGCGCCGCGAGCCTTGCGCAGGCGCAGTCGGCCAAGGAGCAGTTCTTCCCGCTGCTGGTCTACCGCACCGGCGCCTACGCGCCCAACGGCACGCCCTGGGCCAATGGCAAGCAGGACTACATCAAGCTGATCAATGCACGCGACGGCGGCATCAACGGCGTCAAGATCAGCTTCGAGGAATGCGAGACCGGCTACGCCACCGACAAGGGCGTCGAGTGCTATGAGCGCCTGAAGGGCAAGGGCGCCAGCCTGATCGACCCGCAGGCCACCGGCATCACCTTCGCGCTGACCGACAAGGTGCCGGCGGACAAGATCCCGCTGATCACGCTGGGCTACGGCCTCTCGGCCTCGCAGGACGGCAATGTCTTCAAGTGGAACTTCCCGCTGATGGGCAGCTACTGGACGGCGGCCGACATGCTGATCCAGCACCTCGCCAAGAAAGAAGGCGGGTTCGACAAGCTCAAGGGCAAGAAGATCGCCATCGTGTATCACGACTCGCCCTTCGGCAAGGAGCCGATGCCGCTGCTGGACGAACGCCAGAAGATGCACGGCTTCGAGCTGGTGAAGATCCCGGTCACCGCGCCCGGCGTCGAGCAGAAATCGGCCTGGCTGCAGGTGCGCCAGCAGCGCCCGGACTATGTGCTGCTGTGGGGCTGGGGCGTGATGAACTCCACCGCTCTCAAGGAGGCCCAAGCCACTGGCTATCCACGCGACAAGATGTACGGCGTCTGGTGGTCAGGCGCAGAGCCGGACGTCAAGGACGTGGGCGAGGGCGCCAAGGGCTATAACGCGCTGAACCTGAACAGCTCAGGCCAGAGCCCGAAGGTGATCCAGGAGATCCTCAAGCATGTGCATGGCAAGGGCCAGGGCACAGGTCCGAAGGACGAGGTCGGCTCGGTGCTGTACACGCGCGGCCTGATCATCCAGATGCTGGGCGTGGAGGCGGTGCGCCGCGCGCAGGAGCGGTTCGGCAAGGGCAAGGTCATGACCGGCGAGCAGGTGCGCTGGGGCCTGGAGAACCTGGCGCTGGACCAGAAGAAGCTCGACTCGCTCGGCTTCAGCGGCGTGATGCGCCCGATCAGCACCTCCTGCGCAGACCACATGGGCTCGACCTGGGCCCGCGTGCACACCTGGGACGGCGCCAAGTGGAGCTTCACGTCCGACTGGCTCCAGGCCGATGAGCAGATCATCAAGCCGATGGTTAAGGCCGGCGCGGACAAGTACGCGTTGGAGAAGAAGCTGACGCGCCGCACGCCGGAAGACTGCCAGTCCTGACGGATCGCCGGTTCGATTGCCACGGATTGGCGCTCCCACCCCCAAACCCCGCCCTCCAAGAGGGCGGGGAGCCTGGAACCAAGGTTGTCTGCATGAGCAATATCCTTCTGAACGTCAACGGCATCGAGGTCATCTATAACCACGTGATCCTGGTGCTCAAGGGCGTGTCGCTGCAGGTGCCCGAAGGCCGTGTTGTGGCCCTCCTGGGCGGCAACGGCGCCGGCAAGACGACCACTTTGCGGGCGGTGTCCAACCTGCTGGCGGGCGAGCGCGGAGAGGTCACCAAGGGCAGCATCGAGTTGCGCGGCGAACGGATCGAGAAACTGTCCACCTCGGAGATGGTCAACCGCGGCGTGATCCAGGTGATGGAGGGCCGGCACTGCTTCGCCCACCTCAGCATCGAGGAGAACCTGCTGACCGGTGCCTACACCCGCAAGGACGGCAAGGCGGCGGTGGCCGCGACCTTGGAGAAGGTCTACAACTACTTCCCGCGCCTGAAGACGCGGCGCAGCAGCCAGGCCGCCTACACCTCGGGCGGCGAGCAGCAGATGTGCGCCATCGGCCGCGCGCTGATGGCCAACCCAAAGATGGTCTTGTTGGACGAGCCCTCGATGGGCCTGGCGCCACAGATCGTCGAAGAGGTATTCGAGATCGTCAAGGACCTCAACAGCAAGGAAGGCACGACCTTTTTGCTGGCCGAGCAGAACACGAATATGGCGCTGCGTTATGCCGACTACGGCTACATCCTCGAGAACGGCCGCGTCGTGATGGACGGCGAGGCCAAGGGCCTGCGTGAGAACGAGGACGTCAAGGAGTTCTACCTCGGCATGGGTGGCGGCGACCGCAAGAGCTTCAAGGATGTGAAGAGCTACAAGCGCAGAAAGCGGTGGTTGGCGTGATGGCCACCAATGACGATTTCTTCGCGCTACCAGCCTTCAAGCCCGATCAGGCCCTGCTGTCTCTGAAGCGCAATCTGCGCGACTTCCGCTCACTCAGCGAGCGTGGCGGCAACAGCTTTCTCTTGCAGGGTCAGGTCGTGCTGGAGCTCAGCGTGGATGAGCAGCTGCTGCACGCTCGGCTGGTCAGGAAGCCCTCGCGCAGCCCCGAATGGGACGCGCGTGATTGCAAGAACAGCGCCGAGGTGCGCGCCCTGCAGGATGAGATCAAGCGCCGGCTGGCGCGCTGGACGGACGAGACACCATGAGTGAATTTTTTGATGCGCAGGAGACCCGCGACCCGGCCGCACGCGAGCAGGCGCTGATGGCGGCGCTGCCTCGACAGATTGCTCATGCCCAGGCCAGCACCAGCGCTTTTGCCGAGCTGCTGGCGGCCGTCGACGCTTCCGGCATTAGCAGCCGCGCCGACCTGGCCCTTCTTCCGGTGACGCGCAAGCACGAGCTGCTGGCGCGCCAGCAGGCGCAGCGGGCCAGCGATGCTGGCCGCGACGTTTTTGGTGGCTTTTCGGCCATCGGCTGGGCCGGCGGCGTGCGCAGCAGCGGCGCCAAGAAGGTCTTCCAGTCGCCCGGCCCGCTGTACGAACCAGAAGGGCAGGCCTCCGACTACTGGCGCGTCGCCCGCGCGCTGTTCGCGGCCGGCTTGCGTGCCGGCGACCTGGCCCACAACAGCTTCAGCTACCACCTGACGCCGGCTGGCTCGATGATGGAGGGCGGCGCCCTGGCCCTGGGCTGCACCGTCTTCCCTGGCGGTGTCGGCAACACCGAGCTGCAGTTGCAGGCGATCGAGCATCTGCGCCCGCAGGGCTATGTGGGCACACCCAGCTTTCTGAAGATCCTATTGGACAAGGCAGCCGAGACCGGTGCCAGCGTGGGCTCCCTCACCAAGGCTTTGGTAAGCGGCGAGGCCTTTCCGCCGAGCCTGCGCAATGGTTCGCCGCCCGCGGCGTGGCCGCCTACCAGTGCTATGCCACCGCCGATCTCGGCCTGATCGCCTATGAGACCGTAGCCCGCGAGGGCCTGGTGCTGGACGAGGACGTCATCGTCGAGATCGTGCGCCCCGGCACTGGCGAGCCCCTGCCTGACGGCGAAGTCGGCGAGCTCGTCGTCACCACCCTCAACCCCGACTACCCGCTGATCCGCTTCGGCACCGGTGACCTCTCAGCCGTGCTGCCGGGCGCCTGCCCCACCGGGCGCACCAACACCCGCATCAAGGGCTGGATGGGCCGCGCCGATCAAAGCGCCAAGGTGCGCGGCATGTTCGTCCACGCGGCCCAGGTGGCCGAGATCGTGCGGCGCTTCCCCGAGCTTGGCCGGGCGCGTCTGGTCGTCGAAGGCGAGATGGCGAATGATCGGATGAGGCTGCATTTGGAGATCTCGGGTGCTGCGCCCGAAGGCCTGGCCGAGCGGGCGGCGGCGGCGATGCGTGATGTCACCAAGCTGCGCGGGGAAGTGGTCTTTGTCGCGCCTGGCAGCCTGCCCAATGATGGGCGGGTGATTGAGGATGCGCGGCGGTATGACTGAGGGTGGCGGGCGCGCAGCGCTGCAGGTCTGATGGATTGCTTGAGCTGTCGATTTGGCCTGATTCGGACAGCTACTTTGCAGCGGTTGCTGCCAGTGACCACCGGTACGCATACTCATACTCATACTATTTGGCATCAAGCGGTCGTTAGGTGCTGCCACAGTGCGATGACCTGAACTGCCGCTTTTCGGGGTACTGCGGTCGGAGAACTTTTACGAGGCGGTCCTCGGGTCGTGTTGACCGCTTCCCTACTGGTCAGCCGCGCAGTCTCGGCCCTGAGCAGGAATTCAACTCGTCAATCAAGCAGCGGCCAAGCTGTAGTTCAAGGCATCAAGCCGACAAGCGCGCTCAGCCGTGCAATGCCGACAGGCTCTTCGGCTTGGAGTGCGACGACTGCGTACCGCTTGGCGAGCTTCATGGCGACGGCGTCGATGAACGGCAACTCTTTTGCCGCGCGCAACCGAAGTAGCGGCGAAGCCGAACTGGTTGCGGCAACGCTGTTGTTGATGACCCATGCCCAGGGTTCGATGCCCGCCCGGCGCAAGTCCTCCTGCAGGAGAGCGGCTTCCTGGACCGGCGTGTTCTCAGCCAGGGTCGCGATCAAGACCTTGGTGCGGTCCTCGTCCTGCAACTGCATCATCGGCGTCGTGAAATGCACGCCCGAGTCCGCCATCTGTCGTGCAATCTCGCGGTGGTATGCGCCCGTCGCATCCAGCAGAAGCAATGTGTGGCCTGTCGGTGCCGTGTCCATCACCACGAACTTGCGGCCGGCTTCTCGGATGATGCGGGAGAAGGCCTGGAACACGGCGATTTCCTCGGTGCATGGCGAGCGCAGGTCCTCTTCAAGGAGGGCACGGCCGCGCTCATCGAGATTCTTGCCCTTGCTGGCGAGCACCTGATCCCGGTAGCGCTGCGTTTCGACCTGCGGGTCGATTCGACTGACCGCGAGGTTGTCCATCTGGCCTGTGAGCGTTTCCGTGAGATGAGCGGCGGGGTCTGACGTTGTCAGATGAACTGGAAGGCCTCGCCGAGCCAGTTCGACCGCCAGCGCGGCGGCCAAAGTGGTCTTTCCCACACCGCCCTTGCCCATCACCATGATGAGCCCATGTCCGGGTGCCGCGAGCTCGTCGACCAGTTCCCCCAGTGTGGGAGTCTTCAGCGGCGCAGTGGGTGTGAGGCCCGTCAAGGGGGGCAGGGGACTCGGCGAATCGAAGAACTGGCGATGCGCCTCGAGGCCGACCAGGTCGAAGGCCTTCAGCGAAACCTGGTCCAGCGGCAGCGGCCCGAGGATGGCTGGCATGGCGGCAAGGGCCGCCTGCTCTCGATGCACGACGGCGGCAGCCAGCTTGTCCCTGATCGCCTCCTCAACGGGCATCACGCCATTGATGACCAGTAACTGCTGCGACAAACCGACCCTTGCCAGTTCATCGTGGGTGCGCGCCACCTCACGCAAGGTGGATGCCTGCGCTCTGGCCACCAGTACCAACCGGGTGCGAAGCGGGTCGGCCAGGGCATCCACTGCCGCCTTGTATTGCGCGCGCTGTTTGTCCAATCCAGCCAGTGGACCAAGGCATGATGCATCGCCTTTGCCTTCCTCCAAGAACGTATTCCAGGCGCCAGGCAGTTGCAGCAGACGGATGGTGTGGCCAGTAGGCGCGGTATCAAACAGCACATGGTCGAACCGCGCGGCCAGGGACTCATCGGTGAGCAGGCCTGTGAACTCGTCGAAGGCAGCAATCTCGGTGGTGCATGCTCCCGACAACTGCTCTTCAATGCCCTTTACTACATCGGCGGGCAGCACGCCACGCACGGGCCCGACGATACGATCCCGGTAGCCCTGGGCTGCCGCTTGCGGGTCGATTTCAATGGCCGAGAGATTTCCAACAGCCGAGATGGGTGTGATTTGGTTGCCGATGGATACGCCGAAGACCTGCCCGACGTTGGACGCGGGATCGGTGCTGACCAGCAGCACCCGCTTGCCTTCGTCGGCAAGCTTTACAGCGGTTGCGCAGGCCAGCGAGGTCTTTCCGACGCCTCCCTTGCCGGTGAAGAAGGCAAAGCGAGGCAGTCGGTCTAGGAATTTCATGGTGTGGTCCATGGGCTCAGCAGCACTTGCCGCCACTGCAGCAAGCGCTGGCTGCAGCGGTCGCAGGAGCCGAATCAGGCTTGAGCCATTGAGCTAGTTGCTGACGACTGGGATAGCGCCCCGCCAGCACGACCTGCCCATCGATCACTGTGATCGGCAATGAATCCTGACCAGAGCTCTCCAGGAAGCCTCGCACCGCTTCGTTCTGCGAAAAGGCCATCGGCTGTTGCGCCAGATTGAAGCGCTCCACTTGCGCGCCCAGGCCTTTGGCCCAGTCAATGTCGGCCGACGCCTGCACCAAGCTGGCGTCGACGTCCTGGCCGCACACGCCGCTGCTGCAGCACAGTGCGGGGTCATAAATCTGGATCGTGGACATGTCGGACTCCTTGGCTTGAATCTGTCATCAGGTGGACACAAGTTTGATGCGGTGTGCGATCCGCGGCTTGCGTTGTATCAATATTTCCAATTTTATATAATAATCAACTTATGGAAGAGCAACACATCATCCGCTCACTCTCAGCCCTGGCGCAGACCCATCGGCTCAAGGTGTTTCGCCTGCTTGTCGTGGCGGGTCAGCAGGGCTTGACGCCCGGCGCCCTCGCTGAAGCGCTGGAATTGCCGGCGGCAACCCTTTCCTTTCATCTGAAGGAAATGACCCATGCCGGCCTGGTGACCCAGGAGCGCGTGAGTAGGAATGTGTTCTATCGCGCTGCGTTTGACCATATGAACGCCTTGCTGGCCTACCTCACCGAGAACTGCTGCCAAGGCGAGGCTTGCATGTCGGCCTCGGCAACGGCCTGTGCCTGCTGAGGTTTGTCCATTTCCTCAAAGGATTCCCGTGAGCTCTCCCTCCTACAACGTCCTCTTTGTCTGCACAGGAAATTCGGCCAGGTCCATCCTGGCCGAGGGCCTCATGAACCACCTCGGGCAGGGCAGGTTCAAGGCCTTCTCTGCGGGGAGTCATCCCACCGGCGAGGTCAATCCGCTGGCGCTCCACACACTGGCCTGGCTGCATTTGCCGACCGAGGGCTATCGGAGCAAGAACTGGGATGAGTTCGCGCAACCCGGGTCTCCTGCGCTCGATTTCGTGTTCACGGTCTGCGACAAGGCCGCCGGCGAGATGTGCCCGGTGTGGTCCGGTCAGCCGATGACGGCCCACTGGGGCCTGCCAGACCCTGCAGCGGCAGTGGGCTCCGACGCTCAGAAGCTGCAGGCCTTCCAGGAGACCGCCGTTGCGCTGAGGCGCCGGATCGAGCTGATGCTCTCGCTGCCCCTGATGACCCTGGACGAGATGTCGCTGCAGAAGGCTGTCCGCGACATCGGCCAAGCCTGATTCCCTGAGTTCCCATCATGACCACCAACGTACTCATTCTCTGCACCCACAACTCGGCCCGCAGCGTGCTCAGCGAGGGCATGCTCAACCATTGGGCCAAGAAGCTTGGCAAAGACGTGCGCGCCTTCAGCGCCGGCAGCGCCCCGAGTGGCCGATTGAACCCATTCGCTCTGGAAGCGTTGACCAATGCCGACATCGACGTGTCCGGCTACCGCAGCAAGAGCTGGGACGAGTTCACAACGCCTGAAGCACCACCGCTGTCCATCGTCATCACAGTTTGCGACAGCGCCGCTGCTGAAACCTGCCCGGTGTTCTTCGGTGGCAATGGCCAGCCGGTCAAGGTGCACTGGGGCTACCCCGATCCGTCCAACGCTGAGGGCGGCGACGAGGGCAAGCGTCGCGCTTTCGAGCTGACGCGCCAGGCCATCGGCTACCGCATGCTGCAGCTTCTGCAACTGCCGCTCGAGACGATGGGCAAACAAGAGCTCCTCACCGCGCTCAACGCTATCTCCGCCACCTGAAGTGACGAAGATGACTGCTGGAACTCCACAGAAGCTGTTAGCCGAAGCCCTGGGCACGGTCTTGCTGCTTGCCGTCGTGATTGGCTCAGGGCTTATGGCTGAGCGCTTGTCGGGCGGCAATGTGGCTATCGCGTTGCTGGCCAACACCCTCGCGACCGTGGGTGGCCTCTACATCCTGATTGAAGTGTTCGGTCCGATCAGCGGTGCCCATTTCAACCCTGCGGTGTCTTTGGTGATGGCAGCACGTGGCGAGTTGCCCAAGGGCCTCCTCGCCCCGTATGTGGTGATGCAGTTGCTCGGCGCCATGCTGGGGGCCTGGCTGGCACATGCGATGTTCGACATGAGCATCCTGCAGGTCTCGACCAAGCTGCGCACGGGCACGGGCCAGTGGATTGCCGAGGGCGTCGCCACCTTCGGGCTGCTGCTTGTCATCCTGCGAGCGCCGGCCGGCCGAGCATCGGCCATGGTGGCCGCTTACATCGGTGCCGCCTACTGGTTCACGGCCTCTACGTCCTTCGCGAATCCGGCTGCCGTCTTCGGTCGCATGTTCAGCGATAGCTTCGCCGGCATCGCGCCTGTGAGTGCGCCAGGTTTCGTTGTCGCGCAATTGCTCGGCGCAGGCATTGCCGTAGGTGTCCACCACTTGCTGTCGCCCAAGACAGCGAGCGTCGAGGCGGCCGGGTCTGCTGCGCGGAATTCGTCAAAGGCCCGTCATGTCTGAGCCGCTGTTTCCCGAGGCCACGTTTCCGGCTCTGAACGCCGAGTTGTTCGACGTGCCGACGCAGGAGCGCTTGGCGATCCCGGCACCTTCACAGCATCAGCCTCGATTCCTGCTGCTCTATGGTTCGCTGCGCGAGCGCTCCTATAGCCGCTTGCTGACCTTTGAAGCCGCACGCCTGTTGGAGGCCATGGGCGGCGAGGTGCGCATCTTTGACCCGGCCGACCTGCCTTTGCCTGATGGCGCGCCAGACACCCATCCGAAGGTCCAGGAATTGCGCCGGTTGGCCATCTGGGCCGAGGGCATGGTCTGGTGCTCGCCGGAGCGGCATGGCGCGATGACCGGGGTGATGAAGTCGCAGATTGACTGGATTCCGCTCACCTCCGGCGCAGTCCGACCCACCCAGGGCAAGACCCTGGCGGTGATGCAAGTGTCGGGCGGGTCGCAATCCTTCAATGCCGTAAATCAGATGCGAGTGCTGGGCAGGTGGATGCGCATGCTGACGATTCCGAATCAGTCCTCGGTGGCCAAGGCTTTCGCAGAGTTCACGGAAGAGGGGCGGATGAAGCCGTCCGCTTTCTATGACCGTGTCGTCGACGTGATGGAAGAGCTGTTCAAGTTCACGCTGCTGACACGCGACCTTGGACCCTACCTGGTCGACCGCTACAGCGAGCGCAAGGAAAGCGAAGAGGAACTGTCCAAGCGCGTGAATCAGCGCGCCATCTGAAGCCGCGGCTGAGTAATGGCTCAAGGCAGCTTAGCGGTCTAAGCAACGCATCCACATGAAGTCATGCGCGGTAGTCCGCTGATGGCTGGGTGCACCGGTCCGGTGTTGCGGTCAGCGGTCATTGACTGCCAAACCAATGAGCTCTATCGCACTGCCGCTCGGCCTGTTGCTGAACGGCAGGTTCGGGAGTGATAGGGGGCGCACAGAGCCCGCCAAGTCGACAGACCGCTTGCCGCGGCCGACCACGCTGGTCATCCATCCGCGAGTGTCGCTGACCAGCCTAAGCCGCCCTGTTCGCGCTCAGCGCCGCTTCTCCCGTGCCAACGTGAACGCGCCCACCAGCCGCTCAACCTCGTCGATTAATCCTCCAGCGACCCCACCTCCGCTGTCGATTGCCCCACAAGTGCGGCGTTCTGTTGGGTCATCTGGTGATCACTCCATCGATCTTGTACGGCTGCCGGAACGGCGGCCCAATCAAGAGCTGCATCGGTTGGATGGTGAGAGGCTGTATCGGGCAGGGCGGGGCGGACTGCCGAACCTGCACGGGCATGGGCCCGATCAGCGTGCAGCGAGCAGGTCTGGCACCCGGGCAGAGCGCAGAGCGGCGCTGGCCATCGTTGGCACACCGGCTGCTTGAGACGCGACCAGGTGCTGGGGCACTGGCAGGCGAACGGCGGGCGTGCTGCGCAGGGCGCGGCCCGACATGGCCCATTCGGCCGCCCCACCGACCAGCCAGTGCAGGCGGCCGCGGCTCAAGGGCTGCAGCGAGGCGACCAGCGCCTGCGCGCGGGGGTCACCGGCCTCGCCGTAGATGACGATGTCACGCGACAGGTCCATGCCGGCGCGTGACACCGCGGCCTGCAGCGCCGCGAGATCGGCGTTGTCAAGCCAGGCCTGCAGGCTGGCTGGCTCGACGCGCTGGGCGCCGGGCAGACCGTCTTGAACATCGGCGCGCACATCCCAGGCCAGCGCGCCCGCGCTCAGCGCTGCTGCGGCGGCCTGGGCGCTCAGGTTGTCAGCCCGCGCGCCGGCCATGACCAAGATGCCCAATGTGGCGAGCAGCAGGCGGGGAGCGACGTATGCGAAGGCGCGGCGGTGCAGGTTCATGGCCTTCACTTTAGGGAGGGGCCAGCAACGCGTCCAATACAGAGTTGCTTCATCCTTATGCGCCAGCGCCATAAGCGCGGGAGGCGCGAGGGTTTACTTACGTAGTTCCCGCTACGGCCGCCCGGCCATGTCGCCCTAGTATTGGGGTTCTATTTCACTCCACAGAGACGCCAGGAGACAAGATGATGAGCAAAGCAAAGCAACTGCTGCAGAGCGCCGTGGCCGGCTTGGCCTTGACGGCCGTCAGCACCGCCTGGGCCCAGTACCCCGACAAGCCGGTCACCATCGTCGTGCCCTTCGCGGCCGGTGGCCCGACCGACAAGGTGGCACGTGACCTGGCCGAAGCGCTGCGCAAGCCGCTGGGCGCAACCATCATCATCGAGAACGTCGGCGGCGCCGGCGGCACCCTGGGCGCGACCAAGGTGTCCAAGGCCGCACCGGACGGCTACACCCTGCTGCTGCACCACATTGGCATGGCCACCTCGCCGGCCCTGTACCGCAATATGCAGTACAAGACCCTGGAAGACTTCGAGTACCTGGGCCTCATCAACGAGGTGCCGATGACCCTGATCGGGCGCCCCAGCCTGCCGGCCAAGACCTACCCCGAGCTGATCAAGTGGCTGGAGGCCAACAAGGGCAAGGTCAACCTGGCCAATGCCGGCCTGGGTGCCGCCTCGCACCTGTGCGGCCTGCTGTTCCAGAGCGCCGTCAAGATCGACATGACCACCGTGCCTTACAAGGGCACCGGCCCGGCCATGACCGACCTGCTCGGCGGCCAGGTCGACCTCATGTGCGACCAGACCACCAACACCACCAGCCAGATTGACGCCGGCAAGGTTACGGCCTTTGCCGTCACCAGCACCAAGCGCCTCTCCGGCCCGGTGCTGAGCAAGGTGCCGACCCTGGACGAGTCGGGCCTGAAGGGCTTCAATGTGTCGATCTGGCACGGCATGTATGCGCCCAAGGGTACGCCCAAGGCTGTGGTCGACAAGATCAACGCGGCGCTGAAGGTCGCGCTGAAGGATGCCGAGTTCCACAAGCGTGAAGAAGCGCTGGGCGCGGTGATCGTCAACGATGCCCGCAACAACGGCCCCGAGCACAAGAAGTTCGTCGAAGCCGAGATCAACAAGTGGGGCCCGGTCATCAAGGCGGCCGGTCAGTACGCTGACTGAAGAAGCCAGCCCCGCGATGAGAAAAACCCGCTTCGGCGGGTTTTTTGCTTTCAGACGATGCGCAGTGGAATCGTTACTGGGCCGTCATTGACCAAGCTGACCTGCATGTCGGCGCCGAACTCGCCGCAGGCTACCGTTTCGTGCTTGCCGCGGGCATAGTGCAGCAGATGCTCGTACAGGCGGCGACCGGCTTCGGCCCCGGCGGCACCGGTGAAGCTGGGCCGGTTGCCGGCGCTGCAATCGGCGGCCAGGGTGAACTGCGAGACGATCAGCAGGCCGCCGCCCACGTCCTTCAGGCTCAGGTTCATCTTGCCCGCCGCATCGCTGAAGATTCGCAGCTTCAGCAGCTTGTCGACCAGCTTCTCGGCGTGGGCCTCGGTGTCCGCCGGCTCGGCGCAGACCAGCAGCAGAAGGCCCTGGTCGATGGCGCCGATGGTGGCGCCGGCCACTTCCACCTGGGCGTGGCGGACTCGTTGCACAAGGGCAATCACAGCTGCAGATCCTTGGGGTCGTCGAAATGGGCTTCCACATCGGTGGGCAGCAGCTGGATGCTGGCGCGCAGGCCCGGCACGGCTTCCATCAGTGCCCGCTCCACCGCGCCGCGCAGGTCGGCCGCGCGACCCAGACTCCAGTCGGCGGGCATGTGCATGTGCAGGTCGACAAAACGGCGCTGGCCGGCGCTGCGCGTGGCGATGTGGTCGAAGCGGATGGTGGCGGGCTGCGCAAATCCGTCCAGCACCTGCCGGATGCTTTGCAGGGACTCGGCATCGAGCGCCTCGTCCATCAGGCCCGAGGAGGCGCGCCAGATCAGATGCCCGCCCTCGCGCAGGATGTTCAGGGCAACCAGCAGGGCCAGCAGCGCGTCCAGCCATAGCCAGCCTGTCAGGGCCACGCCGATCAGGCCCGCCACCACGCCGGCCGAGGTCCAGACGTCAGTGAACAGGTGGCGGGCATCGCCCTCCAGCGCCGACGATCTCAGCTCGCGCGCCTTGCGCAGCATGGCCCAGGCCAGGCCGCCATTGAGCGCGGAGCTGACCACGGCCAAGCCCACGCCCAGGGCGATGGACTCGACCGGCTGCGGGTCGAACAGGCGGTGCACCGCGCCCCAGGCGATGCCCAGGCCGGCGGCGATGATCAGCACGCCCTCGAAGCCGCTGGAGAAGTATTCGGCCTTGTGGTGGCCGAAGGGGTGGTCCTCGTCGGGCGGGCGGGCGGCGATGGTCAACATCGCCAGCGCGAAGATCGCGCCGGCCAGGTTCACCAGTGACTCCAGCGCATCCGCCGCCAGGCTCACCGAGCCTGTCCACCACCAGGCGGCTGTCTTCAGGGTGATGGTGACGAGGGCCGTGACGACGGAGAGCTTCAGGTAGGAACTGGCTTGCATGGGCGCATTGTCACTGCGGCCGAGGCGAGTTCAGGGGGTGTCGAGGCCGATCGTCTTGGCCGCCTTGCCTTGCGCATCCAGCATCTGGATGCTGGGCTTGCCGTCGGCGCTGACGATCAGCAGCATGCGGGTGCGTCCCTGGGCGTCGGACAGCGACAGGGCCGAGGCCTTGTCCCGCGTCGTGCCCAGGCGAACACGGTTGGCCGGCATCACGCCCTTGTCGCGCATCTCCTGCATGGCCTGGCGGCGCTCCGGGGGATTCATCTTGTCGATTTCGTCGAAGCGATCCATGCGCTGCTTGACGTCCATCAATTCATGCGAGGGCTCGTCATTGATCAGCAGATGGGTCATGGCCTGACCGCCTTGCTCGGCATGCAGCAGTTGCAGCACCTGGTCCTGGCGGAAGCGGTCGAAGGTCAGGCTCAGGCTCAGGCCCGCATCGGCCTTGCCGGTGGCGCCCACGCTGCCCCGCTGGATCAGGCCGCCGCTTTCGATGCCCTCGTCGTTGACGAAGAGCATGCCGGCGAAGCTGCGTCGGTCGGGGCGCGGGATCTCCTGGCCCTTCCAGGGGGCGCCGGGAAACTGCTCCCGGTTGGAGATCACAAGGCGCAGCGTGCCATCCGGCTCGCGCACATTGAAGCGCCCGACATCGATCTCCTCAAACTTGGTTGGCGGGGCCTTGGCGCCCGTCAGCAGGGTGATGGCGATGAGGGCGGTGGCCGTGGCGGTGCAGCCGCTCAGAAAAGCGCTGATCTTCGACATGGGATTGGGCCTCTTTGGGGCGCTGTGTTGAACGGAAAAGAACATCGATTCTGTTGCAACCCCAGCGGGCTTCACGAACGCATGCGACAGAGCGTCGCATGATCAGCCTGAGCTGCAGCACGACCCTACAATCCGCGCAATCGCCCACCCGAATCCTTGTCGCCAGAGCAGCCCATCATGAAATCCGATCCCGCCGCCACCTCCACCGACGTCGATCACATCGCCCCGCGCGAGAAGGCGGAGATCCTGTCGCAGGCCCTGCCCTATATCCGCAAGTTCCACGGCAAGACCATCGTCATCAAGTACGGCGGCAACGCCATGACCGACCCAGCCCTGCAGCAGGACTTTGCCGAAGACGTGGTGCTGCTCAAGCTGGTGGGCCTGAACCCGGTGGTGGTGCACGGCGGCGGCCCGCAGATCGAGGGCGCCTTGAGCCGCCTCGGCAAAAAGGGCCAGTTCATCCAGGGCATGCGCGTCACCGACGAAGAGACGATGGAAGTCGTCGAATGGGTGCTGGCCGGCCAGGTGCAGCAGGACATCGTCGGCCTGATCAATGTGGCCGGCGGCAAGGCCGTGGGCCTGACCGGCCGCGACGGCGGCATGATCCGCGCGCGCAAACTGAAGATGGTCGACAAGGATGACCCGAGCAAGGAACACGATGTGGGCCAGGTTGGCGACATCGTCGCCATCGACCCCAGCGTGGTGAAGGCGCTGCAGGACGACCAGTTCATCCCTGTCATCAGCCCGATCGGTTTTGGTGCCGACAACGAGAGCTACAACATCAATGCCGACGTGGTGGCTGGCAAGCTGGCCGAAGTGCTGAAGGCCGAGAAGCTGGTCTTGCTGACTAACACGCCCGGCGTGCTGGACAAGGCTGGCAACCTGCTGACCGACCTGTCGGCCCGCGAGATCGATGCGCTGTTCGCCGACGGCACGCTCTCTGGCGGCATGCTGCCCAAGATTGCCTCCGCGCTGGACGCGGCGCGCAGTGGCGTCAACGCGGTCCACATCATCGACGGGCGGGTGCCGCATGCGATGCTGCTTGAGATTCTCAGCGACCAGGCCTATGGAACGATGATCAGGTCACACTGATCCATGCGCCAGACCACATGGTTCTTTGACCTCGACAACACGCTGCACAACGCCTCGCACCAGGTATTCGGGGCGCTCAATGTGGCGATGACGGACTACATCGTCCGCCATGTCGGGGTCGAGCGCGACGAGGCCCATCGGCTGCGGGCGCTGTATTGGCATCGCTACGGCGCCACCCTGCTGGGACTGCAGCGGCATCACGGCGTTGGCGCCGCCCATTTCCTGCACGAGACCCACAGCCTGCCGGCGCTGGACACTCACACCCATGCGCACGACTTGTCTGCGCTGAAGCGTCTGCCCGGCCGCAAGATCCTGCTCACCAATGCACCCGAGGCCTACGCGCGGCGCGTTCTGGCTCTCTTGGGCATGACGCGCTGCTTCGAGGCCGTGATCGCGGTGGAGCAGATGCGCATGTTCGGCCAGCTGCGGCCCAAGCCCGATGCGCGGATGTTCCGCCACCTGCTGGCGCGGCTGAAGCTGAAGGCTGGTGACTGCGTGCTGGTCGAGGACACCTTGATCCACCAGAAATCGGCGCATGGCCTGGGCATGCAGACCGTGTGGATGCAGCGCTGGCTGCGCGGCGCGGCGTATCCAGGGCTGCTGAAGCGGCCCGCCTATGTGGACCGCCGCATCACCCGGATTTCGGCCCTGCTCTGAGTCGGGGCAGCCATCCCACGATTGTGGGGTTGAGGTCGGGCCGCATCACCCCAGCAGCACCCCCAGCTTGACGTTGCCGCCGAGCCGCTGTGGAGCGGAGAATGGATGCAAACGAGCCTAAGCCCATGCCCACATTTTCCGTGCTGATCGTCGAAGACCAGGCCCGCTTCCGCGACGCCTTCGTGCACTCCCTCTCCAGTGTCAGCGATATTGAACTGCTGGGCATCGCGCCCGACCTGCCGCAAGGCCGGCGCATGTTCGATCAGTTGCAGCCCGATGTGCTGCTGGTCGACCTGGACCTGCCCGGCGGTAGCGGTATCGAGCTGATTCGCCATGCCGCCCACACCCGTCCGCAGTGCGAGGTGATGGTGATCTCAGTCTTTGGTGACGAGCAACATGTACTGACCAGCATTGAGGCCGGAGCCACCGGCTACCTGCTGAAGGACAGCCTGGCGCTGGACCTGCCCAGCCAGCTTCGCTCGCTGCGCGCGGGTGGCAGCCCCATCAGCCCTGTCATCGCGCGCCGCCTCTTGATGCGCCTGGCGCCTGCTGCCAGCCATCTGAGCAGCTCGAGCAGCA
>Ga0187844_10001800_pt1 | contig 15934 bp, 11 predicted proteins | sample SpaLakP09_SKY_50_FD_134517 | JGI IMG/M metagenome (GOLD analysis project Ga0187844, IMG submission 134517) | Oligotrophic lake water microbial communities from Sparkling Lake, Wisconsin, USA - SP09_SKY_50 | ecosystem: Environmental > Aquatic > Freshwater > Lake | place: USA: Sparkling Lake...
GAAACCGATACCTGCAGTTCGTTGACGAATTGCTCTGTTGTGACCATATGCCTTTGAGTCAGCATGTGGTGAATCTTGTGGAGGCGTTCTGTACTATTCATCTGAAACTTTCTCTTTCGGAAAGAGGTTGTCAACAGTATGCCTTTGAACTAGCTCATTAGGTGAGCTAGTGTGACAATAGAATTAAATTTCTCCATCGGTTAGCGCAAAAAATTTAAAGGGACAAAGTATTTCTTTAGAACCAAGTTGATGGCTACGTGAAATAGCATATTTTTCCGTACGAGCGTAATTGTTTTTTGGCTAGGAGACACTAAGAACTTGAAGTAAATCGCTCGTCACGTACAACTTTCGTATTGGAGATAGGTATGACTAAAAGTATCAACTTTGAAGAAGAATATAGGAGGGATGTTGAACGAATGTTCCGTTGCGCTCATGATGCCGGCTATATTGTGACCGAGTCTGAGCTAGTTACTGCTTGGACAGATTACTCGAAGTCTAACTGTGCAACTTGGTTGATGTTGCCAAAAGAAAACGATGTGCTACTTGCGATCTTGTTGAGGCACATTGAATCAACACGCACGAGTCGAGGCGGATCGATTAAATTCACTACAACGGTTGTTGATGCTGGAGATGGAACTGGTGATGGAATGTTAGAAATTCCTGATGAGTTACTCGCTGCGTTGGGATGGCGTGAAGGTGATGTGTTGAATGTGAAAGTGCACGAGCCATCTGTACTCGTTTTAGAGCGCTTAGATGAGAAGAAAGGAGCGCAAAGCGAATGATTGGACTTCCCCTAGTTTAATAGACATTTCATAATGTCCAAACTAAGAAGGGGAAAATCCAAATAGGAAACAATCGTTACACAGCAGAGATTAAAGCAGAAAACGCTAACGCCAGGGTTATCCCGATATATTAATAAGCCCTCTTTATAATGTCAAACGATCAACAAAAATTGGATTTTGCAGTTGATCAATTACCCGAGAAAGTTGCAACGCGCGTTAATGCATCATTGCAGATCTCGATTGAATCAGCAGCAAAAAAGCTGCGGAAGCGTTTTGATGAAGCTAATGTTAATGCTGTTCGTGCCACAGAAGCTTATCGATATCCCTACGAGTCTTCTAAGTACCATTTAGCCATATGGGTTTTGGGATTTACTTCATTTGTAATGGTGGCTCTGATCCCAGTTGCGTATTTATTTCTTCCATCCTTGGATGAAATTCAACATAGAAGAGCAGAGAGAGAAGCATTAATGAAAGATATGGAGTGGCTTCAGCAATCAGCTCAAGCTGACATCAAATTATGCCAAATAGATAATAAAAAACAAAATCTGCGTCTATGTGCAAAATTTGACCCGCAGTTCTCAGAAAAAATAAACGGCTATCAAATAATATCAAAAACACAATAGTTAGGATATTATGCAGTTGACCACCAGCCTTCGTCACCTCAATAAAATTTAAACTCTCCTTGCCTCTTATTTATCAATTATCAACTCTAACTCTGTGTGGCGTGTACAGACGTCAGCAGATTGTTTATTATTAAAGAATAAATTTTAATTAACAAAAGTGAGTTTTATCTTACACAACAATAGCTATTTTATTTATATTGTTACAAATTTATTATTTTTAATAATAAAACGTTCTAATGTGTCACTACATAAAGGCTTGTCTGTGTTTTTATGATTTTTATTGAAAATATTTCGTAAAAATTGAATTCAGATTTTGATATTTTTCCATCTTTAAGGGATAACTAAAAGTAGATAATCATGTTGAAATTGCCATTATTAGAAGAATTAAAAACAGAATCGGATGTGGAACAAAAACTACTTTTTCCACTACTCACGGCAGAATATCCGTATGGGCTTGGAATTTCCAGCATACAAATACTTACGAAATTTTCAATTCGGAAATTAAAAATTGGAAAGGGTCAGGACGAAAAACTGTATTTTCCAGATTACATCATCATGAGTGATGGCTACCCAGTTGCAATTGTTGAAGCCAAGGTGCCAAATGAGTCGTTAGATGGAGCATATAGGGAGGCTCGACTATATGCACATGAAGTTAATGCGAAGTATGCTTCAGGAACTAATCCTGTCAAATATATCATTGCGTGCAACGGCGCACAGTTGATGTTTGGGGAATCAGATGTTGATTCTGGAAAAATTGTGAATCTTGCAGACCTGCAAGTAAGTTGCCAAGGCTTTGCAGATTTGCAGGCATTTTGCGGTTTGAGCACATTATCAAAATATAGTTCAGTACTCGCTAGCAAACAGAAAAAGACTAGATTTTGGAAGCCTAAGAAATTATTAGGCGGAAGTACTGTCCAGGGTGAAGAGGTGGGCCAAAATACTTTTGGTCTTGCTATGTCTGCAGAATTAAGACATATATTTGCGCCTGAAACCATTGAAGATCGGTCAGTGATTGCGAGAGAGGCATATGTTGACTCTAAAAAATCGAAGCGATCTATATTACCGATAGATAGAATTATTCGTGCGGCCAGACCGTTAAGCGAAACTAATTCTCAACTTATTGAAGATCGAGCAAATCCCACTGAGCTCTTCAAAAAACTAAGATCTGGTTCATTTCTTGAACAAAAAATCATACTACTTATTGGTAGCGTAGGATCTGGTAAATCTACCTTTGTGGATCATCTAATTTACAAAGCTTTACCCCCCGATCTCATCTCCAGCACACTTTGGTGTCGTCTGGATATGAATTCGGCGCCAGTTTCAAATAATGATATCTATAAATGGCTCAGAAAGAAAATTGCTGAAAAATGCATAGAGCAATATCCCAACGAAGATTTTGGAGATCTGGATGTTGTTAAGAAACTGTATTCTGTTGAATTTAACAAATTTGAAAAACTTCAAGGCCGTCTCCTACGAGAATCAAACGATCACGTTGAATACAATCGTGAGTTGGTCGCGCATATAAATGAGTGGGAGAGTAATGATGAAATACGATCAAAGGCCATCTCTCGGTATTGCTGCGGTGAACGTGGAAAATTACTAATCATTGTCCTAGATAATTGCGACAAACGATCTCGTGATGAGCAACTATTGATGTTTCAAGCAGCACAATGGATACAAAGAGAATATCGCTCTCTTATAATTTTACCTCTACGAGAGGAGACATACGAGGTTTACCAAAATCAACCCCCACTTGATACGGCGCTTAAAGATTTGATTTTTAGAATTGACGCTCCGCTTTTTCAGCATGTCCTGATAAAACGTGTGCAATTGGCACTTTCTAGGATGAATTGCGATAAATCACGCACTGTTCATTATGATTTACCAAATGGATTTCGCGTCGAGTGTCCAAGGACAGACCAAGCCTTTTATTTGACTTCTATTATTAGGTCTTTATTTGAGCATGATAAATTTATTCGGCGAATGATTACCGGGTTGTCCGGTCGTAATATTAGAAAAGCTCTTGAGATTTTTATCGATTTTTGTAACAGTGCACACTTAGGAGAAGACGAAATATTCAAAATTCGTAATAACGAAGGAAAACATACTCTACCACTTTATCTAGTTACTCGGATTCTTCTCAGAGGCAATCTCCGATATTATGATGGACAAGACTCTGTCGTTAAAAATCTATTCGATATATTCCATATAGATAACGAACCGTTCTATTTTTGCCGCTTAATGATCCTAAATTGGCTTCAAATTAGGTTTCCGCACAAAGGGGCAAATGGGGTAAGAGGATATTTTTCTATCAGGGAACTGAAGTCTAATTTAATAATACTTGGGGTTCCAGAATACGTTATTGACCGTGAATTGGACTTTCTCCTCAAATCTCATTGCATCAATTCTGAGAGCCTTAAGCTTGATAAGCTTGATGATGATGAGCTGATACGTATCAGCTCTGCGGGAGTCGTACATTTAGATCTATTAAACAGTATTAACTACCTTGCTACAATCGCAGAAGATACCTGGTTTGATCAACAGGACACAGCACAAAAAATAGCTGATAAGATCGCAAAAATAGAAAACCATTTTCACGTAAGTACCCAACTGGATAATGCCCGCCTTATTGTTCAATATCTCGAAACAAAGCGAGCTAACCTCGAAAATGTTATAGGAACTTTCGTCTCTATAGATCCGGCAATCGCAAATCTATGGTCACTTGACGATGCAAAAAAAGCAATTGACTCAACTGAAGTCATGCTCAAAAACAAGAACGAATGGTTTGATTTGGATAAGCGTTATGTCGTTAATTCGGTTTATCCTGGCCGGATCACGAATCGCACAGCCCAACACGGATTGTTTGTCGAATTGGAACTTGGCGTCACTGGGCTGCTACATTTAACCAACTTGCCACCTAATTACATGGAGTTGGACGAATTTATGCAAAATGAAGTGATTAATTGCACCATTTTGCGCGTAGACATCGTCAACAAAAAAATATCATTAGGTTATAAATGATAAAAAGAGTTCATTCATCGAATGAACTCTTTTAGAATTTACGTATTAATTATAATCTTTATTAGATCATAACAAGCCTCTTCATCAATATGAACAAGGTATTTGCCGCAACATTGCAGACTTTTGTGGGGTGTATCGGTACAGAGGGGACAATTTCTATAAATACCGATTTTTAAAACAATTTAATCTTAACACTTGTTAGACACAAATTCAAAGAAAATTTGTATCTAAAAACCCGAGACAAAGGGTTTTATTTTCAAAAGAAATTAAGAAAATTTTATTAATTGCAATAAATTAGTCCATATTTACCTTGTATTTTTCATTTCATCCTATTCAAGACTGGCTTGTAGATTTGCTCATAGTCCACATTAAAATACAAAGTTATCAATCGAACAGAGCACCTATCCAATAGAGTGCGATATAACACCAAAACCTATTAGAGTTTGATATGCAAGAGTCTGTTTTTCTTCCATTATTTTGAGCAAAGGCGTCGAGCAGATCTTGTAGAGGTTTTCTAGGAGCGATCATTTTTTCAATTCCAATTAAACTTGATCATAGTTTATGATGGAGAAGCTTCTTAAGCACGGACTGTTTTTGTCGGGATTGGTTGCAAATTTAATTTCTCGACCTATGTTTTTGTTGTACTCAATCCGACTATTGATGTCTACATTGGGTTCCAAAGATGTTTTTCCATGCGTATCTTTCCAGAGAATGTACTCCCCCCCCTAACATTGATTGGCGGCGGCGTATAACTGCTCTCCATGAAACGCCACCCAAGTGCCTCCATATCCTTCCGGATTTGATCCTCGTCAATACACAAACTGGCAGGAGAACTTGGGTTGGAGGTGATTGCAGAAGGAGTAGAGACAGAAGAACAGTTCCGTTACCTGAGTTCGCTAGGTTGCCCGCTTTACCAAGGCTATCTATTCGGTAGGCCAATGCCCGTACCGGAGTTATCGGCAGAGTTCAACTAAGCCATCTTTTGACAACGCTTGGTTTGGGAACTTCTCGGTTAAAGAAGACAGGCTGCTTTTGACTGAATAAGGTTTGAAGAACGCCTTGTTGAGAAAGAATCCTATATAGGAACTGGAAACCATCGTGAAGAGATATTCTCTATTTCGAACTCTGAAATAGGGAATGTATGACCTCGGACTTCACAGCCATCAAGAATGGCTGGCCAAAAACGAAAGCTGTAGCGAGAACTGTGCACGATTGGCTAAGTTCGAATGAATACCCCTTCAATGCGCGTTTCAAATGGCAAACGCATGCTCACCATTACTCTAGCGACCTGCTCGAGGGGGTAGACAAATGTACAGTCAGCTGCCTAAATGTAATAAAAATAAGGAACATAAAAACTAACAATTTTGTCTAATTAGCCAGAGTTTAGCTGTACAACTGCGATAATTAATTACCATTCTCAGCGGAAAAAATGCTACATTTACAACATTACAACCGAAAAATTAGATTCTGCGAGAGATATTTATGCAACCAAGGCTGTACATAGCAATATTTGTTTATCTGGGATCTTATCTACCGCTAAGTCTTATTCTTCTAGTCCAAGACTATAACTTCGATGCATTAAATCTACCGCTATGCGCAATTTGGAGTGATAAAAATTTATCTTGTTCCATGCCATTTACTAATGCTGCGGCTTCGATATTTTTTACTGTCCTATGTATTGTCGCGTTCTTTGCAACAATGGTTCTTTTGAAAGCAGTCAAAGGCAATAACAAAATAATTGTTATAGAAACAAAGCATATCCCAGCAGATTTGATTAACTACGTATTCCCGTACGTTGTTTCGTTTATGAGCCTTGACTACAAGGGGACAGGGAAAATCGTTGGCTTTCTGATTTTCTTGATCTGGATGTTCTTGGTAACGTACAAATCTGGACAGATTATGCTGAATCCCTTGCTTATTGTTTTTGGATGGAAGCTTTACGAAATCAAATACAAATTTATTGGTGGCAACGACATCTATACGGGACGTGCATTAGCACATGTGAACATTCAGCCCAATGTTGTCTATGAAAAAAATGACGTGCAAGACGTATTAATAATTAAAAATGGGAATGTATAAAAATGCCGAGCGCTTTTGAAACGTTACAAGCTTTCAATATCGAGAACTCTGAAGTTAAGGTATGGACCTTTAAAAAAAACCAATACACAGGTGTGCCAGCCCCCACATACACTGGCCACTGGGTTGATACCAGTGATGAACTAGATCAAGCAATACAACGGGCTTTAGTTTCTGAGCGAGCAAGAATTACAGAAGTACTGGATTATGGAATTCTTTCGCAAAACAATGAAGGAAGCGCACTTTCAATAAAGCTTGACGAAACACACGGGGAATTGATATTAGAAAAAATCGCTGATGAAATTCAAGACAGAAAGGTTAAAAACTTAAAAGAAATCAATAACTCCACATTTTACGTTATAAAAACAGTGGCCCAAAATGGCGACAAAATTTTTGCGGTACGAAAAACTGACGATTCTTGGCGCACAAAAAAACTCGTGGGATTAATTTCTGCAATCTTCAGTGACGACGGACTTGATCTGAACGAAGAACGAAGCTTCAATATTTCTAGCCATGTTGATTTCTTTATTGTGGGCGATGAAATATTGATATTAAACAAGCAAAATTTCGAATCTATACTAAGTTACAAGCAGGCTCATCTAGAAGATTTTAAACAATTAACCGAGGAGCCTGATTTTTCCGTAATATTTTCCGAGATCAATACAATTACCGATTATGTCAGCGAGAACAAAATAAGGCTTCGTCGCGCACTAGCAATCAAGGAAAAGGGCCACTATAAAGACCCTGTGTTTATGGAAAATCTTCGGAATAACTTTGCCGATTTTGGTTTAGCGCTGGAATTCGATCCACAAAATAAACTAATCGTCACGCCAGAAACTTGCGGTGATGTGTTCACGGCGCTATTAGATCATCGGCTGAAATCACCATTCTCGCAAAACATTTATGACGTACAGGATACTGCAAGCGTAGCGGTCTAATGAACGAAATTTTAAGTAGTATTTAAACGATGCATACTAAATAAAACTTATAACAGTCCACAAAATCAGTCGTATATTTTGCTCATTGTGTATATTTGGATGTTGCCATATGGATGGAAATGAAGCTGTCGTTGAATCAGACGTCCTTTTTCAAAAATTTCCCCCAGGAGGGGGACTTTACCGAATTCACTACGCTGGAAGCTATATCCATCCAAAATCTGAGCATCAGACTCCCAGAGTCGGTATTTGGCTATCAGAAGTGAATTTAAACTCTCACGGCGAGTTCGTTACAAAAAGTATTGCCAAAAACGGCTCTGTCTTCCCGGAATTGACGTTCCTGATTGAGTCTGCTGGCTCAATTCCGTCACTTGCAATTGGAACATATTGGCAAGATGGACACCAAGTAAAAATCGGGGGAGTGCCAGAAGACATTTCCGAATCCTTTGAAATTGGAGCACATGAACTATGGGACATAGTTGTTGCCACAGACACCATTTCTAGCCAGTCAGAAATGTGGATTCCAACTCATAGCTACCAGTTTTGCGGAATAGACGTGAGTGGCGCATTCCATAATTTTGAAAAAGCCCCTATAGTAAGAGTCACTGCTAAGTGTGGTACGCAGCTACTTATTCCCGCATATGAAATCTTCCGTACTTATTTTTGTCCTTGCTCTGAATTAGCAAGAGAATTACTTTCACACCGGTTCGAGAACGCAGTAGCGGCACTTGTAAAGTACTATAAGCTTCCAAATTTGGATTCAAATATCTTTGAAATTGAACTCAATAGGAACATTCCCGAAATTGCCGCTCGCTTTTTAGCTCTTTTTCTAGGAACTGACGTGGGGAAAATGCGAGCATCATCCGTTCGCATTGACGTTTTAAATCAATGGCGTACAGACAAGATAGGTACGCACTGGTTAAAGGCGCTACCTCCTTTTCCCGACCACGATATACAAATAAAGCTGGCAGGTAAATGGATAACCAAAAGAGGGGAAAATTCTCATCGAAGATTAAACAGAGAAGACCGGTTCTTCGCATTTCGTATTACGGACTCAAGCTTTCCCTCGCTACCGTATCAAATCAATCATGTGTCCGAAACCAAGTACGTTCCAACTTATACCGATGAACGGCAGCCCCCCAAAACCGGTTCTCAACAAAAAAAAGAGGCAAAACATCACTCGGTAACTCAATTGATTGGTGACGAAGACGCAAAAATTGGAGTTGCCATTTTGCATTTACCATCTATTTCAGTTAATTGGCTTAGAGAAAGTCTCCCTGAAATCAACCGCGTGTACAGAAAAATACAAGAGTATCCAGGCGGAACGCGTGCGCAGCAGTCATTGCCAGAGGGAGGTCGAGCAAGTACAGGTAGCAAAAGCTCTAAAGGTACAGTTCCACAAGCGAGTCTCAATTCTCAGGATAGTGAACAAGTTATTGAGCGATTTATAGCTTTAGAGCTATGCCTGAACATCTTAAAAAAAGATAATAAGATTTCTGATTGGCAGGAATATGCAATTGTTCGCCCCATAAATAAATCAGGCCGAAATTATTGCGCCTTAGTAGACAAGGACGCTACGATTTACTCCAAATGGTCGTTAATATACGATCCTATTATTCGTTCTCGGCTAGTTTGGTTAATTCAACTTGAACGAAGGGAGCATCTTATATATTTGTTGGATATCGAACCTCGATCAAAATCGGATACATATGCAATTTTAGTTTTCATCCCAGCAAGGAAAACTTTAGAGCCCAAAGTTGTAGAAAGGCTTTTCAATCATTGCATTACAAAAGAAGGTCGGTTCAGTAACTACTCATCCTTTGGCTTTCAAGATGACCTAATTTGGAGCAAAGCTTTTCACAAATTTGAAAAAAATCAACTTGACCCGGAGAGACTCCTCGGAGCAGTTGATGAGGTTATCGAACTTTTTAGGTCTTCAGTATAGATTTCCTCGCTTTTGATAAATGGTAATTCAAAGATGAAATCGACAAAAAATCAATCGCACCACGACCAGGAAATAGTCTCATTTCATTTTTCGATAGGGAAACATTCATAAGTAAAAATTTACTGATGATTGATGCAAGTCTTGGATCTATGTCTAGCCAATTACCATCTAGACGAATCTTTTGAGAATTAGGAAGTAAACTTATATCGTTTTTACCTATACTTAAGACATGCTTTAAGGGTACTCCGAAGAGAACACTCAGTAATTTAACCATGACTGCTTGAAATTCGTTGAATGATAAATCCATACTGCACATCTCGAGCAACTCAGCGATATCTAGGGCATACAATTTGTTAACCGTCTTTTTCCGTAAACTAGGGAATTCAATCGGCACTTTAAATTCCACTTGAAGAAATGAGACAAATGCGTGCAAAGAAGCCCGTTGACCTGGAGACCTTCTTAAATACTCAATAACATGTTCAGATTTAAGATCCTCTACACATGCTACATTGGCATGCTCCATTAAGCTTAGTGCTGCATGGACATAAAGTCGGATAGTCCGTTTTGCAAGCGGCTTCTCATTTTTTTTCTGCAACAACAAATAGAATTTTCTAATTTGCTCTCCCCAAGACTTATCTGCGCATTTTTCTAATGTAGCTTCAATTCTGCGTTGTTCAGACCATTCTTCTCTTATAAGACTTGATGAGGTGAGATAACCCTCTTCGGCCAAAAATTTCGTTAGATATCCGTAACGTCTTAACTCTTCAGCAGTAAATGTTTTCTTAATTAATGTGTCACCAATTGAATCATGAACGGTATTGTCTAATAGTGTAAAAAATTGCGCATACTCAGAAAATCTCTTACTTATAGGTCCAACCTTTTTCTGTCTTTGAGTCCAATTCATAAAATGACTGAGTATTTCTTGAACCGATGGCTTACGAAGAACTGTGTAAAGAAACTTACCTTTTAGCTTCAAACTACGTCTAGATGCACAAGAAAGGCAGCTTCCATCGCCAACCCCATTTACTCTACATCCACAATCAGGACAGATATGATCTGAAAAACTACTATCCGAACAACTTTTGCATATCGGACGTCTATTCATAAGATAAAAATGCTGTTTCCTATGCTTCCCACAATGTGAGCAAGTAGCGAATGCAAGCTTGCGTTGACATGGCTCACAAACTGGTTCGTCACTGATACCTGTGATCCGAGAAAGTCTTGAACTTGGCGAATTACAGAGTGAGCATTTTTTCTTTTCTCTGAAATATGGAGCGCAGCTATTACAAGCTGCTAAGCCATTTACTAAAAGCCCAGCTCTAGGTGTTAACTTCCCACAACGGCAGCATTTCCTGTCTTTGATCATACAAGAGTTACATATTGGTGCCGCATCATTGCGATGCGCCTTAGTAAAATTTCCGCATTTGGAGCAACGTTTTTTGACAAAGATTTTCGGATAGCAAGTACTGCAGATTGGTGTACCTTTATGGAGTCGGTGGGCCTTGTCAATATTCTTTCCGCAATCCCCACAGCGTCTGGAAGTATCGTGGATATCGTAATCAGTAAGGATATTCAATGGTCGCTCTCTTTCTTCCGATCTCTCTTTGCGGATCGTCGTTTTTGAATGAGGGAAAATGCGTCATCAAGGAGAATTTTTTCCCTTAGGATAGATTTAGCTACGCCTTTTGGCATACGAAGATATTGAAGTATTTTTTCTCTTCTAACGCTATTTCGTGCCTTACGAATCGGCGAATATCTCTCTGGAAGAAGCATTACTGCTTCTTTTAACCATCCTAGATCAATTTCAAAATCATTGAGTCCTGCTTGTGAAAGCCGATGTGCTTCGGCCCATAAGACAAATGAATTTGGCCAATTTTGTTTCAAAGTGATTGCAAATTCGAACAACCTGCTCCTAGCCATTAGTCGCCACTGAAACCATCCCCCAAGATCACCAGCAAAGCGTTGATCGTTCCTTGCAATTATTGATAGCAATCTATGCCAACTATTGAATTCATGAAATGAGACTGAATCTGAATACAATGCAGTCTGCAACTCTTTTTGAAAAATCAACGCACCATCACAAGTACGAGACGCTGCCGATGATATTAATGTATTGCTACAAACATGACATTTAAGATTTATTAGACTGCCGTGTCGGTGAGGGTGAAAAGGAACGCCACAATTGGGACAACAATCTCGAAGGCTAATGTTATGAATAGGGCAGTGAATATTAAAAGCCAGCCGCCAGGCACGGAGACAGATTGGTTCCCTCTCTACGAGACACTCACTACAATACTGTTGCCCGAATGCTCCCCGAGTCCGATGAAACACACCCAACGGCAATATCCATTTACTTATACCATTCCGGCAAATTCGCCCATCCATAATCATCATAAATGGGCGAAGTGTCATTTCTAAAATGACAGAGGAATCAAGACCAGTTTTGCGAGATATATCATTAATCAGTTGCATATTAGAGCAACGATCAATATCACGTGTCCAAAACTCGTGACCAGGAAAAACAGTGCTACAAAAAGTATGCAAGTTTAATTTATGTTTATGCGCAAGACGAATCAGGAAAGATGACAATAGTTCGTCGCGACCTATTGCAGGGATCCTTCCTAATCGATGTGGCACATACATATTACTAAGCCTTGCTCATTGAGCGCTCGTTTAACGATTGAATGGCATCAGTGAGAATTGTGTAACTTATAGATTCAACATTCGCCTCAATGGCATTGACGGCGGCTAAGGTGATTATTTTCTTTACTCCACCAATTGCTCCACCCGAAGCGTTAAATATTGCTATAGTCTTTTCTCTGCTCGCCAGATCAGATGGCTCTGCCAGAGGGAGAATGGATTCGAATGTCGCAAGTAAGTTTCGAAATTGTTGATTCAATTTCCATCGCGGAAGGGCCATCTGTTCGAACCGAGTAAGAAATTGACTGTCGGACGCCAAAGCTCTTGCAACATCAGATGTTCCAGCAACGACTAAAACGACTCCCAATCTGTTGACCATAGATTTTAAGGCAGCTAGAAACTGTCGTTGTAACCTAGCCGTGCCATGAAGCATATTATGAAATTCATCCACAATGATCATTTTTACTCCCAAGTCGAATAATTCTGACATCGCTTGGGCCTCGAGCTTTTCCGCAATCGCTGCAGGGTTATGGACAACTAACATGGACTGAAGTACTGCACTCCAAAACCGACCTTCGTCAGGCTCTGGTGGCATTTCTACTGAAATAACATGACATATCTCTTTGTTAGCTGAGTCCAAATAGATTGGATGTCTTATTACAAACTCTTTCAAAAGGGTAGTTTTCCCACTTTGGCTGTCTCCAATCAGTGCCCTGCAGGGCATCCGATTAGTTTTTGGATGATTGATTAAATCTTCTAACTCACGTAGATGAGCGTCTCCCATGTCGTATGACAAAAAGTGGTCTCTTCGAATGAAATTTATTCTCTCAACCTTTGCCCGATCGACGTAATCGAATACAGCTGGAGACAGATGACGATTTAAACTCATGAACTAATCCTAACATTACGTATAGGTGCTACCGGAGCATCAAACAAATCCTCTAACTCATCTCTTGGTTTTTGGCGCTCTTTGATTGGACGTTCCTCTAAACTTGTTGATTCAGATTTATTCATAGTAGAGGTAAAGACCTCTTCTCTTTCTTTATTTTTTTTTGCTTTCGAATGGCGCCCTCGCTTAGCACTTGTCGTCTGCACGATCGCATGCTCAGTTCTTTCACGATTTCGCTTTATTGATCCAAAAATAACGTCTTCGTCAACATTTTCGCGACCTTCTTGTTTTAATTTACGCGAAGTCTCTATATATTCGGCACGGCTTATATCAGGATTAGACAAATTTCTATATGGGATTTCGAAGTACTGATTAGCTTCAGGGTCAAAAAACCATATTTTAGAAAGATGTCTTGGATCCGTTCTGCAAATAAAAAGTCTTTTTTTCTTTGGATCGTCAGGACTGATGGCATTAATCCAGCGATTAAGTACCTCACTGTAATAGGTCACTGTTCCAATTTGGATACCATAATTCTGGACTGTGCGCATTGTAATTGGCAAAAAGTCGATTACTAACTTTTGAGGATCAGGAGGTATTAAGGGTAGTCCATGCCCCAAGTGTTTATCATCGCCTAGGATTGCTAGTTCCCATTTCCGTATCGGAGACATGTTGAGTGCAGAATGAATTTTTTGATGATATTGGTTAACAATCCATTCAACAATATGGATCTCTATTTCTTTTAAAGTAAATGCTGCCTTCTTTTTCGAATCATAGCCTTTACGATCAGCGGGCTTTGCGAACGTAGTTCCAGGCAGCTTATGTACTACCCTATTTACATTACCGATCATTCTCTCTATGTGGCCTCCATAACGCGGTGTTTTAACTGGCCGCAGTTGAAGGCTAATGCTGTATTGATCGCAAGCACGTGTTAAATTTTTTCCTTTAAAATCTTTTCCATTGTCGCAATGAACTTTCTGCATTTTTCCATAGACCGGCCAGCGTCCGCTTATCCCGAGACTTGCCAAGTAGTCTTTTTTGGGAAGCATCGCCATGGATAAGCAACAACCAACGGCGACGTACGACGGGGCATCCAACGAAATATAGATACCAACGATCATTCTTGAGTAGACATCAACTGCTAAGGTAAGCCATGGCCGCTTCAAAGGCTCACGTGTTTCCTCATCTACTACAATCAAATCCAATGGTGTGTGGTCAATCTGAACGACGGATAGTGGTCCATCTGCACCTGGAAATGATCCTAATATCGCTTTAGATATTTTATTAGCATCGTCAACAAATCCCTGTGCCCGTAATACTTTATCCTGAGGTAGAGATGCAAGGCGATTTCGGATTGTATTTGGATGAGGCATTTTTATTTTTTGGTCACGACATTTTTCTCGGACTGCCTCAATAATTTCTGCCGCATTGAGTCTTTGACTGTCGAGATACATTTCCTCAATTATTTGCTCAATGATTAACTCAGCATCTAGATCAATTAGCTTGGTTCCTTTTTTTCGACCACGTGCCATTGGTATCAATGAAGACATTTGACCGCTAGACGAATACAATTTGATCCACTCATAAACTGTCGCAGGATGGACTTTTGCCTTAATTGCAGCCTGCTCCACTTGTGCTCGAGTGCGATTTGCAATCAGTAAAGGTTCAATAACTTCATAGATTTCTTTCGCTTTGGTCCAATCTTTGTCTGAGTAGTCCTCTAAATCACTGGTATTTGGTTTTTGAAGCTCTCGCGGGGTGACCTCAGTTATTGGCCTTAATTCCTCAGTGCTAACTCGCTCAGTTTCATCAGTATCAAGTAACTGCACGACGACACTATCTAATGACAGAACACGTCGTATTCGTATTGGGCGCCCACGGTGACTGAAAAGAGCACCAACCTCAATCTTGAAAAAACCACCGGAGGCTAGATTAGTCATTTTTGTCCTCCTCGATTGCCCAGATTTGGGTTTCCATTGTTAAGGGATTTGTTATATCTGCACCTATCCTTTGAGCATAAATCAAATGCCAAAAAACTCCCACGGCTGCCATTCGTCGATCTTTATTCCAGAACGCGGCTGCAAGTAGCTCTGATGGTGTGGATATCTTCAAGGCATCCATTGTCTCCAGCAGTACAGCAGACAGGTTCTCTGAATCTGACCATTCAATATATCTTCTGAGAAAGTACACATTCTTCAAATAATCTGTCCGAATAAAATCATCGGTTGCGATTCGAAAGCGCCAATTCCGCTCTTTACACAATTGTGAAGCCGCTTGAAATTTTGGCCTCAATTCCTCCCAACGCTCCTCAAGCTCTTCACGATACTTAATTTCGTATAAGCAGGGTGTCCACGCATGCTGCTTCCCCACCTTATTAAACTCAACAAGAAAGTCAGGTGTGTAATGCCTGATTTCCGCATTACCGTCTTTGTATTGAATCCTGAGAGGCTGAGCGGTTACCTTCTTAGTTCTTGCGCCGAAACTCGCCAAAACAAGGAAGTCTCGCTCAAGTGTTCCCTCGTATGGAACAAAGTCACCATTTGGGGTTTTTTCGTAGCCAGTGCATACGCGCCTATTTGAAATCACATTGCGAACACCGTTTTTTGATTCAGTAGTCTTAATTAATGTAATTTTCAATCTAGTCGCCTTATTAACTGTAAATAATTCGGATAATTTATTGTAATATTATGCAGTAACTGCAGGCATTATCAAGCTGAAATCGCCTTAATAAATGGAATTGACAGCTGTGGTGGCAATCCGCGCCCCGGCGAAATTTCGCTCGCACACCGTGGCGTCCTGTTTCTCGATGAGCTCCCAGAATTTGATCGTAAAGTCTTAGAAGTACTACGTGAACCGCTCGAATCTGGTCACATCACCATTTCCCGCGCTGCACGTCAGGCGGATTTTCCGGCACGCTTTCAACTCATCGCTGCCATGAATCCCTGCCCCTGTGGCTATTTTGGCCACAGTAATGGCAAATGTCGTTGCACGCCGGAGCTGATCAATCGCTATCAAGACAAAATCTC
>Ga0187844_10001802_pt1 | contig 15914 bp, 15 predicted proteins | sample SpaLakP09_SKY_50_FD_134517 | JGI IMG/M metagenome (GOLD analysis project Ga0187844, IMG submission 134517) | Oligotrophic lake water microbial communities from Sparkling Lake, Wisconsin, USA - SP09_SKY_50 | ecosystem: Environmental > Aquatic > Freshwater > Lake | place: USA: Sparkling Lake...
CCGAACTGCATGGTGATCTGGATCAGCGGCTCGACGACGCGGGCGATGTAGGCCAGGAAGGCGTAGAGCAGCCCCACCTCCATGCCCGACATCTCACGCCGGCCAAAGCCGTAGATGACGGTGACGAGCAGCAGCACATTGAGCAGGTCCAGCGCCGGGCGAAGCAGCCAGGCATTCGCGCGCAGCTCGGCGATGCGCGACAGCCGGTGCTCGGCGTTCACCGTCTCGAAGCGCGCGCCGAAGCGCCCCGCCGCACCCGCCGCCTGCAGCACGGCCATGCCAGCCATGCTCTCGGCCATCTGCGCGTTGATGTCGCTGCGCAGCTGGCGGGTGCGTGCCACGGCCGGTGCCGACAGGCGCTGGTAGCCCTTGATGATGAGCACCATGGCCGGCACCAGCGTCGCGACGATGAGCATCAGCCGCCAGTCGAGAAACGCCATCGCGATCAGCGAGCCGAACACGACGATGGTCGAGTCCAGCATGACGTAGAGCACCTGCCGGTAGAGCTGGTTCACCGCCTCGGTGTCGTTGGTCACACGGCTGACGAGCTGGCCGGTGATGGCCTTGTCGAAGAAGGCCATGGGCAGGGCCAGCACATGGGCGTAGACCTTTTCGCGCAGCCGCAGCACCGATCGCCGCGCCACGCCGGCCATGCGCGAGAGCTGGGCGTAGCGGATCCAGCTCGACGCCCAGCCGGTCAGCAGCACGGTGGCCAGCAGCAGGGCCATGGCGCCCAGGTCGTAGTGGCCGGGCAGCAGGTACTGGTCGATGTAGCGCTTGCCGAGGATGGGGGCGAGCACTTCCAGGCCTGCAGCGAGGAGCAGCCAGATTGCGCCGCGAATGAGTTGGGGGCGCTCGGGGGTTGCCGACTCCATCAGCAGACCCACGCTCTGCCACGGTTTCTCTTGGGTCTTTGCCATCTCAGCTGTCCATTCCGCGATGGCGAGGCATGAAACCGCGGCCTTGCGGGTCGAGCGCTGGGCCGCTCCCGAGCCGGCCCGCGCTGGCGATGGGCTTCGCATCAAGCGGCTTCAAGACTGGCCTCGATCTGTTGATACCGCCACTGCGCCGCGTACCAGCCACCCAGTTCGAGCAACTGCGCGTGCGAGCCGCGCTCGATGACGTGGCCTTGCTTCAGCACGATCACTTCATCGGCATCCATGACTGCCGACAACCGGTGCGCAATGACGATGACGCTGCGGTCGGGTCTTGCTGAACGCAGCTCGCGCAAGTGGTCGAGGATCGCCGTCTCGGTGCCGGTGTCGACGGCGGAGAGCGCGTCGTCAAGCACCAGCAAAGGCGAGTCCGACAGCAAAGCCCGCGCGATGGCCACACGCTGGCGCTGGCCGCCCGACAGCGTCACGCCGCGCTCGCCCACCTCGGTGGCGTAGCCGTTGGGCAGGCGCGTGATGTCGTCGTGCACGGCGGCCAGGCGCGCAGCGGCCTCGATGTCGGCCGGCGTGGCTGCCGGCCGTGCGAGCGCGATGTTGTCGGCCACCGAAGCCGAGAACAGGAAAGGCTCCTGCGGCACCCAGGCGATGTGGGCCCGCAGCGCTGCCAGCGGCAGCTGTGGGACGGGCACACCACCCAGCGTCAGCCGGCCGGCATCGGGCTCCGACTGGCGCAGCAGCAGGCGCACGAAAGTCGACTTGCCCGCGCCCGTCGCGCCGACGATGCCCAGCGTCTTGCCGGGCGCGAGGGTCAGGTCCAGCCCCTCCAGCGCTGGCCGCTTGGCATTCGGGAAGCTGAACGTCAGTCCTTCGGCTTGCAACGTGGCCTGCGCCGGCAGCGCCGCCCTCCCCTCATCAGCCAGCGTCAGCGGTGCGTCCAGCACGGGCGCCAGGCGCGTCCAGGCGGCGCGGCCTCGTTCCAGCAAGGCCAGCACCCAGCCGGCCGCGAACATCGGCCAGATCAACTGGCCAAGGTACATCGTGAAGGCCGTCAGCTGACCGATGCTGATCTCGCGCTGCGCCACCAGCCAGCCGCCCACGGCCAGCGCGATGGCCGTCGCCAGGCCCAGCGTCATGCCGACGGCGGGCTCGTAGGCGGCCTCCCAGCGCTGCGAACGGAAGGCCGCTTCGGCCGCGTTGCCTGCCAGTTCGCGGAAGCGCTGCTCGCTGCGGCCAACCAGGCCTAACGCCCGCAACGTGCGCACACCGGCCAGGCTCTCCTGTACCTGCTGGTTGAGGTCGCCGAAACGGTTCAGCGAGTCCTGCGCGGCTTCGTGCAGATGCCTGGAGATCCACCAGAAGGCCAGCGCCATCAGCGGGAAGGGCACGAGGGCCGCCAGCCCTAGGCGCCAGTCGATGCTGAGGGTCATCATGGCCAGCACGAGCAGCAACGTCTGGCTGCCGTCGAAGCCGGCAAGCATGGCCTCACCGGCGGCCTGTTCGACGGCATCGATGTCGTTGGTCGCCAGCGCCATCAGGTCGCCGGTGCGCTGGCCTTGGAAGTAGGCCGGGCCCTGCAAGGCCAGCCGCGCGAACAGCCGCGTGCGCAGCCGCGCGCCGAGGCGGTAGGCGGCCTTGAACAAGGTCAGCCGCCAGCCGACGCGCAGCAGGTAGATGACGAGGCCGGCGGCGACGAGCAGCGCGAGTTGCTCGATGAGGGCGGTGCCCTGGAGGCCGCCGGCCACGAGGGCATCGACGACATGGCCGACCTGGCGCGGGATCCAGACGGTCAGCGCGGCGATGCAGCTGAGCATGACGGCAGCGGACGCATAGGCGCGCCAGTGCTCGCGCACGAAGGCGGCGAGCATGCGGGTGAGGGTGGCGGGCGGGGAAGCCTCGGCATTCAACGGCGCGGTGTGCGGTGCGGCCGGCTCCCACCCGATCCGGTCTCCGAGTGCATTCCAGACAGCACGAAAAACGCGAGGGTTCTCAGGTTGGATGTAGATCAGCGAAAGCAGGAGATCGGAGCTGAACGTGGTTCTGATGCCACCGACCAAGTACTCGAGTTCGACGAAGTCCTCACCCGGCGTGAAAGGCGGCGAAGAAAGTGGCACCACGTCATAGCCCAGTTGGACGACCTGCTGCAGGAAGTGCTCAACACATGGCCGCCATTCCCGGTTCTCGAACGAGTCACTCCACTCATAGGACAGGCACAACGCGTCGTCGCTATGGCCTTCCCAGCCAAGCGGATACAACGTGTACCCCTTCCGCGTCGACGCTCCAGTCATGCGTCTTGCTTCGCCGACTTGCGCCGCTGCGCCACATGCCACAACACGCCGGAAGGATCAATGACGTAGGCGATGCGCAGCCCCCACGGCTGCATCGCCGGCGGCTTGGGCGCGGGCACGCCGAACTGCTTGGGTAGCTCCAGCGCCTGGATGTGCGCCCACCAGGCATCGAGGTCGTCCACCATGAGCTGCATCATGAAGTTGTTCGCCCAGTCCTGCTGGTAGTAGCGCTGCAGGATGAATCCGCCGGACCCCGCATTGAAGATGGCGACCTCGCCATCCATCACCTTCTCGAACCCCAGCGCCTCGTAGAAGCGCTTGGACAGGTCGAAGTCCTTGGCGGGCATGAAGGGGCGGGCGAGTTCCGTTCCGTCGGGTACCTTGTTCATGCGTAGACCTACTCCTGCCAGTAGATGTCTTCGCGGATTTCGGCAACCACGCAGTCTTCGACCAGTTCGAACTCCAGATACCCGGCGTGCTCCGAGAACACAGCCGCCTGCCGGCCCTGCGGCCTGACAACAACGAAGGCAGACTTGATGCGATGAGTGCAGCCGAAGGGGTAGCGGACCTCGACGGCGCACGCCGACGAAAAATCGTAGGCACTCAAACCTCGTTTGCGCAGTTCGGCCTGCGGTCGGCCCAGCTTCGCCTCCAGTTCGGCGGCCCAATCGTTCAGCACGTCTTTGGGCGGCCGTAGTGGCCTCAACTGCATTTCAACGCTCATGCGCGCCTTTCTAAATCGGACCGGCAATCATCCTCGACGCGCGGCCACCCACAAGCCCAACCAAGTCAGCAGCCCGTTGAGCAACAGCAGTTCCAGCCCGATCTGATACCCGCCCCACGGTTGCCCGAAATCCAGCACCCCGCACAGCAGCGGCGCGATCAGGCAGACCGCCACCAGCGCCCGCGCCGACACCGCCCTCGGCGTGAACATCGCAAACGCGAACAGCCCCAGCAGCGGCCCGTAGGTGTAGCCCGCCAGCTTGAGGATCAGGAAGATCATGCTGGTGCTGTCCAGCGCCTTGAAGCCCAGCACCAGCGCCAGGAAAAGCACCGCAAAGCCAAGGTGCACACGCCGCCGCGTGCGCGTGTCTTCCCTGTCCACGCGCAACAGGTCCAGGCAGGTGCTGGCCGTCAATGCGGTCAGCGCGCCGTCGGCGCTGGGCAGCAGTGCCGACACCAGCGCCAGCACAAAGACGACCTGCACCCACGCCGGCAGGTGCTGCATGACGATCGTGGGGAACAGCGCGTCACCCTTGAGCGCCAGCCCGTTCTCCCGTGCGAACAGCGTCAGCAGCCCGCCCAGCAGCAGGAAGGCCGCGACGACGACGAGCATCAACACGGCCAGCACCAGCAGGTTCTTCTGCGCATCGCGAAGCTTCGCGACCGACAAGCTCTTCTGCATCATTTCCTGGTCCAGCCCGGTCATCGCGATGGCGATGAACATGCCGGCCAGCAGTGCCTTGACTGAGAAGTCGCGGGAGAGCGGGTCGCCCACCCAGACGCGCGACAGGCCTGCCGCGTCGAACTGCGCAAGCGCATCCGGCCGCCACAGCAGCGCGACGCAGACGACCAGGCCGGTGAGCATGCCGGCCGTCTGCAGCGTGTCGGTCCACACCAGCGCCTTCACGCCACCCTCCACCGTGTAGAGCAGGATCATCGCCAGCACGACGGCCGCACCCACCGCGAAGGGCACGCCGAGCGGCTGCAGGATCAGCGTGTGCAGCACCGCCACCACGAGGTAGAGCCGCGCTGTGGCGCCCAGCGTTCGGCTCAGAACAAAGTACGCCGAGCCCAGCCGCTGCGCCCCGGGCCCGAGCCGCTCGCCCAGCAGGCCGTAAATGGAGGCCAGCCTGAGCCGGTGATAGGCCGGCAGCAAGACGCAGGCGATGACGACATAGCCCGCGACCTGGCCGAGCGCGATCTGCAGGTAGGTGAAGCCACTGGTGGCCACCGCACCCGGCACGCTGATGAAGGTGACGCCGGACAGCGACGTGCCGACCATTCCGAAGGCAACGACGGGCCAGGGACTTTCCCTGCCTCCCACATAGAAACCCTCAGCGCCAGAACCGTGCGAGACGCACCGCGCCAGCACCAAAAGCCCGGCGAAGTAAGTGAGAACCCCGAGCAAAAGTAGTGCAGGCGGCATGGGTCCGGATCATGCCCCGAGTGCCCCCCCTTGAACGGGGTGGATCGAATCGTCATGAAGCATCAATACCATGCGCGCCGTCTTGAGCAATTTTTACTAATCAGTCATGAAACTCCGCCCCCTGGTAGCTCTTCTTGCCGCAGCCTTCGCGACGCCGTTCGCACTGGATGCGTCCGCAGCCGTTGTCATCAGCCAGGTCTATGGCGGCGGCGGGAACAGCGGCGCCACGCTGAAGAACGACTTCATCGAGTTGTTCAACAACGGGGCCGAAGCTGTCTCTCTCGGTGGCTGGTCGGTCCAATACGGCCCCGCCACGTTCGGAGCCACTTCGAGGTGGCAGGTCACGGCACTGCCAGCGGTAACCCTGCAGCCCGGCCAGTACCTGCTGGTGCAGGAGGCGAGCCAGGCCAACGTGGGCGGCGCGCTGCCGACACCGGACGCCGCCGGCAACATCGCAATGGCTGGGGCGGCCGGCAGGGTCGCCTTGTCCACGTCCACGACCGAGTTGTCGGGTGCCACCCCGGCTGCGGCCGAACTGGTCACCTACGCCGGCCTGAGCAGCACCCTGGCCTCGCGACGTGACGACAACGGCTGCGGCACGACCTTCACCAGCGCAGTGCCGGCGCCCCGCAACACCGCCAGCCCGCTCGCGCCGTGCGCCAACGCGCCCGCACCCGGCCCGGCACCGGCGCCCGGCCCTGCGCCCGCGCCCGCTGCGTTCAAGCAGATCTACGAGATCCAGGGCAGCGGCGCCACCAGCCCGCTGGTGAACCAGAGCGTCACGACCGAAGGCGTGGTGACCCGCCTCACCGACAAGGGCTTCTATATCCAGGCCCTGGTGGGCGACAACAACCCCGCCACCTCGGACGGCATCCTTGTCTTCACCAACTCGGCGCCCACTGTGGCCGTCAACCAACTGGTGCGCCTGACCGGCACCGTGGTCGAGTTCTCCACCGGCGGCAGCACCGTCACCGAGATCTCCAACCCGACCGGCATCACGTTGCTGAACTCCGGCCTTGTCATCGCACCGACGCCCATCAGCCTGCCGGTCACTGGCGGCCTGGAGCGCTACGAGGGCATGCTGGTCACGCTGGCAGGCCCGCTGACGGTGGGCCAGAACTACTTCCAGGCCCGCTACGGCCAGCTGACGCTGTCGGCCGGCGGCCGCCTGGAGACGCCCACCAACAAGTACCGCCCGGGCTCCCAGCAAGCCCTGACCCTGGCCGCCGACAACGCCGCCCGCATGGTGGTGCTTGAGGACGGCAATTCCCTGCAGAACGTCGACCCGACCCCGTTCACCGGCCCCAACGGCGCTCTGCGCGGTGGCGACACCCTGGCCGCCATCACCGGCGTGGTCGATTACGGCCCCACGACGACGACGACGTCCGGCCCGGGCGCCTACCGCATCGTGCCGCAGAACAACGCGGCGCTGCAGTACGTCATCAGCAACCCGCGCACCCCCACGCCTCCCTCGGTGGGCGGCAACGTGAAGCTGGCCAGCTTCAACGTGCTGAACTACTTCACCACCTTCACGGACGGCACAACGGCTGCCGGCGGCAGTGGCCAGACCTGCGCCACTGGCCAGTCCGCGTCGGCAAGCTGCCGCGGCGCCGACAACCTCGCCGAGTTCACGCGCCAGCAGGCCAAGATCGTGGCTGCAATCAGCGCACTGGATGCCGACGCGCTGGGCCTGATGGAGATCCAGAACAACACCGTGGCCGCACAGAACCTGGTGGCGGCCCTGAACGCCAAGGCCGGCATCAGCCTCTATGCCGTGGCGCCGGGACTGGCGGCCGGCGTGGTGGGCAGCGACGCGATCAAGACCACCATCATCTACAAGCCCTCCAAGCTCAACGTGGTGGGCAACTCGGTGATCGACAACGCCGCCATCAACAACCGCCCGACCGTGGCCCAGACCTTCGCGCTGGCCAACGGCCAGAAGTTCACGCTGGCGGTCAACCACCTGAAGAGCAAGGGCAGCTGCCCCTCTTCGTCGGCCGACCCGGATGCCGACAAGGGTGATGGCCAGGGCTGCTACAACGCCACCCGCGTCGCCCAGGCCAACCAGTTGCGTAGCTTCGTTGCGCAACTGCAAACCAGCAGCGGCAGCAACGACGTCGTGCTGATTGGCGACTTCAACGCCTACGGCATGGAGAACCCGATCACCACGCTGACCGACAACGGTTTCGTGGATCAGATCGGCCGCTTCAACACCTTTGGCTACTCCTATGTGTTCGACGGCGCCGCCGGCCGCCTGGACCACGCCATCACCACGGCGGCCGCTTCGTCCAAGGTCAGTGCCGCGACCGAGTGGCACATCAATGCCGACGAATCGCTGGCGCATGACTACAACGTGGAGTTCAAGAAGTCGGCCTCCTGCACCACCTGCGCCGCCGACCCCTACCAGCCCAACATGTACCGCTCGTCGGACCATGACCCGGTGGTGCTGGGCCTGAACCTGTACAACACGTACATCACCGCTGCCAGCGCCACGGTGGCGGGCACGGCGGGTGATGACCTGATCACGGTCGGCGCGCTCAAGCCTACGCTGACGGGCGGTGCGGGCCGCGATCAGTTCGCGTTCGACACCGGCTTCACCGGCGGCGCCACCATCACCGACTTCACGCCGGGCACCGATCTGATCAACCTGCGCGCCGTGCTGCGTGCCGCCGGCATCACCGCAGCCGCGCCGCTGGACAGCGGTCATGTCAGCTGCGCGCGCAGCGGCATCAGCGACGCGCTGATCGCCATGGATCCGGACGCCGCCGGCCCCGCCCCGCGCCGCCCACTGCTGCTGCTGAAGAACGTCAGCTGCGGCTCCCTGAACGCCGGCAGCTTCCAGTTCTGAAGCGCTCCCCTCAATTCCGAATCGACACCGTCATGAACCACATCTCCACACTGCGCACGGTCCTGGCCGCCGCCGTCCTGAGCCTGACCGCCGCTGCCGCCTCGGCGGCCGACTACCGCTTCGACGGCAGCTTCGCGTTCTCGGACGTCAGCAGCGTCCAGGGCCAGACCTTCACCGGCACGTTCTCGCTGGATCTGCCGGCCCCCGACTACAGCGGCGACGTGCTGCTGACGGCCTTCAGCTTCAGCTTCGGCGGCCAGAGCTACACGCTGGGCACGGCCGATGCGTCGTCCGCACCCTCGGTGTACTTCGATGCCGGCCAGTTCTCTGCGCTGCAGTACTACTCGACCGCGAACAGCACCGCACTGAGCCTGTACACCGGCTTTCCCGATGCGCTCCAGGGCTCGCTGACTCACAGCAATTCGCTGGGACAGATCAGCACCGGCAGCTTCCAGGTTTCTGCGGTGCCCGAACCGGAAAGCTACGCGCTGATGCTGGGCGGCCTGGGCCTGGTGGGCTGGATGGCCCGCCGTCGCAAGGCTTGATCTGCACGTCTAAACCTCATACCCACGAGATCCCATGAACAAGCAACTCACCGCTCTCGCCATCGCCGCCATTGCCACGTTGCCGGCCCATGCCGCCGTGTCGCTCACCGCATCCGACCTGGACTACAGCGAGACCTTCGACACGCTGGCATCGGCCACCGCGGGCACCAACCTCGCCTGGGCCAACGACAGCACGCTGGCCGGCTGGTCGCTGTTCAACCGTGCCAACGGCACGGCAGCCGCCACCTACCGCGGTGACAACGGCGGCTCGAACACCGGCTACTTCTACAGCTACGGCACCAGCGGCAACACCGATCGCGCACTGGGCGGCGTCGGCTCCAGCAGCAACACCGGCTACTGGGGCACGGTCGCGAACGAAGGAACAGCCGGCTACATCGCCCTCGCGCTGCAGAACAACACCGGCAAGACCATCGACAGCTTCACGGTGAAGTACGACGGCGAGCAGTGGCGCAATGGCGGCAACGCGACGGCCCAGGCCATGACCGTCCAGTACGGCTTCGGCGCCAGCTTTACTGCCGTGGCCACCTGGAGCAACCTGAGCAGCCTGACCTTCACCTCACCCATTGCGGCCGCTGCGGCTGCAACGCTGAACGGCAACCTCAGTGCCAACCGTGCGGCAGGCCTGACTCAGACCGTGCAGTCCTTGGACTGGGGCACGGGCAGCACGTTGTGGGTGCGCTGGGCCGAGGTCAACAACGCAGGCAGCGATCACGCACTGGCCATCGACAACGTGAACTTCTCGGCCACGGTGTCCGCCGTGCCGGAACCCCAGGCCTACGCCCTGATGCTGGGCGGCCTGGGCCTGGTGGGCTGGATGGCTCGTCGCCGCAAGGCCTGAGGCACTCACGTCGCTTCAACGGCCCGCTTCGGCGGGCCGTTTCTTTTTTTGCATTCGGGCCGAGCGCCGGGCCGTCCCAAGCCGGCCCAAGTGGCGATGTGCTTGCGGCTCAACGCCGCAAGCATCGCCGTCCCCCAGGGGGACCGGCTGGGCTTGCCCGCGTACAGCGAGGCGAGACCGGACGAGGGGCCTCAATAAGTCCGCCCGCCCTTGAACTGCGCATGCTGACGCCGCTCCAGCGTCGTGCTGCGGCTCATGGCTGCGAAGCTGACGCTGGCATGGGCGTGCATGATGGCAATGCCCAACGCGTCGGCGGCGTCCTTGCCCGGCACGCCGGGCAGGGCCAGCAGGCGCTGCACCATGGCCTGGATCTGCTCCTTCTTGGCATGGCCATGGCCGACGATGGCCTTCTTCATCTGCAGGGCCGTGTACTCGCTCACCGGCAGATCGGCCGACACCAGCGCCGTGATCGCCGCGCCGCGCGCCTGGCCCAGCAGCAGCGTGGACTGGGGATTCACGTTGACAAAGACGATCTCGACGGCCGCGCACTGCGGCTGGTAGCGGGCGGCGACTTCGCGGATGCCATCGAACAGGATCTTCAGCCGTGCCGGCAGATCGCCGACGGCGACCGCGCTGGTCTTGATGGTGCCGCTGGCCACATAGGCCAGGCGCGGGCCGTCGGCTTCAATCACCCCAAAACCGGTCGTCTGCAAACCCGGATCGATGCCGAGGATCCTCATGACGGCAAGACGCCTGCGGTGATGACGCTGGCAAGGTTTCTGCGCAGGCTCATGAGCGCGCAGCGCTCGTGAAGGCGCGCCAGCGCCGGGCCGCAGCTAAAGCCGGTGGTCTGCAAACCCGGGTCAATGCCGAGGAACCTCATTTCCACCCCAACGGCAACTGGAAATACCAGCGCGCCGAATGGAAGAACACCGGCGCCGCAAAGCACAGCACGGCGATGCGGTCCAGCAGGCCGACCGCGCCGGTGATGGAGCTGCGGTTGCCCCAGTAGCGCACGCCGGCGTCCTTCTTCAGCGCCTTCATGACGAGGCCACCAAAGCCCGCCGCCGCTGCGGTGACAAAGGCCATCGCCAGCGCCTGGCCGGCCTTGAAGGGCGTGATCCAGAACAGCAGGCCGCCAGCGACCGAACCGGTCAGCGTGCCTATCCACCAGGCGCGCATCGAGAAGCTGCGGCTGATGTGGCGCACCACCGGCCGGCGGCGCAGCGTGCGGGAGGCGATCTCCTGAGCGATCTGCGAGGACGCCACAACCATGACCAGGAAGAACAGCAGGAAGGCGCCACGGCCCGTATAGCCGGGAAAGTCCAGCAGCAGCAGCGCCGGCGCGTGCGACAGGCCGTAGACGCAGACCATCACGCCCCACTGGATCTTGGCGTTGCGCTCCAGGAAGCGGCTGGGGTCGTCGGCCAGCGCGCTGACGATGGGCAGCACCAGGAAGCCGTAGACCGGCAGGAAGACGGTGAAGAGGTCAAAGAAGCGCGTGCCGCAGACCATGTACTGCACCGGCAGCAGCACGAAGAAGGCGACGATGAGCGGGCGGTGGTCGCTGCGCCGGGTGTGCACGAGGGTGATGAACTCGCGCAGTGCCAGGAAGGAGAACAGCGCGAACAGCAGCGTCGCGCCCAGCGGCCCGGAGATCCACGCCACCCAGAACATGCAGCCACCTATCCAGGCCGCGCGCAGGTCGCGGCGCACGCGCTCCCAGGTCAGCTCCGACGCGCGACGGGCCTCCTCGTCGGGGCGCTCGCGCAGCGAGTTCAGGAACAGGCCGATGGTCAGCAGCATCAGAAAGCCGAACAGCACGACGAAGAGCAGGGCCACCTGCTCGCTGGCGTTCAGGGACTTAAGCCACTTCATCGCTCGCCTCGGTGCCGACCAGGCTCAGGTCGGGGCGCTGCTCCATGACTGCCTCGCGGGCGCGGCACAGGAAGTCGGCCTTGCTCTCGCCGTCGCGCAGCTGGATGGGCTCGCCGAAGGTGACCGTGCACAGGATGGGCACCGGCACGACTTCGCCCTTGGGCATGACGCGCTGCACGTTGTCTATCCAGGTGGGAATCAGCGGCACATGCGGGAACTGCTGGGCCAGATGAAAGATGCCGCTCTTGAACGGCATGGGGTTGCCCTTGTTGGAGCGCGTGCCTTCCGGAAAGATGACCAGCGAGTCGCCGTTGGCCAGCGCCTCGACGAGGGGTTCGAGCGGGTCTTCGTCGGGCGTGGCACGCGAGCGGCTGACGTAGATGGCGTTGAAGACCTCGGTCGTCAGCCAGCGCTTGAAGGCGCTTTTCGTCCAGTAGTCGCGCGCGGCGATGGCGCGGGTCTGCGCGCGCAGCTCATGCGGGAAGGCGGCCCAGATCAGGACGAGATCGAAGTGACTCTGGTGATTGGCGATGTAGATGCGCTGCTCGGCTTTTGGCGGGCAGCCCTTCCAGTGGCCTTGCGCGCCCGTGATGACGCGGGCGATGAAGGCAAGCAACTGGCCGGTAAAGGCGGCTGGCGTCATGGGGCGGATTATCGGGGTCGCCCCTGGCGCGCTCAGCGCGCGCAAGCCAGGGGTTTACCAGTCGCCGCCACCGCCGTCGCTGCCACCACCGTCGCTGCTGCCACCGGCGTCACCACCGCCCCAGCCATCACCGCTGCCGAAGTCGATGTCGCGGCGGGTCAGCTCATCTGCGGCGCCAGCGTCACCGCCGAAGCTGCCGGGCACAAGGCCGCCGGCATGGCTGCCGGCATCGGCGCTGTTCGCTCCATTGCCCTGGCCATGCCCACCGTTCAGCAGGCGCTCGGCCAGCATGCCGGCCGCGACACCCCCCGCCACGCCCAGGCCGACGCCCAGCATGCCGGGGCCACCCGACGTGGGCTGCTGCGGCATGCCGTAGCCGCCTTGACCAAAGCCTGCCGCAGGGGCGCCGCCATAGCCACCGCCGGCAAAAGCCGGCTGGCTCTGCGCAGCGGCGCGGCGGCGCATCCAGGCTGCAGCGATGGCGATGAAGGCGATGGCGCCAACGACCAGCATCCAGATGGGCACGCCACCACCACTGGCCTCGGCAGGCTCGTAGCGCTGCACGGGCGCGGCGCGTAGCGCGGGGGCCTGTTCCAGCGTCGTGGGCGCGGTGGCCTTGGCCGCCGCAGCCTGCTGGCGTTGCAGCGCCTGCTCGAAGTCGTTGAACTTGGCCGAATCGGCGAACTTGAGGGCCGGGTCCAGCGCCCGGGCGCGGCGGGTGTGCTCCGCGGCTTGGTCGAACTGCCGCTGGTGGGCCAGCAGTTCGGCCAGCACGTAATGCGCGCGCGGGCTGTCGGGCTTGGCAGCGACCACCTCGCGCATCATCTTCTCGGCGCCGGCGTAGTCGCCGCTCTTGGCAGCCGCCTGCACCTGGTCGACCGTCGGCAAGGCCTGGGCTGCGCCCATCCAGAGCGTGCTCAGCAGGGCAAGGCACAGCAACAGGGTTCTGGGGAACTTCATCGCAACACTCCTCAAGCCTATGCCCGTCCACAGCGTGGTCGGGCAATTGACAGTTTGCGCCCCTGATCTGATGCCGCTGCCTCCGCTTTCAAGACCTTGCGCGTAGGACTAGAACCAATAGTCCGAGACGCAGCGTCCGTCGCGCGGCAGGTCGTCGAAGCTGTCCAGGCCATCGAAATGGTCGATCGGGATGGCCGCGACGGCCTCGGGCTCGGCCAGCCGAAGGTTGACGGCGATGCGCCGCCGACCCTGCTCGTCGAGCCGCAGGCCGCGCCAGTGCGTCACGCAGCCGCAGGTCGCGCAGAAGTGGAACTCCAGCGCCTTGCCGCGCACATAGGGCTGCGTCGGGCCGGTGACGTGGATGCCTTCATCCACGTAGTCATAGGCCCACAGCGTGCCGTAACGGCGGCAGGCGGTGCAGTTGCAGGCAGTGGCACCGTCGGGCTGGCCGTCGAAGCGCCAGCGGACGCTGCCGCACAGGCAGGAACCTTGGATCATGGGGACTCCTTGACAGTGACAGCGTAGATCGGGTCCGTGTAGAACCGGCCGCCGAACAGGAACTCCGTGTCGCCGACGTGCGCGAAGCCGAAGCGCTTGTAGAACTCGACGGCACGCACGTTGCGATCGTAGACACCCAGCCACAGCGTGCGCGCGCCGCGCCGCCATGCCTGGGTATGCACCTCGGCCATCAGCCGCGCGCCCAGGCCCTGGCCGATGAAGCCCTGACCAAGGTAGAGGCGCCACAGCTTCAGCGGCTGCGGCCCGGTGATGAAGGCCGGCGCCGGCGCGTCGCGCAAGACGGCATAACCGGCCAACTGCTCGCCCACCCAGGCCAGCAGCGTCGTGCAGGACGGATCGGCAATGACGCCAGCCACGACCTCGGGCTGGAAGTGCTCGGCGACGTAGTCGGCGATCTCCTGCGGGTCATCCAGACCCAGATAGGTGTCGGTGAACGCCTGGGCCGCGAAGGCCGCCAGCGTGGCAGCGTCTTCAGGCTTGGCGTGGCGAATCAAGGGCTTGGTCGGCATGCGGGCCAATGTTCGCACCGCTCAACTGCCAAGCCCAGGGCCGGTGACGCGCTCGTAATGCAGCACCGTCGGGAAGGGGTCGTAGAAGTGATGCAGGAGCTGGCGCCACTGCTGGTACTCGGCAGACTTGCGGAAGCCGATCTCGTGGTCCTCGACGCTGCGCCAGCGCACCAGCAGCATGTAGTGGCCGGCATACTCCAGGCAGCGCTGCAGCTCATGACCGAGGTAGCCGGGCATGGACGAGATGATGCGTTGCGCCTCGGCAAAGGCGGCCTCGAAATCGGCGCCCTGGTCGACACGGACCTGCAGTTGGGCGATCTCCAGGATCATGCTCAGGCCAGTGGCGCGGGCTTGGAGCCCAGCCGCTGGATCAACCCGCTCGTCAGCCGCGCCGCCAGGCCGTAGACGGTCAACTGCGGGTTGGCGCCCAGGCTGGTGGGGAACAGCGAGCCGTCGTGCACCGACAGGTTGGCGAGTGCCAGTGCTGACCGTCCGGCCTGACGACACCGCGGCCCGCATCGGCCGCCAGCGTGCAGCCACCCATGACGTGGGCGCTGCCGATGGTGGCCAGGAAGGGCTTCATGGCCAGGCCCGCAATGCCGGCCTTCGCTTCAGCCAGACTGGTGTAGTTGGCCGCCTGCTCGTGCACGGGGCGCACGGCCTTGGCGCCGGCGGCGAACTGGATCTCGGCCATCGTCAGATAGCTGCGGCGCGCGCCGTCCAGCAGGTAGTCGGTCAGCGCGTAGTCCAGCTGCGGAGAACCATCGCCACGCAGCTTGACGGCGCCACCCGCTGCATCGGCATGGAAGCCGTCGCGCAGCAGCGCGATCATCAGCTGGGTGCGAGGCATGTCGCGGGCGCGCTGGGCCAGCTCGGCGCCAATGCCGCCGCCATTGGTTAGCGCGAAGGCCGGGTGCACGGGCGCGACTTCGAGCTTGTAGCCCACCGGGCCGTCGACGGGGCCCTGGTGCAGGAAGTGGTCGCAGAACACCGACAGCGGCGCGCCGGCCCAGCCGGCCACGTCATGGTCAAACAGCGCCACGCCGCCGGCCGTGGGGTGCAGGAAGGTGCGCTTGCCGAGCAGGCTGTGTGGGTCGGGCGCGTTGGAGCGCAGCAGCAAGGCGGGCGAGTTGATGGCACCGCCGGCGACGACGTAATGCTTGGCCGTGATGCGCAGCGGCGCGCCCGTGACGGCACCATCCAGCGACACGGGCTCGGCCACCAGCGCAGACACCCGCTCGCCCTGCAGTTCGAAGCGTGTTGCGCGCGTCTGCACCAGCATCGTGGCACCCAGGTCCAGCGCGGCGGGCAGCGTGCTGACGAGCATGCTCTGCTTGGCATTCGTCGGGCAGCCCATGCCGCAGGAGCCGAGGTTCCAGCAGCCCTTGACGTTGCGGCGCACGACCTTGGTCGGGATGCCCAGCTTCTCGGCGCCGCGCTTGAGCACGCCGTTGTTCTCGTTGGGTTCGGCCTGCCAGTCGCTGATGTTCAAGCGGCGCTCGACCTGCTCGAACCACGGCGCCATCGCGGCCTCGTTGAAGTCCGTCAGGCCGAACTTGTCGCCCCAGTACGCCAGCGCGTCGGGCGGTGTGCGGAAAGAGCCGGTCCAGTTCACCGTCGTCGAGCCACCGACGCAGCGGCCCTGCAGGATGTTCATCGCCTGGTCGACCGTCTTGCGGCCGGCGGACTCCTGGTAGAGCTCGCGGTAGGCGTCGAGCTCGCGCTGCTTGAACTGGCTGCTGGAGCGCAGCGGGCCTTCTTCGATGATGACGATCTTCAGGCCGGCGCGGGCCAGCATCTCGGCCGTGATGCCGGCGCCGGCGCCG
>Ga0187844_10001804_pt1 | contig 15907 bp, 10 predicted proteins | sample SpaLakP09_SKY_50_FD_134517 | JGI IMG/M metagenome (GOLD analysis project Ga0187844, IMG submission 134517) | Oligotrophic lake water microbial communities from Sparkling Lake, Wisconsin, USA - SP09_SKY_50 | ecosystem: Environmental > Aquatic > Freshwater > Lake | place: USA: Sparkling Lake...
CATCCAGCCGGCGCTGCCGCCGCCGAGGATGACGATGCGCTTGACCGCTGAGGGAGCTTGCGGATGCGATGCTGATGCGGACACGGATTTCATTGTTTGCGGGTTTGGGCCCGGGCCCGGGCCAGGGCCTCGGCATCCGGCAGTGGGGCTTGTTCGGCGGTGCGCCGGATCTGGGCCTTCATGGACTCGCAGGCCTGCAACACCTGGGCCGCCGGAAAGCGCGCCAGCCGCGCGTCCTGTCGTCGTGGCACGACGCCCATGCCGGTGTAGACGGCCAGCCAGCTGTTGTCCTGGAACGTCTCCCACTCATGGCGCACGAAATGACCATTGGCGCGGAAGACCTCCAGCTTGTGCGCAAGGCTGTCTGGCAGGGGCGCGTGGGTGACGTGCCGCCAGAACTCGCTGTCACGTCGCGTGCTGACGGCGTAGTGCAGCACGAGGAAGTCGCGGATGCGCTCCATCTCCAGCCGCGAACTGCGGTTGAACTCGGCGGCCAGCGCCGGCGCCAGCGGGCCGTCGGGCCACAGCGTCTGCAGCTTGTCGATGGCCGAGTGGATGAGGGTGATGCCGGTGGACTCGAGCGGCTCCAGGAAGCCGGCTGACAGCCCGATGGCCACGACGTTGCGCACCCATGGCTGCTCGACAAGGCCGGGATCGAAGCGGATCCAGTTCGGGTCGGCCAGTGCCTCGCCGTCCGCGTGGGCCTGCAGCAGTGCCAGGGCCTCGTCGTCGCCCATGAACTCGGAGGCGTACACATGCCCGTTGCCCACGCGGTGCTGCAGTGGGATGCGCCAGCGCCAGCCGGCGGTGAGGGCCTGAGACACGGTGTAGGGCGTGGGCGGCGCCGTGCTGGCGGTGGGCTGGGCCACGGCGCGGTCGCAAGGCAGCCAGTGGCGCCAGCTGACCCACGGCTGCTGCATCGCCTGGCGGATCAGCAGGCCGCGGAAGCCCGAGCAATCGATGAACAGGTCGGCCTCCAAGCGGCGGCCGCCGGTCAGCGTGATGGCGGTCAGCGCGCCGGTCACGGCATCGGTCTCGGCGTGCTCGAACACCCCGTCCACATGCTGCACGCCGGTGCGCAGCGCTTGTTGGCGCAGGTGTTGGGCGAAGAGGCCGGCGTCCAGGTGCAGCGCCCAGCGGTAGACATCGTGTTCGGCCTGCGGCTGCTCGGGCGGCGCGCGGAAGCGGCCGCGCAGCGCCATCTGCGCGCACAGGCTGAAGTCCTCCAACTTCAGGTCGCCCCCGCGGCCCTGGGCGTGCAGCCAGCCCAGCACGTGATGGAAGCCGACGCCGTCTGCCGTGGCGCCGTGCAGCCCGAAGCCGTGGAAGTAGCGCTCGCCGACCGCGCGCCAGTCCTGGAAGGAGATGCCGGCCTTCAACGTCGCCTGGCTGTCGCGGATGAGGGCCGGCAGGTCGGCCTTCACGTCGGCCAGGTAGTCGAGGATGGCGGGAACCGTGGCCTCGCCGACCCCAATGGTGCCGATGGATGCCGAGTCGACCAGCGTGACCAACAGCGGCCGGCCGTGGCTCGAGCGCTGGGCCAAAGCCAGCGCCGTCATCCAGCCGGCGGTGCCGCCGCCCAGAACAAGTACACGTTCAATCATGCGGGTCAGCAGCGATGTCGTTAGGGCGTAGTGAGGGGCCGGCTTGCCGCTCGCGGGATTGCTGGAAGCACGGACAGGGCCCGCCGCGTGCGGTGCGCGCTTGCGCGGCTCAGACCCTTGCGATACCGTTTATTAAACAGGGAAACAATAGCGATCCGGTTCGCATGTTGTCAACGTGCACGCGCTAAACGTTTTCCCTATTTCTATTTTGCAGACGAAGTGGGCACAGTTGCGCTCCGACATATACATGTAAACAGAAGCGATTGTTTACGTTGTTGTGTCTTGTGGATCGGTCGGCCCCCCCGTGTTTGCCATGTTGGAGCCGGCGCTGCTGCCGCAGCCACAAGTGCGCAACCTCTTCGCTACCGCCGGCTCTTTCCCTCATGACGACTTTGCCCCTGACCGAGATCCCCCTGCCCAGCCGCTGGCTCTGCCGCGCGTTCGATGACGGCACGCCGCTGGACGCCCTCCTGGCGGAGCCGGGTGGGTGGCATCGCGCCCAGGTGCCAGGCAACGTCTACCAGGATCTGCTGCACGAAGGTCTGATCCCCGACCCACACGTTGCCATGAACGAGCGCGACGTGCAGTGGGTGGCGCAGCGCAACTGGGTCTACCGGCTGGACTTCGACCTGCAGGACCTGCCCGCCCAAGGCGAGCTGGATCTCGTCTGCGAGGGCCTGGACACGTTCGCCCAGGTGTGGGTGAACGGGCATTGCCTGCTTCGCAGCGACAACATGTTCGTTCCGTACCGGCTGCCGGTGCGCCCGTGGCTGCGCGAAGGCGCCAACCGCCTCGTGCTCGTTTTCGACTCGCCGCTGCTGCGCGGCCGCGAGGTGGAAGCGCGCCATGAAAAGCTGCCGCTGTGGAACGGCGACAGCAGCCGGCTGTACGTGCGCAAGGCGCAATACCACTACGGCTGGGACTGGGGCCCCGTGCTGCTGACCAGCGGCCCCTGGAAGCCGGTGAAGCTGCAGGCCTATTCATGCCGCATCGCCGAGCTGCACACGCCCATCAGCCTGAGCCACGATGACAGCGTTGCCACCGTCACGGTGCATGCCGAGCTGGGCGGCTCCGCCGGCGTGCCGGGGCTGTCGCTGCGGCATGTGCTGTTGGGCCCGGATGGCAGCGAGGTGGCGGCGTGCACCGTCGGCGTCGATACCGCGGGCGTTGGCGCGGCTGAGTTCACGGTCAACGAGCCGCAGCTGTGGTGGCCGGCCGGCATGGGTGGGCAGCCGCTCTACTGCCTGGTCACCGAGCTGTGCAATGCCGAAGGTGCGGTGCTGGACCGCAGCGAGCGCCGCCTGGGCCTGCGCCGCCTGGCTCTGCTGCAGCAGCCGGTCGCAGGGGAGGCGGGATCGTCCTTCCACTTCGCCGTCAATGGCCGCGAGTTCTTCACCGGCGGGGCCAACTGGATTCCCGACGACAACCTGCTCAACCGCATGACGCCCGATCGCTACCGCGAGCGGGTGCAGCAGGCGCGTGACGCCAACATGGTGATGCTGCGCGTCTGGGCTGGCGGCATCTACGAGGACGAGGCCTTCTACGACGCCTGCGACGAGCTGGGCCTGCTGGTGTGGCAGGACTTCCTGTTCGCCTGCGGCATCTATCCCGCGCATGACGAGTTCGTCGACAGCGTCCGCGAGGAGGCCATCGCCGCCATCAAGCGCCTGCGCCACCGTGCTTCGCTGGCCCTCTGGTGCGGCAACAACGAGGACTACGCCATTGCCGAATCGGTGGGGCGCCACGGCCCTGACAAGCCGGGCGACCTGATGCCGGCGCGCCGTATCTACGAGGGGTTGCTGCCGCAACTGTGTGCCACGCTGGACCCCGAGCGGCCCTACTGGCCCGGCAGCCCTTACTCGCCAGCCGAGGGCGGCATCGTGCTGTCCAGCGAGCCCACCGTCGGCGACCGCCACACGTGGGAGGTGTGGCACGGCCAGATGGCCCCGTATGTCGAGTACCACAAGTTCGAAGGCCGCTTCGTCAGCGAGTTCGGCATGCAGTCTCATCCGTCGCTGACGCTGCTGCAGAAGACGCTGGCGCCGGCCGACCAGCATCCCCACAGCGAGAGCCTGGCCTGGCACAACAAGGCCGGCCTGCTGCTGATGGACGGCCACCGGCGCCTGGCGGTCTATTTGGCCGACACATTGCGCGTGGGCACGACGCTGGCCGACCAGGTCTACGGCACGCAGTTCGTGCAGGCCGAGGCGATGCGCTACGCCTACCAGGACTACCGCCGCCGCTGGCAGCGCCCAGGCCGACGCGCCGTCGGCGGGGCGCTCGTGTGGCAGCTCAATGACTGCTGGCCCAGCACCAGCTGGGCGCTGATCGACTCGGCCGGCGAGGTGAAGCCCGCCTGGCACGCTGTCCGGCGGGCGCTGGCGCCGCTGAGCGTGGCGGTGCGCCAGGGCGCCGACGGCCTGCGCGTGTGGGTCATGTCGTCTCTGGCCGAGGACACGCCGCTCACGCTGTCGCTGCAACTGCATGACCTGCAGGGCGAATTGCTTGGCCGAACCCGCATCGAGCTCGTCGCCGGCGCCAACGGCACCACCGAAGCCGATGTGGCACTGGCGCTGCCCGAGGCGCATGTCGTCGCGACCGCGCAGCTGCACGATGGCGCGCGCCTCGTGTCCAGCGACAGCGCCTGGCCCGAACCGTTCCGCTTCCGCGACTTCCCCGATGCCGGCCTGCAAGCCCGCCGTGAGGGGCAGGCGTGGTGGCTCAGCGTGCGCCGGCCGCTCAAGGGCCTGTGGCTCAGCGCGCCAGGCGTGCGGTTCGACGACAACTTCATCGACCTCGTTCCCGGCACGCCCGTGCGTGTCGGCTACCTGGGTGACGCCAGCGTGCCGGTCACCGCCGTGGGGCTCGCCCACGCCGCGCGGCGCCTGGAGTGAACCGATTTCCCGCAGTAGACGGCTTCAGGCCGCATCCCTTTCATTCATTACCACCCGCTCGATAACACTAGGAGACCAGAAGATGAAGCCTTACCGACTGCGCACCCCGCATGCGCTCACTGCCACCGCCGTGGCCAGTTCACTCGCTTGCTGGATTGCGCCCGCTCAAGCGCAGACCGCCCCGCAAGCGCCCACCGCCGAGGCCGCTGCAGCCGACAAAGGCGCCGCGCAACTGGAAACCGTCATCGTGACGGGCCTGCGCAAGTCGCAGGAAAAGGCCATCGACCTCAAGCGCAACGCCGCCACCATCGTCGATTCCATCTCGGCGCAGGACATCGGCAAGCTGCCTGACACGACGATCTCCGACTCGCTGCAGCGCATCAGCGGCGTGCAGATCCGCCGCGAGGCCGGCGAAGGCACGACCGTCAACATCCGTGGCCTGCCCCAGGTCGGCACGCTGCTCAACGGCGAAGAATTCATCACCGCCGGCAGCGTGACGAGCACGCGCCCCAACTACTCCGACATTCCTTCACAGCTGTTCGCGGGTGCCGACGTCTACAAGTCGTCCACCGGCAAGCTGCTGGGCGCCGGCATCTCCGGCACCATCAACCTGCGCACCATTCGCCCCCTGGACCTGAGCAAGGGTCTGACCTCCTCGGTGGCGGTCGAATACGGCAACGGCAGCAAGGTCGACCGCGCTTCGCCGTCGGCCAATGGTCTGGTGGCTTACCGGAACGAGGGCATGGGCTTCCTGCTGTCCGCTGCTGTCAGCGACTCCAACAACTACAACGCCCGTGAAGGTCTGGACGGCAGCTTCAGCATCCGCAACGAAAGCCTGGACGGCGCCACCTTCCGCTCCAATGACCATCCGGCAGGCAGCGTGCTCCGCGGCACCGTCATCCCTGGCGCCGGTGGTGGCTACGACGTGAACGGCAACGGCAACGCCAAAGATGCCTACATTGCCTCTGGACAGCACCGCGCGCTCAAGCGCGACCTGGAACGCAAGCGTGCGGGCGTGAATGCCGCCTTCCAGGCGGAGCTGACCGACGACCTGCGCCTGACCGCCGAAGCGTTCTTCACCAAGAAGGACCAGTACAACCGCGCCGCCGGTATCCAGATGGGCAACATCTCCTGGTCCGGCGCCGAGTTCACCCCGGGCAAGTCAACGCCCAAGGTCGCCCTGCCCAGCGGCTTCAACGACGGCAATGGCGGCTTCCTGCTCAACACGGTGCAGCGCTATGACCTGATGATCCCCAACTTCGACAGCTACAACGAGACCAACGTCCAGAAGTCGAAGTCCACGAACCTGAATCTCGAGCTGGAATATGACAACGGCGGCCCACTGAAGCTCAAGGTCCGTGCGCTGTCCGGCAAGGCGCACCAGAACTCAGACAACTCCTACTCGCAGTTCTCCCTGACCGACGGCAATCAGTGGTTCAACGGCATCGGCAACTACCCCACGGGCAAAGTCGCTTTCAATCCCGGCGGCTTCCGCGTGAACACGCTGCCGGGCTCAGTCGACTACACGGGCGACCATCCGGTGTGGAACCTGCCGGCCGGCGTCACCAACCTGTTCACTGATCCGACGAAGTACGCGCTCAAGACCATTTCCTCCGAAGGCAACAACCACGCCCAGGTCACTGCGAACGCTTTCCGCCTGGATGGCAGCTACGACTTCGGCAACAAGATGAGCGTGGACTTCGGCATGCGCCACGGCACGCGCGACGTCGAGAACTTCCGCTTTGATCGCCTGGCCCCGATGTATGCCGGCCAGGGCGCTTCTGACCCCGCAGGCTGCCTGGTCAAGTGGAAGGCCTTTGACCTCGCGCTGGATTGGGGCACCTGCAAGGCCCGCAACGGTGCCGGCGAGGGGTTCCAGGGCGGCATCATGAGCAAGATCAACGGCCCCGCCTTCAAGGGCCAATTCGGCCCGCTCACCAACATGCCAGGCGGCACGCCCACGCTGTTGGCGCTGAACATGAAGGCGATGGATGACCCTGCGGCCTTCCATCAGGGCATCTATCCGGGCGACAAGGAAGCCATCGACCCGGCGCAGTCCTATCGCATCAACTTCAAGCAGGACTCGTTCTACGTCCAGGGGAATGCGAAGGGATACATCGGCGACATGCCCTACGCCGCCAACGCGGGCGTCAAGGTCGTGAAGACGAAGTTCGACCTGATCAACCACCTCGTTGGCACCAGCGACGGCTATGGCGCTCCGGGCAAGGACCTGGGCGAGAGGTCGCAGTCGCGCAAGTTCTCCGATGTGCTGCCCGCGATCAACTTCGCGATCGACCCGGTCCAGGACGTGAAGATCCGCGCGTCCTACGCCAAGAACATGAGCGTGCTGGACCTGAACCAGTGGGGCGACGGTTTGCGTCTGGACTATTCCATCGACACCTCGTTCACGCCTCCCATCTTCCGCGCGACCGGCGGCAGTCAGGGCGGCAACCCCGACCTCAAGCCGTGGCGGTCGTCTAACTTTGACCTGTCCTTCGAGTGGTACAACCGCCCGGGTGGCATGCTGAGCCTGGCGCTGTACCAGATCAACGTCGCCAACTCCATCGGCAGTGGCTCGGTGGCTCGCCCTGACATCGCCGATGCGGACGGCGTGGTGCGCCGCGGCACGACCATCTCGACGCCCATCCAGCAGAGCGGCAACAAGCTCAAGGGCCTGGAGCTGAGCACCCGCCAGCGCCTGGACTTCGTGTCGAGCATGCTTTCGAACTTCGGCGTCGAAGCGACCTACACGCTCTCCCTGGCCGACACCAAGGGCAACGACCTGGCCGGCAACAAGATGCTGTTCGGCGACAACTCGCGCAACCAGACCAACCTCGTGCTCTGGTACGAAGGCTACGGCTGGCAGGCGCGTATCGCACAGAACTACCGCTCCAAGCGCGTCGACCAGAACAACTTCCAAGGCCTGCCGGGCATGGTGCTGTACCAGGACGCCACACGCTATGTCGACGCCTCGCTGTCGTACGACATCACGCCCAAGATCTCGCTCTATGGCCAGGTCTCCAACCTGACCAACGAGTACGAGCGCTACTACGTGACCTGGCAGGACCAGAAGTACCAAAACAACCTTTATGAGCGCAAGTACCTGATCGGGTTGCGCGCGAAGTTCTGATCATTTGTCGTCCTCGTCCTCGTGGACTTGGGCCTCGGCAGGCACGCGTTGTCGGCCGAGGCCTTTTTTGTTCAAACCGCTTTTCCCTGCCGGTCGGTCCCATCTGTGGCGCCGCTGTCAGGACTGCAACGGCACTCCGTTGACACCGCATGACACCCCCTCTGCCCGACTTCCGTGACCCCCAGGTCCTGCTGGCCCACATGCGCCACACCCTGGCCTTCTACGCGCCGCGCGCCAAAGACCCGATCGGCGGCTGCTTCCAGTTCTTCAAGGACGACGGCACCGTCTACGACCGCCGCACGCGCCACCTGGTCAGCAGCACGCGCTTCGTCTTCAACCACGCGCTGGCCTGGCGCTGGTTCGGCGGGCCGGTGGCCGACGTGGCCCACGCGCTGGCCTTCGTGAATCAGGCCCACGCCCAGCCTCAGGGCGGCTACGCCTGGATGCTTGACTGGCACGACGGGCACGCCACCGTCACTGACGGCACCCACCACTGCTATGGCCTGGCCTTCGTGCTGCTGGCCCATGCCCACGCCGCGCAAGCCGGCGTACCCGGCGCTGGCGAGGGCATCGCCGCGACTTTTGAACTGATGGAACAGCGCTTCTGGGAGCCCGTCCACAGTCTCTACGCCGACGAGGCGACGCCGGACTGGCACGTGGGTGCCTACCGCGGCCAGAACGCCAACATGCACGCCTGCGAAGCCATGCTGGCCGCCCACGCTGCCACCGGCGAGGCGCGCTACCTCGACCGAGCGCTGGTGCTGGCCGGCTCCATCGCCCAGCGCCAGGCCGCCCTCACTGGCGGCCTGGTCTGGGAGCACTACAAGACCGACTGGACGCCCGACTGGGACTACAACCGCGACGACAAGACCAACATCTTCCGTCCCTGGGGCTTCCAGACCGGCCACCTCACCGAGTGGGCCAAGCTGCTGCTGATGCTGGAGCGCCGCCTGGGCGATGCGGCGCCCGGCTGGCTGCTGCCCACGGCCCGTCACTTCTTCGACACCGCCGTGCGCCATGGCTGGGACGCCACCCACGGCGGCCTGGTTTACGGCTTTGCCCCAGGCGGCGAGGTCTGCGATGCCGACAAGTATTTCTGGGTGCAGGCCGAGAGCCTCGCCGCCGCGGCATGGCTGGCCGTGCGCACCGGCGACGACGCCTACTGGCAGTGGTACGACCGCCTCTGGGGCTACGCCTGGCAGCACTTTGTCGACCACGAGCACGGCGCCTGGTACCGCATCCTCGGGCCCGACAACCGCAAGCTCACGGACGAGAAAAGCCCTGCAGGCAAGACCGACTACCACACCATGGGGGCCTGCCAGGACGTTTTGTCCGCTGTCGGCGTGGCGCCCAAGCGCACTGCGGTGCCGGCATGAACGCCGCATCCGACCGCGAGCCCGTCCTCGTCAGCTTTGGCGAAGCGCTGACCGACCTGGTGACGGACGGCGCCGGCGGCTTTCGTGCGCTGTGCGGCGGCGCGCCGTGGAACGTCGCCCGAGCATGCAGCGCGCTCGGCCTGCCGTCCGCCTGGGCGGGGGCCATCAGCACCGACAGCTTCGGCCAGCCACTGCAGGCCGCCAGCCGCGCTGCCGGCCTTGACGAGCGCTTCATCCAGCGCGTGGAGGGCCGCCCGCCGCTGCTCGCCGTCGTCGACAGGCTGGACCCTCCGCACTATTTCTTCATCGGAGAACGCAGCGCGGACCTCGCCTTCGACCCGGCCCTGCTGCCAGCCGGCTGGGCAAAACATGCACGTTGGGCCCTGTTCGGCGGTATCAGCCTCGTGCGCGAGCCGCTGGGCACGGTGCTTGAAGACGTTGCGCGGGGGCTGCCGCCGGCCGTGCGCATCGCCTTCGACCCCAATCACCGTGCGCTGATGCAGCCGCACGACCTCGACCGCCTTCAGCGCCTGGTGCGCCGCGCGTCGGTGGTCAAGCTGAGCGACGAGGACCTCATGGGGTACTTCCCCGGCCAGGAACCCGCGGCAAGCCTGGCTGCGCTGCGAGAGATCAACCCTCAGGCCACCTGGCTCTACACCCAGGGCGCCCGCGGCATGACGCTCTTCGCGCCCGGCCGCCCACCGCTGAGCCGGCCGCCGCTGCCGGTCCACGTCGTGGACACCGTCGGCGCGGGCGACGCCAGCATGGCCGGCTTGCTGCTGGCGCTGGACCTGGGGCTGCCTGCGGATCACCAACTCGCCTACGCGCTGGCCGCAGCAAGCCTGGCTTGCACCCGGGCCGGGGCGGCGGCACCCACTCTTGCCGAGTTGCAGACCGCGCTGCTATCGGCGTGACGACGGCGCACGATCGGCATCCGAATTCGTTCCAAAGTTTAGTAATCAAACATTTGGGTGCGCTAACATTCGCAAATGCAGAACACTGTTCCAATGCGATGCCAAAATGCCTGCCTTGAATTGCGTCTGACAGCCTGGGTGTCAACATGACCGTGAAGCCGAATTTGACCATCCGCGAGCTGGCGCTGCTGGCAGGCGTTTCGATTGGCACCGTGTCGCGTTCACTGAAGGGCCAGGCCGGTCCATCGGCGAGCACGCGGGCCGAGGTGTTGCGCGTGGCCGAGCAACACGGCTACGACCTCGGCCGGCTGCGTGTCGGCAAGCCCCGCCGCATCCTGCTTGTCTACAACCGCAGTCTGCAGGGCTCACTGGCGGCCAACCACTTCTATTCGTACGTGCTGCACGGCGTTGAAACGGCCTGTCGTGAGGCCGAGGACGTGGTGCTGAGCGTGCTGTCCGTGGCGCCCAGCGACGACATCGCCGCCCGTGTGCGGCGGCATGAGCCCGACGCGCTGCTCAGCGTGGGCTACTTCGACACCGAATGCATGGACGCGTTGCGCAGTTGCGAGTTGCCGATGGTGCTGGCCGACCATTTCGTGCCGGGCCAGCGCTGCGTCAACGACGACAACCTCGCTGGCGCGCTGATGGCCACCCGTCACCTGCTAGACACCGGTGCCAAGCGTGTCGCCGCGATCTTCGGCCCGCCGGTGCATCACTCCATCGCGTTGCGCACCAAGGGCTTCCGCCGCGCACTGTTTGAGGCCCGCATCCTGGCCGACCCAGAGCTCGAAGTCACGCTGGATCCGGACCTTCCCTACGCCGAGGCCAGTGGGGACGCCATGCGTCGCCTGCTGGCGCTGCCACAGCGCCCTGATGCCGTGTTTGCCTACAACGACATCACGGCCTTGCACGCGATGGAGGCATGCCACGCCGCCGGTGTTCGCGTGCCGCAGGACATTCGCTTCATTGGCTACGACGACATTGACGCAGCCGCGCACAGCGAGCCCGGCCTGTCGACCGTGCGCCTTGACAAGGAGGCGCTGGGCCACGCAGCAGCCATGGCCTTGATCGAGGGCGACATCGCACCTGGAGACACCCTGCTCCCGGTGGAACTGGTGCTGCGAGGAAGTTCCGAAATTGAGAAGCAGCGAGTCTCCAGACGGCGCTCCGGCCCGGGGCAGAAGATCGCCGCCTGACGCGCGGGTCGGCGTGCCGCGCGATCGCGGCGCGGGCATCTTCAGCGCAGCGGCAATGCCGTGGCCCGAATGCCCTTGAAACCCGCGCCACCGTCCACGATTTCGCGGCCATAGGCGGTCAATACCGGTGCCGGGCCCGGCTCGCGCATGTCGAGGATGCGGTCCTGCGCACCGTTGCCAAACCAGGACCAGGCGAGGTAGTGAATGTCGTGCGCCTCGGCATGGCTCAGCACGTGGCGATGATCGGTACTGCGGCCGATGTCTGCCTGGTAAGCGGCCTGCCCGAACTCTCCCCATGCGAAAGCCAAGCCTTGACTCTGCACCAAGGCCACGGCCGCTTCCAGCGGGGCCGGCGTCTGGTAACTCCAGTAGGCGTGGCACGAGAAGATGAGATTGCGCAGAGGGTCGGACTCAAGCAAACGGCGTGCACCGCCACGGTCGAACACGCTGTGCTGCTGGCCGCAGTGGGCGGCGTCGATCATCAGCGGGAAGTCGTAGCCGACCGCTCGCAACGCGGGAATGGCGCGTTGGTAGGTGGCGGCGTACGTGTCATGCGCATCCGGCTCGCCCCACTCATTGACGATGTTGATCACCATGCGGTCGCGGTACTTGGGGTCTAGCAGCACATCGCGCCAGGTCGTCGTCCAGCGAGTCATGGCGACGTCGAAGCCGTCAATGCCGCTTTTGCAGGTGACGTCTTCGTCCCAATACATCAGCACGACGACGAGGCCGCGGGCCAGGATGCGGTCGAGCGCCTGGCGAAGCTGCAGCGGCGTCGTGCCTTGGCGCAACAGCAGTCGGATGGTGTTTGCTCGTGTGTCGGCTATCTCGTCAATCATCGCCAGGCGCTCTGCCGGCGCATCGCCGTACTGCAGGTTGATTCCGCGCATGACGAAAGGATGGCCGCTGGCGCTGAGCAACCGGGTGCCCTCAACCCGCAACGTGCCACGGCGCCGGTGCAACAAGCTGCCTGCAGGCGCTGTAGTGCAACCGGCAAAGGCAAGGGCCAGCGGCAACGAGCCAAATGTGCGGCGGGTCAGGCCTCCAAGGCCATGGGACACGAGCTCGGCTTTCGAGCAGGCGCCTGAGGTGGGAACAAGTCTCTGGTTGGGCATCGCGTCACCATTCAGCAGTTTGAACGACGTGCATTTGCAATAAACAAACTATGTTTAATTATACAACCAGGCGCCGGCGGCCGCCTGATGCCAGATAGCGCGACGGACAGGCAAAGGGCCTGAATCGTGGGCTACCTGGAGGACTTGACGCCGCTGCCGGGGCGACTGCAGACGTGGCGCCGGAACCTTGGGTGACCGCCGAAGCGCTCCGCCAAGGCGTCTTGGGGGCTATCGGGTGAACCGCCGAAAGAACTGACGGCGCCGAGGCCTTCCAGGTGGCACTCTGGCACCAAGTCGCATAGGATGAATTCGCCGACTCGACCCTCCCCGCCGATTCACCGCAGGTGCAGGCCATGAAGCAATCCCAGCCCTTGTTCACGCGCCCCGGCCAGCTGGTGCCGCTGGACGCCATGCTCGAGCGCCTGGAGCCGGCGCTGAAGGGTTACCCCGTGCGCGCGCTGATCGACCTGTGGGCTGGCTTCCGTGAGGGAGAGGCGCCTTCAGCCACCACGCTGGTGGATCTGTGCATGAGCTCCTGGATCGCCCGCCTGGACGCCGACAACCCTCCTGCAGCCCCCGGGGCGAACGAGCAGCTGGACGACCTCCAGGCGCGCCAACTGGCCGCGCGCCATGCGCTGTTGCTGGTCAGGGCGAGGTTCAGGCGCAGCGCAGTTGTCCACCGCAGCCGTGGACAAGGCTGTGGATAAAGCCGGCACGATCACGGCAAGCCGTTGGTGGACGGGCTGCGATCGGCGCTGCCTATTTTTTGAGCACCTGATCGGTGTCGGGTTCACTTCCCCGCGCCCGGCTTGAAGCGCCGACTGCCGGAGATCGGTCGGCGCGCTAGCTCAGCGCTTCGAAGTCTGGACGGTCAGGCCTTGGCAGCTTGAGGGGCCGCGCTCGGCGTGGAGCACGAGCTGGAAGTCCCGGCCAGGTCCTGTCGTTCGATGCCGGAAGGCGTGCAGCCGCTTTGTGCCCAAAGCAGTCATCCAAGACCGCCATCTTGGACGTTGAAACGAGCTATTTGGAGTCCGCCCGCGTTGCCGGCAATATCAGCGCGGCAGCGCGGTAACCATCTCACGGTAAAGGCGGCTGGGCGGTACGGGCTTGTGCAGCAACGGCAACCCGCTGTCCACCACTTCGCGCAGTCGTTGTCGCGCGGTGTCACCGGTAATCAGCAGTGCAGGCAGATCCTGCCCTACCAAGGCGCGCAACGCCGCGATGACTTCCACGCCAGTGCGCTGGTTACGCAGGCGGTAATCGCTGATGACGAATTCGGGCGACCAATCCTGCGCCAAGGCTAGTGCGTCCTCGATGCTTTCAACCGCTTCGCACTCGCAGCCCCAATCGCGCAGCAAGTGCAACATGCTGCATCGCACCGCCTCATCATCGTCGACCACCAGAACCCGCACATTGAGCTGCTGTACGGCCAATGGCGCGGCCACCGATGGTGCGTTGAGCGCCGCCACCGTGGCGATCGGCAAGCTCATACGAAAAACGCTGCCTCGCTCCTTTCGGGAGTCCAGTGACAAACCATGCCCCAAGGTGCGCGCCAAGCCATCGACGATCGCGAGACCCAAGCCCAGCCCCTGGGTTCGATCTCGCTCCGAGTTGCCCAGTTGGTGAAATTCGCGAAAAACAGCACGCTGCTGCGAGGCCTCGATGCCAATGCCCGTATCGAAAACCTCCAGCAAAGCCTGGCTACCACGGCGTCTGCAGGTCACCAGCAGTCCGCCGCGCTCGGTATAGCGAATGGCATTGGAAACGAAATTGCGCAGGATTAGCTCAATCAACGCCGGGTCTGATTGCACGGCCAATGTGCACTCGCGTGACCGGTATTCCAGGCCTTTTGCGTCAGCCTGCTGGGCGAACTCGCGCTCGATCTTGTTCAGTAGCGGCTGCACCATGAACGCCTGAATCTGCGGCTCAATCACACCGGCCTCGATCCGAGAAAAATCGAGCAAGGTGTTGAGCATCTCGGCCGATGCGCTACACGCCGCACCAGCACTGGCCACCAGTTCGTGTTGCGCCGGGCTCAAGTTCGTGCGTAACAACACATCAAGAAACAAGCCCTGCGCATGAATCGGCTGGCGCAGATCATGACTTGCAGCCGCCAAAAATCGGGATTTGGCTTGGGTTGCAGCCTCGGCAATGTCTTTTTGCTCCTGCAGACTGATTGACAACTCTTCGAATTCGAAGTTTTTGCGAATCGACTGTAAGAGTTCGCGGTGGGCAGTGACGCCGAATCCGATGCACCAGACCATATAAAGTAATGTGCCCACTCCAATATTAAGGCTGGCCTGGCTGGGGTAGGCAAACGCCATGACCGCGACACTTCCAACACAAGGAATAAAAAAGAGGAAAAGCGCCGGCAGGTGCGCCTTCAATGTTTGTAGCGAGCCCTGGGAGGTGCCAGCAATAACAAGGATGAGCAACAGCTGCAATTCCAAGTTATCCGGAACCCACATGATCCAAATGCCCGAGGCCCACAGCAGACCATTGATGGTCGGCAGAACGGTGGAACTGCGCAGTCGTTGAAACACGTTGCTCGCATCCAAGGGCTGTCGGCGCAAGTACAAGGTTCGCAAGACCGCTGAAATGTTGAAAACAACCTGCGCCGTCAACCATGCAACTAAAAGCCATTGATTGGAGTCGCGTCGGCACAGCCAACTTGCTGCGGCTCCCTGGATGAAGGTTGCTACTCTCGCTCCGGTCGATGCTCGTTCAAGCGCTTTCACTTGCGCAATAAGAACTTTGACAGCAATACCTTTGCTGTCAGTCAGGGGCGGCAAATCTGGCATGAGGTGACCTGTATTTCCTTCCGAGCAGAGCACCGGTGCAATTGCGTGAGCGCGAGCCAAGCCTTCCCGTCAACAGACCAGGCGCTGTCAGCGGGCTGCCGCCACCCCGGCGCGGCTCCCGACGTCAAAGAGGATCAAGATGCCCTGCGCCATGGCGGCGCACGGCATTGTCCGAGACCGATGACAAGCGGGCCATGAGCTTGTAGGACTGGCCCGGATACAGCAGGCCCAAGACCTCGCATTGGCGCAGCGTCAGGCGCTGCATGACGGACCGAGCCTTCGATGGGGGCAACTCAGCGCAAGTCCCCAGCAAGACTTTGTAGATGGCCTGCACCATGTGCTCGGCCGTTTCAGCCTTGGAGACGAAACCCGCGGCCCACGAGCCAACGCCAAGCGCACGGTCTCGGGCTCGCATTGCGACGACAGCATCAGCACGGCCACCTGCGGCCACTTGCCTCCAATTGCGCTTGAGCAGCGCGCTGCCTTCCGGCCCACTCGGGCCTCGCAGGCGGATGTCCAAGACCACATCCAAATCCTCGAGCAGCCAGCTCATGGCCGGTGCTGGCTCGATCGATGCACCGCTAACCGATCAGGCGCTGTTGCCGCGCCGCCGCCACCGCCTCGGCGCGGCTGCCGACGTCGAAGAACTCCAGGATGTCCTGCACATGGCGGCGCACGGTGTTGTCGGAAAGCGCCAGGCGGCGCGCCATGAGCTTGTTGCTCAGGCCCTGGTTCAACAGATCCAGCACCTCGCATTGGCGCGGCGTCAGGCGACGCGCGATGCTGACATCGCCTGGATCGGGCAAAGCTGCAGTCGATCCCTGCAAGGCCCTGCCGATGGCCTGCACGATGTGGTCGGCCGTCTCAGCTTTGGAGA
>Ga0187844_10001805_pt1 | contig 15896 bp, 30 predicted proteins | sample SpaLakP09_SKY_50_FD_134517 | JGI IMG/M metagenome (GOLD analysis project Ga0187844, IMG submission 134517) | Oligotrophic lake water microbial communities from Sparkling Lake, Wisconsin, USA - SP09_SKY_50 | ecosystem: Environmental > Aquatic > Freshwater > Lake | place: USA: Sparkling Lake...
TCCGTCCTCATTCGAGCCTCGGCTACCTGACACCGCACGAGTTCAAAGCAACACTGAATCTTTCAACCCACCAGGGCGCCAGTTTCTAGCTCACCGTGGTCCGAAGAAAGCAGGCAGGTCACCAGTACCGGCTGTTGCTGCTCGGCGTCGAGTCTGCTCCCATGAGCACCGACTCCGGTATTGATCTCGTAGCGTATTCCGAGAACATCGCGCAGCCGATCACTATCCAGGTCAAAACCAATCTAAGGCCCAAGTCTGGAGGCGGCAAAGGGAAGCTAGCTTTAGATTGGTGGGTACCAGAAAAAACGCCAGCGTCTTTTGTAGCGCTCGCTGATCTCTCAACAGAGTTAGTCTGGCTCTTTACGCCGGACGAGTTGCAGGCGCACGCGCAGCAGCGTTCAAGCGGTCGGCTCCATATCTACATGTATACAGACTCCACGGTTCGTCCACGAAGCAAGCAGAACCTCGTGCATGTTCATGAGTTCGAGAGGTTTCTACTTTCAAGCATCGCGGAGCGCGTGTTTGGTGCCCAACCAGCGCTTCAAGCCGACGTCTACGCCTCCGCTGCGCTGCGGCGTAGACGCGGCTTAAGCTAGGCGTTGGGCATGCAAGAGATAACGTCGGTCCAGCAGGTCGCTGCGGTGGACACCTCCAAAGAGCTGAGGCTGGCGGCCATCGCGCACAACTGGGATGACGGGCTAGACATTCCATTGGCAATCGCGGAACACCCGCGCTGTGACTTGGCGGTAGCGCTGGAACTCTTCTGGCTTGCAGAAGCCATCGGTTGGTACACGCATGACGTGCCGTCAGATGACTTCAATCAGGAGTGGGTCGCATTCTGTGCGCTCGTCACGGGCCGCATCTTGGCAGGCCACTATCAGCGGGGCTCGGCGTCGTTTAAGAGTCCGTTAGGCGCCGCGCAGCTTCACAAGTACCGCAATCGTGGTGTTCCGGAACTGCTCATGAACAGCATTCCTGCCCAGCATGCCCAACCAGCTGTTGCAGCCGATGGCCATGCGTCCGGACACTCCGCTGATGGTCAGGAGTAGGCTGTCGCATGGCCACGGCTGAACGCAGGCGTTGGACCCATGGAAAAGCTCTACTGCGTCGCGTCTCGGTAAGCCTTCAGCACCGCGTTCATCCGGGTCTGCCAGCCCTCTCCTAGGGCGCGGTACCAAGCCAGCACATCGGCATCTACCCGCAAGGCGATCTGCGCTTTCTTTTCGTGCTCGGCCTTGGGTGGGCGCCCTCGTTTGGCGCGCAGTTGCGCTACGCCCTTGTGCGGCGTGGCTTCCGCCCAGAAGGCGAGCGTCGCCTTACGGTTCTTCGAGCTGTATGGCACGTCAGCCTTTGGGGTACGCACGGAAGTAGGCTTCTTGTTCATGGGGTTCCGCCTCTCTGCATGAAATCAAGCGTGGGCCATCCTTTCGGTCCGTCCACACCAGGACAATCACTTTCCTCTTGAGCATTCCCAGGCTAATCAGCCGCTGCTCGCCGTACTCCTCACGCGTGTCTTCACGCGTGAGCATGGGGGCGTCAAAGACCGGCTCGCATTCGGCCAGATCAATGGCATGCTTCCGCTCGTTCTTCTTGCGCTTGGCGGGGTCGTAGCTCATGGCCATTTATCGTATATGCGCTTATTCGTGGCCGCAAGGTCCAACCAACGGTTCAAGCCGACGTCCACGCCTCCGGGCAGTTGCTTGTTCGGATGGGCCACGCTGTGGCGTGGCCGCGGCTTAACCTGGGCGTTGGCGCTATGAGTAACTTCGGCCACGGCCTTGTAGGTGCTCCTGTCCTCTCCGCGGTCCTTGCCGGACTCATCGTAGGGCTACTGAAACGCGACATCGGAGGAGCATTCGTAGCTTGCTTCGCGTTCGTCATTCCCTGCTACATGGCGGCACTTCTCTTCGGCGCACCCTTATTCACTATTTGGCGGCGCCGGGGCTGGACCGGCTGGCGTTCTCTGAGCGCATTGGGCTGCCTGAGCGCCTTCTGTATGACCTTGTGTCTCGGGGCGTTGATAGGGCCTGGGCGGCCCCCCGAACCATGGGCACAGTTTCTGATAAGACCTCTCGTCTTTACGTTACCACTGGGCGTATTCGGTGGTTTTGCAGTGTGGTGGATCGCCACTCACAGGCCGCACGCTCCAACCGCGGGTCCAATCCGACAGGACCCGCCGTCAGCAGGTCCTGCGGCATAACCCGGTGTTGGGCGACATGAACCGACTACTTGCGCTCGTCTTTGGTGGCTTAGTGGCTTAGTGGCGTTGGGGCCCTTCGGCCTAAGCGCGCAAGGCGGTGAAAAGCCAATAGCGGTCGAACGACCGGACCTCAAATTCAACAAGGCGCTTCACCTAGTCAAAGTAGCGGAACTCGACTGGGCCATCTTGAGTTCGTTCCTCGCATATTTAAAGGCGCCTCCAATCGACGGCTCAAAGCGTCTAGAGACGGAAGCGAACAGTCGAGTTCTCGAATGCATTGAGTCATCCGGTCCCTCGATCTACTCGCACATCGCTGCTGAGAACTACGCGGCAAAGATGTCGATGTCGGAACTTGACGACGCGATAGCGTTCTATGAAAGCCCCCTGGGTGCAAAAGTGATACTGATTACTCGCTCAGGGTTCCAGGCAATGACCTACTCTGAGGTTACGCCAGCTCCTCCACTCACCGACGACGAGAGCACTCATCTGAAAGAGTTCAGTCAGAGTCGTGCTGGCCGTGCAATGGCAACCCCACCGGAGTGGAGAAAGGTCGATGAGCGCAATCGAATGCTGTTCAAGATCTGCATCGACTCACAGAGAGCTATCAAACCGACGAGTTAAGACGAAGGTCGCTGATGCAATCCAAAGGTAGCACCGGATGTCGCCCAACCAGCTATTCCAGCCGACGGCCATGCCTCCGGGCAGTAGATCAGTCGGCAAGAGTCGGCTGTGGCATGGCCGCGGCTGAACGCCGGCGTTAGAGGCCAAAAAAATATCGAGGTTGATCCATGAAAAAGCCTGTGGTGCTCTGGCTAGTGCAAGCGGCGCTCCTTCTCATCTCGGCGTCGTATGCACTTGTTGCGCTCGCAGCTATCGCCGGGCTCTTTCAAGGCAAGCTGTCTCCGCAGCAGTCGGGGCCGGCACTCATAATTGGCGCGGCACTAGCGCTCGGTGCGGCGCTACTTCTGGCCATGTCCGCGCGGCAGTCTGTTTCTCGCCGCACTATCGTCCTCTTTCTGTGGGCGGTGCTCTTTATCTATCCCGCTACCAACGTGCTGATTCAAGCAGGTTGGTTTCCACCCAAGGCCCCAATCCCGGACAATCAGTTGGGAGGCGCAGCGATTGCGGAGGCCCTCCGCTACATCAGCCTTCTTACGCTAATCGTGTGGCTGTCCTTCACGAAGTCCGCCATTGCCTATCTAGCTGCCAACCGTTCCACTCAGGCAGCTAACTCAGCATGACCGTGCCGCCCTGGGAGCTAGGCTCCAACCAGCTGACGCAGCCGAGGTCTCTGCCGCCGGTGAGTGCCTCGCTACTATGAAGGTTCACGCGGGCGGCAAAGCCCCGGCTGATCGCAGGCGTTGGGCAGCACCAGCTGAATGAACTCGCTTAAGCAAGAAAGCCAGATGCCCCTTCCGCGGCTACTCGTGGAACTTATTTCCTCTGGCCGCTGGAAGCAGCCCTCGGATGCTGCGATCCAAGCTGCCGTGCCGTTCCTGAGAGAGCCGATCGACTTTCTCATGTCGGAAGCGCGGATGAGATCAGAGTCGTCCGGGCAGGTCGTCGGGCTTGATCACATGCGCGAGTATCGAGGATCGCTGTCTACGCCACGAGCGCTGCCTTGGCTCGATGCTGAGTTGTCACTGTTCATTGCCGTCAATCGTGAGATCGGAGCGGATCTCGGCATTGCCTTGGACTATCGCGAGAACAGGGAGGACCCTCGGGTAGTAGTCTCTGACTGGTGGACTGGGGACGACACCCTGCACTGGCGGGAGGCATTCCCAACCTTCACTGCCTTCGTGCTTGCTTTGAATCTATGACAACTTCACCAGCCCGCCGAGGTGTCGCCCAACCAGCTAATTCAGGCGACGGTTCTGCCGCACGTGGCCTTTCCGAGCTCTTCAAGGTCAGTGCGGGCCGCAGAACCGCGCCTGATCGCGGGCGTTGGGCGCCAGAAACAGGTTAGCTCGTGACCCGAAGAACAGCAGCGCATGATTTTTGGGACAAGCACGTTTCTCCGGTCCTGGACGCATGGAGCGCATCGCCCACCGACCACGGGTTGGCAATGTCAGCCGTCCTGCCCCTGTACCACATGGCTGATCATTTCTGGCATTCGTACTACTCAGAACCGTCAAAGGTGCTTCAAACGTCGAGCCCAGGTAGTTTTCGGGCCGTACTCGCCGACAATCATCCGGAGTTCGCAATCGTCCGGGACGTCGCGGAAGCACATAAGCACTGCACGCTTGATCGCGCAATACGAGTAGTTACAAACTCTAGCCAGACAGCTCCAGGCGCTCTCGGATATGGCGAGGGAGGGTTCGGTACGGGGCCATTCGGCGGAGGGCCTTCAATCATCGTGACGCTTGATGACGGTTCTCGTGTTCACCTAAGTGCCTTCATGGGTTACGTAGTCAGCATGTGGGAGGCACTTCTTTCATGACCGTGACGCCCAACAACACGTTGGAGCCGACGTCCACGCCCCAGGGCATTCGGCCAATCGGATGGGCAAGTGTGGGCGTGGCCGTGGCTGAACGTGAGCGTTGGGCATCACAAAAGCATGGCATCTGAGAGCACATTCTTTCGGTGGGTTCGGCTGTTGCCGGTGGTGGCCTGCCTGTGGCTTCTTATCGCCGACTTTCTGCTCTTGCAGTTCTGGCCTGCAATTCCAGAGTCGAAAACACAGTGGGCTTTGTTCATCGCATTCGGCCCGCCTCTGTATCTGCTCGGCGAGTTCATCTCTGAAAAACTCTTCTCATCAAAGCGCGGCTATGGCATCGCGCCTCCGGGCTTTTCTTTCACGCGCGTCTTTTTGGCGTTTCCAGTAGCGTTGGTATTTCTTGCGGCGGTATGGGGTACGGTATGGCTACTCACTCAGCGGTAGTGCTGCCCAACCAGGCGCTCCAGCCGACCCGCAACCCTCCGCTTCGCTCCGGGTCGCGGTTGGCTGAGCTACGGCGTTGGACCACTGACCCAGCTACCTCTATGGGCAGGAGACATAGTTGAAACAGACCACCGTAGACGCCCTGCTCATTGCGAGGACTTTGGTCGAACGCGCGACCGATCTCTCACGCTCGGATGACAGGCATCTCGCCTCGGCGGGATTAATCTTGATTCAAGACGCGCTCGAAATGGCTTTTTATGCGCTTCTCATCGAGTTGGCGGTTGACGAGCAGAAAAGCCTCGAAGGCAAGAGCTTTGATGAACTCATCGGCGAGCTGAAGAAAGCGGGAGTGACGGTTCCGAAAAGCGGAACGCTTAAGGCCCTCAACAAGCAACGTGTCCTCACAAAGCACTACGCTCAGGTTGCTGAGCCGATCACGGTCCGCGCATACGTAGATGCGGCACTGCAAGCGCTTGAGTCAATTGCTCTAAGTGTAATCGGACGCTCGCTTAGAGATTTGTTCTTTGCCGACTTCCTAAAAGCGGGCCCCGCCAAGGATTACCTAAAGAAGGCTGAATCCCTGATATCCGAGAAAGACTTCTACGCAGCGCTCGTCGAAGTGCGGAAGGCGATATTCATCGAGTTCGAACAACCCTATTGCGTCAACGGCTGGCAAGACTTCGAGGGAGGTCCTGAGATCAATTCATTGGCCGCTTACTCTCGTGGAGGCTGGAAGGCTCACTATTGGACCCGTGACAGGAAATGGATCGAGAAGAACGTAAATGAACCTACGGACTTCATCCAGATCGACTTCGAACAGTGGCGGATCGACGCCTTGGAATGGGGAATTCATACAGCTGAGTTAGGCAACTTGCGCAGGCTGACGCCCCCAGTGTTCAGGGCTGATTCGAACGCGGCGTGGGCAATAAAGGTGAACGTGTCCTCAGAAGGAGAGCTGGGGACCGAAAGCAACGCGAAGTACTGCCTCGATAGAGCAATCGCAGCGATTCTGAAAAAGCAAGAACATGCTGACTCTCATCGCTCCGGAGCTTGGTACGCACCTCTCGATGCTCCAGAAAGCTATGAAGGACATTCACTGAGGAAAAAAGCGACGTCTACTTCAGACGTTGTCCACATTATTCGTAATGACTACAGGTACTCGATCCAAGAACGCGTGACAGGCTTTGATGGTCAGGAGATGTTCTACCTAATTTCAGGTGAGTCCAAGGAACGCACTGAGGACAATATTCCTAAGGCATGGGCACATGGCTACCTGCAGGTCGAACCTGGACCGGCATAGCGTTGCGGCGGCGCCGTCCAACAATACGTTGCAGCCGCGGCCTTGCCTCCGCTTCGCTCCGGCAAGGCCGCGGCTGAACGTAGGCGTGGGCCCCGAAGACGGCCTCGCCTCGTACATAACAAATATGTTATCGTACGAGAATGCCTTGGAGTATCTCGTACCACACCAAAGCGGTTGAGGCCTTCGTCCTGGGACTGCCAGACGGGCTTTTGGGCCGGTACTTGCGCCTCACCGACATGATGCTGGAGTTCGGGGCCAATCTCGGCATGCCCCATACGCGCGCCATGAGCGATGGCCTCTTTGAGCTTCGAGTGAAGAGCAAAGAAGGCATCGCTCGGATTTTCTACTGCACGCTCGTAGGCCAGCGAATCGTCATGCTCCACGGTTTCGTCAAGAAATCAGAGAAGACCCCACCCAAAGAATTGAAGCTGGCCAGAGAACGGCTAGCGGAGGTGAAGAAGCCATGAAACACACGGAACTCAAGAAGCAGGCGCTGCGTAAGGCTAGCGTGAGAGCGGAATACGAAGCGCTCGGTCCGGAGTTCGAGCTACTCCGGCAGATGCTCGGCGCTCGTACCAAGGCGGGACTGAGCCAAGCTGATGTCGCAACGCGCATGGGTACTCATGCCCCTGCTATTACTCGGCTGGAGTCGGCGCTTGGTAGTGGCAAGCATTCCCCGTCCATCGATACCCTGAAGCGATACGCGGAGGCGGTTGGCTGCGAGCTTCAAGTCAGATTCGTTCGGAGTTCCAGGCCCAAAAAACGGTTCAAGCCGACCGCCACGCCTTCGCTTCGCTCAGGCGCGTCGGCGGCTTAATCTGAGCGTTAGAGCCTTAAAAAGCGCGGTGCTACACTCAGCCCATGAACTTCGGAACGCTCGAGAAAGAAGCTCTGGATCTCCCCGTGCAGGAGCGGGCCAAGCTCGCTCAGCGTTTGCTCGAAAGCCTCGATGAGGTCTCAGAATCGGAGGCGGAGCAGCTCTGGCTTGATGTGGCTGTCCGTAGGGCGGAGGAGATCGACCAAGGCAAGGTGAAGCTGGTCACGGCCCAGGAGCTTGAGGCGCGGGTACACGCCCACCTGAAGTGACCTATGCGCTTCACCCGGAGGCGGCTCTGGAGCATGAGCAGCAGGTCGCCTACGACGAGGAACGGCAGGCAGGGCTCGGGCAGCGCTATCACTTGGCATTTCTTTCAGCGGCCGCCAGAGCGTGCGAGTCGCCGCTCCGGTTCAAGGTGATTCGCCAGCCCGAGATTCGTGGCGTTGGGCTTCCCGGATTTCCTTTCAGTCTCGTCTTCCGTCCGGCGAGTAACGTCGTCCAAGTCCTTGCCATTGCGCACCCCCGAAAGCGTCCGGAGTATTGGGCCGGTCGGCTCTAACTAGCGGTTCAAGCCCGACGGTCATGCTTCCGGACAGTAGGTCAGTCGGCGGGCGTATTCTTTGGCTTAACCTAGGCGTTCGGCTTAAAGACCATGAGTCAAAAAACTAAGAATTTTCTAGACCTCGCGCTCGATGACTACCGGGCAGCTAGGTTGCTGTTGCGTCAGGGTCTGTTGGCGCAGGGTGCGGCTGTTGCAGCGACGGCCGTCGAGAAAGAGTTAAAGGCCGTTCTCGCCCTCAAGGCGGTGTATACCAAGAAGCATATCGATGCTGCTCTTCTTACCTTGGCATGCACTCATTTTCCTCAGCTAAAAGGAGCCATTTCGGAGGACTTCATCAAGTTTCTTCGGAAGGCGTTTACTTTGAGATATGCGACTATAGACGGAGCAGGTTTTGGGATCGTAATCAATCAGCATCGCACGCTCATTGAGCTAGATGTGACGATCATGACCATCGACTCCGGATTGAAGCTAAGCGCCAACGGCGTCCCTCACCCGACGCCTCTTACATTGGCGCTGCAGGCCGGCGATCCCTTCCTTATAGAAGACAACGTTCCGTTGAAGCAGGTGACGTTTGAGAATATTGCTCGACGTCCGAACAAGATGCTTGAGATGAAAGTCGGCCAACAACTTGACGTGATGCACGCCACTTATCAGACGGAGGGGCTGAATGTGAGAGGTGACTTCTGCAAACGCACTGACGTGGGATCCGGAAAAACGAGGATACAGTTGGCGCTCGGGTGAACATGCCGAACAACAGGTTCCAGCCGACATCCCTGCCTCCGCTTCGCTTCGTCAGGGCCGCGGCTTAACCTGGGCGCTGGGCGACAAGATGCGATGACTAAGGACGAGGTCTCTGCGCTGCTACAGCAACGAGTGGGGCAGTTCTATATCTACATCCTCTACCGTCCCGACGGGACGCCGTTCTATGTGGGAAAAGGGAAAGGGCGCAGGGTCTTCTTCCACGAAGCAGAAGCCCTCGGCACCGGGCGGTCACACAAACTAAATGTGATCCGGTCCATCGTCAGGGACGGGGGAGTTGTCGGGTATGACATCCCGGCTTTCTACGAGGACGAGAGCGAGTGCCATCGGCGAGAAACGGAAGAGATTCTCCGTTTCGGTCGCCACGATCTGAGGACGGGGCCGCTCACGAACCTGACATCAGGTGGTGAAGGCACATCAGGACTATCGGAGGAGACGCGACAACGGATAGACGCGGAGCTTCATGGACCAGGGGCTCCCGGCGAGAGGGGGATCGCAAATCGCTTCTACTTAGAACTGTGCGCTTCTAGATCTGTGCCAGTGCGGCCTCTGTCAATGTTCAGGCCCAAGCAACTCGTGGCGCACAGAAGCGTCCGTTCCCCGACGCCGAGAATGGCCGCCGCGTTGTGCGCGAGCGCAATCGCGAATCGGGTACTGATAGAGCCAGGATGCAAAATTCCTCGCGCGCTTACGATAAACGACACCGCGATGTGCATCGAGAATGGAGTGGGAGCAGACATCCTGAAGGCGGGGCTGGCCTCGCTTATCCCCGCGGTAGAGGGGCTCAAGGAGCTCTTCACACTGAACCAAGGTGGGGTGGATACTCTCCTGTCATTGAGCGATCGAGCGATCCTCCTGGATGCAGGAGTCCTCTTGCCGTGAAACTTGTCGCCCAACCAGCGGTTCAACTCGGTCCCGCCTCTGGCGGGCACGCGAGTTAACCTCGGCGTTGGGCCGGAATAACCGCCACAGCATGACGTCTCAGATGCCGCCAAGACAGAACCTGCTCGTAAAATGTATCGTCGAAAGCTATGTTTGGCTTGATGATGAACTCACGAAAGCAAAGTTGTCTCCTTACATTAGTGATGGCGGAGTTTTGCTTTGGAACGTAATTGGCGGTGAAATTGGGCCTCACCTGAACATTCATTTGTTTCCGCTCGAATTCGGGGAGATCCTCGCAGGTAACCCCGGCAAATCTGAGATCGTTGTCGATCTATCAGGGCCGAGCTTCGGCCATATTGATGAGGTCCTCGGATACGCTGCAGCTGCGTGCGGGAATGGGCGGAAGCTGCTAGAGGAAGTGAAGGTCGAAATTAAGCGGATCGATTCCGGGACTCGATTCATATTCTCTGGTCGGACAGATCAAGCCTACATGCCACTGTGTTCTGAAGAGGAACGGCAACGACGAGGACGGACTACGTTCAAGGCCATGTTCGTCATCGACGACCAAGATTTAGGCGTTTTCATTAACGATCGAAGAATGCTTGATTCAATGCGGCAGTACGTTGGCGCGTGGGCCCCAACCAGCTGATGCAGCCGACGTCTCTGCCGCCGGCGAGATCGGTTCCGACCAGCGAGATCATGCTCCGCGGTAGAGCTGCGCCTGATCGTGGGCGTTGGTCACCATGAAAGGCATCTTCCTTCTCCCGTCGGCGCTCTTCGCATACGTAGGCTATGCAGTGCCTCAGAACTCAGTTGAGAACTACGCAGCATCAGCGGTCTTGTTCGCTTGTTTCGTCGGGTGCTTTTGGGGGCGATTCTATTGGTGGACCTGGCGCGTGCCCATGTTAGCCATGACCGCTCTGTGCGCCTGGGCCGCGTTAAGCGACCCACGTTATCTCGCAATTGGTCTGATAGGCGTTACAGCTTTCGGCGCGTTGTCAGTCGGTGCGTTTTCCCCCACCTACCGTCCAATAGCGTGGGCAGCTGTTGGCATCGTCTCCCTAGCCTACGCCGCCGTCGGTCTTTTGAAGGGGAGCATTGGCTTTGCTATATCTCGGCGCGGCCATATTGATTTCGCCCGTGAATCCGCGCTAGCGGAGTATTGGTTTCTAGTTGGCGGATACGTCATTCTGGGGCTGTGTCTTTTGGGCTACGCAATTCACCTGTCTAGAGCGCGCATTGGCGCCCAACCAGCGCTTCAAGCCGACGATGCGGCCGCGGTCTCTGCCGCCGGCGAGAATTCAGTCGACCTCGGAGGCCAGCGTGAGCGGCAGAGCCCCGCCTGATCGTAGGCGCTCGGCGACACGAGCAGTGCCTTTACCTTAGGGCCGAAGCGGTGTTACCGTAGTGGCACCACGCTCGCGCGGAGATCACATGGCCACCACGTCGCTCAAGCTCCCTGAGGACGTCAAGCAACTTGCAGTTGCTGCCGCCAAGCTACGCGGTGTCAGTCCCCACGCTTTCATGGTTGAGGCTATTCGTACAGTAGCGTCGGCAGAGGAACGTAGGGCCCGGTTTGTTGCTGAAGCAGTTGAGTCCAGGGAAAAAACGCTTCGGTCCGGCAAAGGCTATCTTGCATCTGAGGTCCACGAGTACCTGAAGAAGCGAGTTCGGGGTCGCTCGGTGCCGCCGCCCGAGGCTAAGTCTTGGCGCAAGTAATTTACTCCGCTAGAGCTCTTTCTGATCTCCAACGGCTTATCGGTTTCTTACTTGAAGCTGATGTCCCGTTTGCAAAACAAGCTGCGGATCACATCATTGAGGCGGTGGAGGTTCTTGCGAACCATCCCTTCATTGGCCGCAGCGTGGAAGCTGGCCTCAGAGAGCTAATTATTTCGCGTGGCAGATCAGCGTATCTCGCGCTCTATAGCTACGAAGAGGCACATGACACCGTGCTTGTGTTAGCCCTTCGGCATTCGCGCGAAGCCGGCTATGAAGACCACGGCTCAGAGTAGCGAGAGCGTCGCCCAAAAAGCTATTCAAGCCCACGCTCTTGCCCCCGGCCATTTACCTCTCACGTCCAGGTTCGTCTGACTGAACACTCCAATACCTGATCGTCTGAGTGGCTTCTGGAATACGTTTGCCAAGGCCACCGGCGGCGTGGATGCTGCACGCTTCTATGAGGTATGTATCTTTGGCGACAGTGAAGATCTGGCGAATGAACTTGCCGAGCTTGTGCTTCGCGGTACCAAGCGCGCAACAGCGGGATCAGTCTGGTCCTGCGAAGCAGAGGGGCGGCGAATGCCCAAATCGGGCGACCTCAGTATCGTGACGAACTGGTCGGGCGAGCCGCTGTGCATCATTGAAACGGAATCGGTCGAGGTCTTGCCGTTCAGCGAAGTCAGCTCCGAGTTTGCAGCCACGGAAGGAGAAGGGGATGGTTCGTTGTCGTTCTGGCGGGAGGCACATCGACAGTACTTCACCCGAGAATGCGCCCGAGCAGGCCGCGAGTTTGCTGAAAGCATGCTCGTTGCCTGCGAGCGGTTCAAGGTTGTCTACCGTCCTTCAACCAATGCGGCCTAACCGGTCGTTGGGCAAAAAAGAGCGCGCAGCACGGACATGGCACTGAACGAGAAAGACTGGAAGATCCTGCGGGGACTGAAAGGCGAGCTACTCGAGCGCTTCTGCCAACTGGTCCTGGTGTCGGCTGGACAGATCATTCAGGACGACACGAAAAGCCAGCATGCGCGCCATTTGCGCCTGTTCGAGTTCATCCAAACACGCGACAAGGCTTTGGCACGTGCTTTTGATGACATCACCAGATCAAACGCGCTTCTCCGGCTGGCATTCATGCGTCAGGCAGAGTTGCTCACCGATGAAGAGTTCGGGCTCTTCAGCGAAGACACGAGAGAGCAACTGCAAGCCCTTTCGAGTGGCTATGGCCATAGATAGGGTTGGCCCACCCAGCGGTTCAATCCGAGGGCCACGCCTGCGGGCATTTGTTCGATCGGATGGGTCACGCTGTGGTGTCCGAGAGCGCAATGACTGAACGTCGCGCCCACAAGAACATCGGCAAGTGGTGCGTTTGGGGCGTCCTCGCTTTGCTGGTCGCCGCGCCTGCCGGAAGTTCGGGTCACTCATTCGCGAAGTCGACGTCTTGTTCGTTGGTCCACGCGGCCGGCTCGCCCGTCGGGCACGGCGGCGGACTCAATGCATGCGGCTGTCACTTCAACCGGAAGACGGGCCAGTGCCACTGCCACCAGCCAAGAGCCTGTGGCTGCGAATGTCAGCCAGCGTCCTGTGGGTAGTCCGGCATCCAGCGAGCCGTTCAAGCCTGGGCGTCAGGCCGTTCAGGTACGTGCTGTCGGCATGAAACGAAACCTGCTCTGGATCGACTGTACGGCTGCCGCCCTCGCAGGCGTGTTGGTTCTACTGCTTCGCGATTGGCTCAGCGTGCTCCAGGGCCTTCCGTCCTCGCTCCTGCTGTTCATCGGCATCGTGAACATTCTCTACGCGTCCTATTCCTTCAGCTTGGTGACACGGGCGTATCGGTCGCAGCCGCAGATTCTTCTGCTCGTTGCAGGCAATCTGGCCTGGGCCGCCGTGTGCGTCGGCCTTGCGATTCACTTCTTGCCGTCCGCTACGGTCTGGGGCCTTGCCCACCTTGTCGGTGAAGCCGTCTTCGTTGGGGGCTTGGCAGTCGCGGAGTGGAAATGGCGTGCCGATCTCGTCACGCACGCTTCCCATGCGGCAGCCTGACACGGCGGTGCACCGACAAAGCTTGCCTCCGCATCGCAGAGGCAATGTGCAGGTGAACCTGGTCGTCGCGTTGTTCCTGTCTGTTGCGGCACTCCTGAGTGCCTGCGCCTCCCCTTCGACGATCGACGTTCAACGAACCGAATCGCCGCCGCGTTGCATTGCCACGGACCTGCAGCCGGTCTTCATCACGGAGGCAGACGAAGCGTCGAAGGTTGAGATCCAGGCTTCCCTCGGCAAGGTCTCTGCTGTCCTTGCTTCCGGCGCCTTCGTCCAGGAATGCAGCCGATCATCGATGAATCGCACCGGCGCCTGCTCGGTTGCAGAAGTGTGCCAACAGCTTGCATGCGCCGGAGCGCGCGAAATCAGGATCGGGATCTACGCGGACGCGTCGATGAAGACCGTCGCGTTCGAGAAGAACGGTGCGGTCTTCGTCAACATCGCGAAGCGTCGAGGCGGTGTGCCAGGGAATCTGGCGCACGAGTTCGCCCATACGCTTGGATACTCACACGCGACGTATTGGAGCCTCATGAAGAAGCACTCGGTTCCGTACGTGGTGGGTGCTCTCGTCGATCACCTTGCCGCATTGGGTCCCGTCCAGACCTTGGTTCCTGCCAACGTCGCTTCCGGTCACGGGCCGCTCCAATCGGAAGCTGCGGGGTGTCGGAACACGAGCAGCTGAACGCAGTGCGGAACCCGATCCTGGCCTCGTGTTCGCTCACGGCCCCGCAATTGCATCCGCCGCGTGTAACCGAAACGGATGGCCGAGGGCGCCGGCGGCGGCTCCCGCTCCGGCACCGTCTTTGCATTTCGCATACCGCTCCGTAGCACTTCTTTACACACCGGCCCGGGCATTCCCGTCGATCCGGCCCGTACCATACGACCTCACATCGTCACCCTCCGATGGCAGTGCCAATCCAGATGAAAGAGATCAGTCGCGGTTCCGTGCAGCGAGGGCGAACCGGAATTCGTAGTGTCGTCGTGGTGGCGGTGATCATCGTGGCGCTGGCAGTGCTGGCCTGGGCGCTCACCCAGCGGAGCAAGACCTCGACGACGCCGGGTGCGATGGGCGGCGGTCCGCCTGGCGCGGGTGCGCCCGGTGGCGGTGGAGGAGGCGGTCGCGGTGGCATGGCGACGACGGTCGGCACGGCGAAGGTCGAGAAGCAGGAAATTCCCGTCATCCTCGAGGCCCTGGGCACGGTGACGCCGTCGGAGACGGTCACGGTGCGGCCGCAGGTGGCCGGCGTGATCACCGACATCCGTTTCGTCGAAGGCCAGGTGGTGAGCAAGGGGCAGGTGCTGGCGGTGATCGATCAGCGGCCGTTCCAGGTGGCGCTCGACCAGGCGCGCGGACAGCTGCAGCGTGACGAGGCCGAGCTCAAGAACGCGCAGCTGCAGCTGGAGCGCTTCCGCACGCTCGGCACGCTGGATTCGATTGCGCAGCAGGACATCGACACGCAGTCCGCCAGCGTCAAGCAGCTGCTCGGAACGGTCGTGGCCGACCGCGCCTCGGTGGCCGCGGCACAACTCGACATGGATTACAGCGAGGTGAAGACGCCGATCGCCGGGAGAGTGGGTCTGCGCGTCGTGGACGCCGGCAACTACATCGGCGCCGGCGATGCGAGCGGCATCGCGGTGGTGACGCGGGTGTCGCCGACCGACGTCGTGTTCACCGTTCCGCAGGACCGTGTCGGCGAGATCCAGAAACGTGTGGCGTCCGAAGATGCGGCGAAGATCCCGGCCATCGCGCTCGACCGCAGCCGGCAGGTGACGCTCGCCGAAGGCGAATTCTCGACGCTCGACAACATCGTGAGCACCGATACCGGCACGGTGCGCGCGAAGGCGCGTTTCACCAACGCCGACGGCGCGCTGTTCCCGAGCCAGTTCGTGAACGTGCGGCTGACCTTGCGGGTGATCGAGGGCGCCAGCGTGGTGCCGGTGTCGGCCGTGCGCAACGGCGCCGGCGGCGACTTCGTGTGGCTGCTGCAGGACGACAACACCGCGACCGCGCGAAAGGTGGAGCGTGGACCGTCGTCGGGCGAGCGCGTGCAGATCGTGAAGGGGCTCGAGGTCGGCCAGACCGTGATCACCGAGGGCGGCGATCGTCTCAAGGAAGGCGGCAAGGTCACGCTGCCGGGCCAGAAGCCCGATGCGGCGGCTCCCGGCTCCGCTGTTCGCGGATCGCGTGAAGGGAATCGCGACGGCTCGAAAGGCAAGGAACACGGCGAGCGAGGCAAGCGGGTACCGAAGGACGGCACCGCCGTTCCCGCGCCGCAGTAGGCATGAACCCGTCCCGTCTCTTCATCGAGCGGCCCGTCGCGACGGCGCTGCTGATGGCCGCGATCGTGCTCAGCGGGCTCGTGGGCTTTCGCCTCATGCCGCTGTCGGCCTTGCCGGAAGTGGACTACCCGACCATCCAGGTGTCGACGCTCTATGCCGGCGCCAGCCCGGAGGTCATGAGCCAGACCGTGACGGCGCCGCTCGAGCGTCAGCTCGGCCAGATGACGGGGCTCGACCGCATGAGTTCGGTGAGCACGGCGGGTGCATCGATCATCACCTTGCAGTTCGGCCTGAGTTCGGCGCTCGACACCGCGGAGCAGGAAGTGCAGGCCGCCATCAACGGCGCCAACTCGCTGCTGCCCGCGGATCTTCCGGCGCCGCCGGTCTACGCCAAGATCAATCCTGCCGACGCGCCGGTGCTGACCTTGGCGCTGACGTCCGACACGCTGCCGCTCACCGAGA
>Ga0187844_10001806_pt1 | contig 15895 bp, 15 predicted proteins | sample SpaLakP09_SKY_50_FD_134517 | JGI IMG/M metagenome (GOLD analysis project Ga0187844, IMG submission 134517) | Oligotrophic lake water microbial communities from Sparkling Lake, Wisconsin, USA - SP09_SKY_50 | ecosystem: Environmental > Aquatic > Freshwater > Lake | place: USA: Sparkling Lake...
CATCGGCGAGAGCGCGGCCATCGACCTCAAGCTGCTGCATGAGGCGGCGCTGCGGGCCGGCCGCGATAAAATCGCCAAGCGCACGGTCATCTCATCCTGGAGCGCCCTGCTGGCCTATGTCCGGGTCGCCCTGGCCAATGAGCCGCGCGAACAGTTCCGCGTGCTGTTTCTCGACAAGAAAAATCAGCTGATTGCCGACGAGATCATGAACCGCGGCACGGTCGATCATGCGCCCGTCTATCCGCGCGAGGTGATGCGCCGGGCCCTGGAACTCTCCAGCAGCAGCCTCATCCTGCTGCACAATCACCCCAGCGGCGACCCGACTCCGTCGCGGCCCGACATCGACATGACCCGGCAGATCGTCGAAGCGGGCCGGGCGCTGAAGATCAGTGTTCATGACCATCTGGTGGTGGGGCGCGAGGGTGTGGCCAGCTTCAAGGCGCTGGGGCTGATGTGACGACGGGAAAGCCGCTTTGCCTTGACGCCCTCTCACAGGTCCGCAAGCCTGACGCCTCAAGTCTGCGTCCTGTCCCCCGGAGCCCCGATGTCCCGTCGCCTGCTGACCGTCCTCCTCGGCTCCGCCGCCCTGCTCGCCACCGCCGCCTCGGCCGCGGCTCCGCCCCCGCCGAAGCCGGTGGTGGCCAAGGCCGACATGGCCGCCCACCAGAAGATGCTGACCCTCGACACCCACCTGGATACGCCCGAGCACTTCGCCCGGCCCGGCTGGAGCATGATGGACGACCATGAGGTCCATCTGGACGGCAGCCAGGTGGACCTGCCGCGCATGAAGGCCGGTGGTCTCGATGGCGGCTTCTTCGTGATCTATACCGGCCAGGGCGACCTGACGGCTGAAGGCTACCGCTACGCCCGCGACTTTGCCCTCAAGCGGGCGGTCGACATCCGGGAAATGGTCGCCGCCCACCCGGACGCCTTCGAGCTGGCCTTTACGCCGGAGGATGCTGTCCGGATCAACAAGGCCGGCAAGGCCTTTGCCTTCCAGAGCATCGAAAACAGCTGGCCGATGGGTGAGGACCTCACCCTGATGCAGACCTTCTACCAGGCCGGCGTGCGCATGGCCGGGCCGGTTCACTTCCGCAACAACCAGTTCGCCGACAGCTCGACCGATCCCAAGGGCAAGATCTGGAACGGCTATTCGCCGCTCGGCCTGCGCTGGCTGGCCGAGGCCAACCGGCTGGGTATCCTGATCGATGTCAGCCACGCCTCGGACGAGGTCGTCGACCAGTCCGTGGCCCTGTCCAAGGTGCCGGTCATCGCCTCGCACTCGGGGGCCAAAGCGATCTTCGACCACCCGCGCAATCTCGATGACGCCCGTATCCGCAAGATCGCCGAGAGCAGCGGCGCGATCTGCATCAACTCGGTCTATCTGGTCGCGTCGGCGGCCCCCAGCCCCGAGCGCAAGGCCGCCCTGGACGCCCTGCCCCGGCCGCCCCGCGACGAGGCCACCCAGGCTGACGTCGTCGCCTGGATGGCCAAGCTGGCCGCCGTCGACAAGCAGTTCCCGATGCCGCGTGCCAATTTCGAGACCTATATGGCCAGCATGCTGCACACCCTGAAAATCGCGGGTCCCAAGGGGGTCTGTGTGGGGGCCGACTGGGACGGCGGTGGCGGGGTCGAAGGCCTCGAAGACGTGGCCGACCTGCCCAAGATCACCGCCCGCCTCAAGGCCGAGGGCTATAGCGATGCCGACATCGAGGCGATCTGGAGCGGCAACGTCCTGCGCCTGATCGGCCAGGCCCAGGCCTATGCCCGGAGCGTGGCGGCAGCGAAGTAGGTCTTACCACATTGCCCCCTCCGGTCCGCTTCGCGACCCTCCTCCCCCGGAGGGGGAAGACCGGGTCATCTTCCCCCTCCGGGGGAGGAGCGCCGCAGGCGCGGAGGGGGCGAGTGGCTAGCGTTTACGGTCAAGCCGGTCCCACACCCGCCAGCCCATCAGCAGCAGGAACACCGCACCATAGGCCAGGGGCGGCCGGTGGTCGGCCTTGACCAGCAGGTAGTAGTGCACCACCCCCAGCGGGACGATCAGATAGATCAGGCCGTGCAGCCGCTGCCAGACGGCGCGGCCCATCCGCAGGATCCAGCCGTTGGTCGAGGTCACCGCCAGCGGGATCAGCAGCACGAAGCCGAGCATGCCCAGGGTGATAAAGGGCCGCTTGAGAATGTCCTTCCACAGCTGGCCGAGGTCGAAATAGAGGTCGACCCCGACATAGCTGAACAGGTGCAGCACGATATAGGCGAAGGCGAACAGGCCGACCGTCCGCCGGAACCGGATAAGACGCGGTTGCCGGAAGATCCGCGCCGCGGGAGTGATGGCCAGCCCGACCAGCAGCAGCCGCAGGCCCCAGACCCCAAGCTGCCGGATCAGTTTCTCGATCGGATTGGCCCCCAGGTCGCCGGCAAGGCCCTTCCAGGCCAGCCACAGCAGGGGGGCGAGGCAGGCCAGCCACACCAGGCTGTAGACAAGGTTGTCCTGCAGTCGCGAGGGCCGTTTCCTCGCCGCCCTGGTCGGTTCCATCAGTAGTAGGTCTTCAGATCCATGCCCCGATAGAGGTCGGCGACATACTGGCCATAGCCGTTGAACGGCAGGGTCTCGCGGCGGCGGAACTCGCCGATCCGGCGCTCGGTGGCCTGGGACCAGCGCGGGTGGTCGACCGCCGGATTGACGTTGGAATAGAAGCCGTACTCGCGCGGAGCCAGGCGGTTCCAGGCGGTGGCGGGCTGGCGCTCGGTCAGGGTGATCCGGACGATCGACTTGGCCCCTTTGAAGCCGTACTTCCACGGCACCACCAGCCGCAGCGGCGCGCCGTTCTGGTTGGGCAGGGTCTCGCCATAGAGACCGACCGCCATCAGGGTCAGCGGATGGGTGGCCTCATCGATCCGCAGGCCTTCGCGATAGGGCCAGTCCAGGGTGTTCCAGGCCTGGCCCGGCATTTCCGACGGCCGCACCAGGGTTTCGAAGGCGACGAACTTGGCCTTCGACGTCGGCTTGACCGTCGCCAGCAGGTCCTTCAGGGGGAAGCCGACCCACGGGATCACCATCGACCAGCCCTCGACGCAGCGCATCCGGTAGATGCGCTCCTCAAGCTTGTTGGCCTTGATCAGGTCTTCGATGCCGACCGTGCGGGGGGCTTCGCATTCGCCGTCGATGCGCACGGTCCAGGGCCGGGTCTTGAGCTTGCCGGCGTTCTCAGCCGGATCGCTCTTGTCGACCCCGAACTCATAGAAGTTGTTGTAGGTGGTGACATCCTCGCGCGAAGTCGGCGGCTCTTTCGTGGAAAAGCCCTTCGAGAAGTTGAGGGGCGCAGCGGCCGCTGCCCCGCCGAGACCGGCAAGGCCCAGTCCGGCTGCTCCGGCGATGAAGGACCGCCGCCGCAGATAGAGGTCCTGGCCGGTGACCTCGTTTTCGCTCAGGTCGGGGGCTTGGCGGATCAGCATGGCGGGCTCCGGAAAAGAACACTTCGTCCAAGATACGGATCACCGCGCCGTTTGGTTACGCCGATTTTGAAATATCAGTGCCGGGGCGGCCGATCACCACCCCGGGCGGACTGCAGGCGCTGCAGACCGTCTGCCAGAGCGGCCCGCTCCCCGGCCGGCAGGGTAGCGGCATAGCCCACCAGCGCCTCGTCCACCCGGCCCCGGGTCTGGACGTCCAGTTCGCGCGCCGCGGCAAGTCGGCGTGAGGCGGCGGCCGCGTCAAACGGCTCGTCGGCAAAGCTCTTCCAGACCGCACGGCGTTCCGATCGTGCCTGGCGCACGGCGTCGCGATTGGCCTGATTGGCCTCGCGCACCACCGCCCGCAGGCCCTGCCGGTGCTCGACCGTCAGGCCACGCACGGCCGTCCACAGCGGCGCGCGCCCGGTCACGGCACCGACCACCGGATACTCGGCCTTGATCCGGTGACGCATGAAGGCCGCGCCCGCAATGCCGCCGACAAGGAAGAGGTTCAGTGCACCCGAGACGATCAGGGCCACGGTCAGGGTTCGGGTCGAGATCATGATGCGGCGGGCTCCTCAAGACTGTCGGTGCTGTCGCCCCCGTCCACAGTTGCGGCGATCAGGGCATCGGCGCTCAGGTCCTCACGGTCATGGCCGGCCAGGACAACGCCCACCGTGACCCCGGCCATGGCCGAGACGCCGAGACCGAGGGCCGCACCGAGCCCGGCGATCCAGCGCCGGGCCGAAGCCGCCGGGCGCGGCGCGGTCGAGACCAGACGCCCCAGCAGGGCCGCATCCACCGCACCGGCCGGAGCCAGGTCGAGCAGGCGGTCCAGCGCGGCCGCCGCTTCCAGATGGTGTCCAAGGCCTTGCGGGTCCTGCAACAGCAGGGCCCGCGCCGCCTCACGCTCGGGCTCGGGCCAGCGGGCAATGTCACCGCCGTAGGCTTCAGCCAGGGCCAGGAAGCGATCCCGTGAGAGGCTCATCTCGCTCATCGTGGCATCTCCATCATCCGGCGTCCCGCGTCAGGTCGGCTAGCGCGGCCTTCAGGGCACGCCGACCGCGTCCCAGCAGGCCTTCCAGCGCCTCGACACTGACCTGCATCAGGGCCGCGGCCTCGATATTGCCCAGGCCCTGGTGATGGCACAGGACGATCGCCTCGCGCTGACGGGCCGGCAGGGCCGCCAGGGCCGCTTCGACCCGGTGCGAGACCTCGCGCCCCAGCACTCCGGCATCGGGGCGCGGGCCGGGATCGGCCTGCTCGGGGGGCTCGGCCATCACCACGTCGCGACGGCGCCGCAGCCGGTCGCGGCACAGGTTCAGGGCCACCCGGTGCAGCCAGGTATCGAACCGGGCTGCACCCGGCTGCCAGGACCGGGCCTGTTTCCAGGCCCGCAGGAAGGTCTCCTGCGCCACGTCCTCGGCTTCGCCGGAGTCGTTGAGCATACGGCGCGCCAGGGCGAGGATACGGGGCAACCGCCGATCCAGCAGCTGGCGAACGGCACGCGGGTCGCCCCGCCCGACGTCCGCCAGCAATGCCTCGTCGGGATCGCTCCCCTGCGACGTCAATCGTCACCTCGCCGCCCGAAGTCGCATCGATCAGAGACCAACCTTCTTACGATCACGACCGGACTTCAAATCCGAAGCGCTCAGGACACCGTCCTTGTCGGAGTCCATGCGCTGGAAGCGGGCAGCGAGAGCCCCGTCCATCTCGGCGCGCGACAGGACACCGTCCTTGTCGCTGTCGAGCCGGGACCACATGCGGACGGCCCGGCGTTCGCGCTTGGCCTTGGCCCGTTCCTCACCGAGGGCTGCAAACTCCGCGCGGGACAGCTTGCCGTCCTTGTTGCTGTCGAGGGCCAGCATCTGGGCTGAGCGTCCCGCCTGGAATTCGCTCTGGGTGACCTTGCCGTCGCCGTTCGTATCCAGCTTCGGGCCGTGCTGCCCCCCGGCCAGGACCGGCGTCGCGATCATCACGGCGGCAAGGCCGATCAGGGTAAGTTTCAGCTTCATCTTTGGTCTCCAGATCTATCGGACGCCCCCGTCCCACAGACCTTCAACGGAGACAGATCCGGTTTCCGTCGCTGGACCGCACAGGCCTTCGACCGAAGACCTTTGCTCTAGCGCGGTGTCAGCCCGTTGGGGTCGATGAACTGGCGGGGAAGGCCTGGCCCCTGGACATAGGCCCCCAGCCAGGCACCGCCGCCGCCGTTGAACCACTCCACCCGGATGGCGTGTTTGCCGGGCGTCAGGTCGATGCTGCCACCGGCCGTGAGCACACCGTGGTCTCCGTCATTGTCGACCACCGGCTTGCCGTCGATATAGAGCTTGCTGCCGTCGTCCGAGGCCAGGGAGAAGCCATAGGTCCCGGCGGCCGCGATCTGCAGGTCACCCTCGAACACCACGGCGACGCTGTCCTCGCGGGGCAGTTTCAGCCCGGTCAGCGAGATCTCGTGGGCGGTGCCGGAAGCCGCGGGCTGCAGCCGCGTGAAATCGGGCAGCCGCACCGGCCCCTCCGGCAGCAGATAGGCCTTCCAGGTCACGCCGGAGGCGACGGCGGTCTTTGGGTCCAGCATCCGGAAAAAGCCGGTCGCCGGAACGCTGGCGGCCTGACTGTCGACGAACAGGGTAGCACGCACGATCGTATTTCGGCGGATCGTAACCGGGCCGGCATAGAGCGGCGAGGCGGGTGTCGGGAAGCTGCTGTCCAGAGTGTAGCGGATCTCGCCCACCGGGTTGGGATTGCTGAGGGTCATCTGGACGGTCTCGGCGACGAACAGCCCGCCGGCGGTCGCGGTTCCGTCACGGGCCGGCGCGATCACCGGCGAGGCGTAGAAGCTGCTGGAGCGATAGGCCTGCTCCGGCGCGGCTTCGCCCTTCAGGATTGGCGTCACCGGCCGGCCCAGCCAGGCATAGGGGATCTTCGCCCCCAGCAGCCAGGCGGTGGTCGCCGCGGTGTCGAAGGTGTTGATCGGCAGGTCGAGCTGGACGCCCGGCTTGATGGCCTGGCCATAGGCGATCCAGGGGATCTCCAGCTCGGCCAGGCTTTCCCCGCCGTGGCCCTTGCCGACGCCGCCGTGATCGGAGGTGACCAGGATCACCGTCCGGTCGGCGATCCCGGCCACCTCGGTCGCCTGACGGATCTGGCCGATCAGCGTGTCGACCCTGGCCACGGCGTCGTAATAGCGCGCCGTTCCATGGCCGAATTCGTGCCCGGCATGATCGACGTCATCGAAATGCACGAACAGCAGGCCGGGCTTGCGGGCCTTGATATAGGCGATGGCCAGGGCCGCCGTGTCGGACTCGTCCTTGGAATTGACGTCATAGTCCACGAACCGGTGGTCATAGAGGTTGCCGAAGCCGTCCCACTGATAGATCGAGCCCACTTCCAGTTGCGGTTGCTGGTCGAACAGCACTTGGAAGATCGACGGGAAGAAGCCGCCCGACCCGGTGACCGAAGAGGGAAAGTTAAACTCGCCCACCTTCCAGTCATTGCTGGTCACGCCATGCTGTTCAGGCCCCACTCCGTTAAGGATCGAGGCCCAGTTGGCCCCGCTGGTGGTGGGCAGCACGCCCCGGGCATGCAGGCTCCAGCTGCCATGCTTCATCATGTCCTGCAGGATCGGCGTCTGGGCCTTCATCACCCCGTCGGGGCTGAGGCCGTCTACGCCGATGATGATCACATGCTCAACCTTGCGCGCACTGTCAGCCAGGGCAGAGCTTGCGCAGGCCAGACCGGCGATCAGGGCGATCGCGGTGGCGAGGTAGCGGATGGGGTGGGTCATGGCGGGCTCCGGACACTGGCCAGCACGCTGGACCGCGGCCATCCTGCTGGAGCCGGCCATCCACCGTGAATTGGTATAGACCAGTTACCACCACACGGTTGCGGTTTTGCGACTGTGGCCCGGGCTCAGGACTCCACCCGCACCACCGTCTCGAACGCCGCCCGGGCCTCCTGCTTGGCCCTGGCCAGCCGGGTTTTCAGCGTGGCGAAGGTGCGCGCGTGTCCGGCCCTGGCCAGCAAGGCCTTGAAGGCCTTCGGTTCCAGCTCAGGATCGGTCCCATCCTCGAGCGCCACCTTGAGCAGTTGCGACAGGTCCTGCTCCAGCCGCCAGGCGGTCTCAAGCGCCGACAGGGCTGACGCCTCGCCCAGGCCGGCCGCGCGCAGGGCCGCCAGGGCCTCGCCGGTGTTCTGGGCGAGGGGGCCGCCCCCGGCGGCGTGGCGCAGTTGCAGGAACTGGGCGACGAACTCGATATCGACGAGGCCGCCGGGCGACAGCTTCAGATCCCAGATGCCGCTGCCGGGCCGCTCCTGCTCCATCAGGGCCCGCATCTCCAGCACATCGAGGGCGGTCCGGTCCGCATCGCGCGGCCGGCGAAGGGCTGCCTCGATCGCCGCCTCGGCCCGGGCCTGGAAGGCCGGCGAACTGGCCCAGATCACCCGCGCCCGGGTCATGGCCAGCAGTTCCCAGGTCTCGGCCTCGCGGGCGTAATAGTCTTCGAAGGCGGCAAAGCTGACAGCGACAGGTCCCTTGGTGCCGGAGGGGCGCAGCTTCAGGTCCACCTCATAGAGGGTCCCCTCCCCGGTCGGGGCCGAGAGGGCCGAGGTCAGGCGCTGGGTGAAGCGGGCATAGAAGCTCTCGGCTCCCCAGCCCTTGATCGCCGACATCGCTGCCGGCTCGTGCGCCGCATAGAGGGTCATCAGGTCGAGGTCGGACTTCGCGGTCATCTCGCGCGATCCGGCCTTGCCCAGGGCCACCACCGCCACCTCGCCCGGGAAGTCGCCGCCCAGCCGAACCGTCTCGGCCAGGGCCGCCGGGGCCAGACCGGCCACGATCAGGTCGCCCAGCCCGGCAAAGGCCGCCCCGACGTCGCGGGCATCGGCGGTGCCGCTCATCACCCGCACGCCGATCCGGAAGCTCTGGTCGCGGAACAGCCGGCGGGCGGCGTTCATCGCCCCTTCGAAATCGTCCGGATCCCAGGGCGCCGTCTCGGGCACGGCCATGCTGCCGAAGAAGGCCGGGTCCAGCAGGGCGTCCAGCGCGGTCGGCCGCCGGGCCAGGGTCGCGGCCAGGCGCGGCGCGAAGGCCATGACCTCGACGATCAGCTCGAACAGGCGCGGCTGGGCCAGGAACAGCGACTGGATCTGCACGCCCGAGCTCAGCGAGCCGAAGAAGTCCGCAAAACGGTTGAAGGCGGTGTCGGGCGCGCCGGTGGCATTGGCGGCGTCCAGCAGGCGCGGAGCCAGGCGCGTGAACAGCTCGCGGCTCCGCTCGGTGCGGGTCGCGGCAATATGGCCGTGGTGCCAGCCGCGAATGGTCGCCGCCACCCGCTCTGGACTGGAAAAACCCATGCGCTTGAGCGTGGCAAGCGTCTCGGGATCGTCCTCGACCCCGGTAAAGACCAGCGAGCCGAAGCGCGAAGACAACGCCTCCTCGCCCGCAAACAGCCGGCCGTAGCGCTGGTTGACGCCCTTGATGATCCTGCCCACCGCCGCATCAAACGACCGCAGATTGCCCTCGCCCCACAGGGCCGCGACCTTCTTACGGTCGGCATCGGACTCCGGCAGCTTGTGGGTCTGCTCGTCGGCGATCATCTGGGCGCGGTGTTCCAGGGCGCGCAGGTCGCGATAGGCCTGCGTCAGCCATTCGGCGTCGGCGACGGTGACATGCCCCGCCGCCGCCAGGGCCGCCAGGGCGTCCAGGGTGCGGGGCGAGCGCAGGTCCGGCTGGCGTCCGCCGAGGATCAGCTGCTGGGTCTGAACGAAGAACTCGATCTCGCGGATGCCGCCGCGCCCCAGTTTCAGATCGGCCCCCTTGGCGGTCAGGCGGTCATCGACCTTGTAGGTGTGGATCTGGCGCTTGATCGAATGGATGTCGGCAATGGCCGCAAAGTCCAGATTGCGTCGCCAGATGAACGGCTGGAGCTGGGCCAGAAAGGCCGCGCCCTCGGCAGGGTCGCCGGCCGCGATCCGGGCCTTGATATGGGCCGCCCGCTCCCAGTTCTGGCCGACGCTCTCATAGTAGTCGAGGGCCGCATCGACCGGCATGGCCGGCGGGGTCGAGGACGGGTCGGGCCGCAGGCGCAGGTCGATCCGGAACACATAGCCGTCGGCGGTCCGCTCCTGCAGCATCCGGCCCAGATGGTTGGCGATGCGAACCGCCACACCCTGGGGCTCAACCCCTTCGGCCACTGGCAGCCGCTCGGGGACGTAGAAGATCGAGAAATCGATATCGCTGGAATAGTTCAGCTCAAAGGCACCGTGCTTGCCCATGGCGATGCAGAACAGGCCGGGCGCGGGCCCGTCCGCGCCCTCGCCGACATGCGTCAAGGCCCCACGTAAAACCTCAACCCGCACAGCCTGGGCCAGAGCCGCCTTGAGACTGGCATCGGCAAAGCGGGTCAGGGCCAGGGTCACCTGGTCAAGGTTCCAAACCCCGCCCAGATCGCAGAGCGCCGTCAGCAGGTGCAGATCGGCCTTCAGCTCGCGCAGGCGGCGGCGGGCCGTTTCGAAATCGGGCTCGGCGGCGACCGTGGCGGTCTCGGCCAGCAGACTGTCGAGGCGCGCGACCGGATCGGCCAGCAGGATCCCCGGCAACCGCCCCGCATCGCGCCGCGCCAGTCCGGCCAGATAGGACGAAGCCGCAAAGACCGGCGCCAGGGCCGGCCCAGGCCGCCTCGACACAGGCCAGGCCCGCCTCTCCAACCTTGCGCAGGATCGCCTCATGCGCCCGCTCGGCGGCCTTGGGATCGTGGATCGGGCCGCAGGGGGCCAGGCGGTCGAGCAGGCGAGTCATGGCGGCCACCGTGGCCCGCCCGGCTCGTGTCAGCAAGCATCAGCACGCTGCCGAGGTTTCCCGGGTGCCGTCGTCACCAGCACGCCCCGGGAGAGCCTACTCCACTCTCGGCAGCACCAGGGCCACACGCAGGCCCGGGCCCATGCCGTTGTATTCGCCGGGGCCTTCGGACAGTTCCAGTCGGCCGCCATGAGAGGCGACGACGGCCTGCACGAGCGAGAGACCCAGGCCCGCGCCCGGCTCGCTACGGCTGTTTTCGAGCCGCACGAAGCGCTGGACGACGCGGGCCCGGTCCTCATCGGGCACGCCGGGGCCGGTGTCGGTGACCGAAAACTCCAGCTCGCCGGACGAGCGCCGCCGGGCGCGCAGCATGATGGCCCCGCCCGAGGGAGTATATTTGATGGCGTTGTCGAGGATGTTGGCCAGGGCCTGGGCGATGAACTCGCGATTGCCGCGAATGACCAGCGACGGGGTGATCTCGGCCTTGAAGTCCAGCCCCTTGTCCTCGCACGAGAACTCGTAGAGCTCGGCCATGTCGCGGGCCAGTTCGGAGGAGTCGAAGCTCTTCTGGTCGGGGGCCTGACCGGCGGCCTGCAGGCGGGCGATGGCCAGCACCGCATTGAAGGTCTTGAGCACACCGTCGGCATCGAGCAGGGCCGTCTCCAGCGCCGCAACAGGATCGCCCTTGCCGTTCTCGGCATCGATCAGGGCCACCTCCATGCGGGCCCGCAGCCGGGTCAGGGGCGAGCGTAGGTCGTGGGCGATCGCGTCGCCGGCATGGCGCAGGCCGCCCATCAGGCGCTCGATGCGGTCGAGCATGTCGTTCAGGCCCTCGGCCAGTTCGTCATACTCGTCGCGTGCGCCGCGCACCTTGGCGCGGGCGTGCAGGTCGCCGGCCTGGACGGCGGTGACCAGATCCACCAGCCCCTGCATGCTGCGCGAGACGTTACGGCTGATCAGCACCCCGCCGGCCAGGCCCAGCAGGATCACCAGCGCCCCGGCCCCCCAGAGGGCCCGGACGATCTTGCGAACATAGTCCTCGGAGTCCTGGACGTCGGCGCCGACCATCAGCACCTCGCCGCCGTCGAGGCGAACAATCACACTCCGGGTCGAGCGCCGGATCTCGGCCCCGTCGATGTTGCGGTCAGTCAGCTTGAAGGTCACCCAGGCCGGGCCGGGCCCGCTGAAGCTGTCGACCGGCAGGGCCTCGACCGAGCCGGAGACCTTCTTGCCCGCCGGATCCAGCAGCAGATAGACGAACGGCCGCTCACCGATGGCCCGTTCGATGATCGCCTGGTTGAGCGTCGCCTGGCCCCCGACCCGATAGGTCGCCTCGAGGCTCTCCATTTCACGGCTGATCTCGGCATCGGCGCGACGGTTCACCTCGCCGGCCGTCGCGATATAGATGTAGCCGAGGAACGCACTGGCGGCTGCCGCGAACAGGGCCAGGAACAGCAGGGTCAGGCGGAACGGAGTCGTCCGCAAAAGGCGCGGCATGCGCATGGTCTAGCTCTTCTTGCCCAGCAGGGCGGCGATGTCGCGACGGGTGTCGAGAATGCGGAGAATACGGATGCCGTCGGCATCCGGAAGCGCTTCGTAGACGACCAGCCATGGCGCGACGCCAAATGCTCGTGGCTCACCTTCAAAATCCAGCCTGACGCGCCCTAGCGCCGGGCGTAGTGCCAGCTTGACCAGCGCCCTGTCGATACGATCAATCACCGCCTGAGCGCGATCAACGCCGCGTTCGCGTCCGATCCATAGCGCCAGCCGGGCCACGTCTCTCCGCGCCTCCGGACTCCGTTCGATCTTCGCCCGGGTCATCCCGCTGTCAGCGGCCTTCGTCGCGCAATTGCTCGCGCACCTCGGCCATGATGTCTTCGGGATCCCAAGGCTCGGCCTTGCCCTCGGCGAAATCCTGACGCGCACGGACGAGCGACGCGTTGATCTCGTCGCGATTGCGCTCGATCCAGGCTTCCATTTCGACTTCGCTCAGCGGCGGGCCAAACAGATCCGACGGGTCGTCGAAGTCGTTCGCTTCGGGCTGGATCAGCTTGTTCATGGCCGCGATCCTAGCACGACGCCGCCGCGACGCCTACGGATCCAGCCGGTAGCCGGCCCCGCGCACGGTCTGCAGCATCGCCCGGTCAAAGCCCTTGTCGATCTTGCTGCGCAGGCGCGAGATGTGGACGTCGATCACATTGGTCTGCGGATCGAAGTGATATTCCCAGACCTTTTCCAGCAGCATGGTCCGGGTCACCGACTGTCCGGCATGGCGCATCATGAATTCCAGCAGCTGGAACTCGCGCGGCTGCAGGTCGATCTCCTTGCCCTGACGGTGAACCGTGCGGTTGATCAGGTTCATCTCGAGCTCGCCGACCTTCAGGGTCGTGGCGACGGCACCGGTTTCACGCCGGCGCGACAGGGCCTCGACCCGCGCCATCAGCTCGGGGAAGGCATAGGGCTTGACCAGATAGTCGTCAGCCCCGGCCTTCAGACCGACAACGCGGTCACCGACCTCGCCCAAGGCCGACAGGAACAGGACGGGGGTGTTGTCGCCCTCACGACGCAGGGTCTCGACAACCTCGACGCCATCCTTCTTGGGCATCATCCGGTCAACGATCAGGACGTCGAAACCGCCCTTGCCGGCCGCAATCAGGCCGGCCTCGCCATCGGGCGCATGCTCGCACTGATAGCCGGCCTCCGTGAGACCATGGCTCATGGCCGCAGCCGCCTCGATATCGTCTTCAATGATCAGAATACGCATCAGCCAGCCCCTCATGCGTCCGTCGAACGGAGAAACAACCCACGTTCTCCCGATTCGACCCCGGGACGCGACATCTGGACTCTGGATACCGGTTTTGAGGACAGCCGTCCCTTAAACCTTCGACAGACTCCGGACGAAAAAGCCCGCCCCGGAGATCCGGGGCGGGCTGGATCGTTTCAGCGCTGACGCCGGATCAGGGGGCGATCTTCAGCGCCATGACCAGCGGGCGACCCTGACGGACCACCTTGGCCAGCACGCTGGGGCGTCCGGCCTTGCGCGCAGCGGCGACCGCCGCATTGACCTCGGCCGCAGAGCTGACGGTCATGCCGTTGATCCCGGCCAGCACGTCGCCCTTGGCCAGGCCCTTTTCGCCGGCGTCGGAGTCGGTTTTGACGCCGGTGATCAGCAGACCCTTGAGCTCCGGATCGATCTTGAAGGCCGCGCGGGCAGCCGCATCGATCGGCGCGAGGCTCAGGCCCAGGGCTTCGAACTTCTGGGTCTGCGGCTTTTCGGGAGTCGGGTTCGCACCGCCCTCGGCATTGTCGTCACCGGCCCCCAGCGAGTCTTCCGACGGGCGGACGCCCGACTTTACCTCGATGGTGCGCGGCTTGCCGCCCCGCAGGACCGACAGCTTGATCGGCTCGCCGGGGCGGGACTTGGCGACTTCGCGCGTCAGTTCCGAACCGGTCTTCACGGCGACGCCGTTGACGGCCGTGACGATGTCCTCGGGCAGCAGGCCCGCCTTCTGGCCCGGCGCGCCGGCCACCAGCTCGGCGATGATCACGCCCTTGACGTCCGGCATGCCCAGGGCTTCGGCCATCTCGGGATTGAAGTCCTGGATGTTGGCGCCGATGTAGCCGCGCACGACCTTGCCGCCACTGATCAGCTGACGGGCCGTCGACTCGGCCACGTCGGCGGGAATGGCGAAGCCGATCCCGACCGAGCCGCCGGTCGGCGAGAAGATCGCGGTATTGACCCCGATCACGCGGCCATAGATGTCGAAGGACGGACCACCGGAATTGCCCCGGTTGATGGGGGCATCGATCTGGATGTAGTCGACGAAGCGCGACGAGCTGTCGCCCAGATCGCGATTATAGGCCGAGATGATGCCGGCCGTGGCCGTGCCGCCCAGGCCGAACGGATTGCCGATGGTGATGACCCAGTCGCCGACCCGCGGCTTGGCCTGGTTCTCGAAGTCGACATAGGGGAAGTCGGCACCCTTGGCCTTGGGGTCGGTGACCTTGATCACCGCCAGGTCGGTGCCTTCGTCGCGGCCGACCACCGTGGCCTTCAGCTCGCGGCCGTCCTTCATGACCACCTTGATCTCGTCGGCGTCGGCGACGACGTGATTGTTGGTCACGATGTAGCCGTCGGCCGAGATGAAGAAGCCCGAGCCCGAGGACTGCTGCTTGGGAGCCGCCGGAGCGTCTTCCTCACCTTCAGCGCCCGGCTTCTGGCCGCGCGGCACGATGTCGAAGCCCTCGAGGCCCGGAATGCGCAGGCGCGGCGAAGCGGCTGCCTTGGACGTCACGTCGATCTGGACGACGGCGGGCGACACCTTCTCGAAGATGTCGGCGAACGACATGGGCGCGCCGGGCGGCGGCGCGAAATTGGCAACCGGTGCCATGGCCGCGTGGGCGGCCGGGGGCGTCTCGGCGGCGTCCGCCGTCCCCATGCGCATCCCGGCCCCTGCCAGGGCTGCGGCAGCGACGCCCGCGCCAGCGACGGCGCCCAGAATGAAACCCGACTTCCTAGCGGTCATCTCTTGTCTTTCCTCACCCGCGGCGCTCGGCGCCGGGACCTGTCACTGCAGAACCTAGTCTCGAACGGATATCGCGCAATGGTTCCTGAAACATCTTTGCATCACGCGGGAGGGTCTTCTTGCGACCCCTTTTCGGCGCAATCGTGGCCGTCGCCCGCCAGCAGAACCGCGAGGCGGGCTTCTTCCTCGGCTGACATGGCGTCCACCTCGGCGGTTTCAGCGGATCCGGCCGCAGAGCGCCGGCGCAACAGCGCAACCAGAAGACCGCCCCCGGCCAGCAAAAGCCCGGCAGGAGCCAGCCAAAGCGCGGCATTTCCCACCGAGAACGGCGGCTTCAGCAGCACGAACTCACCGTAGCGCGCCACCAGGAAAGCCCGCACCTCGGCATCAGTCCGGCCCTGGGCGATTTCCTTGCGCACGATTTGACGCAGGTCGCCGGCCAGTTCGGCCTGGGAGTCGTCGATCGACTCGTTCTGGCAGACCAGGCAGCGGACCTCGCGGAACAGGGTGCGGGCCCGGGCCTCCTGGGCCGGATCAGGCAGGCGTTCCGAGGGCTCGGAAGCCGCCGCCATGCAGACCACCGCCGTCAGGGTGAGGGCGAAGGCGCGCAGGGCGCCGAGCGATGCGCCCCTCACGCGGCAGTCTCCGAGGCGCGACGGCCCACACCCAGCCGGATACGCCGGTCAGACAGGGAAATGGCCCCGCCCAGCGCCATCAGCAGCGGGCCCAGGAAGATCAGCCGCACCCACGGATTGACATAGGCGCGCACCAGCCAGGCCGGCTTGCCGCCCTCGCCCGCCCGGCGCTCGCCCAGAACGATATAGAGATCGTCCAGGCCCTTCGGGCAGATATGCACCTCGGACGTGGTCTGGCCGCCGGTGGGATAGAAGCGGCGTTCGGGACGGGCCGCGCAGACCAGACGGCCGGCCTGGTCGACGATCGCCACCTTGCCGCGCTCGGCCAGATAGTTAGGGCCCTCGACGGTGCCGACATCCTGCAGGGTCAGGCTGTAGGCTCCCAGTCTGAAGGACTGTCCAAGGCTGAGCGCCTGGGCCTGCTCGACCCGCCAGGCCGTCTCGAACGACGCACCGAGCACAAAGACGCCCATGCCGGCATGGGC
>Ga0187844_10001807_pt1 | contig 15890 bp, 10 predicted proteins | sample SpaLakP09_SKY_50_FD_134517 | JGI IMG/M metagenome (GOLD analysis project Ga0187844, IMG submission 134517) | Oligotrophic lake water microbial communities from Sparkling Lake, Wisconsin, USA - SP09_SKY_50 | ecosystem: Environmental > Aquatic > Freshwater > Lake | place: USA: Sparkling Lake...
CCGTGCCGCCGATGCCGCCGCCGGCCAGGCTCCCGCTCGCGCCGCCCGTACCGCCTGCCGCACCTGCGCCGCCCGGACCGGTCGCGGCGAGACCGCCTGCGCCGCCGGCCCCGCCAGGCCCGGCAAAGGCAGTACCGCCGGTCGCGGGACCGCTGACGGCACTGCCGTTGGTCGCTGCGCCGCCCGCCGCGCCGGCCGCCCCGCTGGCGCCCGTCGCGGTACCGCCGAAGCCACCCGTTGCGGTGAGCGAGCCGCCGGTGCCGGCACCGCCCGCGCCCGCGGCCGCGCCCGCGCCGTTGGCGCCGCCGTTGTTCACTGCCGTGTTGCCGACGCCGCCGATCGTATTGCCGCTCACGGTGCCGGTCAGTGTCGTGGTGGCGTTGGCCGTCGACGTGCTGGTGGTAGTGGTGGTCGTCGTCGCGGTGTTGGCGCTGTAGTCGTTCTGCGTGACGTTGGTTGTCGCGTGGTCGTACGTCGTGCTGGTATTCGTGGCGGTACCGGCGTGGGCGGTCAGCGAGTAAGCCAGCGTCAGCGCGGTGACGAGCAAAGTCTTCTTCATTCGGTTTTCCTCTCAGGTTTGGGTACGTGGTGAGCCGGTGGTCGCACCGGCATTCATGCATTCGCAGGATCGGTGCCACGTCGCGGCTGCGCGCGCCAACTCGTTGATTTGTTTAAGTCCGGTCGGACTCGTCCGAAAGGCGCGTGGGAATCCTTGGCACTGCCGCTGACATCGCTTGCCGACACGCTGTCAACGCGGTGATACAGGTGCGTCGCGCATCGGTGGGTGACGCACGCGCTCGTCTGGACAGTGCACGACCCCGCCAGGGGCACCGCACGTCACGGCTGGATGCCGTGCTTGCTCAGGAGCCGGTACATCGTCGTACGCGACACGCCCAGGTCGCGCGCGGCGCGGCTGACGTTCCTGCCGCTGCGCTGGAGGCATTCGCGCAGCGCGATCCGCTCCGTGCGGGCGCGGACGTCGTCCAGGGCCGCCGGCAGTACGAGCGGGACTTCCAGCCCGAGATCCTGCGGCGTGACGAGCCGCCCGTCCGCCATCACGAGCGCGCGCCGGACCCGGTTGATGAGCTCGCGCACATTGCCTGGCCACGCGTGCTCCAGCAGTGCGGTGACGGCCCGGCTGGAGAAGCCCGTCAGCCGGGGCGAGCGCTCCTCGCCATACAGGTGGAAGACATGTTCGGCCAGCGTGACGACGTCTTCGCGCCGTTCGCGCAGCGCCGGCACCGCCACGGGTAGCACCGCGAGCCGGTAGTACAGGTCCTCGCGGAAGTCACCCGCGGCGACGGCGTGCTGCAACTGCACGTGCGACGCGGCGATCACGCGCACGTCCACGCGTGTGGCGCGCGTGCTGCCCAGGCGGCAGATGGTCTTTTCCTGCAAGAAGCGCAGCAGGTTGGCCTGCAGGTCCTTGGGGAGGTCGCCGATCTCGTCGAGGAACAGGGTGCCGCCGTGCGCCGACTCGATCAGCCCCGCCTTGGCACGCGCGGCGCCGGTGAACGCGCCCCGTTCGTAGCCGAACAGCTCGGACTGGATCAGGTTCGGCGCGATGGCGCCGCAATTGATCGGCACGAAGGGGCCGCCCGCGCGCGCCGACTGTGCGTGGATGGATTGCGCCGTCAGCTCTTTGCCGCTGCCGCTCTCGCCCCAGATCAGCACCGGCGCGTCGACCCGGGCCACGCGCGCGACCTCCGCGCGCAGGCGGACCATCGTCTCGGCGCGGCCCACGAGCAGGCCGGGGTCGTCCCGCGGCGAGGGCGGGGGCCGCAACGTGGCCCAGCCATGGGCGTGGCCGAGCGTCCAGGCCAGCCGCACGGGGTCGAGGGGTTCGGTGTGGTAGTCGTGCAGATGTTCCACCGCGAGGTCGCGGCAGGCCCTGTGCTCGATGTCGCGCGGGCCGAACACGCCGACCCATTGCGTCTCGCGGTGGCGGCGCAGGAAGCCGTCGAGGTCGGCGGCACGCAGCAACGAGCGCGCCCGCAGCAGCAGGCCGACGGGATAGCTGGCCACGCGCAGCACGCGGGCCGCATCGCCCAGGTTGTCCACGCAGCACGTGTCCCAGTCACGCATGGGGCCGGTCATGAGCGCGGCGGTGTGGGCGTCGTCGGGAGCAATGCAGAGCAGGCGCTTGCGCATCGTCCATCTCCAGGAGCATGACCGCTCCGCGCCATGGCTTACCATGGACGGACGGCGGCGAGTTTGCGTGCGCACGGATACCGTGCGACCCGTGTCTCCTGATACGGCTTGTCGAAGCGCCGTTACCGCCATCTTAACGGGACGGGCGGGCGCACCGCAGGCGGGCGCAGCCTGGAAGCGACAGGCTCGTGCGACGGCACGAGCGCGCTGGACAAAGAGGAGAAACGGTCAGCGCACGCGCCGGATCTTGGGCGAGGCGTTGGTGCCTTCGATCTCGAGGAACATGGTGCCGAACATATTGCGCACGATTTTGACCGGGGGATTGGTCACGGGTGCGAGGTCGGCGGCGCTGCCGTCGACGACTTTCCATACCTGGCCATTGGCGAGGGTGAACAGCGTGGCCGGGCCCCAGCCGGCGACATTGCCGACGATGCTGCTCTCGATCGAGCGGGCCGGTTCCTCGGGGTGCTTTTGCTCGAGGCCGAACGACTGCACGCTTGCTGCCGCCGCGGCAACGGCCGCCGGACGCCCTCTTGTGGGAATCGCGTCATAGCAGGCCAGGCGCGCGGCGCCGTCGGCCAGCTTGCGGCAGGCCACGATGGCCGCGTCGTCGGCGAGCGCGGCGTTCGCCGTGCCCAGCAGGGCCAGCAACAGAGAAGCGCGCAGGATCATCGGCGGCCTCATGCGCGCGGACGCTGGCGGTGGAACACGAGCGGGCTGTACGGAATGGCGGACGGCGGCGGCGAGCTCAGGATGCCGGGCTTCATCGCACCCATCACGTGCATCTCGCACGGCTTGCAATCGAATTTCAGCGTGTAGGTTTCGTCGCCGGACACGAGGGTCATCGGCTCCGCGCGCACCTGGCCCTGCACGCCCTGGACCCCCTTGGCCTGCTTGGGGCACAGGTTGAACGAGAAGCGCAGGCAGTGCTTGGTGATCATGAGCGACACCTCGCCCGGTTCCTCGTGCGATTCGTACGCGGCCGCGATCAGCTGCACGCCGTGCTTGTGGTAGAACGCGCGCGCCTTGTCGTTGTAGACGTTGGCGAGGTAGCTCAGCTGGGTCTCCGGATACGCGGCCGGCGGTTCGACCGGCTGTGCGCGCTCCGGACGCTGCCACGCCGCGAGGCGCGCCGCTTCCTGGGCGGCGATGGCGTCGCGGCGCAGGCCGTTGATCGCGCTCGCCGGCACGAACCACGGCTGCGACAGGGCGACGTCGATCGTACCCGCCTCGAACATCGTGTTGCCCAGCTTGGCGAGGCTCGTGCGCAGGCTGGAGAGCGCCTGGTCGGCCTGCTGGGCCGGCTGCAGCGCCAGCGCGGCTTCCGTCGTCGTCGTGATGCCGTCTTCGTCGGTGACGGTCAGGCGCAGGCCCCCGGCCGTGTCGTCCAGGCGCAGGTCCGCACGCACCTTGCGCTCGGACGATTTCTTGTTGAGGGTCGCTTCCCACTGGTGGTCGCGGTTGCGGTGGATGACGGTGCCGACCTTCAGGCCCGGCAAGGTGGCCAGGCCCTCGTTCGGGAACACGCGCCAGCGCTGGCCTTCGTCGTCCTCGGACAGCTTCTGCACGGTGTTCGCCTGGATGCCGACGGTCTCGCGCTTGTGCATGTAATTCAGGCCGTCGCCATTGGCCATCGGAGCATTCGTGACGAGATCGAAATTGTCGCCGCCGATGCGCGCGACGGTGCCCAGTTCCACGCCCACGTACTTCGGCGAGTCGAACGCGCCGATGGAATCCTGGCGGCCCTGGGCGAAATAATCCGTGTGGCCGCGGTGGAAGTTCTTGTCGACGTCCGGCGTGAACATCACTTGCGTACGGCCGCTCGACGCGCGCGCCAGTTCGGGACGGCGTTCCAGGATTTCGTCCAGCAGCAGGCGATAGTGAGCCGTGATGTTCTTCACGTAGCCCATGTCCTTGTAGCGGCCTTCGATCTTGAAGGAGCGGATGCCGGCGTCGACGAGGGCTTCCAGGTTGCGGCTCTGGTCATTGTCCTTCATCGACAGCAGGTGTTTTTCGTACGCGACGACGCGGCCCTGGCCGTCGGACAGCGTGTACGGCAGGCGGCACGCCTGCGAGCAGTCGCCGCGGTTGGCGCTGCGGCCCGTGTCCGCGTGCGAGATATAGCACTGTCCGGAGAACGCGACGCACAACGCGCCGTGGATGAAGTACTCCAGCGGCGTGTCGACCTGGGCCCGGATCGCGCGGATCTGTTCGATGGTCAGTTCGCGCGCCAGTACCAGCTGCGAAAAGCCGACCTGCGACAGGAACTTCGCCTTGTCCACGGTGCGGATGTCGCACTGCGTGCTGGCGTGCAGCTGGATCGGCGGCAGGTCCATTTCGAACATCGCCATGTCCTGTACGATCAGCGCGTCGACGCCGGCGTCGTACAGCTGGCGGATCTGCTGTTCGGCCGTTTCCAGTTCGGCGTCGTGCAGGATCGTGTTCATCGTCACGAAGATGCGCGCGCGGTAGCGGTGCGCGAATTCGACGAGGGCCGCGATGTCTTCCAGCGTATTGCTGGCGTTGTGGCGTGCGCCGAATGCGGGCCCGCCGATGTAGACCGCGTCCGCGCCGTGCAGGATGGCTTCGCGGCCGATCTCGGCAGTTTTGGCGGGGGACAGCAGTTCGAGCTGGTGGGCGAGCAGTGACATGGCGGGTGATCCTGGCTGACGAAGGCGGAAATTATAGCCAGATCAAGGGCTTATGTCACCGTTCGGCGTGCAGGACCGCGTCGATGGCCGCGCGCAGTGCCTCCGGGGCCACGGGCTTGGGCAGCACGGGGATGCCGTCCGGCAGGCCCATCGCCCGGATCGTCGCCGGATCCAGCCCGCTGATGACGATGATGGCCATGGCGCGGTACGCCTCGCTCGCGCGCAGCGTGCGGATCATGCGCAGGCCGTCCACGCCAGGCATGCTGAGGTCGCCGATGAGCAGGTGCGGCCGCGTCTCGCCGATGCGGATCAGCGCCTCGAAGCCATTGCCGGCCACGACGGCGTCCAGCGGCAGGTCGCCTCCGGCCGTTGCCGCCTCGTAGACGGCCAGCGTGGAACCGTCGTCGTCGACCAGCAGGACCTTGTGGCGCGCGGGCGCGGTCCGGTCCAGCATGGCCTGGCGCCGGCGTTCGACGTGACGCTCGATCGACGACAGGGCGATGCGCCGGTGGCCGCCGGCCGTCTTCCACGCTTCCAGGGTGCCGCTTTCCACCCACAATTGCACGGTGCGGTGCGACACCCCCAGCATGGCAGCCGCCTGGCGGGTATTGCAGTAGGCGGCAAGGTCGAAACCGGCTTCCGGCGAAGGTGGGCGATGGGGCGATGTCATGGCTGCCAGATCATGTTGTTGAATAGATTCCGTGTGATGCAGTCAGGAATCTATCAAATAATCACAATCTATGACAGCAATATTTACTCAATGACAGTCGCTCAGTGCAGCGGCCGGCCCGTTCCTCCCGTGCGTTCGACCCGGATCGCGATGGATTTCGCGGCCGGCACCTTGCTCTCTTTCGCGTAATGCCAGAGGGGAATCAACGGATTACATTCCGGGAAATAGCCTGCGACGCAGCCGGCAGGGATGCTGTATTCCACGACGCGCAAGTCCTCGACCTTGCGCACGATGCCATCGTCGACCGCCGTGCTGGCCGTGACAATGTCACCGTCGGCCAGGCCCAGGCGGGCCATGTCCGCACCGGCCATGAAGAGGACTTTGCGGTCGTGCACGCCGCGGAAGCGGTCTTCCAGGCTGTAGATCGTCGTGTTGAACTGGCCGTCGCTGCGCACCGTGAACAGGCGCAGGGCGTCCTCGGGCACCGGCATGTCGGGGTCGGCCGACAACGTGTCCGGCACGGTGAAATTCGCCTTGCCGGTCGGCGTGTTCCATGTGCGGTGGGCGGCGGCCACCGGTTTGCGGAAGCCGCCCGGCTGCCACATGCGCTCGTCGAAATCGTGGAAGATCTCCGGGGACGTGGCCGCGATGGCGCCGCGCACCTTCGCATAATCGGCCACCCACGCATCCCAGTCGACCTTCGGACTGGGGTCCAGCGTCGCCTTCGCGATGCCTGCGACGATGGCCGGTTCCGACAGCAGCGTGTCCGCTGCCGGCTCGGCCCGGCCGCGCGAGCCGTGCATGCAGCCCGTGGAGTCCTCCATCGACACGGACTGTTCGCCGCCGGCCTGGCGGTCGATCTCGATGCGGCCCAGGCACGGCAGCAGGTACGCCGTCTTGCCGTGCACGAGGTGGCTGCGGTTCAGCTTGGTCGAAATCTGCACCGTGAGCGGGATCGCGCGCCAGGCGGCATCCATCTGGTCGTGGTCGGGCACGGCGCGCACGAGGTTGCCGCCGAGGCTGACTAGTGCCTGCAGCTTGCCGGCCTTGATCGACTCGCACATCTCGACCGTGTTCATGCCCTTGTCGCGCGGCGGCTCGAAGCCGTACAGTTCCTTGAGCTTGTCCAGCGGCGCCAGTTCCGGCTTTTCCGTGATGCCGACCGTGCGCTGGCCCTGCACGTTCGAGTGGCCGCGCACGGGGCAGATGCCGGCCCCCGGCTTGCCGATGTTCCCCCGCAGCAGGAGGAAGTTGACGAGCATCTGCACGTTCAGCACGCCGTTGCGGTGCTGCGTGAGGCCCATGCCGTAGATGCCCATCACCTGCTTCGCGCGGAGGTACGTGCCGGCCGCCTCCTCGATCTGGCCCTGCGTCAGGCCGGATTCCTTCTCGACCTCGTCCCACGTGCGGGCGCGCATGGCGGCCGCGAATTCGTCGAAGCCATGGCAATGCTCGTCGATGAAGGCGGCGTCCAGCGCACGCGGGCCGCCGGTCGCCTGCGCGCGCTCGTCCGCTTCCAGCACGGCCTTGCAGAGGCCCGTCAGCGCCGCCACGTCGCCGCCGGCCTTGACCTGGTGGTACTGGGTGCTGATCACGGTCTCGTGGCCGCTGAGCATTTCGACCGGCGATTGCGGGTTCACGAAGCTGACGAGGCCGCGTTCGCGCAGCGGATTGAACGTGACGATGGGCACGCCGCGCTTTCTCGCTTCCTGCAGCTGGTGCAGCATGCGCGGGCTGTTCACGCCCACGTTCTGGCCGAAGAAGAAGATGCAGTCGGTGTGCTCGAAGTCGTCCAGCACGACGGTCCCGATCGGCACGCCGATCGTCTTCGGCAGCGCGACGGACGTGCTTTCGTGGCACATGTTGGAGCTGTCGGGCAGGTTGTTGTTGCCGTACATCCGCGCCAGCAGCTGGTACATGTACGACGTTTCCAGCGACGCGCGGCCGGAGCTGTAGAACACGACCTGCTTGGGATCCATCTTGCGCAGTTCGGCACCGATTTCGGCAAATGCCCGGTCCCACGTGATTGCCACATAGCGGTCCAGCGCGCCGTCGTAGCGCATGGGCACCGTCAACCGGCCGGCTTCTTCCAGCTCGTGGTCGTTCCAGCCCTCCAGCTCCCGTAGGGTGTGCCGCTTGAAAAAGGCCGGATCGAGGCGCTTGCTCGTGATTTCCCAGGCGGTCGCCTTCGCGCCGCTCTCGCAGAACTCGGCGGGATGCGGATGCGCCGGCTTCGCCCAGGAACAGCTCACGCACATGAAGCCGTCGGGCTTGTTCTGCTGCACCAGCAACTGCGTGCCTTCCAGGGGGACGTGTTCCTTCAACAGGATCGTCGTCACTTCCTTCACCGAGCCCCAGCCGCCGGCCGGGATCTGCGGTTGGTTGGGTTCGTTGGGCTTGCCGCCGTGCTTGCTCATGTCGTGCTCCCGTTGTCGGTCAGGAAAACGTATTTGTCCAATAGGGTGCAGCTTGAACCGATCCCTGCACCACGTCTGTTCGACAGCGCACACGCAGATTCGGCAAATCCGGTGCGCTCCGTACGGCGCTGCACAGACTGCAAGGCCGCTGCCCGCGATGATCTGCACATCATCATTCAATCACTGGACACATCATGACCGCCCCGATCCCGTTCGAACCGCGCTTCGAGACCCCGGAAGACGACGAAGCGCAGACGAGCTTCGACCTGCAGACGACGATGCGCAGCATCTCCACCAGGACCTACGAGGATTCCGGCCGGGCAATGCGCAGCGTGCACGCCAAGACGCATGGGCTGCTGCTGGGCGAGCTGACCGTCGAGGCGGGTCTGCCCGAACCGTATGCGCAGGGCCTGTTCGCGCAGCCGGGCACGTACCCGGTCGTGATGCGCCTGTCGACGACCCCGGGCGACCTGCTCGCGGACGACGTCTCCACGCCGCGCGGCATGGCGATCAAGGTGGTGGGCGTCGAAGGCCCGCGTGCAGGCGGGAGCGAGCACGACGTCACGCAGGACTTCGTGCTCGTCAACGGGCCCGTGTTCAGCGCGCCGAATGCACAGAAATTCCTCGGCAGCGCGAAGCTGCTGGCCGCGACGACGGACAAGGCGCCGAACCTGAAGCGCCTGTTTTCCGCGGTGGCGCGCGGCGCCGAGAAGGCGGTCGAAGCCGTCGGCGGCGAAAGCGCGACGTTGAAGGCGCTGGGCGGCCATCCGGAAACGCATCCGCTCGGCGAGACCTATTACAGCCAGGTACCGATCCTGTACGGCCGCTATATGGCGAAGGTGCAGGTCGCACCCGTGTCGCCCGCGCTGACGGCGCTCGCGGGCCGCGAAGTCGACCTGAAGGACCGGCCGGACGGCCTGCGCGACGCGGTCGTCGGGCATTTCGCGGGTGAAGGCGGCGAGTGGGAGGTGCGGGTGCAGCTGTGCACGGACCTGGACCGCATGCCGATCGAGGACGCATCCGTCGAATGGCCGGAAGACCTGAGCCCGTACGTGACGGTGGCGCGCCTGCGCGCGGCGCCGCAGAAGGCGTACGGCGACGAACTGGCGCGCCGCATCGACGACGGCATGCAGTTCAATCCGTGGCATGCGTTGGCCGCGCATCGCCCGCTCGGGTCGATCATGCGCGTGCGCAAGGCGGTGTATGCGATGTCGAAGCGCTTCCGCGCGGAGCGCAACGGCGGCGAGATCGCCGAGCCGCGCGACGTCGAGGACCTGAAGAACGCGGCGCTTCCTTGAATGGTATCATCCGCGTCGATGACCCCGTCCGACGATCCCGATACCGCCGATTTGCCCCGCCCTTTGCCGCCCACCGCGCACCCCCGGCGTGTGCTGCGCATGCGCGCGGGCAGGCTGGCCGAGGCGGATGACCTGGTGGTCGACGAAGTCCCCGTCGCGCTCGTCTACAACGGCATCTCCCACGCCGTCATGATGGCCACGCCGGCCGACCTGGAAGACTTCGCCCTCGGCTTTTCGCTCAGCGAAGAGATCATCGTGGGACCGGGCCAGTGCTACGGGATCGACGTCGAGGCGGCCGCGGGCGGCGTTGCCGTCCAGATCGAGATTGCCGGCAGCGCCTTCATGGCACTGAAGGAGCGCCGCCGCAGCCTGACTGGACGCACGGGTTGCGGCCTGTGCGGCGTCGACAGCCTGGACCAGGTCTGCCGGACGTTACCGGCGCTGGCGCCGGCGCGCGGGTTCCACGTCGGTGGTGTACGGCGCGCCCTCGGGGCGATCGGCGCGGAGCAGACGTTGACGAAGCTGACGGGCGCCGCACACGCGGCCGCCTGGTGCGGCATGGATGGCGCCCTGCACATCGTGCGCGAGGACGTCGGCCGCCACAACGCGCTGGACAAGGTGATCGGCGCCATGGCGCGCGAACGCGCCGCGCCCCATGCCGGCTTCCTCCTGATCACCAGCCGCGTGAGTTTCGAGATGGCGCAGAAGGCCGCCGTGGCGGGCGTGTCCGCGCTGGTCGGCATGTCGGCGCCGACGCTGGCCGCCGTCGAACTGGCCGACAGGGCCGGCCTGACCCTGCTCGCGTTTGCGCGCGGGAACGATTTCGTCTGCTACACGCACGCCGACCGGCTCGGCGTGGACTCAGCCGGAGACGAGCGCCAGTAAGGCTTCCCGGTCGGCGGCGCGCTGGCGCTGGGCCGTCACCCGGTCCCACAGCAGGAACATGCCGTACGCCCATTGCGCCACCAATTCCGCTTCCCCCGCCGGCCGCGACGACGCGCTGCCCAGCAGCCGTTCGATCTCCATGCGCGCCTGGTGCGTGACCTGGTCGTAATTCCACGCACCTTTCGGCAGCATCTTCTGGCGGGCGCGGTAGCGGCGGGCCCGTTCGGCATCGCTGAGCTTGTCCTCCTTCGGCGGACGGCCGCGCTTCTTCGCCAGCGCCGCGTCCAGCGGCAATTCGATCGTGCTCAGGTCTTCCGGTTGCTTCATGGTGCGGTCGAGAATGATTGTCTCTCTATTATTCGTGACGCATTTCAATAAAGCAATAGGGAACCGCACGCGCCGCGGCCTGCCTAACGATGCGGGAGGCCACCACAACCCCTTGTGCCGGGAGGTTCCATGGCAACCAATCACATCGCAATCGCCTGCCAGGGCGGCGGCAGCCACGCCGCGTACACGGGCGGCGTCCTTCCCATCCTGCTGGAAGCGTTCGACAACCGCGCCGGCGAGGACGGGCCCGATCATACGGCGCTCGTCGCCGTCAGCGGCACCTCCGGCGGCGCCATCAGCGCGCTGCTCGGCTGGTACGGTTTCATCACCGGCGGCGCGCCCGAGGCCGGGCGGCGGCTGGATGCGTTCTGGCAGGGCAATTCCGCGCTCGGGATCACCGAAGCGACGTGCAACCACGTCTGCCGCGGGCTGGCGGACATGGCCGCGCTGGGCGGCTGGGACGTCAAGTCCAGTCCCTACGTTTACCCGCTGGCCGGCATGGCGTGGTGGAACGCGACCGTGTGGCCGGCGCTCGCGCGCATGCTCGGGCCGGACAATCCGTGGATGCGTCCCGGCTTCTTTTCGCTGCCCGACCTTCTGGGCCCGGTTGTCGATTGGCCGCTGGTCGCGCTGCTGGGCGAGTTCGCCAGCATTCCGACCGAAGTGGAACGCTGGCTGCGCAGCGACCTCGAGGCGGCCATGTTCCCGCCCGCGGCCCCGTGCCAGGAGCGCTACCGGGCCGACCGCGGCGCCGTCGAGGGCCGGATCGCCGCGAAGCTCGGTGCCCCCGAGCGCCTGCGCGCACGCATGGCGCAGATCGGCGTGCCGCCCGACAGCCTGCTGCACGCCGCGCTGGAGCGGTGGCGTCCGCCCGCCGTGCGTTTCGATGCCGACGCGCTGGGGCAGCTCGCGGACGCCGTGCGCCGCGCCTTGCGCCCGATCCCGCGCCTGCTGTTGGGCGCCGTCGAGCTGCACGAGGGCGAGTTCGTCGCGTTCAGTTCCGAACGGGCCCCGGGCGACGGCGGCATTTCGATCGATGCCGTGCTCGCCTCCGCCGCCGTGCCCTGGTTGTTCCGGGCGCATGAGATGCCGGGCCTCGACGACACCACCCTGGCCCCACGGACGCTGACGCTGTGGGACGGCCTGTTCTCGCAGAACCCGCCGATCCGCAACTTCCTGTCCGGCGTGGCGGACGACGCGCGAAAGCCGGACGCCATCTGGGTGGTGCAGATCAATCCGGCGCAGGCCAGGCTCGATGCGGGCGGGGCGCACATCGCCTTCAACGGCGGCGAGATCTGGGACGTGCGCAATGCACTGGCCGGCAATCTCGCGCTGAATCAGGAGCTGGGCTTCGTCGATGCGATCAACCGCCGCATGGAAAGCGGCCGCGGTGACGACCCCACGCCGGCCGGCGTGGCGGCGCAACGGCGCGACAAGCTGGTGCAGGTCGACCGCATCGTCATGGACGGCACGGCCGTCGAGGCGGCGGCCGGCACGCCGCTGGGAGCGAATTCCAAGCTGGACCGCGACCCCGCCCTGCGCGCCGCATTGTGGGAACACGGCGCGACGCAGGCACGGCGCTACCTGGCGCTGCGCGAGCACGTGCCGACGCTGTTCGCAGACCTGGACGGCACCCTGGCCGGTGCATGCGCCTGCGCGGCGGGCCAGCGTCCCGACGGGAATGGCGGCGCGCTCCGCCCGGACGGCGCGGCGCGCTTCGGGGAACTCGTCATCGATGGGGCAACCGTGCACGGCATCACACCGGACGTGCCCGGTACTCCGCAGGCGCTCGTCGCCTGGCGGTCGGCGCATACGCTGATCCACGGGCGGCCCGTGCGCATCGAAGGGACGTCGGAACTCATGGCGGTGGACGCCGGATGGCAGCTGAAGGACGTGCGGATCACGGCCGTCGTGCCGAAGGCGCAGCCCGAGCGAACACCCGCGCCGGCACGGGCGCCGGCGGGCCGGCAGCCGGTTCGGGTGCGGCCGCCATCGGAGGCTCGGCATTAAATATATAATATACACCCTGCGATGATCCCGCTAGAATGACAGGGTTGTACGTTCGCAAATACTGTCGAGGAGTCCGGGATCGTGGGTTCACCATTCAAAAGGTCGGCGGCGGCCGTTGCCGCCGTCTATGCGCTCGTGGGCGGCGCCTGTCTGGCAGAGGACGCGGGGCCGCAAAGCATCGTCGTCACGGGGCAGCGCAGCACGTCGCCATGGGTAAGGGCCGAGAGCGCGCATGTGGTCGTACTGTCCGACGCGCCGCGCGAGGACGTGGCCCGGCTGGTGGAACACCTGGAGCGCCTGGACAGCCTGTTGCGTGTGTACACGGACGACTACCGCCCGAAGTCGGCCGGCCCCGAGGCCAGGCTGAATCTCGTCTACCTGAACGACCCGGCGGACCTGAACCGCGTCGCCGCGGACCGCCCGCTCGACGGCATCGCGCTGTTCCGCGATTGCGCGGACGGCGCGCAGGGCTTCCTCGTACGCACGGCGCCGCTGACCGCCATCGACGACGACAAGCTGGCCAAGGCCTCGCTCGACGAAGGACTGGCCTACGTGTCGGAAGCGTATGCACGCCATTTCCTGTACCGGCACACGGACGTGCGCAACCCGTCGGTGTGGATCGAAGGCTTCGCGAATTATTTTGCGGGCGTCCGCTTCGGGGACAAGCAGATGGTGATCGGCCGTACGCCGCCGGGCGTGGGCCGTTACTTCTATTTCCTCGACCAGGGCCACCGCTACAACCTCGACTACGCGGACATGCTCGGACCGCGTCCTTTCGCGAACCTGTCCGACACGCGGCGCAGGGCGGCGAGCGTGGAGTTCGAGGCCCGGTCCTGGATCCTCGCGCACTACATCCTCGGTTCGGGCGAGCGGCGCAGGAAGCTCGGGACGTTCCTGAATGCCGTCCACCAGGGCACCGATCCGGCGGCCGCGTTGCGCGACAACTTCGGGCTGGACACGGGCGACGCATCGACGGCACTGTGGCGCTACCGGCTGCGCGCGGCGGAAGTGATGCGCGTCGAACAGCCGCCGGGTCCGCGTCCCGACGTCGCCATCACGACGATGTCCGCGACGTCCGGCGGCTTCATGCTGGCCGATGCGGCGCTGAAAGCCTGTCCCGCGCGCGCGCAGGGCGAAGCGCTGCTGCGCACCCTCACGGCCGATGCGGGTGCCGTACCGAACGTCGAGGCGGGCCAGCTGGCGCTGAGCCGTGCCCGCGTCGACTGGGGCGACCCGGCCGCCGCGCTGCCATGGCTGGAACGGGCCGCGCGCCGTGCGGATGCCGGCGCCGACGTGACATTGCTGCTGGCACGGGCGCACCTGAAGCTGGCCGCGCGTCACGACGGCGGCGCACGTGCGCCCCACCTCGATGCCGCCCGCGCCAGCCTCGCGCGGGCACGCGAGCGCGATCCGGGCGGTGGCGCAATCGCGCTGGCGACGCTCGACCTGGCGCTGCTGGCCGACGGCAAGCCAAGCCGCGAAGCACTGGACGGCGTGCTGGCCGCCTGGCACACCGCGCGCGATTCGCGGCCCCTGGCCCGTGCCGCGGTGCTCGCGTATTGCTACCAGGTCGATGCGCCCCGGGCCGAGCACATTCTCCGCACGCTGCAGAACGACACCCGCGATCCGGCCACGGCCGCGTGGGCGACGGCATTCCAGCGCCGTCTCGACGCCGGTCTGACCCTGGCGGACATCACGGCGGAAATGCGGCTGGTACCGGATGCGCGCGGTTTCAGCGAATGGACGATCGACCAGATCAGCGTGATGCACGATGTCGAATACAATGCCGGGCTGGAGGACGCCCGGGGCTATCTCGATACGCTCGTCCAGAATCCGGATCCGTCCAAGGCATTGCTGAACGTGCCGGTCAGCCGCTAAATAGTTGGAACTTTTGCGGGCGGTCGGAGGAACACAAGTTCATGCACTGGCGTTTCCACTCACCTGAACCTGTTCGATGATTCCGACCAAGCACGCGCTGAAAGTCCTTCCCGCCTTACTCGTTACCTGTTTCGCCGCACCGGCGGCGTTCGCCCAGACGGCGCCGCCCGCCAGGCCGTCCGTTGTAACGACAGCGCCGGACACGAAGTCCGACGACGGCGTCGCGACCGTGGAGGTGGTCGCGACGCGCCCGGCCAACAAGGTCGACCGCGATGTTTACGATCTCAAGAACGACATCAGCGTGAGCAACGCGTCCGCAGCCGACATCCTGAACAACGTGCCGTCGGTGACGGTCGACCAGGATGGCAACGTGGCGCTGCGCGGCAACCAGAACGTGCAGATCATGGTCAACGGTAAGCGCGACGCCCAGTTCCAGGGCCAGAACCGGGGCGACGCGCTGAACGCCTTCCCGGCCGAGGCCATCGAATCGATCGAGGTGATCAACGTGCCCGGCGCCGAGTTCGGCAACGAGGGCGGCAGCGGGCCGATCATCAACCTCGTCCTCAAGCGCAACCGCAAGGCCGGCTCGCGCGCCAACATGAGCGTCAACAAGGGGACCGAGGGCCGCGGCAACGCCTTCCTGAATGGCGAGCACGCGGAGGGCCCTTACTCGATCTCCGGCAATATCGGCGTGCGAGAAATGGTGCGCAACAGCCACCGCGAATCGCAGCGCGAGGATCTCGACCCGGCCACCGGGGGCGTGACGGATGCGCAGGACTCGGTGGGCAACAGCCAGGGTCGGTCGAAATCACTGAATCTCGCCTCCACGCTCACGGTCAACGTCGGCGAACGCGACCAGGCCGGCGCGACGGTCAGCTATTCGAAGATCCGCAACGAGAACGACAGCACGACATCCATCCGGCGGTTCGCTGCAGACCAGTCCCCGCTGGCCGACTACACGAGCCGGTCGCAAAGCCGCTCGCCGGCCGAGAACTTCGGCATCGGGGCGTCGTACGACCACAAGAGCGGCGCGCCGGGCGAGGACCTGAAGTTCGACCTGCGCTACACGGGCCAGAACAACCATGCCGATTCCGATGTCTTCTACGACTACCGGCTGCGCCCGACGCCGTTCATCGCGAACAGCCTGCGCTCGACCGACCGGCGTAACCGCATCCTCGACATCTCCGTCGACTACGAGCGCAACGTGTGGGACACGTGGCACCTGAAAGCCGGTGCGAAGGTCGCGGACAGCAAGACCAGCAACCCGACGAATTATCTCGGCCAGGACCCGGTCACGGGCGCGTACGTGCCGGTGGCGAGCCGCATCAGCGATTTCGAATCGAACGACCGCAACGCCGCCGTCTACGGCATCCTGTCCACGAAGCTGGCCGCGAACGTCAGCATCCAGGGCGGCCTGCGCGGCGAGTACACGGCGCTCGACGTCCACCAGCCGCTGCTGGGCGAGGAAGACAAGTATCACTACATGAACTGGCTGCCGAGTTTCTACGTGACGCGCGACATCGGCACCGACGGCATGCTGCAGTTCCGCGCCTCGCGCCGCATCGCGCGGCCGAACGAGCGCGAGCTGAACCCGAACCTCGTC
>Ga0187844_10001808_pt1 | contig 15887 bp, 23 predicted proteins | sample SpaLakP09_SKY_50_FD_134517 | JGI IMG/M metagenome (GOLD analysis project Ga0187844, IMG submission 134517) | Oligotrophic lake water microbial communities from Sparkling Lake, Wisconsin, USA - SP09_SKY_50 | ecosystem: Environmental > Aquatic > Freshwater > Lake | place: USA: Sparkling Lake...
GTACCATGTGATTACTTCAGAAGTAATTGTTTGATACGTGTTTAAAACGGCACCAAAGTCTCTTCTTCGAGAAAGTCCCAGTGATTTATGTGTTTTACCCACAGCATTTCTGGCAACAAGTTCAATATCTAAATCATGCATTGCTCGTAGATTGGCAACAAACACCTGCTTACCGATTGAAATTGGCTCAAGAAATGCTGCACTGCCATGCCACAGCCCATCGGTATTTTTAAGCGGAATATCTGAATGTGCTTTGTCAATATCACCACAGTCATCAAAGATAATTGCAGCAAGCAAGGCATCAAGCGTCATATACCCACCACCAGTAATTAGTGGGCTTTTAAGTTTGACTGAAAGAGTAAATTTATTCATGCCGTATATTCAATCTAAATTACTAAATTAGTCTAACGAAAACTTACCTGTTCGTTTTTTATTGTGTAACGCCATATAGAGACCGTCTGAATCTTCTAGCTTAGGAAGTTGCTCCAGAAGATATCCCTTGTCCTTTAGTCTTTCTAGTAATTTGTCTGCTCGCTCCAAAGCTGCTAGATATGAAGGTTTAGCAACCGTATCTTCTTCTGGTAATTTTTCCCTCTGATTTGTTGAACTTTCATTAGGATGTCGCAACGGATATAAAAACTCGGCTCTAAATTTATCCGCAAAATCTTTACCATATTTTTCTTTTAAAAAAACGATTACATCATCAGAAGTTACTTCTGTGATGCCAAGTACCACGCATTGAGTTTCAAATAATGCTAATGCATTCATCATTGGCTTTGACATTTTTATATCTGTATTTACTATAGTCACCATACTATTCATTGATAACCTCATTTTTAAAAGTAAATCTATTCCGAACCCACAGAACAGGCTCTTTTTACCAATTTAAAACCCGCATTTTTACTTGCCCTAATGGTTCTGTTTGCAAGACACTTACCGAACCATGCTGCTGACTGTCTAATTACCTGCTTCTGATGCTTTTCTAAGAACGCCGAGCTTCTCAATTACTGCTCTTATAAGCAGGGTCAGTATTGACGTTATAACAGCGTACACACACGAAGCGACTGGAATCAGGGCATATCTCATACCCCATGCTGCTAGGTCTGAGTCGTTGTCTGGCATTGGCGTGAACCATCTAGCATTGCAATATAGAACAATGCCAATCACCACAAATGAGACGGCGAAATTTCTAATAAAACTCAGTATAGTCAGTTTCATCTAGGTACTTCTCTAAGTTACAGTTAAAGCATGATTGCTTTTGAGCGTCAATCAAACACCGTTCTCAAGTCAACTTGGGAAAACTTTAGGTCATAACTCCCCAATTGGAAAGCAGATTACTTCAATATTCTAGAACGTCTGGTAGATTATGAGGAACTTGATTCTTGTCAGAGCAGAAAAGCCAAAAGAATCTACTGGCATTTGCTGAAATGGCAATATACGTTAAAACTACATCTGACTAATCATACCCAGTAGCACCTATGCATGACTATGAGCATCAACTTAAAGAATCTGGCATGAATCGTTTAAGTGAGCTGGAAAAGAAATTAGACAAATAATCATTGATTACGGGAGAGTTTTATGAAAAGTCATTTACCCACTTCTAATGCTGCATGGTCAAAATTAGTCAAATCAAACATTGATGGTCTTAAAACTGTCTCAATTAACCGCTTTACCGCACGATACAGACTAGCTAAGTCATTTACAAAACTTGAATTTGAAGGTTATGCAGATAAAACAGTAAATGCATATAACATTATTTTTCAATTATTCTTATCGTTCTCTGCAATGGACATCCTTTTTAAGGGCATAGAACAAAATAAAGGAATTGTAAAATTTAATAAGACAATTTATTCAATCAAGATTGAAGATGAAAGTTTATTGAAAAAGTTAAAAAGCAATGAAGCATTTATTAATTTTTTGATAGAGAACTCTGAAAGCGACAAATTAAAAAATAAATTAACTAATTTTCTTAAAATGCCATCTGAAACAAATTTAATATCTGTAGCTAGAGCCTGTCGCAATTTAACAGCACATGGAGATTTATCTGCCGCAGGTTCAACTGCCATGAATAAGAGTAATGCTAAAGATTTGATTATGCTTTCAGATTTAATTTTGAATGTTACAGATGATGCGTTTAGTGAGTTTGTTAATTTTCTCAATAATTCAACTAAAATAATAAAAAAGAAAAAGTTATAATTTTAGATTATTTAATAAAGCTCCTATGCTCAGAATATTGTCTAAATTTAACGGCTGGCAAAGATTGTTTGCAGTCTTATTTACCTTCATTTATTTGCCTTTAGTAGTTCTTGTGGGATTTAATTCATATATTGAACCAGTTGATGGAGAAATAATCACCAAGATTGTATTAAACGAACTGAAGATTCGCCATATAACTTCAGAAGTTCACATTGTTGATAACAAATACTATAGTTCTCCAGTAAATAAAAAAGACTTTACGTATGGCGATTTAATAGAAGAATTAAGTAAACGTGGAGAAGTAGAAATACTCGAATTCTCAGGAGAAGGATATCAATGGAAATACCATGCATATTTTTCAAAAACTGATATCAAAAAAAATGAAATAAACGATATCAAAAACTTGATTCAAAATACAATTGACTCCGAATACAAAAAACTTGTTTATATATCAAATATCAAAACAATTGTAGTTGCATTTTTAATTGCAATTTGTGTTTATATTTTTGGCATATCAATTGGGTGGGTAGTAAGTGGATTCAAAAATAAATGAAAAATCATATGAATTATTCCAGTGCTGATAATTTTATTCATGAAATATTTACTTTCATAATTCTAGGATTTTTCTCTATAAATTGTTTTGCGCTTAGCATTCCAGCAAATCGAAACCCAAATATCAACTCGTCAATAAATCCAAATATAAATTCTTCTATTAACCCAAATATCAACTCGTCAATAAATCCAAATATAAATTCATCGATTAATCCGAACATCAACTCGTCAATAAATCCAAATATAAATTCATCGATTAATCCGAACATCAACTCATCGATTAATCCAAATATAAATTCATCGATTAATCCGAACATCAACTCATCGATTAATCCAAACATTACCTCCTGGACTGGATTCTATGTTTTCAATAAAAATGGTGAGTTATTAGGTATATCTGTTAAAACAGGAATAAAATTTTATCTTCTGTTCAGTTCTAACGGAAATTGGCAAGGATATTTCGCATCTAATAGTGATTCTGGCTTTAACTGGTTCAGTATCGATGGCGTATGGCAAGGATATTGCGTATTTAATTCTAGCCAAGGGTTTAATATATTTAATAAAAATGGAGATTGGATTGGTTATATGAATTGATTTTTTCAAAAAAATCACTCACATTGATATAAACACAGCAGCACCTTCCCATGTTCCGTAATTAAACTGTCGTGCAGCAACTCCACAAAACTCAATATCTTCTGCTTCTGCTCATCGTGCATAACATTCTTTTCCTGCTGAAGGATTTCATCTAAAAGTTATATTTTCTTTTATCCACTTACAATTCAAAGTGGGAACCAGAATAAGAAATTAATTTACAAGATTCAAAACTAGATCCAGATCCTTCATTAAATTCAAAATCCTGACCATCATAGGTAAGGTCAATTGTTTCATCTTCAAAAATCCCAAATGCGTTATAACGGTTTACCGAAATTCTAAATTTATTTAAGTCAAACTTTCCACGGGCATCTACTGTCCAAGTCGCATAGGAACAATGACGATGGCAAAGAAGAATATATTTACCTTCTTTAGCATGCGTTATATTTTCAAAAGATCTAAGTTTCATTCCAACATTTCTTTGCAGATTTTCAAAGTTAATGTCAACTAGATCTTTTCCATCTACTTCAATGCTAAATTGACTGATATCTCTTGGACGCATCTGTTCGAAGTAGTGACTTGATGATTCTAAGTCATCAAGAAATTCTAACCCATCATCGGTATCCGAATCAGGAAGACCATGTTCTTTGAAGTCCATAAACTCTTTTTTTGTTAATTTTTTGAAGATCAGTTCACTTGCTTCCCCAGTAATTTTAATAGTATATTTTTTTGTCATTTATATTCCCCTTCATTTTTAATATAAATTTAATTACTTTCCATTTAAATTTGGAACTATCTCTAAATTATAATTAACTACTTTATCAGGGTTAGAAAAGGATTTTTTCCCAAAGAAATCACTTTCGCTCATAAAAATATTCCTCTTTTCTGTTACCTTCAGATCTTATCAATAGCACTACAAATTGGATGGGTTAATTAATCATTCACATTGATGCATACTGATTAGAATCTTGCCATGCTCACACAGCAAACTGTCGTGCAGTAACTCAATAAAATTCAATATCTTCTGCTTCTGCTAATCGTACAGATTATTCTTTTCTTCAGATGCAATACCATCTTACATAATGTTTACGGTACATTTTATTTTCGAAATGAAATCAAAACATAATCACCAGATTTCCCTACGAATTTATCCATTTCAGATTTAATCTTCTTGTGATCATGCTTATCTAATGCGTTGCTGCTTGTAACAAGCAGATCATTAGGTTTTGCAGCATCGATAATCTTCTTCAGTGCATTTTTATCTATCGTCATATTTAGACCTCGCACATATCTTCTAGCACTGCACTAATACCTCTATACTCAATATCTGAAAGATGACGTTCAATAGCATCTCTCGCTAACGTCGACATCGGTATCTTGGTCTTATTGGATATTTTGGTGAATCTTTGGTGCAAAGAATGATTGATTCGAATTGGAATCTGGATTCTAGGTAATTGATCTGTATTTCTTGATTGCATCTGGTTTTCTCCTAATTTTGATTACACACTAAGACATGCTAGTGCGGGTTATATAGCGTCATTATTCATTTGAGGCGTATTCAATAATGTATTTATACTAGTTGATCGTTTTTGGTCACTTATATGAATCTGAATTGTCATTTAGTAGATTTTTTTTATTCGAGATGTTACGTATCATCATTGGGTAATGAGAACTTAATGATCTCTATGTTCACGATGGAACTTATCAGGGAAAGATAGAAAATCAGGATATTGTTTCAACATCTTAGACGAATACAAAAGTGTCATTGGTTCACATTGGCGTATTTGACTGGTACAAATCTTATGTGTATTTGGCGAATTAGAGGGAATTGGATTTTCTTCAGGTAATGAATTGAAGAAATCTAATGTGGATGGATGAACACATAGGATGGAATGATGATGTAATCTGTCTCCATGAAAAGATTGGAGATGTTCATCAGTAAAGGTAAAGGTAATGGGTTGGATAGATTTCTTGATTACGGTATGAATATTCTTGGTGCCCAATACTTTAGGTAATAGGTATTTCACATAAAAATTAATAAAAAATCGGTCTATATCAGATTTGGAATAGATTCGGTCTTGATATGGTTTATATGTGCTAGTTAAATGGAATATGGAACGATTCTGGTCTACGACTAGGTTGTGGACGTATTCAGTCAAAGATAGTCTTATAAGGGCAGAATTAGAATTGGAATTGTTTACATATGATCTCCATTTAAGTCGTTCTGAATCAATAAGGGACTCTTTGGTGAACTCTGTGGATGGTTTTCTCAGGTTATGTTCAATGGATTTTCTTGTAAGGTCAGTAGTTGTTTGCATAAGTTTTCGGTATAGGTTCCCCAATTGAATCTATAAAGATTCATTAGATTGGTTATTCAAATTGGGTAACTATCTGTGGATTAGGTGAAGTTCACGACTAATCTCACAATAGTCACATTTGTATTTATGATTTCAGGTGTTTCAATATGAAATCATTCTGGAAAAGATTTTTTCGGTAGAAAAATTTCCAAGAAACTCAATTACTAAATTTTCAGTTTCGTGGTGTTAAAATCTTTTTATATAGTCAATCATTAAAAAGAAATTGATTATTCAATACTGTATCAATATGAATCTTCGCTTCATTTAGTTGAAAGATAGTAATTTTGGACAAATGACATCCGGTACTAAATGATAAGTATTCATTGAACATATAAACAGTTGCTGACAGTTCATCATCACTGTATTCACGCATTAAACTTTTCCTAGATTTATTCATTATTCAACTCCACCAATCTTTTTAGAGAAATTAGGTGATAACTTTTTTCTATCATCTAACCATCTCAAAACCATGCAGTCAAATTGATAACGATTTAACGTTTGTTCATTCGATTTATTTTTTTCATCAACTTGATAAGTTTTTATCAAAACTAGAATTTCTCTACATGTGTTATCTCTAAAATATTTTCTTTTCGTTTCATCCAAAATACGATGATTGATTAAAATATTTTCTATATTTCGTAAGAATAAAGTATTACGATTTAATGGAATTATCTTGTATCTCTTTGACATATAAATCTCCTATAGAAATGTCACATAGACTGAAATCTCGTATTCAAAATGAACTTGTAAATTTAAATCTATAATGTAAATATACACCATAAGTCATTGATTTAGAACGATAAAAGTCTATTTACGACATTTGTCGTGTAGATAGTAATGTCGTATTATGGTAGATTGTTCTTACTATGAATGCCACCTCAAACTTACTCATTCGCAAAGAGAATTACAGACTTTGGTTTGAGTTCTATAAGTTGTGTCGTCTATCCATTAGAAAGGATGTAGAAATCAATCTGAAGAACTTGGGTAACTTCTATGACTCATGGGGTGATGTGACGAACTTAAAGTTTGATGACTGGTGGAAAACTCATTCAAGATTATTTGAACAACCTGTAGTCAAAGTCGTTAAGTCAGAAGATGAGATGGAGTCTCCTTTTGGGATTCTGATTGAAGTACCACTTAATCAATCTGTGACCGAAACACTTTCACAACTTAAAAAGATACTGACTAAAGAGCAGAAGTCTTCTACTAACAAGAAAAAGACTACTTTGATTGGTAGATATCGGTTAACAGAAGGATCAGAACCAAAACTCAAGACTATCCGTAGTGTGTTGAATATCTATCGTGATGTGTATTTGAAGAACAATAGACCTAAGATACCTAAACTCTTACCGATGGTTGTTCAATTCTATGATGGTAAGAAGAAGATGACTCTACCGATTTCTCTTGATGTAAATCAGAATGACTTGGACAATGTATTGAGAAACTTGGGTAGATGGATGAGGTGGGGTGAAACAATCATGTTGAATGTTTCGAAAGGTGAATTTCCTGGTAAGTATTAATTTTTAGATACGATAAGTTTGCCAATGCTTTTCTTTAGATGATTAGGCGCTTTTGAGAAATTGATATAAATTTATTTAACTCTGTCTTTCATTATATTTTTCGAAAGACTATTTAATACGTCTCAGATCGATTTTGTCTTTGAATCGTATAACAGATATGTTGTGACTGTCTGAATGAGATTAGAACCCTGTTTTAGACGCTTTTAGGCGGGTTCATGGCAATGAGAGGTATGGTTGAGTGTTTCGGCAATGCAGGGGAGAATGACAGACTGATTAAATACGCTCAGCACACGGGTTCAAGCAAGGAGATGAATAATGATTTTTCTTGTTGTCGTCATTGCTTTAGGCATCACCCAAAAGCAAGATAAGCGTTATTGGGTTCTTGCTGCTAGTGCTTCAGCAACTCAACTTCTTTCCCATATTCTTTTTAACGGTTGTGGGTCGTTAGAAAATCGTGGTTTAGATGGATACGTAACGGCATACGTAAGACAAGCAACGAACGATGGTACAGAGGTATTGTGGATATTCCCGTTTGCGATGGTGCTTGGATGGGTGCTACCGATTTATATGGTTTCTAAAGGTTACAAAAGAAAATCAAATAAATCTGTGCAAGATGATATTTCAGATATGAACAAGGGTAGTTGATGCTAGTCGCCAATTAAGCATTCCGCATAGATTGTATTTTTTTGATATTCATTTGTGGCATCAATGGTTTTGCGTAGAATCTCTCTAACATTGAAACACTGGTGCGGCAATTTCTTGCGAGCGTAAGCAAATCAATATCGTCACCTTTTGTCAACCTAAACATAATTGCTGTGTGACGTAAAGAATATAAAGTACGTCTCTCACCACCCGCAGATATTTTCAATCCTGCCTCGTCCAAAATACAGTCAAACTGGCGTCTCATGGTTTGCATTGCGTAATCTCTATTTTTTAATTTTGGAAAAAATAGATAATCATTAGCAGTAAACGGGTTTCCATTTGTTTCATGAAACTCTAATAAGTCTTTATAAATTCCAACTCCATACTCCATTGATACAACGGGCGTATTAACCGTTTTAGATTTTTCGGTATGAATAGAAAGAAATGTATACGACCCATCTTTTACAACCTGTATGTTTCTATGTCGAAGTAATTTAATATCATTTGGTCTTAAAAATGTATTAACCATAAAAGTAATCAAGAATCGCATTTCATCTGTTACTTGATAACCCCTGACAATTGTTTTTTTGTCGATTAAATCTGCAGTAACTTCTTTAAGTTTGGAATATTGCTCTGTTGTAAACCACCCTCTTGGATTATCAACTCTTTTAATCTTAGGGAACTGCGGTATTTGTTGAATTAAATTTTCTCTTTGTGCCAACAATAATATTTTATGAATTACATTTAAGTAATTCTTAATTGTAGGTTCTTTAAGATTTTGTTCATGTAAGGTGTCTGCAAACGCCGCTAGTTTTTTAAAAGTAATATCTTTGACATTTACATTTTTAAAGAACGGCAATATTTCTTTATTTAATTTTTGCTCGTCATTAAGATTTAATTTATCGCTACGCTGACCACTTTCAATTAATTTTATTTGTTCTGAAATTAATTCTTTTGCACATCTTTCGAAACTCTGGTTCGCAACCAAAGGAAGTAAGTTACGTTCCCGAAGCAATGTTTCTTCGTAAAACTCTTTACATCTTCTCATTGCATCTTGCAGATTTTCGGTCTGTGTCGATTTTCTAATAATTTGTCCACCAGCATAGGTACGCATATACCAATAAGGGGATGCCCTCATTTTGAATAAAAATAATTTTTGGGGATAACCTTTGATGAAGGTTTTTGTTTCAGGCAAAGGAACCGTTCGTTCTCTCTCAAGAACAGGAGGAATAGCATCTCCAACAAGCACTTTCTTGCTTGTTTTTTTTGCTGCTATTTTTTTTGCTTGGGGGGGTACTTTGGGTCGCATGTGCGTATCTTTGCATAGGACAAAGGCACGCAAATTTTACGATAAAAAGTTGTATAGTTGTTGTATACAGACTTTTTGATTATCTTTTCAAGAACACTTTGCTTACAAGTGCTTGAAAAGTATAAGGAAATTTGGTTGCGGGGGCAGGATTTGAACCTACGACCTTCGGGTTATGAGCCCGACGAGCTGCCAGACTGCTCCACCCCGCGTCTGAGGGACTGAAATATACAGCGTATAGTCGAAGTTTGCAATCTTTGATACTAAGCAGACATTCGTCCTTCGAGTGCTACACTGCCCACATAGGCTCTACGTCGCGCTTAAGCAAACCCACATAACACTTTGCAATGAACTTTTGCTCGAACTGCGGAAACACTGTTTCACTTCAAATACCACCCGACGATAATCGTTTGCGGCACGTATGCGAACAGTGCAGTACTGTTCACTATCAAAACCCCAAGATGGTTGTTGGCAGTATTCCTTTTTGGGATCACGACGGCGATCAAAAGATTTTGCTGTGTCGACGCGCTATAGAACCGCGACACGGCTACTGGACCCTACCCGCTGGATTCATGGAAAACAATGAAACCACCTCTGAAGCAGCCGCGCGTGAAACGCTAGAAGAGGCGGGTGCAAACATAGAAATGCACGAGCTTTACACCTTGCTGAATGTACCTCACGTACAACAAGTACATCTTTTTTATCGTGCACGTTTGTTAGATCTGAATTTTTCAGCAGGCACTGAAAGTCTGGAAGTTAAACTTTTTTCAGAATCAGATATACCGTGGGAAGACCTCGCCTTCCCAACGGTATCGAAAACATTAAAACTTTTTTTCGCCGATCTTGCTACGCACAAAAATCCACAATCGTTTGGATTTCACTCATTCGATATACGCAAGTCAATCAAAGCGTAAAGATTAATCGCTATCACCAACTGACTTCACGTTCCGGAGTGGCGGTGATTTTATGGATGGATAAATCGGCACCCTCGTACTCTTCTTCGGGGTCAAGTCGAATACCAACGGTCTTCTTAAGTACGCCGTAAATAAGAAGACCCCCTAACGATGCAATGACGATACCTAGCAAGGTGCCGATCGCTTGCGACATCAGTGACACACCACCTAATCCGCCTAAGGACTGCAAACCAAAAATTCCTGCAGCGATCCCGCCCCACGCGCCGCATAAACCATGCAAAGGCCAGACGCCCAGCACATCGTCAATCTTCCAACGGTTTTGGGTCAGCGTAAATAACCAAACAAAAATGAAGCCTGCCATACCACCGGTTACCAGCGCCCCCAAGGGATGCATTAAATCTGAACCTGCACATACTGCGACCAAACCAGCGAGCGGGCCGTTATAAGTAAATCCCGGATCATTCTTGCCCATCACAACCGCAACTAACGTACCGCCGACCATCGCCATCAACGAATTCATCGCAACCAAACCATTCATCTTGTCGAGGGTCTGCGCGCTCATCACATTAAAACCAAACCAACCTACCGCTAATATCCACGCACCCAGCGCTAAAAATGGAATGCTCGACGGTGGATGAGCAGCGACTGCACCATCACGGGAATATCGTCCCCGACGTGAGCCCAACAAAAACACAGCCGGTAACGCTGCCCAACCGCCGACCGCATGAACAACTACTGAACCTGCAAAGTCATGAAAAGCAAAACCATAATTTGCTTCAAGCCAAGCCTGAATTCCAAAACGCTGGTTCCACGCAATGCCTTCAAAAAATGGATACACCAGACCCACCAGCAATGCGGTCGCGACTAATTGCGGATGAAAGCGTGCTCGCTCAGCAATGCCGCCCGAAATAATCGCTGGAATAGCTGCTGCAAATGTCAGCAGGAAAAAGAACTTCACCATTTCAAAGCCGCTTTTGGCAGAAAGCTCTTCGGCACCGACAAAAAAATGCACACCGTAAGCGATGTAATAGCCCACAAAGAAATAAGCCATGGTGGAAACCGCAAAATCCACTAATATTTTCACTAGCGCATTGACTTGGTTTTTTTTGCGAACCGTGCCCAGCTCCAAAAAGGCAAACCCCGCATGCATGGCAAGGATCATGATGGCGCCCAACATGATAAAAAGCGTGTCGGCGCCGCTGTGGAATGCATCCATGACTACTCCCTAATAAGGTGCAAAAATAATTGCTGGAGCGTTTGAATTAGCAATTTTCGTTCCATTTTGGTGCTGCTTAGCAAAAATTTTTAACTCTTTGAAATAAATGGTTTTATTTTTATTCGCTTTTCTTTAGATGAGATGTCGCACATAGTTAGTGCGCAATAGTTACCTAAATTGGTGAGCTAGATGATCCCTTGGTTGGAACCTGACACACCGTTTCCTGATACCGATCAGGCATTGACCGAAGCCGACGGCGCACCGGGTTTACTGGCTGCCGGCTCAGACCTGTCGCCCAATCGGTTATTGGATGCCTATAAAAACGGCATCTTTCCGTGGTTTTCTGATAACCAGCCTGTGCTTTGGTGGAGTACTGATCCACGCATGGTGCTGCGCATTGAGGACTTTCGCATCTCACGAAGCCTAGCTAAAACACTAAAAAAAATAGATCGCAGTATGAGAAACGGTGGTCAGTGGACGCTACGTTTTGATTCTGCCTTTCAGGATGTTATTCATGCGTGCGCGCAGCCGCGCGACGGTAGCGATGGGACCTGGATATCGAATCAAATCATTGAAGGGTATTGCGCATTGCACAAGATGGGGCATGCCCATTCATCAGAGCTGTGGTTTGATAACCACCTTGTCGCCGGGGCCTATGGTGTCAGCATAGGGAAAATGTTTTATGGTGAGTCTATGTTTGCACTGGTGCCGGACGGGTCCAAGGTCGCGCTCGCTTATTTGGTTGATTTTCTGCGCCACCATGGAGTAAAGATGATTGACTGCCAGCAGGAAACGTCACATCTGGCCTCGCTAGGTGCCAAACCAATACGCCGTGCTGAATTCATTGCGCTAATGAAAACTGCGATTTCTGAGCCCGATATACAGAATTGGCGTCCTAGACAACTGTTTGCAGAAGGACCGCACGACAAAAGCGCAAGCTTCAGTGTAGGATTAAGCTCAATTTCAACAAACTCACAGCCTGAAGAGACCCCATGACGCACCTGAAGGACCTGCCCTTCTCGACGCTACAGTTTTACGCGACGGCACCCTACCCGTGCAGCTATCTTGAAAACCGTCAAGCACGCTCTCAGGTTGCCACTCCTTCGCATCTGATCAATGCAGATGTGTATTCAGAGCTGGTAAAAAATGGTTTTCGTCGTAGTGGAATTTTTACTTATCGCCCTTACTGCGATGGCTGTCAGGCGTGCACGCCCGTGCGAGTCAATGTTGATGAATTCGTCACCAATCGTAGTCAGCGTCGCGCATGGAAGCAGCATCAGTTATTGACCACCGGCGTTTCTAAGCTGGCTTATATGCAAGAGCATTACGAACTGTATCTTCGTTATCAATCAGCTCGCCACGCAGGTGGTGGCATGGATCAAGATAGTCGCGATCAGTACGCACAATTTTTATTGCAAAGTAAAGTCAACACACGACTGGTCGAATTTCGCGAGCCCGATGGCCAGCTACGCATGGTGAGCATCATCGATGTATTGGATGATGGCTTATCTTCTGTTTATACTTTCTTTGATCCGGATGAAGAACGTGCCAGCTTCGGCACTTACAACGTGTTGTGGCAAATTGAGCAGGCACGTCAATTGGGTATTTCTTACGTCTATCTAGGCTACTGGATATCGCAAAGCGAAAAGATGGCCTACAAAACAAATTTCAAGCCCATCGAAGCTTTGCGCAAGGGTCGTTGGGAGGCACTCTGAGCGACTGAGCAGTCGAAGGTAAAATAGCCAGCTTCTACTGGCTTTTTTTATCAGTCACTCACAGGCCGTCGTTGTGTCGAATAAAACTCTCTACTCCCTAGCTCGTCCCCTACTGTTCTCTCTCGATCCTGAGACCGCACATAACCTGACTCTGCCATTACTGCGTTCTGCAGCGCGCTTGGGTATGGCGCAGCTCGTTTCAAAACGTATTCGTGATCCCCGAAAAGTCATGGGGCTAACCTTTCCTAATGCAGTCGGCTTAGCGGCCGGTCTGGATAAAGATGGCGCCTATATCGATGGCCTTGCCGCGCTAGGTTTTGGGTTTATTGAAGTGGGTACCGTTACTCCACGTGCACAACCTGGCAATCCAAAACCACGGATGTTCCGCTTGCCTTCAGCACATGCGCTAATCAACCGTATGGGATTTAATAATGGTGGAGTCGATGCCTTTGTGCGGAATGTACAATCTTCACGCTACTACCAAGAAGGCCAAGGCATACTCGGCTTAAACATCGGTAAAAATGCCGATACGCCAATCGAACGTGCGACGGAAGATTACCTACTTTGTTTTGAAAAAGTGTATTCCTACGCTTCCTATATAACGGTCAATATTTCTTCACCTAATACTAAAAATCTTCGGCAATTGCAGCAGTCGAGCGAACTCGATGGCTTGCTATCGCAACTAAAAGCAGCGCAAACACGGCTAAGTGATCAGCATGGTCGCTACGTACCCGTTGCACTAAAAATCGCACCCGATTTAGATGAAGAACAGATACACACTATCGCTGATGCGCTGCGCCGTCATCGCATCGATGGAGTGATTGCCACCAACACCACAATCACGCGCGATGCGGTGCAAGGTATGTCTCATGCGGAAGAAACGGGCGGGCTATCAGGTGCACCCGTGTTGGAATTATCAAATAAGGTAATACGCGGCTTACATCGCGCATTAGCTCATGAACTACCCATCATAGGCGCAGGAGGTATCCTAAGCGCTAATGATGCGACATCTAAAATTACGGCAGGTGCCGATCTGGTGCAACTCTACACGGGCTTAATTTATCGCGGCCCCGCGCTCGTATCAGAATGTGCACACGCTATCGCTATGACACGCTAGAAAACTGCAGATCATCGAGATTTTGAATTTACTGAGTAAGCTGAAAAATAAACATTGGAGACAACTATGGAAAAAATAAAACTAGGCACCAGCGATTTACACGTCTCAAAAATCTGCTTGGGTACGATGACCTTTGGCGAACAAAATACTGAGGCTGAAGGCTATAGCCAACTCGACTATGCGCTTGAGCGCGGCATCAATTTTATCGATACCGCTGAACTCTACCCAGTCATGCCGAGTGCAGAGACTTATGCATCCACCGAAAGCATCATCGGCAATTGGCTGAAAAAATCGGGGCAACGTAAAAATGTTGTGCTAGCGACGAAAATTGCTGGCCCCTCAAAATTTATGACGTGGATTCGTAACGGGGAAAATAATTTCGATCGTAAAAATATTCGCGCCGCTGTTGAAGCTAGCTTAAAGCGCCTGCAAACAGATTACATTGATCTTTACCAATTACATTGGCCTAGCCGTAACGTTCCGGTTTTTGGGCAGTTATTTTTTAATCCTGAGCATGATCGTCCTTGCGTGGCGATCGAAGAAACCCTTCATGTACTTCAAGAGTTGATAGCAGAAGGAAAAATTCGTTACATCGGCGTTTCGAATGAAAGCTCGTGGGGCGTGTCAGAATTTGTCCACCGTTCACAAACCATGGGCTTGCCTCGCATCGTGTCGATACAAAACGGCTACCACTTAGCGAATCGTAGTTTTGAAAGCGGGTTAGATGAAACCTGTTACCACGAAGAGGTAGGTATGTTGGCGTATAGCCCACTAGCTTTCGGTCAATTGACAGGTAAGTACATAGAAAACCCGCAGGCAGAGGGACGGCTTACGCATTTCCCTGCAAACTGGAGCCCTCGCTATTTGCGCCCACTCGTGCTGGAAGCCACCAAGCGTTATATGAAAATCGCGAAAGACAATGGCATGACTGCGACTCAACTCGCACTCGCTTGGTGTTATACCCGCTGGTTTATTGCTTCAACCATCATTGGCGCAACATCGATTGATCAACTAGCTTACAACATTGATGCCTACTCCATCAAACTATCAGATGATGTCGTCAAGCAGATCAATGCGGTTCATGCGGAATTCATGAACCCGGGTCAATAAGAAATTCGTTGGGAAGTTTTGTGAATGTTTGGTGAGTCCGGCAACGAACTCACCAAGCAATGAGAGGACCCACAATAATGCCCCAGGTCGCTAGGGCTAAAAAGAAGGCCAGCATCACAGCAGCACTGCCGAGATCTTTCGCATTTTTTGAAAGTGGATTTCTGTCGAGAGAAACACGATCCACCACCGCTTCAATCGCTGAGTTGAGTAACTCAATAATCAGCACTAGCAGCAACACTGCAATTAATGACAGTCGTTCTAGTGACGTTACCGGTAAAAATAACGCAATCACAATGCCTGGCACTGCAATCATCATCTCTTGACGAAAAGCGTGCTCATGCTTCCACGCTGCGCGAAATCCATCAATCGAATAAAACATCGCTGAAAAAATTCGCTTGAATCCGCTTTTACTCTTGAATTCGCTAACAGGTTGACCGAGATCGCTCATAAATCAGGATTTTGTTTTTTCTTGATAAAGCTCCCGGAAGGTCTTCCCAGAAGGAGCTGGCATGTCGCGATTATCAGTCCATCCCGCTGCCATTGGCAATGAATGAATTAAACGTTGTTGTCCGCCCATGAATTTGAGCATTCGCGCGGCTATTTTAGTAGCAAATCGATAAAGCGCCGGCCGCTTTGTCACAAATGCCCACA
>Ga0187844_10001811_pt1 | contig 15867 bp, 11 predicted proteins | sample SpaLakP09_SKY_50_FD_134517 | JGI IMG/M metagenome (GOLD analysis project Ga0187844, IMG submission 134517) | Oligotrophic lake water microbial communities from Sparkling Lake, Wisconsin, USA - SP09_SKY_50 | ecosystem: Environmental > Aquatic > Freshwater > Lake | place: USA: Sparkling Lake...
CGCCCGTATTCACCATGTTCAAGGTGGTGTGTGAACACTAAAGTCTCAGTCCATTTACCCTGGGCCAGTTGGATTCGGGATCTGGTCCATGCCGGTGGTACCGGCGGCATCCATTGGCATGTGCATGCACTGCGCTCCTTGAACCGCTGGCTCACCACCCGAGAGCACATTGCCCAATTTTTGGCAGGCATCAAGCCCATGCAAAGCCATTTATTGCTGATAGGCCCCAGCGCGGGATGGATGTTGCCCACCCCATGGCTGACCCGCTTCAAGCAAATCGATGTGTATGACATCGACCCTTTGGTGCCGCTGTTGTTTGGTTTGCGCCATGGCAAAGTGCTGCGCAAGCACGGTAATGCTCTGCGCTTTCATCGGCAAGACGCGGTGGCGGGTTTGCCCAAGATACTTCGCGAGCACCCTGCTGCCTGCATCTGGTTTGACAATGTGCTGGGACAGGTCAAAGTGCGATTGGGCGACGAAGAGATTGCACAGCGCCAGCTGGCTCACCTCAAGCACTTGTTACAAGGCCGCGCATGGGGCAGTTTGCATGATGTGTATTCGGGGCCTGTTGACACAGCCGAGGCTATGCCCGCTATGCAAACCCATGCTTTTTGTCGTTTAGACGAAGCCGATGAAGACACGGCGCAAGTGGAAATGGATGGCCAGCAACAGCTCTTAAGTACCGCTGCGCAAAGCCTGCTAACCCAAGTCAATGCCCAAGGTGTTTGGCTAGACCATGCCACTGCCTCGGTATTTCAGCCGCATACCCAAACCACCCTCATACCTTGGGCTTTCAAGCCCAACTACTGGCACTGGCTGGAAGCGGGCTGGGTTAAGCCTTGAGGTTAAAGAGGGTCAGGCCCAAAGCGTCCATCTCTTTTTGATCGCGCTTACGTTCCCAGGTTTTCACGGTTTGCGCATCTTTTTCCTGCATGGTTTCCATTTTCATGCGCTGATGGGTAGCTTGGGTCAAGGCCATTTTGTTTCGCTCATACGCGGCCAGCGCTTGGATCTTGTCTTGTTCAACCCTCGAGACGAGGTCTTGCAACTGCAAAATAAATTGGCGGTTGTTGGCCGTCTGCGCCATGCTGTGCAAACTCGCTTGTGCAGTGATGGCCTTTTCTTTGTACTCTTGCAGCAAGGTGTTCATACGCGCCAAACTGGCTTCCAAGTCTTGGACTTTTTTGGCCGCTTGCGCCAAGGCAATTTGGGCCGTCTCTTCTTCGTCCTTGGCTTTTTTGGTCAGTACCGACCAGCAGCTGCGTACTTGCATAGTGTTTTCTTTCTTTACTGGCTCAGCAACGCACGTAACTGGGCACGGGTGACATCATAATCTTCGCTGATGTGCATGTCTTGGCGCAAAAAATTCACAATGCGGTCGTTCAATCGTATGGCTTCATCCAGCTCGGGGTTGGAGCCGTTTTCATACGCACCGACTTGAATCAAGTCGACGTTTTGCTGGTACAAAGACCACAGACGGCGCAGCTTATTGGATAACTTCAAATCTTCGCTGCTGAGCAAAGTTTGCATCAAACGCGAAATAGAACCAGTTAAGTCAATAGCAGGGTAATGCGCCGAGTCGGCCAATTTGCGCGACAACATCACTTGTCCGTCTAAAGAAGCACGGGCGATGTCGACAATCGGGTCGGCCGCGTCATCACCTTCGGCCAGCACGGTATAGATGGCTGTGATGGAGCCATGACCATGGCGGCCAACGCCGCCGCGCTCAATCAAATTGGGCAGCAAACCAAACACCGATGGCGGATAACCTTTGGCGGTGGGTGGCTCGCCAATGGCCAAACCAATCTCGCGCTGTGCATGGGCCACACGTGTCAAGCTGTCGCACAGCATCAGCACATCTTTGCCTTGGTCACGGAAATATTCTGCAATGACATGGGTTAAGTGGGTGGCTTTCAAGCGCAACACCGGTGACACATTGGCAGGTGCGGCAATCACTACCGACTTGGCCAAACCTTCTTCGCCCAAAGACTCTTGAATAAAGGCTTGTACCTCGCGACCGCGCTCGCCAATCAAACCAATGATGACAATGTCTGCTTTGGTGAAACGTGTGAGCATGCCCAGCAACACACTTTTGCCCACGCCAGAGCCGGCAATCAAGCCCAGCCGTTGGCCGCGTCCTAAAGTGAGAATGCCATTGATGGCTTTGACGCCCACATCCAAAATTTTATTGATCGGGCCACGTTCCATAGGGTTGATGGGTCGACCCAAAAGGCTGAGCAAGTCTTTGCACACAGGTGCAGGTTTGCCGTCAAGAGGCTGGCAGCGACCATCGATCACACGGCCCAAGAGTTCGGGGCCTAAGCTGACCAAGGAAGAGTTACTGACCACGCGCACCATGTCGCCTGGGCCCACGCCTGCAGGCTCGGTGAAAGGCATCAAAAACAAAACCTTGTCGTTGAAACCCACCACCTCGGCTTCTACACGGTGGCCGTGTCGTCCCACCACTTCGCAGCAAGCGCCCAAAGGCGCCATCACGCCACGCGCTTCCAAAGTCATGCCCACCAAACGCACCAAAGTACCGCTGCGTTGCGGCTGTGGGGTGCGCAGACCTGACAAGCTTTGGTCTACTTCGGCGGCGAAGTCAATCATGCTGGCCACTTAAATTTGAATCATGGAACGAATGGTGTTGGCCACACGGTTTTGTTCTTGCTCGGCCACAAAACGAACCACCATGAGTTTGTCTTCGTAGCTGTTGCCCGCTAACAGCTCGGCAGGAATAGCCGGCTTTTTCTTTTCTTTCTTCATGCTCTCGCGCATTTTCTTCAGCTCATCATCGCCATCATCATCATCTTCTAAACCAGCTTCAAGGTCTGCCAAGGCTTGTGCCTCACGGGCTAAGCGGTCCGCTTCTTCTTGCGCCACCAGCGCGCGACGCGCCAGTTCTGCTTCATGGCCTTTGTACCGGTTGGCCATGGCTTGTTCTTGTTGGGCCCGTTCTTCTTGCTCGGCCGGTGTCAGCAACATCACAGGCGTCAGTGTTTCTTCAAACACTTCTTCAACCACCAATGTGGGCGCTTTTTCTGGCAGTCGGGGGATATAGAAACTGGCGAACTGTTGGCGGTAGGCGCTGTTGACAGCCAACTGCGCCATTTCTTCCAACTCCATGTAATTGGGCTCGCGCCTGACCATGGACATCAGCATCGGTCTGACAACCCAGATCAAAAAAGCCAAGCACATGAGGGTGCGCAAAGCAACATTGGTGAAATCAAGCATGGAGGTCCCCATCCAAAATATCGTTATCGTCAATAGGTTCTTGGTAAGCCACGCGTTGAGGCACGTCTTGCGCCTGTCCTTCGCGTTGCGCCAGCGGTTGGTTGAAAAAGACGGATTGCTCACGCCATGCTTCGGGTTGGGTCAACAAACTGTTGGCCAGCGACTGCATACGGTTTTGCACCAAGTCTTCAATTTGGGTGTCGTTGATTAATACACGCACACTGCCGGGTTGCAAAGTCGGCACAGCCTGAATTTGCATTTGACCCATCACATCGCCGGCCATTTCTTGCAGTCGCGCTTTGTCTTGGGGGTTGAGTTCAATCACCACCTGCGGTTGACCATGTAAATCAATTTCGTCCAAACAACGCTGCACCAAGCGTTCGATGGCTTGACCGGAGAGGTTTAATTCGGCCAAGACCATGTGTTCGCTGATATGCAGCGCCAAGCGCTTAAGCGGTTCAAACAAGGCTTGCGGGTTGTCGCTCAAGGCTTGCAGTTTGTCAGTCACTTCTTTGAGTAGAATTTTTTGCTCGTCCAAGGTGGAAAAAATTTCTTGCTTTTGTGCTTCTAAGGCCTGGGTTTGGGTGATGTCGGCCTGGGACTGAGCAGCTTCATAACCCACCATCTGACCCTCTGCCATGCCCTCAAGATGACCGGTTTCATGGCCTTGCGTTTCACCGGCTTGAAAGCCTTCAACACGTCCAGCAGCAAAACCTTCTTGGTAAGCCACTTCGCGTGCCGCAGCCCAGTCGGCGGAATCGAATATTTCATCCGCAACGCCGTCATCGGTGAACAGTTCCCAAACCTCGGGGTTGGCCGACGCCCAAAAACTCTCAGCCCCGTAAAGCACGGAAGTATCAATTTTTTCTAGCGGTTCTGGCGCTTTCACAGGCACAGCTTTGGCTTGTTCAGCGGCCAAAACAGCAGCGACTGATTCGGCTTGGGCCATGGCCGCCAACTCGCTTTTCTTTTCAGCGCGTGGTGTTGGCAAGGGCTGACCAAAGGTCTCTAGGACAAAACCCTCGCTGTCATCAAACACCTTGGCCGCTTCGGGCGTGGCCAATTGTTTAAACAGCACCGAGGCAAAGTCCATCTTGGGCACTTGCGACCAATCCTGCTCACCAAATGTTTGTGTGAGCTTGTCAGACGAATGCAGCCAAGTGTCATGCAACCAATGCCGAGCTTGAGGCTGATGGGTGTCAGGTTTAAACAAAGTCCGCTCCACCCAAGATCAGCTCGCCAGAGTCGGACAGCTTGCGTGCCAAACGCATGATTTTCTTTTGCGCGTCTTCCACATCGGCCACACGAACCGGGCCGCGTGCATCCATATCGTCCTTGAACATACCGCGCGCACGCTCGGACATGTTGTCCATGAAACGCGCCAGCACTTCTTCGGGTGCGCCTTTGAGGGCCACCATCAGTTGCTCGGGTTCCACGTTACGCATAAGCACTTGAATACCTTTGTTGTCCACGTTCGCCAAGTTATCGAATGTGAACATCTGATCTTGAATCTTCAGCATCAGGTCTACATCAATCTCTTCCAAACCATCCATGACCGAGCGCTCCAAATCGGTTTTGGTTTTATTCATGATGTCAGCGGCTGCCTTGATGCCGCCGAAACTGGAAGATTTAGAAGATGAATTTTTGGCAAACTGCTGCTTCATGATTTGCTCGAGTTCGGCCATGGCGGAAGGCTGCACCGTGTCCATGCTGGCCACACGTTGAATCACCTCCGGGCGCACCTCGGGTGGCAAATACACCAAGACGTCGGCTGCCACACTGGTTTCGAGCAAAGACAAAATAATCGCAATCACCTGCGGGTGTTCGGTGCGAATCATGTCGGCAATCGAGCGCGGGTCCATCCAACTGAGAATGTCCAAACCTTTGGTGCCTTGGCCGGGCATGATGCGGTTGAGCACCGAGTTGGCCTTGTCGTCACCCAAGGCCAAGCGCATGACTTTGTCCACGTAGTCGGAGCCGCCCAGTCCCACGCTGTTTTGTTTTTTCAGCATGTCGACGAATTGATCTAGCACCACATTGACCGCATTTTGTGACAAGCTGGAAGCTTGCACCATCGCCGCGCCCAAAGCTTGTACTTCTTTGGGGCTGAGGTATTTCACAATCTCGGCAGCTTGTTCTTCACCCAATAAGAGCATCAGCACCGCTGCGCGTTGGGTGGATGTCATCGCCGCCATCTCGGTGCGTAGCTCCGGTGTCCATTGAATGGTGTCGTTATCAGCCATGTTTATTCCTTGGTTCCTTCATTTTCATCAAGGTTTGTGTCACGATTCAATCATGCCGCGCATGACACCTGCCACACGGCCGGAGTTGTCTGCCACGATCATTCGAATCAGTGCCACTTTATCGTCATACGAGTTGGCATTGTTAAGCAAATCGGAGGGGATGGCTTGCTTCTTGGGTTTGAGGTTGCCCATACGTGCTTTGAGGTCTTCCAAAGATTCACCCTCGGCGAGTTCCACATCCGTAGGTCCTTCGGGTTCTTCGCTGGCAGCGGCCAGACGCTCTGCTTCGCGGGCGGCTTCTTCTTCGGCCATGCGCACAGATTCGGCAGCCGAGGCTTCTTCGGCCATTTGAAACTGCATGGTTTCTTCTTCCTTGGCTTTGCGAGCAACTTCTGCGGCCTCTTCACGGGCCATGCGCTCGGCAGTGGCACGCACGGCGGCTTCGGCCTCGGCCGACGCGATACGCTCGGTACGCATTTTTTCTGCGCTGGCAGCTTCGGCAGAGGCAGCAGCCAGGGCTGCAGCAGCCAAGGCAGCGGGATCAATTTCAGGTTTATTGAGTTTCTTGATCATGGGGCGAACCACAAACATCAAGAAGGTAAGGAACAACACAGCCACCACGCCGCTGTTGGCCAATGACGCCAATGTTTCGTCTTTGTACCAAGGTACGGCGTCAGGATCGACAGGCGTCTCAAAACGGGTCGCAACCACAGTCACGATATCGCCACGTTTGTCGTTAAAGCCCACGGCGCCACGAACCAACTGGTTCAAGCGATCGAGTTCTTCTTGGGTATAGGGAACGGTGGTGGGCGCGGGTGAGCCGTCGGCAGGTTTTTCCTGCTTGGTGCCCACGGGAATGGGGCGCTCGTTGATGAGCACACCGACACCGAGTTTTTGGATATTGCCCATGGCGCTCTTGGTGTGGCGAACCGCACGGTCGAGTTCATAGTTTTTGGTTGAACGCGCCACCACTTGCACGCCTTTTTCGCTGACACCTTTGTTAGGGTCAGACACCGAGGTTTCTGTGGAGGCCGGGTTTTGTGGCGGGTTGGGCGGCGTGTTGGACAGCGAACCAGGTACACCAATCGCGTCTTTGAATGAGTTGCGGTCTTCCACATACAGCTCCGAGCGGGTCTTGGGACCTTTCTCGCGCTGATCAAAATCTTCGGTGGTGATTTCTTCTTGGGTGAAGTCAAGCTGCAAACTCACTTGCGCGCTGACATTGGCCTCGCCCACGATGGGCGCCAGCAATTGAATCAAGCGCGTGCGGTACAAATCTTCCATTTGCTGCTTTTGCTGCAGCTGTGCGCCGGTCAAACCCAAAGGTGCTTCACCCAGCATCTCATTCATGAGCGTGCCGTAGTTATCCACCACCGACACGTTTTCAGGCGCAAGGTAAGGCACGCTAGAGGCCACCAAAGAAATGATGGCTTGCACATTGGCAGATGAAACTTGTTTGCCAGGTGCGCGGGTAATGATGACCGAGGCTTTGGTGGGCACGCGGTCGCGCACAAACACGCTTTGTTTGGGGGCGGCCAAATGCACGCGGGCGCTGCGGATGCCAGCAATTTGCGAGATGGTTTTGGCCAACTCTTGCTCCATGGCGTTGTTGTAGCGGACCTGCTCCATGAACTGACTGGTCGTCATGGCGGGCATGTCTTTCAAGGTGTCCATGCCTTGGGATTCGGCACGGGGCAAACCTTTGGAGGCTAGCAACATGCGGGCTTCTTGGTATTTGTCGCCAGGCACCATGATTTGGCCGGTGTTGTTGTCCACTTGGGGATCAAAATTTCCGGCCTTCAAAGTTTCAATCGCCAACTGCTTGTCGGTCTCCGGCAGCATCATGGTCAAAGGGCGGTAGCTGGGTGTCTTCATCGACATGGAAGCCAGACCAAATGCAGCCACCACCATCAAGATGACGATGAAGGGCAAAGCTTTTTTCACGGTGGGTTGGCGCACCAAATCGCGCACCATGCCCATGGGGTCGCTGAGCGCCGTGTTGGCAACCGAGCGTGCCACATCGTTGCTGCGAAGCGGTGTGCCGCTTGTCACCATGGAGGTTCCTGTGGAGGATCCATCGGAGGTGGTCAAGGCGTTGTTGCTGGTGCCCAGCGGGGTATTGAGTGTTGCGCTTGCGGTGGCCATGGTGTTCTCTTAAAGGTTAAACCGGCATGTTCATGATTTCTTCATACGCCTTGAGCACTTTGTTGCGCACCTGTAAGGTGGCTTCAAATGCCAAGGATGATTCTGCATACCCAAGACCACATCGGTCAAAGGTACGTCTTCGCCACGTTGATACGCTTCTTGCAGCGAACTGGACTTGATTTGCACTTCATTGACTTTGGAGAGCAGGTTCTTCACCGAATCGGTGAAATTGGGCAACTCCGTTTTAGGCGCTTGAATGTCTTGCACGCCTGGCGGCTTGATGTCGATGTGTTCAGCACCATTGGCGGCCTTGTTTTGGTAAGCACGGATGGTCTCCATCATGCTGTTGACACTACCGGCGGAAATACGATCAATCATGGTGTGTACTCCTCATTCAATCTGCGAAGGACAATTCCACACCGCGCTCGCGCAGTTGCGCCAACTTGTAGCGCAGGGTGCGTGGGCTGATACCCAATTTTTTGGCTGCATCTAAGCGGTTATCGCTGGCTTGCAAAGCGGCCAAGATCACTTGGTGTTCGCTGCTTTTCACCGCAGAAAACAAGTCCTTGACCAGTAAACTGTCGCTGCTGGCGGGCGCCATGAAACTGTCGGCTGAAGGGCTGGTGGCCAGCGCTTCTGGAGGGAAACTGGCCGTAGGCGTAGGCGTAGGAGCCGACCACAAAGCTCGGTCATTTGCAGAGACACACAGCGCTTCGTCTGACAACACATGCATGTCCATGGTTTGTGCTTCGTCAAACATCAGGTGTGCAGGTGTGATGACGCGACCGGTGCACAGCACCACGGCGCGTTGCACCACGTTTTCAAGTTCGCGCACATTGCCAGGCCATGGGTATTGCAACAACATATGCTGTGCTTCCACATTCACCGACAAAGGCACGGTGCCTTTGGCATGGCGGCTTAAAGATTGCGATACCAAAGGCAAGATGTCGCCCGTACGCTCTTTCAGGGGTTGAATGCGCAAGCGGAAGGTGCTGATGCGAAAGTACAGGTCTTCGCGAAATTCGCGGTCAAGAATGGCTTGGCGCAAATCTTTGTTGGTGGCGGCTATCACGCGCACATCCAAATCAATAGAAGTTTCGCTGCCCAAGCGGTTGAGTTTTTTCTCTTGCAATACACGCAAGAGCTTGGCTTGGAGCTGAATCGGCATTTCACCAATTTCATCGAGGAAAACCGTACCGCCTTGGGCTTGTTCAAACAAGCCTTTGTATTCTTTGTGCGCGCCGGTGAATGCGCCCTTTTCGTGGCCAAACAGCATGTCTTCAATCAAATGCTCTGGCAAGGCAGCGCAGTTCATTGCGACAAACGGGCCTTTGGCTCTGAGGGAGGACTCATGCAGCACACGGGCTAAAACCTCTTTACCAGCACCGGTGGGGCCCACCAGCAAGGCGGCAACTTCGGTTTGCGCGACACGCTGAGCCAAGGCCAACAGGTGTTGACTGACGGGGTCGACAAACACATAACTCTTGCTTTTAACTTCAGCGGAAAACAAACCATCAACCGCCACACGCCAGCAAGCGGTGTCCCACTCATCGCAGGGCAGCACATGCAGTGCACCCAAGCGCATGGCGTCAACCGCCACTTCCATGCGACGGCGCTCAACGCGGCACACCACGGGAACCGCGCAACCGAGTTGGGCAATCAGGGTCAGGACTTCTTTGAGCAGATCTGCACTGTCGCCAAGTCGAATCACCAGCACATGCGCTTTGCGCAAGGCCAAGTTCAACTCGCCCACGGTCGAGACCTGCTGAGGTTCGATGTGTGCATTTACAAGTTTCTCTCGATCGGCATCGAGCAGTGGACTGAACGGGTCCAGCCAAACAGCTTTGATTAATTTGCCAGTAGATAGATTCACTTTGAACAGCCTGTAGTCAATGGTCATTGCATAAAGCAATACGTATGCCACGTTCAAAGTTAACTTATTAGGAATTCATTTATGAATTTAATTGAGAACTTAAATATTTACTTATTCTTCACCCAGACGAAAACCCGACAGAAAAACAAGGGGCTGTCAGGCTTCCCAAACATTCGTGGAATGCGTGCGCGGCTTGACCTTGCTGACCACAGCTGCTGAAGGCATGGATGGCGTGTTTTGCGGCACAGGGGCTAAAGCGGGCTTGGCTGTGAAGCCCCGACAAGGATTGCCATCGGTTCGAAAGACTTCAATCGCGGGCAACACCCTGCTCTTGAAGCCCATCAAACGACAAGCATAGGGCTTGGCAGGGTCCCAACTCACCATGAAGTGGGCACACTTCCAACAATCGGGCCGCTGTGGACCCGACGGATGGGGAGAATGTGTGCCCGTGTTCATTCGATCAATTAACCTTGCAACAGTTTCAATACCGATTGCTGGCTGGTGTTAGCTTGCGCCAGCACCGCAGTAGCGGCTTGCTGCATGATTTGGGTCTTGGCCAACTCAGTTGAAGCAGACGCATAGTCAGAGTCTTCAATTTGGCTGCGCGAGGTAGACAAGTTCATCGACACATTGGTCAAGTTGTTGATGACGTGGTCAAGGCGGTTCATCACCGCACCCATGGTGGCGCGTGTTTGGTTAACCTTGTCCATCGCCGTGTCAAGTTTCTTCAACACCTCTTGTGCACCAGTGCTGGAACTGATGGAGGTGCGTGTCAAAGGCTTGCCTTGGAGGTTAGGACCACCGGGCAGCGCTACAGGAATTGGCGCGCCAGGGGGTAAGGGATCCAGGTCTGAGTCCCAAGTGATCTCACCGGTGATGGGGCCGCCTTTGCCGAAGTCGGCCAAGTCGATGGTGATTCTTTGTCCTTCATTGGCGCCCACTTGGAAGGCCAAGCGGCCAGTGCGTGGGGGTGACATTTTGCTGGTGGCCTCGTCGACCTCACCGCCAAATGTGCCTTGCGAGAAGCCCAAATCGGTGAAATTACCTTCTTCTTTGAAGCCATTGTTACCAGGCTCAACCTTGATGGCCTTCTCCGACTGCAAGGCAACTGAAGCGTAAACCGTTGCAGCGCTGGTGGTGTTGATATTGCCACCGCTGATGGCAGATACGCCGTCTGGTGTGTTGGTGACTGTGCCACTGCCCAAGCCGAAGCTACCGGCATTGACCTTGGCGCTGTCGAACCAGATGGACACATTGCGTCCATCCACCGCTTGCAGCGTAACACCGCCGTTGCCGTTATCCACCGCGTCAACGCCGGTCAAACCTGCGTTGGCATGGATGGCATTGACCACAGCTAGACGGCGGTCTGCCTCGGTCTGTGTCAATGACATGTAAACAGGAACGTTTTTGCCGTTGATGTAAAGCGACTGCGTGCTGTCTGCGGTAGCAGCCAAAGTGGCCGCTGTTGGCAAAGAAATATTGGTCACGTCACCAATGACTTTGACGGGCACAGTCACTGCGGTTACACCGGTTAGCTCCGAACTGTCGTTGATGGCAGCAGCCGTGGCAATCGCACTGGCTTCACCCTTGCTCGACAAACTTTGTGTCACTGACAAGGTGTCATCTGATGGCAAGGCGGGACGAATCGCCACACCGTTGATCATCAAATCGTTGATACCCAAGCTCTTGATATCGCCGACAGCGCTCACCTCAGGGCGAAGCTTGGTGGTGACGGTACTGAGTATCTTGCTGTCGTAATTGACAGTCTCCAAGCCGGCGCGGTGAATATCTCCGTTGGTGGCTGTAGTGATATTAATAGGTGTCTCCACCATGCTTTCAAGTGAGAAAGTGCCGGTTTGCACACCTTGCTTTAAGCCACTCAGGCGGGCAAAGTCACTGTCGGTACTTCCTGTGTTGAAAGTCACTTCAATGTTGCGACCATCGTCGGCGACCAACATGATGCCCTTGCTGTCGGTCAAAGAGTCGATAGCGCGAACACCGGTTTGGGCGGAAATAAAGTTAATCGCATTGACCGCGGCGATACGTGAATCGCGCGGGTTGTCCAGCACGGTGTTGATCATCGGCGTTGTGAAGCCATTGATCATCAAAGTGCCTTTGGCTTGGCCGGTTCCGCTCATGGCCGCACCGGTCATGATGGTGGGGTTGACCGAGGCATGTACGCCGGTGGCGATGGTTTTGGCGTTGATGGCGGCAGCTTTGGCAATCGCGCTGGCGATTTGGTTGCCGCTTTGTGGCGACACCGTGTCGTCGGCTTCGCGAGAAGCGCCTATGGGAATGCCGTTGATGATGACATCACTGGCATACATCTGGCTCAAGCCTGGCAAAGTGCGTTTGACAGTCAAACCCACCACATCACCCGAAGCAAAAGCCGCAGCAGTACCTGCCGAGACAGTTTGGGTCAATGTCACGTTACCGGTGGACAAAATATTGATACCAGCTCGCTCGAGTTTGGTTTTGTCGATGGTGACGACGCCATTCAAAATGGTGACTGCAGCGTTGACGTTGAGGTCCAAAATTTGACCATCGTCCAGCGTGAAAGTGGCTGAAGTCAATGTACTTGCGCCAGCTGCAACAACTGATAAAGAACCTGATTTGGAAAACGCACCTGCGCCACCCAAAACAATGCCGCCGCCTGATGCACCCGATGTGGTTGCAACGGTAGGCGCCAAGGCAATCGTGCCACCAGAGATTGTGGTTCCGCTGGAAACAATGATGTCAGTCACATTAGAGAAATTGGTGCCGCTGGTGAAAGTCACATTGCTGCTGGCTTCTTTGGGGCCAGAGCTGAATGCTGCCAAAGTGCCGCTGTAAGTACCTTTGGTGCTGGCGCCTGTGGTGGCACCCACAGCGATGTTGGCAAAAGCTTCGGCCACTTCGGCGCCACTGTTGGCAACAGTAGCCGTGTACATCAAGCCAGCCACGGTGATGGTTTGACCTTTACTCATGGCTGGGAAGGTCAAGACATTTTTCTCTGTGATGCCAAGACCTGTTACACCCGCTGTTGTAGTTACTGTAGGAGGTGTACCTGCAGTCGATGTCACAGAAATGTTATCAACATTCGTGAAAGTAGTCGAACTTGTAAATACCAAATGTGAGGTACTTGAAACTAATGCGCCTGTGGTTTTGAAACCAGTTAAGGCACCCGAGAAGGTACCGTAAGTGGTGACACCCGTTGTCGCGCCATCAGCTAAACCTGCAAATGCAGCCGCAACTTGGGCATTGGTCGCACCTGATGCGCCAGCTGTATAGATCAAACCAGCTACTGTGACTGACTCACCAGCCGCTAATGCTTGAAAATTGATATCAGCACTCTCAGTGACACCCAATGATGTGCGAACAGATGCTGAACTGGATGTAGGGTTGCCAGCAGTGACTTTGATAGCGTCGGTCACTGTAGGGTCAGAAGTGGTTTTGTACACCGGCTTGATGCCCACACGTTCACCTGTACTGCCATTCAACACGGGGAAACCGTTCCACTCGGTGTTGTCGGCAATTTGAACGATTTGCTTCTTCAGTTGTTGGAATTCCAGATCCAAGTAACTGCGCTGCTCGTTGTTATTGGTGTCGTTGGAGGCTTGAATGGCCAACTCACGCATGCGTTGCAGCATGTCGGTGATTTCGTTGGTCGCACCCTCAGCGGTTTGAATCAGTGTGATGGCGTCACCTGCATTACGCACGGCTTGGTTCAAGCTGCGTATTTGGTGCGTCATACGGGTGGCAATGGCCATACCGGCGGCATCGTCGCGTGACGAATTGATGCGCTTGCCTGTCGACAACTGCTGCATGGACACCTGCTGACTTCGCTCGGTGGCCCTTAAGGCTGCTTGTGAGAACAGCGCTTTGACGTTGGTATTGATCACTGCCATTTTAGTTTCTCCTGACTTACTACAGTCAATCTTTCAAGGTGGTTATGCAAGTCCTGTGCCATCTCTACAAATTTACTTTGCATGCACCTGGACGATTTCTGTTTCAGTTTTAAATGCGATTTTTTTTCAGAACATCACTGTTCAGAAATTGTTTCCAGGACAGCAGAAGTCATAAAGTCTTCTAACAAAAGTCCTTCTGCAACCAGCTCGATTTGGCCTGGGTATTGTTTGAGTGCTTGTCCGCAAATATGTGCGGCACGAACGGGCTCTAAATTGCAACGCAAGGCGCGAACCAACATCACATAAGTGAATGCAGGTGTTTTTTCGCCTTGCAGAATTTGCAACTGCTGCATCAAATCGACTGCATAAGCCCAGTCTTGGCGCATCAGTGCGAGCAAGCCGGTGATGGCCAAAATATCTTCGCTTTCGGGGTACAGGCTCAATCCTGCGTCGCCCAAGGCATTGGCCAAGGAATCTTTGCCTTCAGTGACCAAAGACTGAATGGCTTCACGGATTTCCAATGGGGAAAACTTAGAAACATCTTTGTCGCTCATCATGCGACCCAACTCCGCTGTACCGATGACTTCTTTTGCAAGTGCTTTCATGTCTAACTCCTAGATTTGGTTTACGGTTGGTAACTGACCCAACCGGATAAGTTCCCTCACATGAAACCTGTTAAGCAAGACAGATGCCAGCTTTTAAAACCTCTATGTCCATTCAGTTTCGTAGCATGAAAGATATATATTTATAGTATTTAAATGCTCATTTAAAAAAATTAATGAAATAGAAAATTTTCAGTGGCATGAAGTTGCCACTGGCTTGCCGCTGGGGCGGCAATAAGCGGTAGAAGGTGTCACTTTGCCGTCAAAAGACGGTGAATTTACAGAACTGCCAGCTGTGCAGTGGTTAATGCCGCTCTTTGTGCGGTGGTAATGGCCGCAATTTGATCGGTGGAGAAGGCGCTGAGCTGCGCTGTACTCATGGCCATGAAGGCCTTGGTGGTCAATGCCGCTAAATCTGCGGTTTCCAAGGCAGCTACTTGATCGGTAGACAGCGCGGCGATTTGCTTGGAGGTCACGGCACCCGCTTGGCCAGTGGTCAAAGCGGCCACTTGATCGGTACCCATGGCGGCAACTTGGGCAGTCGTCAAGGCCACGACTTGCGCGGTGCTGAGGTTGGCGATGGCCAAAGTGCTTAAACGGGCCAGATCGTTGGTTTGCAATACCGCCAATTGATCGGTGCTCAAGCCCGCCAATTGCTTGGAGGTCAAACTGGTTGCCTGTGTTGCGGAGAACGCCACAATCTGCGCCGTGGTCAAAGCCTGTACTTGATTAGAACTCAGACCCTGTATGGCCGTGGTGCCCAAAACCGCCCATTCATCGGTTTGTAGGCTTTGGATTTGGTCTGTAGACAATGCGGCCAGTTGGTCCGAAGTCATCAACAATGCTTGCGCCGTGGTCAAGGCCACGATTTGGTCCGTGGACAAAGCGGCAACGGCAAGCGAGGTCAAAGCGGCAAAGTTTGTCCCCTTGAGGGCGGCCAATTGGTCAGTGGCCATCGCCTGGGCTTGGCCAGAGGTGAAGGCCGAGGCCTGGGTGGTGGTCAACGCCCCTATGAGATCGCTGGAGAAAGCCGTGACTTGGTCGGTGGTCAAGGCAGCAAACTGTTGGGCGGTCAAGCCTTTGACAGCGGCAGTCGACAGTGCGGCTATTTGCGACGTGGTCAAAACACCCGCTTGCGCAGTGGTCAAAGAGGATGCTTGCGAAGAGGTCAAGGCAAACATTTGGCTTGCAGACAAAGCTTTCACTTGGTCAGTGGTCAGGGCTGCGATGACGCTGCTTCCCAATAAAGCCAAAGCCTCGGTCTTTAAGTTGGTCAAACGCTCTTCTGACAAGGCCCCTAATTGCGACGAGGTCAAGGCAGCTGCCTGCAAAGTAGTGAGTGCAGCCACTTGCCCAGAAGTTAAATTGGCCACTTGGTGGGTTGTCAAGGCATTGACTGCCAAGAAACTCAGCTTGGCAAAAGCGGTGGTGGTCAAACTCACCAATTGGCTGCTGCCCATGGCTTTGATTTGTTCGCTGGTCAAAGCCGCGGTTTGGGTGGTAGATAGCGCTGCTATCGCACTGTTGCCAATGACGGCAATGGCCGCGGTCGAGAAATTGGCCATGGCTGCCGCGCCCAATTTAGCCCATTGTGCGGTGCTCAAAGCACTCACGGCATCGGTCCCCAAAGCGGCAGCTTGCGCGCTGGTCAAACCACCGATGGCGGAGGTATTGAAGCTAGATAAATCGGCGGGGTCTAAGGCCGCCAATTGGGCGTTGCTCATGGCCGCCAACTGGGACGAGGTGACTGCCGTCAATTGGGCCTTGGTCAAGTTCACCACTTGGTCGGTGGTCAAGTTCAGCACTTGGGCGGTGGTCAGCGACTTGATGGCCGAAGAGGTGAGCATGGCCAGATCGACTGTTTCAATAGCAACCAACTGATC
>Ga0187844_10001812_pt1 | contig 15861 bp, 12 predicted proteins | sample SpaLakP09_SKY_50_FD_134517 | JGI IMG/M metagenome (GOLD analysis project Ga0187844, IMG submission 134517) | Oligotrophic lake water microbial communities from Sparkling Lake, Wisconsin, USA - SP09_SKY_50 | ecosystem: Environmental > Aquatic > Freshwater > Lake | place: USA: Sparkling Lake...
GTATTGAAACTTTGGGCGGCGTGATGACCAAGATGATCGCCAAAAACACCACTATTCCAACCAAGTTTGCGCAGACCTTCTCCACCGCCGACGACAACCAGCCTGCCGTAACCATCAAGGTCTTTCAGGGCGAACGTGAGATGGCCTCTGGCAACAAATCCTTGGGTGAATTCAACCTTGAGGGTATCCCCCCTGCAGCTCGCGGCACGCCGCAAATTGAAGTCTCTTTTGACATCGATGCCAACGGTATTTTGCATGTGGGCGCCAAGGACAAAGCCACCGGCAAAGAAAACAAAATCACTATCAAAGCCAACTCAGGTCTGAGCGAAGCTGAGATTCAGCAAATGGTCAAAGACGCTGAGCTCAATGCGTCCGAAGACAAGAAAAAACTTGAAATGATTCAAGCGCGTAACAACGCCGATGCCTCGGTGCACAGCGTTAAGAAGAGCTTGGTCGATCACGCCGATAAAGTCGAAGCTGGTGATAAAGAAAAAATCGAAGCTGCGGTGAAAGAAGTCGAAGAGGCCTTGAAAGGCGAAGACAAAGACCAGATCTTGGCCAAGACGGAAGCGCTGATGACGGTTGCGCAAAAATTAGGCGAGATGGTGTATGCCGATATGCAAGCGCAACAAGCCGCAGCCAGCGGTGCAGCGTCCGACGGAAATCAAAAACCGGACGACGATAATGTGGTCGATGCTGAAGTCAAGGAAGTGAAAAAAGGCTAACCCTTCTCCAACCATGACGCCGCGCAGAGCCTGAAGAGGCTGCGCGGCGTTGGTACATTCAACACCCTCAATTACAAACATGGCTACCAAACGCGACTTCTACGAAATATTGGGTGTACCCAAGACCGCCAGCGACGAAGAGATCAAAAAGTCTTACCGCAAGTTGGCAATGAAATTCCACCCTGACCGCAACCAAGGTGACGCCTCGGCGGAGGTGAAATTCAAAGAGGCCAAGGAAGCCTATGAAATGCTTTCAGACGCCGAAAAGCGTGCGGCCTACGACCAGTTTGGTCATGCTGGTGTAGACCCCAATATGCGCGGTGGTCCAGGCGGCGCGGCCGGCTTTGGTGGTTTTGGCGAGTCGTTTGGCGACATCTTTGGGGATATTTTTGGTCAAACCCGTCGCCAACAAGGCGCGGGCGGCAAACAAGTCTTTCGAGGTAACGATCTAAGCTACGCCATGGACATCACGCTGGAGGAAGCGGCAGTTGGCAAAGAGACCCAAATTCGCATCCCCAGTTTTGAAGAATGCAGCACATGTGAAGGCACGGGTGCCAAACCCGGCACATCGGTCAAAACCTGCGCAACCTGCCAAGGCCAAGGCGTGGTGCAAATGCGCCAAGGTTTTTTCAGTGTGCAACAAACTTGTCCGCATTGCCGAGGCAGCGGTAAAACCATCACCGACCCCTGCACACCTTGCCACGGTCAAGGCAAAGTGAAAAAACAAAAAACACTTGAAATCAAAATTCCAGCAGGCATTGACGACGGCATGCGCATTCGCAGCAGTGGCAACGGCGAGCCCGGCACCAACGGCGGCCCAAGCGGTGATTTGTTCATTGAAATCCGTTTGCAAAAACACGATGTGTTTCAACGCGACGGCGACGACTTGCATTGCGCTGTGCCCATCAGTTTCACCACTGCTGCCTTGGGTGGAGAAATCGCGGTTCCCACACTCAGCGGCGAAGCGGCCATCGATTTGCCCGAAGGCACACAAACCGGCAAACAATTTCGCTTGCGTGGCAAAGGCATCAAGGGTGTACGTTCTAGCTTTCCGGGCGACTTGTACTGTCACATCACCGTTGAGACACCGGTGAAGCTGTCTGAGCCGCAACGCAAGCTGCTTAAAGAGCTGGATGAGTCACTGAAAAAAGGTGGCGCTAAACACAAGCCTTCTGAAGCCGGTTGGGCTGACAAGCTGAAGAATTTATTCAGCTAAGGACGACAGTCCGCAAAACTTGGGTTGCCACGCTGCCAGCACTGGCCAGCGTCTTTGCGTGAAGGGTGAGGTGTACCGTAGCGATCTATACGCGCCACATGGATACGCGCTTGGCTAACGCCTGTTCGGTTGACGTCTAACTGCAAAGCCCAGCCAGTGGTGTTTTCCACACTGCTGTAGCCATCGAACACAAAGTTACCCAAGCTGTAAACAATCGGGCGGCCTTTGTACAACTCAATGTTTTGGGTCACATGCGGATGAGAGCCCACCACCGCGTCCGCGCCCGCATCGATCATGCGCTTAGCCAAGCTTTGCTGACGCGTGGTGGCTAAAGGCTCATCTTCAACACCCCAGTGCATAAAAGGAATCACCACATCGGCATGGTGCACTTCACGTGCAGCTTTGATGTCGGCAACCACTTGCTCGTCATCGCTCCAAGCCGAGCCGGGTCGGTCCACATCGGCTTCGAAACTGCGGGGAAAAAATTCGTTATAGCCCAGCAAGGCAATGGTGATTCCCTTGCGCTGTAACAGCAAGGGCTGATGCGCTTGGTGCAAATCGCGTCCGCCGCCGAAAAATGGCATCTTGGCTTGGTTCAGATGGTCCAGCATTTGGGCAAATGCAGCATGACCAAAGTCGCCAGTGTGGTTGTTGGCCAAAGAGACCGCATCAAAATGTTTCTTCAATAACTTCAGCACACGAGGATGAGCTCTGAACGTAAAGGGTTTGTCCTCGGCTGTGCCAATGGTGGAGATCACGCACTCCAAGTTGCCTATGCGTATATCGCTCTTGTTCAAAACAGATGCAAACGGCTTGAATGGATTGTGCCCCTGCTTGATGCGCTGACCAGGCAAATCGGCCAGCATTAAATCGCCCACAAACACCACAGACACATCATCATCCTGAGCCACTGCATCGCCAACATAAACTGCAATGCCGATAAATACCAAGCAAAAGAAGGTTACGAATTTGTTGATCATGGCGCTGTCAACATTGTGCAGTCATAAATGAGTTCTCGGCCTAAATTGGGAGAGTACAACTGCTGTCTGCCAGTCAAACTCTGGTACGAAACAAACGGCGGCAAATACGTGGCTTGCTGAAGAATCAGGGGCTGCTTTTCGGTTCTGTAGGAGACGGTTATTTTGATGTTCTCGATGTGCTCTGCGTTGGCAGACAAAACCGCTTTGAAACGAAACCGCTCAAGATCAATAGGCTTGGCCCTGTAAGGATGGGCTGTGGGTATAAAAATAAACTGGTGGTCTTCCCCACCTGCAAACAGCTTGCATTGCAGGCGCGAGTCCAGAGGTGCTGCGCTGCAAACGGCGCACAACACCAAGCCCATACCCAAAACTATCTGCTTCAAACTTGAAAGTTGGTGGGTCAGCATCAAAGGTTCAGGCTTAGACAGAGGTTGATGCTTGGTTCATACGCATTTGCACATGCGCCATAGATTCTTGAATTTGGTCTATCAAGATAAGACACACATCGCCGGCTTGTAAATTGTCTAAGGCGCGGTCAATGGCTTTGAATTCGCCATAAACATCTTCGATATTTTGAACACGGGTCGCACCTTGCAAGCCTTCGCGCAACAAGGCAATCACCTCTCCGTCTGAGCGGCCGCGCTGACAAGCATCTTCAAAAAGAATCACATCATCGAATGCGTGACCCACACCACGGGTGAGTGCACGCAAATCTTCGTCTCGCCTGTCTCCGGTGCCACAAATGACCAGGCTGCGACGACGGGCGGGGAAAATTTGAACAGCTTCGACAATGGCTTTAACTGCATCTGCGTTATGACCAAAGTCAACAATCACTTTGGCTTGTTTGTAATCAAACACATTGAAACGGCCCGGCACACTTTGGGCATCGCTGACAAAATGACTTAAGGCTTGGGACATGCCTTCCCAAGACAGCTTCAAAGCCCATCCCGCCGCAATAGCAGCCATCACATTGGCCACCTGAAACCGCAAAGCGCCGTTATGGGTAATAGGTATGTTCGACAAGGGCATACGCATGTGGAAATTGCCTTCGGCCGCAATGATGTGACCGTCTTCCACAAAAATGACACGCTTGCCTTGGGCGCGGTGAGTGGCCAAGGCAGGGGCTTTGGCGTCATACGCAAAAAAGGTGACGGCGCTGGGGCATTTGGCGGCCATGGCAACCACCAAAGGGTCCTCGGCATTGAGAACCGCCATACCTGAGGGGTCTACATTACGCACAATGACACGCTTTAGAACAGCCAAATCTTCGACAGTGGAGATGTAGTTCAAACCAAGATGGTCACCACTGCCGATATTGGTCACCACCGCAACCTGGCAACGGTCGAACGCCAAGCCTTCGCGCAGCATGCCGCCACGTGCGGTTTCAAGCACAGCAGCATCGACATTGGGATGCATCAGCACGCGAAGCGCGCTTTGCGGTCCTGCACAGTCGCCTGAATCAAATTGGTAACCATTGGCATAGACACCATCGGTATTGGCAATGCCCATGCGCAGCCCACTGGAGGCAAGCAAATGCGCAATCAGTCGGACGGTGGTGGTTTTGCCATTGGTACCAGTAACCGCCACCACGGGAATACGCCCGTTTTCTCCCTCAGGGAACATTTGCGCGATGACAGCCTTGCCCACATCGCGTCCCTTGCCAAACGAGGGGCTGAGGTGCATGCGTAAACCCGGTGCAGCATTGACTTCAATGATGCCGCAGTTTTGCTCCTCTAGGGGTCGCAAAATAGTTTCGCAAACAATATCGACGCCGCATATGTCCAAGCCCACCATTTGAGCTGCCAAGACCGCACTGGCTGCGACTTCTGGATGCACGTCATCAGTGACGTCGGTAGCAGAGCCGCCGGTAGATAAATTGGCGTTGTTGCGCATGATGACGCGCATGCCTTTGGGAGGCACGCTGTTGTCGTCGAGGTTTTGTTCTTGCAAGCAAGACATGGCTACCTCATCGATGCGAATTCGGGTGAGGGGATAGGAGTGCCCCTCGCCACGCAAAGGGTCGGCATTGACGACAGCCACCAGCTCTCGCACAGTGTGTACGCCGTCGCCCACCACCAGCGCGGGCTCGCGGCGCGCAGCTGCCACCAATTTGTCGCCAATAACCAGCAAGCGGTAATCACTGCCGGGCAAGTAGCGTTCGACCATGATGTCTTCACGGAAACGCAAGGCGATGGCATAGGCAGCTTCAAGCTCAGCGCGGGTTTTCACATTAACAGCAACACCTTTGCCTTGGTTACCGTCTTGCGGCTTGACCACCACCGGCAAACCAATTTCTTGCGCCACGGCCCAAGCATCATCCACATCTTTCACAGGGCGGCCTTCAGGCACGGGCAGACCAGCCATTCGGAAGAGCTTTTTCGTCAACTCTTTGTCTTGCGCGATGGATTCAGCGATGGCGCTGCTCGCATCGGTTTCGGCGGCTTGAATGCGTCGCTGCTTGCTGCCCCAGCCCAGTTGCACCAAGCTACCCTCGGTCAAGCGAATAAAAGGAATGTGCCTGTTTAAACCTGCGTTCACGATAGACGCGGTTGACGGGCCTAAACGCAAATCTTCATCCACCTCTCGCAATTCGGCAATCGCCTTGGCAAGAGGGAAATCGGTGTTATTCAAGGCGGCCATCAACAACTCTTGTGCATAGCCAATAGCCAATCGACCCACCTGCTCTACCGTGTACTGCACCACCACTTGATAAAGACCCTCTTTGGGCGTGGCCGTAGTGCGGCTGAAAGTGACCGGACAACCCGCCTCAATTTGCAAAGACAAGGTGACTTCTTCTAGGGCATGGGCGAAGGTGTAAGCAGACTCAGATGAACTGTTGTAGATGCTGTAAACAGACGGAAATATATGCCTTAACCGCTTTGAAAAATCGGGGACGCTGATGCGCAAATCGATATTGTGCTGGGTATCGCATTGCACCAAGGCCTCAACCGAGGTGTGTTGAGACCATAGGTTGGGACCTCTGAGGGCCCGCGTACGTGTGACTTCTATCACTGGCTAGCCCCCTTGGTTGTTGTGGAGACGGCAGCACTTTTTTGAGAAAAACTTTTCAATCCGGCGCGAATCAGGTCTGCTGAAATATCTAAGCAGTTAGCCACTGCCACGGCCGCACACAAGGTGGACAAACTGATGCCGCCCTGCTGGATAAGCGCTTGTATGGGCTCGGCATCTGTGCTGAGCATGCTGGTTTCTTGGGCACCATGGGCAAAGAAAATTTGCTTGTCACGCAGAAACACCACGCGTTGAGATTTTTCCCTCGCAGCAGCAATGACAGGGTGGTTGTCTTCATGGCTGTAAAAGCAGACATCGCCATCACTGAGTTCTTCGAACGACACCGCCACTTCATCGCAGGCATTGAGCACAGCAATACCCTCAGGCAGCACGACATCAACTTGGTTACGAAGGACATTTCGCATTTGTTCAGGGGTACGAATGTCGTGAACCTCTAGGCCCAAGGGCTCGGGAACACCAGTAACTACCCCTACCAAACAACGGTCGTAAGCCAAGCCTTCATCCATCAACTGCATGCCCGAGCTTTCAAATACAGCAGCATCCAAAACGCGGTTGATAAGCAAGCGCTGGCCCAACTCGAATGAGCGGGCATCTTTGCTGACAACACGCCGCTGATCGAGGAACAAACCCTCTGCACAAGCCAAGCCAGTGTGTTTGCCACTGAGTTCAAGCAACCACGCAACGATTTTGGAAAGCTCTGTGGTTTGGTGACTACCCATGACGCCCACAATCGGAATGCGTCCGGAGTCTGAAGGTGCAAATAACTGGTCAACAATGGCTTGCCCTACTGGACGGGGCTTGCCCACCACCGGTTTTAAGTGCATCAGCAAGCCTGGGCCCGCATTGACCTCCACCACAGCGCCGTGAACCTCTTGCAAAGGGCGAGATATATCGGGCGTGACCAAATCGATGCCTGCAATATCAAGGCCGACCACCTTGGCCGCCAAAATCGCCATATCGGCCACTTGGGGGTTAACCTCATCGGTGACATCGTTGGCCATGTTGCCGGTACGCTGAACGATGATGACTTTTCCTTGTTGTGGCACGCTGTCAACTTCATAGCCTTGTTTTTGAATTTCCAAGACGATATTGCCTTGCTCTGAAAGAATGATTTTTTCCAGTGGAAATTCTTCTTCCAAGCCGCGGCGGGGATCAGTATTGACTTGGGAGTCGATGAGTTGCTCAACAGTGGATACACCATCACCTGTGATTTGCACTGTTTCGCCACGGGAAACAGCCACCACTTTGTCGCCCACCACCAGCAGACGATGTTCTTCGCCCACAATGAATTGCTCCACAATGACTTCGTTGTTCTCTTCTTCGCGCAATGCAATATGAAAAGCTGCATGCACTTCTGCTTCAGTTTTCAAATCGAGGGACACACCGCGACCATGGTTGGCGTCTATAGGCTTGAGCACCACAGGCAGACCAATGTCTTGCGCAACTGACCATGCCTCTTCAGCAGTGGTGACCGTGCGACCTTTGGGTACCGGAACACCGCACTGGGTAAGCAAACGCTTGGTGAGGTCTTTGTCGCTGGAGATATGTTCTGCAATAGCGCTGGTTTTGTCAGTCTCGGCTGTCCAAATGCGCCGCTGACGCGAGCCATAACCCAGTTGCACCAAGTTACCCGTGGTTAAACGAATGGAAGGTATGCGGCGATCTGTGGCGGCGTCCACAATGCATGCGGTGCTGGGTCCCAAGCACAAGCGGTCTACCATGTCTTTGAGTTTTTTAACCGTGGCCTTGGTATCAAAAGGTGTGTTGTTGATGGCCGCCATCACCAAATTACGGGCATCAACCAAACTGGCCATGCCAATATCTTCTTGCCGTGCCCTGAAAACCACTTTGTAAACACCACTGGTACTGGTTTCGCGGGCTTTGCCAAAACTCACCTGCATGCCAGCCAAAGTTTGTAACTCAATGGCTACGTGCTCGATGATGTGCCCTGCCCATGTGCCATCGCGCAGTCGCCATACAAACCCACCCACTTCGCCCACGCTGCAATGGTGTTGATGCAAACTGGGCAAGTGTTCAATCAAGCGGTCGACAAAACCAGGAATGGTGTTGGAGGGAAATTTTTCTAACTCACCAATATCCAACCAAGCTTCAACTGCAGAGCGGTAAGTCCAAAAATTAGGGCCGCGTAAAAAGCGTTGTTGAAGAATTTGGATATCGTCGAATGTCATAATCGAGGCCTTGTAATTAATTAGCGTTTATTTATTAAACATCGGAATGACCGACTACAGATTTCAGCGGGGAGCGAGTGGCTTATCACAGGATTGGTGGGCTAGGGTGCAAGAGGAGATTCCCGCACTCACCAACGTGCTGGGATGGTTAGAGGTTGACCTCGACTTTCGATTATATTTCGCAAAGTCCTTGCTTTTACTCTCAAGAGACAGCTTCTTTGTCCTAGAGCCTGGCCATGAGTCCAAGTGGGCGCTGCGTGAATGGCCGCTGACACCCGATTTGCAGATGTCTTTGAAAGACTATGCCGGCGTCGGAACGCTGGAGTTACACACCCTAACCCACAGCCTTGGCAGTTGGCGCTTTACCTTAGGGCGCAATGAACAAGCGCAGTCATTTGCTGAGGCTTTCACTGATTTGGTCTCTGGCACACCCGAGATCATGGAAGCTGACAATGGGCTAGCCCACAACGAGCTACCCGTTGAAGAAGAACACCCTCCCCTGCAAGGTAACTGGGGTTTGTTCAGACTGTGGCGCTTTGCCAAGCCTTACAAAGGTCAGTTATTTTTGGGCTTTATCTTGACCTTGGCGTCTACCGCCGCCACTTTGGTGCCGCCTTACTTGACCATGCCTTTGATGGATGATGTGCTGATACCCTTTCAAAATGGCCAGCAAATTGATATTGATTTGGTCACCATGTACTTGGCTGGTTTGCTGGGTGCATCTTTGCTTGCATGGGGATTGGGTTGGTACAAAACCTATGTGTTGGCTTTGGCGTCTGAGCGCATAGGCGCAGATTTACGCTCCACTGCTTACGAGCATTTATTGCGGCTGTCGTTGGAATATTTTGGCGGCCGACGCACAGGCGACTTGATGACCCGCATTGGCAGCGAAACCGACCGCTTGTGCATCTTTTTATCGGTGCATTTTTTAGATTTCGCTACCGACGTGTTAATGATTGTGATGACCGCGGTGATTTTGTTCAGCATTGATCCTTGGCTGGCTTGTGCCACTTTGCTGCCCCTGCCTTTTATCGCTTGGTTGATTCAAAATGTGCGCGACAGGCTTCGCTCGGGCTTTGAAAAAATTGACCGTGTGTGGTCGGAGTTGACCAATGTCTTGGCTGACACCATTCCGGGTATTCGAGTTGTGAAGGCGTTCGCCCAAGAAAAGCGAGAGGCTTCGCGTTTTCGCTTGGCCAATAAACACAATTTGGCAGTCAATGACCGCGTGAATTTTTTGTGGTCCTTGTTTTCACCCACGGTGACACTGGTCACCGAAGTCGGTCTGTTGGTGGTCTGGGCTTTTGGTATTTGGCAAGTGGCCAATCACCAAGTGACTGTCGGGGTGTTGAGCGCATTTCTCGCCTACAGCAGCCGTTTTTATGCACGCCTAGATTCCATGAGCCGCATTGTGTCGCACACCCAAAAGGCGATTGCCGGTACCAAGCGGATTTTTGAAATACTCGATCATGTGTCTAGCGTTCCTGAACCTGTCAACCCTCAACCCATGCCCCAAATACAAGGGCGTATTCAAATTGACAACATCGGTTTTCGCTACGGCAACCGCGCCGTGATTCGCGGCTTGAGTTTGGACATTGCGCCCGGGGAAATGATTGGCTTGGTCGGACAAAGCGGTTCTGGCAAAAGCACCATGGTGAACCTCATTTGCCGCTTTTACGATGTGAGCGAAGGTGCGATTCGCATTGATGGCACCGACATTCGCGACTTGCGTGTCAGCGACTACCGCCAACACATTGGCTTGGTGCTGCAAGAGCCATTCTTATTCTTTGGCACGATTGCCGACAACATCGCTTACGGCAAACCGCAGGCCACGCGAAGTGAAATTGTGGCGGCCGCTCGCGCCGCGCATGCGCATGAATTTATTTTGCGCCTCCCCCAAGGCTATGACTCTTTGGTGGGCGAACGCGGCCAATCTTTGTCGGGGGGTGAGCGCCAACGCATCTCCATTGCCAGAGCTCTTTTGATAGACCCGCGCATACTCATCATGGATGAGGCCACCTCGTCTGTGGACACCGAGACCGAACAAGAGATCCAAAAGGCTTTGGATAATTTAGTGCGCGGCAGAACCACCATCGCCATTGCCCACCGACTCTCTACCTTGCGTCGTGCCGACCGCTTGGTGGTGATGGAACACGGACAACTGGTTGAGCAAGGTCAACACCAAGAGCTTCTTGACAGGCAAGGTGCTTATTGGCGGCTCTATGAAGCCCAAGCCAGGCGCGCAGAAGCCGAACAAGGAATGGTGTCTGTCAACGACAGTCGCGAGGTGCGCACATGAGTTCACTCAGTCACTTAATCAAAGACGAGCGCGGACATTGGCAAGCCACACTTGCCGATGGTTCGGTAAACAACAGCGTGACAGTGGTCAGGGCTTTTCCTATTTTGGCGCCAGATGAGGCTATCTCGGTGATTGACGTTGAGGGCCACGAGTTGTGCTGGATAGAACAGTTGTCTGATCTGAACGAAAGAGTGCGTGAGGCGGTGGTTTTGGCTTTGCAAACCCGCGAATTCATGCCGGAAATTTTGAGTGTGGAGCGCGTCAGTTCATTTGCCACGCCTTCGGTATGGACAGTGCAAACCAACCGTGGCAAGTGCGAATTCACGCTCAAAGGTGAAGAAGATATACGCCGCGTCAGCGCCCAAACTTTGATCGTGGCGGACGCCCATGGCGTGCAATTTTTAATTAGGGATTTACCCTTACTCGACGCGGCCAGCCGAAAACTGCTCGACAGATTCCTTTGATTTTTAAAGGTTTTTTTTAATGTCCTTTGAATTCAAAAGTATTTAAATCGAAAAACTTCAAATAATTAAAAAAATCAAAGATCATTGAATGGTTATTCATTTAACTTCAGTATCTACAAACCTCAAAAAGGATCAGTATGTTTTATAAAAAATCCGCGTTAGGTTGCTTGGTTTTCGGATTGCTTTTGGGCAATGCCTTGGCCGACACAACAGACGTCAAAACACAGACCATTGTTGAAGTGAAGAAAAAAGGGGAACATTGTGAAAATGACCCTAACTGTTTCAATCGTTACCATCCCGCCATCAAGCCCGTTGCACGTGCCAAGCCTGGTGACCTGATTGTGGTTCACACCCGTGACGCCTTGGATGCCAAACTTAATATCAATTCCAAGAATAAAGATGTCACAGCCATTGACACCAATTTGATTCACCCCATGACGGGTCCTATTTACATTGAAGGCGCCAAGCGCGGCGATGTACTGGCCATCAAACTGATTGACATCAACCCCAACGAATACGGCTACACCACTTTGATTCCTGGTTTTGGCTTTTTGCCAGACATGTTCCCAGATCCTTTTGTCGCCAACTGGAAGCTGAACCGATACGAAGCTGTTTCAGCCCAGTTGCCTGGCGTTCGCATTCCCATGAATGGTTTCATGGGTTCGGTGGGTGTCATGCCTGGCGAAGAAGAAGTTGAAAAATGGCTGGCCCGCGAAAGCCAACTGGGTGCTGCTGGTGGCGTGGCACTCCCCCCACAACCCATCAGCGCTCGTCCTGCGGAAATTTGTGGCCCCAAAGGCAGCCATAAAGATAAGTGCTTGCGCACCGTGCCTCCCCGTGAAAACGGCGGCAATATGGACGTGAAGCAAATGGTTGAAGGCACCACCCTGTTATTGCCCTGCTACATCGACGGCTGCGGCTTCTTCATTGGTGACGTGCACTACGCACAAGGCGATGGTGAAGTGGCAGGTACCGCCATTGAAATGGGTGCAGTGGTCACTGTGTCCACTGAAATCCGCAAAGGCATGGCCTCGTTGGTTAAACAACCCATGTTCGAAGGTGGTTCACAAATCAAGAAATTGGAGCCAGACAGCTTCCATGCCGTGGTCGGTTATCCGTTGAAAAAAGCTGGCGAAGTACCACCCCAGTGGGCTTACTTGGACAGCGAAAAAATCAAGCCTTTGACCAATTTGTCTAACGACCTGACCTTGGCCGCACGTAACTCAATGATCGCCATGATCGACTGGTTGATGGCCACCAAAGGTTTGAGCAAAGAACAAGCTTTGGTGATCGCCAGCGTCGCCTGTGACCTGCGCATCAGCAACGTGGTTGACGTGCCCAACTATGCGGTGACCACCATCTGCCCGATGGAAATCTTCGATAAGAAATAAACTTTCTAAGTTGTGTAAAAAGAGCGAGATTCTCTCGCTCTTTTTTTTGGGAAATCAAATATGCAAAGACGTTCTTTCCTGGCTCGCTTAAGCCTAGCCTCCGCCCTGACTTGGCTGCCTTTCTCGCTCGCCATAGCACATACCCCCTACCGCTTTTGGAATGTTTTTCGTAAACGAAATATGCAAATCATGACATCGCTGGAGGATGAAACTGGAGATGACAAAGGAGAGGCATGGGTAGCGGTATTGCGCGACAAACTGCCCCTTAGCCGTGCCATGGTGAGCCGTGCCCACAACATGACGCGTACCGCCAGTTTGCTCAAGACCGATCAGGTCAAGATTGCAGTGTTGTCCCATGCGCACGCCCAACAAATGATATCTGGGGCTGCGCCCTTTACAGAATTTGTGCCGATGCAGTTGGAGATTTTGGTGGATGACGGTCAGCACTTGCTTGTTTGTCGCACTGATGTACCGCTCTACCATGGTTATTTGATAACCATGGCTTTGATGGAAGCCGCCGACAAACTGCAATTGATCAACCCCGGCCAAGGTCGTTTTGGCATGGCAGTGCATGCGGGTGCACAAGCGTATTACCGTGGCGAAAAACTCAGCCCACCGCCGGCACCAGAAGAAAAATGAAAATGTTGGAGGGCCTGCGCAAATACATCTTGCTATTGGGGCTGGCGTTGTGCGTGAACGGCTGGGCCCATGAGTCCATCACCACCGAGGCGCGAAAAAATTATTTGGTGAAGCTCCAAGAGAGCAACCAAGTTTTGTTGGCCAATCCCGCGGTGCCCGTCAAAGCCAAAACGCTTTACCAAATCGGTGTAACCCTGGAAGAAATTCGCGACTTATTCAACCAAGACATCATCAGTCACGGTGCGGTCAAAGGGCTAGACTCTAATTTATTGCTCACAGAACTTGCACGCGCTGGTTTCAAACTGGAGCTGTCCCCCAAAATCGGCTTGTACCTGTCCCAGCTCCAGTACTACCGAGAGGCCATCAAGCTCGACAGCAAAGCCGCATTTGCCGACCACGCACGCTATCTTTTATTGAAAAATCATTTCTATGACAGTTTCACAGACAACCCTTTGACTCCCCTGTCCCAATCCAAGCAAGATTTGAGCGAGTTACTGGATGTCGGCGAAAGACTGCAAAAAGTCAAAGACAAGAACATCAATCAGGAAGAAGTGAAATTTATTTTGGCCATTCATTACCTTCAGGCTGTGCAACAACAACTGGTTGGCAAAGACGAAGGTCTGAAGAAATTTAAAAAACTATCAACAGAGTTGAGCCGCGATTACCCCCAAAGCCTCAAACCCATGACACTTGAGGCCTTGAGCGCAGGTCTTTGAACTTTCAATTCATGCGCAATCAAATTTATCGTATTCCTACCCAGCTGGGCGCGCTGTTTTTAAGCTGGGTCATCTGCGCATCGTCGGCGTTTGCGCATCAAACCGGCAACAGCTATCTGACTTTGAAAGAAGCCGATGGTCAATTCATGGTGGAACTTGATTTCATCGTTCGCGACTTAGGCAATTTGTTGCAAGTGCCGGGGCAGCCCATTGACCCGCCGCCTGGGCCTGACAAATTGGCAGCCTTGCAAGTACCCATCACCCAAGTGATTCAAGAATCTTTGTCCATCGCAGTCGATGAGCAAGACATACCTCTTGAATTCATGTCGCAGTCAGTGGTCTTGCATAACGATGGCTTGTATGTGCGCCAGCGCTTCAGCGCCAAGGCCTTGAGCGCTGACGCCAAGTTTGTGGTGGTGCGTTACCAGTTCTTTACAGAAAACGATATGCTGGGGCGTGCATTTTTCAAATTGAACTTACGCGGCGAGGAAATCTCCTCGGTGTTCGATCAATCCAACGCCATTCAACGCTTTGCGTTGGGTGAAGGCAAACGCTGGGCCACCATGGGCTTGTTCACCAAAGAAGGCGCCAGGCATATTTGGGAAGGCCCAGATCACCTGCTTTTCTTATTGACTTTGCTGCTGCCGGGCTTGATGCTGATCAAGCCTGCTGAGACAAGCATTGCATCGGGCAGCACTGGCGCATGGAAATTTGCCCTCAAAGTCATCACAGCCTTCACAGTGGCGCACTCCATCACATTGGCGTGCTCGGTATTGGGCTGGGTCAGCTTGCCTGATCGATTCATTGAGTCCGTGATTGCGCTGTCCATCATGTTGTCAGCCGCATTGAATTTGCAAAACCGCTTTAGCTTCAGCCATTGGAAACTGGCTTTTGTGTTTGGACTGATTCACGGCATGGGTTTTGCCAACGGTCTGAAAGAACTGGGCCTCTCCAGCATGTATTTCCTTGAAGCCTTGATTGCTTTCAATCTAGGGGTGGAGTTGGGACAGTTGTCAGCCGTGGTGTTGGTAGCTGTGCCATTGGTCTTATTGGCAAGACGCGAGGAAAGCAGGTTGCAAGTGATGCGCTGGGGCAGCGGTATGGTGTTCCTGATCGCCTTGGTCTGGTTGGTGCAGCGTTTGTTTGGCTAGGGTTCAAAAGCCCACGTAGCGCACAAACTTCTCACTGTCTTCGCGTACCGACTTCACTGTGTTGGCGACAAAGCTTTCATCGGGGTAGCCCATGGCAATGCAAATCATGATGTTTTGATCGTCTGGAATAGCTGCATGCTCGCGCACCACTTTAGATTGCATGATGCCTTGGCCGTTGATGACACAGCCTAAGCCGCGCTCCCAAGCCGCCAACACAATCGCATGCGACAGCGCGCCCAAATCGAATTGACTGATGGCTGCGGGCTCTAGATATTTGTCGTAGGTCAAGACCAAGGACACGGGTGCATCAAACTGTCTGAAGCCGCGCATCACCCAATCGGTACGACGCACTTTATCGTCACGCTCAATGCCCATGGCTTCAAACAACTGAATAGCGATGTCAACCTGACGCCTGCGGTGAATGCCCTCGTACTCTTCTTTCATGGGAAAGTCTCGCTTAGGGGGCACACCGTTCATCATGTTCTCAGAGTTGCCTTTGCGAATACGGTCTAGGGGTTCGCCCGTCACCACATGAACATACCAAGGCTGTGTGTTCATGCTGGAGGGTGCCCATTTGGCTACTTCGATGATCTCTTCAATCACTTCGCGGGGAACAGGTTTTTGTTGATAACCACGAATGCTTTTGCGTTCTTTGATAAGTTCTGAAAATTCCATACGTTCGTTAATGCTGAATAAAAAAGTTGAGGCGATCTTAAGTCAGTTAAGCAGCAGATAAAGGCACGCCATTTTTTTTTGGCTCTTTCACTGCCACCAAAATAACCAACAGGCTAATAACGGACACCACCAAAGACTGTGTCAACACCTTTTCAATGCCAATGTGTTGAGCCATCGCGCCTGCAATTGCTGGAGCAATGGCTCCACCAACCATTTCAGCTGCCCCTACCCCTACGCCAGTCGCCGTACCCACCAAATGCCCAGGTGTTGTGAGATGCGTCAGGGGTCCGATGGTGATGGCAATCACGCCCGCATTCATGAACGACATTAGAAAAATAGCAGTGAACAGCTCCATACCGGCAGCATGAACAGTGGGTAACCAAGCA
>Ga0187844_10001813_pt1 | contig 15854 bp, 12 predicted proteins | sample SpaLakP09_SKY_50_FD_134517 | JGI IMG/M metagenome (GOLD analysis project Ga0187844, IMG submission 134517) | Oligotrophic lake water microbial communities from Sparkling Lake, Wisconsin, USA - SP09_SKY_50 | ecosystem: Environmental > Aquatic > Freshwater > Lake | place: USA: Sparkling Lake...
CAATTATGTGAGTACCCTGGTTGTAGCTGGTCAAAAAATGATGGCCCAAGCCAGTGTCTTGCTGTCGAAATAGGCCTGCTTCGGGTATCAGAAATCCACTCAAGTGGTTTTCTTTGGGTTGCAAAATATTGACTTCGCGGCTCACTTCAAAGCGGTAGCCCCAGTTGAATCTTGATGACGTGCTCAACAATTTTCATGTCTGCCTTGGTCTCGGCCATCCAGGCGCATCTGCAGTGAGGGCTTGTACCCTTAAGTCTTCGGGCAAGTGTTGCGCCGCCACATAGGTTGCGCTACCCATTGCGCACCCAGTCACTCGCTAATTACCCACTATTAATCATAAAAGTATCGGTATGAAATTGATATCCGTTGTCCTCTCGGGTGGTGCCGGCACCCGCCTTTGGCCTGCCTCGCGCCAGGGCTACCCCAAGCCCTTCATGAAGCTGGGCGGCGTCGCCTTGCTAGAGCAAGCCATTACCAGAGGCCAAGCCTGCGGCACTGACGACGTCCTCATCGTCACCAACCAAGACCACTTTTATTTGACGCAAGACCTCGTGGGTGAAATGACGACCCCCCCCCACGCCAGCTACCTGCTGGAGCCTGAAGGCCGCAACACCGCACCTGCCATCGCCCTGGCCGCGCTGGCTTGCGCTCAAGCCCACGGGCCAGAGGCCGTCATGCTGGTGCTCCCTGCTGACCACTTGATCCCCGACACCGAGTCATTTGTGGTCAACGCACTGCAGGCAGCCCGCCTCGCCCAGCAAGGCAGCTTGGTCGTTTTCGGCATCAACCCCACGGGGCCAGAGACAGGCTTTGGCTACATTGAAGTGCCCCAAATCGGCCGCGACGCGCAAGCCGTGCTCAAATTTGTAGAAAAGCCGGATCAGGCCACTGCCCAGCAGTACTTGGCCACCGGCCGGTTTTACTGGAACAGCGGTATGTTTTGCTTCACGGCCGGGGCTCTGCTCAGCGCGCTGGCCCAGCATGCGCCTGAGGTGCTGCAAGCCGCAGAGCAAGCCATGGCCAGCGCCAACACCAAGCCCGGTAAAAACGGAACCGTCACCCGTTTTGAACCCCACACCTTCAGCCTGCAGCCCAACATCAGCCTGGACTACGCGGTGATGGAGCGCGCACAAAACGTCATGCTGGTACCCGCCAAATTCAGCTGGAGCGACGTGGGCGCCTGGCCCGCCGTGGCCCAAGCCCACACAGCTGACGCCAACGGCAACACCCTGAGCACCATAGACCACGCAGACTGGGTCGCCGTAGACACCACAGGCACCCATGTGCACATAGACAGCCATGGGCACAAAGTAGTGGCCACTGTGGGCGTGCAAGACCTGGTGGTGGTGGACACCCCCGACGCCCTGCTCATTACCCACAAAAACTCCGCCCAACACGTCAAACGCGTGGTAGAAGCCCTCAAGCAGCGCCACATTGACAGCCCCCACCACCAAAGCACCTTGTTACCCCCCGCCGTGCACCGCCCCTGGGGCACATACACCACCTTAAAAGAAGAGCCGGGCTACAAAGTCAAGCGCATTACAGTCAAGCCCAAGCAAAGCTTGAGCTTGCAGTACCACCACCAGCGCGCCGAGCACTGGGTGGTGGTGCAAGGCGCGGGCATTGTGCAAGTGGGCGACATTGAGCACCCCACAGTGACCGGGCAATACCGACACATCCCCCCAGGCGAAAAGCATCGCCTGACCAATACAGGTAATAACAAGCTGGTGTTGATTGAGGTGCAGTGTGGCGACTATTTGGGCGAAGACGATATTGTTCGCCTTGCAGATACTTACGGACGGGTTTAATGAGTTACGTCAAAGCCATTTGGGATTACCGCGGTTTCATCTTTGGCAGTGGTCGTGCGCTGATGTGGAATGTAACGCCGTACAACCATCAACTTCGCCAGCCTGCGCCTAATAAAATTTCTCGATCGCGGCGATGAAAGGCTGGCACCTTTTTGCCGAATTTGTACGTGAAGTACACGTTGAGTCATTCGCAATGTGACCTCTAGTTGTGATTTAACTATTGGCGGATTCACACACGAAGTGCTTGAATCCGCAAAATATAGACACCTATAAAAACTCTATTTTGTGCTAGGTATGCTACCTCTACAACGGCGAGATCATCGCGCCTCGTACGGCAATGCTTCCTCTTTTTGAACTGGTTTCTGTTACGCTGGAACTAGCCATTCTGCGCTCCAAGGGCACCGAAAAACTGACAGCGCATTCTTACAAGGGCTGGCAAAACAAGATGCAGCCAAACCGAACGATGCTTGCGTATCATGGTGTAACGCAGAGCATGCGCCGCAAGAGCAACTGCTTTGACAACGCGGTGATCAAGAGCTTATTCGGCTAACTCAAAGTCGAGGGTCACCATATGGCGACTATCGATGAACCCGCCCAAGGAAACAGACATGAGCGTGCATTCCCAATGCGAGCTCAATGACATGTCTTGGGGACTAAATTTGCAACCCCGAAAGACTCTCGTTTAGTGTAGCGCTTCCGAAGTGTCTTTAAGAAGTTTTCATTAAAAAATCTGAGCTTACGCCTAATGTTAGACTTGGTCTTTTAAGCCACCCTGGAGTAAATTAAATGTTAACAAATATGTTTAAAGAATTTTCAATTAATAATAATAAATCCTTTTTGGGTATATGTATCGTATGTTTATTTGGGTTCGCCGTAACAATTATTTCAAATTACCCTGGTTTAATGACTCCGGATTCTGATTTTCAATTTTTGCAAGCCTCCAGCTTTCATTTTACAGATTGGCATCCACCAATAATGGCTCTTGTCTGGAGTGCACTACTTAAAATAGTGGATGGGTCAGTTGGAATGCTTTATTTATTCAGTATTTTGTATTGGGGATCTTTTGCCTTGATTGCTAAATCACTTAGCACAAGGTCGGCGCACGCTTGTATTCTTCTGTTAATAATTGCATTTTGCCCATTTATGCTAAATTTTGTAGGAACAATTTGGAAAGATGTATTTGTTTTTGTGTTTTTTTTATTTGGTTTGTCAATTATAGTGCGTTCCCACTTCAATGGTGTTCCCCTGCAAAGGGGAATAGCTTTTATTTTAGTTGCTATTTTTTCTGTGGGGGCTTTAGCCAGGCACAATGCATTTTTTTCTGGATTAATTTTATCCATTTTATGCCTTTTATACACGAAAAAAGGACTGTTTAATGGTTTATCAGGTCTTGCCTTAACTTCACTAAAAGGTGCTATTTTATTTATTTCGATATTCGGTGGAATGTTTTATGCTATTGACAATTTTGTCAAACCTGATAAAAAATATGCAAGTTCGTCTCTTTTTGTTTACGACCTCGTCGGTATTTCTATTCGTTCAAATGAATATCTTTTGCCGAAATCAGGTAATTTTAATGTGGAAAATATTAAGCCGTGTTATGAAAATAAAGGCTGGGATAAAATATGGGTCGCCTGTCCAAAATTATTAGATGAATTACGTTTGAATGGTGATTGGGAGCGCCTGAGTGGATACTGGATATCAGCAGTTTCAAAACATCCGGCGCTATATCTAGACCATCGAGTTTATTACTTCACTTCATTCTTTGAGCCGGCCTGGCTTGTATTTAATTCTGAGCCAACAAAAACTAACATGGAATTTGGTTTTAAGAGATCTGTTGCATTTAATGCTATGGAAATGTATATAAAAGGTGCGGCATCTACCCCAATTGTGTCTGTTTTTTTTACTAATGGATTTTGGACTCTACTTAATTTATTGGTTGTAATTTATTTTTTTGCAAAGTGCCTTGCAAAGCTTGACAGAGATAAAATATTTCTCTTCCTGATTTCACTTTCAGGGTTATTTTATTCTGCCCCATTAATACTGGCTGGTGTTGCCCCTGATTTTCGATATGTTTACTGGTCTATTGGAGCTTCATTAATTTGTATGCCAATTGCAATTTCGATATCGAAGAGTAAAAAAATAAATTGCTAAATAGGACCGCTGAAAAATATGTACACCGATAATGTTATTTTTTTCGATAAAATAAAAGACTTTAATCATAATGATAGAAATTCAAAGGACTATCAGGACACAATTCGGGAACTGTCGGAGCGCCTGATCGCATCGGATTTAGCGCTTCTCGCCGCGCTGCAGCATGATCGTAAGAGTGCGATTTCCAGTATCAAGCTTCTTTCACAAGAAGACCAAAGGGCTGCAGTAAATTCACTTCTCGCCAACTTGGAAATACCACGCGACGACAGTGAGCTGTTAGAAGTAGCCATCAATGTTGGATTAAATGGTGATGCCGCTGTGGCCCATAAATGGATGGTCGATTACAACGTTGTTGGACAACGGATAGAAACAATCCAGAAGATCGTCCTGCCATATGTCGCTGTGAACTGCCCAGAGAAAACACTGTTTCGTGCTTTGAAGGTTTACGAGGCCGACGCGCTAGCATTCAACTGGCCACTTGTTAATCCGATGGCAATCTATGAAGTTTTCGGTAAAGTAAGAGATACTAGCTTTGCCAAGATTTCGCCCCGTGGCATCGACCTTCAAACAGTGGATCGATCTGACTCAATTAGATTGACTCTACCTAATGAAATCTTCAACATTTTTTTGCGATTGGCTTGGACTGCCCAGGATTATTTATTTGAGCTATATGAGCGTTATGGACCAGTTGAACTGATCGAGCTAATTAAAACACTTGAAAAAGTGGTTCCAGTTTACCTCATACCCACGCATCTGGGCTATCCCATGGGTGGAGGGGAAAGCTTCATGCATCAAACTTGTCGGATACTTAGTGAGTTCGCTGTCAAATGCGTCTGGGTCAGTTTTATGGATCCAAAAACAGGTTGGTACACTCAGGATTCTGTTACTTTAACCCCTTATTACATTGATGTTCGCTATGCAGGGGGGCGATGTCGCGAGGATATGCAGCGTGCGATAGACATCTATTGTCCGGACCTTGTTCATGCCCAAGGCGGGACTAATGATGCTGCAATGGAAATCGCTGAGCAAAGCCGGTGTACAACGATGATCGGGTATCACTTTTGGAGTGGCTTGATTGAACTGGGCCAAACCGGTAATCGGCACATTATTGAGAACCTGAGCGAACACAGTCTCCGCCCCGCCCCAATTAAGCAGTCGGCGTTAATTTGGAAATACGTCGCGTCTGAATTCATGCAAGACGTGTATGCGCGTCTTGGCGGAACAGAGTCACTCAATACAATCCATCCAATTTCAGATAACGCCCAGTTCCTTGTCAAGCGGGACAGCTACGGAATCTATGTTCTTCAGGTTAACGTCACTCCTCTGAAGGGCGGCAACATCTTTTTGGACAGCGTTAGAGCCTTAGGAGATGAGATTCCTTTTATGGGAATTCATAGCGAGCCGGTGCCTTCCAACTTTTTGACTCAGCTGACCGCCGAAATTACGCGGCATCCGCTTTGCAAGTTAAGTTCATACGGAAATGTCCGCGAGTTCTATCAGGCCGCCCGGCTAGTCATTGTCCCTACACTGGTCGATGAAACCTTTTGCCGTGTTGCTTTCGAGGCAGCAATGAATGGTATCCCAGTGCTCAGCACTGCCAATGGTTTCTTGCCTTCCATGCTGGGAGATACAGGAATTTATCTACCTGAAGATTCCGCTAAATGGATTACGACGATCCGGGGTCTCTATCACGATGTTAGTCGCCTAAAACTGATTGGCACGAATCAGCGGTCACGCTTGCAATCAATGTTTGGCAGTGATTTTCGAGGTTTCATCCAGTCTGCAATGAGATTAATCGACAATTCAGCGACTCGCAATGTCGGCGTCTTTACTGCCTGGGGTGATCAGGGTTTAGGCAACCTGTCCCATACACATACCAAATTGCTCCGAAGAGTTGGTTATAAAGTTCATATCTTTTCCTTTCAGCCGTATGCAGTGATCGGCAAATCGCTTGTTAGGCAGAGCAATCCTGACGACTGGAGTGTTCCGGCCAACGCCGATTCGATTTTTTATTCTTTTAATCATCGGGAAGAGGTCACAGTCCACGAATTGGCCCAGTTCATCTTGGTCAATGACATTCATACCTTGATAGTCCCGGAGATCTGCTGGAAACCAAATTGGGAGCGCCTGTTCGACCTTCAAATACAAGTCACCAAGCTGACGATTTGTAGCATCCCGATGATCGAAATTGTCATCAAAGAAGAGATTTCAAATCACAACAGGCTGTCATCAACACTCTTTTGCACCAGATCAGCAGAAAAGGTGCTGAACGAGTCAGGTGTGAATAACGGCATATTTTTGGGCCATGGATTCGGCCTGCCTTTGCCCTTGGCCAGGGTGGCGGAGAAACGCAGCCGTCTGGCTAAACGGTCCAAAATTCGGTTTTTGCATGTCGCTGGCCATAATCCGAAAATCCGCAAGAACACAAAGCAAGTAATCGAGGCATTTGCTCAAGCGCTGACGCTACGGGATGATATCGAACTTACAGTAACGTCGATGGATCCAGTATCGACCTATTATCCAGGCGAGTTACCCTCTTGCATAACTATTCTTGACCGTAGTTTATCGCGGGACGAGATACTGAATCTTTATGAAGAGCACGATGTAAGTATTCAAGTGTCCTCCCATGAAGGGTTGGGTCTTGGTTTCTATGAATCTATTAGCCGCAGCACGCCGGTCTTGTCACTGGATTCCCCTCCCCATAATGAGATTGTGCTTGAAGGCGAAACTGGTTGGCTGATTCCGGCCAGTAATACGCCTGTAGCCGACAATGAAAGAGCGGTCGTGGAGGCTTGGCGATTCAACACCACCGATCTCACCTCCCGAATCGTCTCGTTGGATCGAGACACAATCGTTCAGGTAACCGTGAGTACCCAAGCTATTTATAAAACCCGCTTTGATGAAGTGGCCCTACTAACTCGATTCCTGCAGGCGCTGCCACGGCAATTCGCACCGAATATATCAAACGAGTCTGTGGTGGATGACGACCATGTTAATGTACCCTATGCTCAGCCAGCAGAAGCTAGTATGAATGAACACGTTGTCGATGGTGCGCAAGAGGAAGGCGAAGTCACGGCACCAGTTCCTGCTGGGGTGAAATTCCTAGTCAAACAAGTTCTGCTTAAATCGTTACGTGCGGCCTATCAACTAACCAAGCCGATCACGCGTCGAATTGCTTTCAAATTGCGTTTGTTGATGATAGAAGCCACTGCTGATTTGCGCCACGAGCTTGGCACGCTTAGCCATGACGTTCGCGACATTGCAAAAGCGCAAACTTTGATGCGCCATGAATTGGCGATGCTTTGCGAAGCGAGCGACAGCCTGAATTTGAAGAATCTAGAAGTCGCGGGTGGAGTAAACGCCTTGTTACGTTTAAGCCACGCTGCCCTTGAAGAGATTCGTCGTGAGGCTGAATTCATCAAGCACCACATAGAGCAAACTTTGATGAGCCATGAGCTCGGCACGCTTAGCCATGACGTTCGCGACATTGCAAAAGAGCAAACTTTGATGCGCCATGAATTGGCGATTCTTTGCGAAGCGAGCGACAGCCTGAATTTGAAGAATCTAGAAGTCGCGAGTGGAGTAAACGCCTTGTCACGTTTAAGCCACGCTGCCCTTGAAGAGATTCGTCGCGAGGTTGAATTCATCAAGCACCGCACAGCTACCTATGCCGGACAGGGCGCAGTCCTAACCTACCTAAAGGATGAGAGCCCTATATTTGTTAATTCAGGTGACCTTGGCTGCCCTTCGCCTATTATTAATGGCGGGGTTTGGGAGTCCGAAAATCTCAGCGTCCTTTATAGCTTCGTTACTGACAATACTGTATTCCTTGATGTTGGTGCCAATATTGGTTATTTCTCCATCGCTATCGGCAATCGTCTCAAACGCAGGGGTAAGGTATTCGCCGTCGAGCCTCACCCTAAACTTACCAACTTAATCGAACGAAGTGTCCAGCTAAACAGCCTTGAAGCCGTTGTGCAGATTTTTCAATGTGCGGTTTCCGATCAGGAAGGAACGCTCGACCTTTTTTACCCAGACGACCATCTTGGGAAAGGTTCATCCCATCGCAACGCAGATGAAAAGGGGAAATGCCTTTCTGTACAGGCACATCGCTTGGACACTCTTCTACCCCAAGATGTGACCGTCGATTTGATAAAGATTGATGTTGAAGGTCACGAGTTGAGTGTGTTGCGGGGCTTGCAAGAGGTGCTTCAGCGGTCACCTAATGTCAAAGTGTTGTTCGAGAAATTGGAGTCATTCACTGCAGAAACTGACGAGATTGGCAGACTGATGCGCGAACTCGGCCTCAACCTTTTCGGGGTCGGCCACCATGCCGTACTTGTCCCCCTGGATATAGAAGACTATCAGTCTTGGATTGGCGATGTTCTCGCCGCACCACTAAACGCAATCGACATACTTTCACGCACCGGTTTTTCTGTCTATCCTGGCCAACTGTCGGGGACAGGTTGGGCTGATGGAGCACTGACAACCTACACGGCAGAGCAGGCGGGATTGGTCTTCTTCGGACCTGATTGGTATCTGCGCCAAGGAAGTTGGCAGATCCGGTTACATGGTCGCATTAGCGGTGCGGTGCGCATGGTGATTTTGGAGGAACACCAGACAACAATAGCCGAACTCAAAATGTCGGACGTCGATCTAAAAGGCAACTTTACCGTAACCCACGATATTACCCATTTCGCGTTGCGCGCCTATGCCGAGGCTGGCACGGTAATCTATCTTGAGCGTATCGAGTTCCAGCTGATCTGAGAAATTGATGGATTCTAAAACGAAGGGCAAAGTTGACTAACCGCAATAAGGAGGCTGAGGATGTTTAGCTACGCCGCAACGATCGCCCTGAAAGACATAACTGCTGCAGCAAGACGCTACCCTTTGGTGGGGATGCTTGGGTGGCAAGATGTTCGACAGCGTTACAGACGGTCAGCTTTGGGTCCATTCTGGCTGACCATTAGCATGGCGATCATGATTGGAACAATGGGAGTCGTGTTTGGCCAGATTTTCAAAATACCACTAACGGATTTTTTACCATTTCTGTCTGCCGGAGTTATTCTCTGGAGCTTTACATCCTCAATCGTTAACGAGAGCAGTACTAGTTTTATTGCTGCTGAGGGAATTATTAAACAGCTTCCGATTCCTTTGTTTGTGCATATATTGCGAACGATTTGGCGTAATATTTTGATTTTTGGTCATAACATTATCATTTTCCCCCTTGTACTTCTTGCTGTTGAGAAACCAATAGGATTAGTTGCGTTCATTAGCATTCCTGGATTTATTTTGTTGATAGTAAATTTGACTTGGATTGCACTTATACTTGGAGTTGTTTGTGCAAGGTACCGCGATCTCCAGCAGATTGTAGGAAGCGTTATTCAAGTAGTTTTCTATTTAACACCTATCATGTGGATGCCAAATCTACTAAACGATCGAGTAGGGCTTTACTTAATTGATTTAAATCCAGTATTTCACTTGTTTGAAATTGTTCGTTCTCCTTTGCTCGGCCAATATCCAACAACGACCAATTGGGGGGTATCGCTTGCACTAGCTTTGATTGGCTGGATTATTACCATAACGATTTATGGCACCTACAAGCGTCGCATTGCTTACTGGCTATAAAGAGGCAAAACTATGGCTATAATCGAATTTAATAATGTTTGTGTCGATTTTCCAATTTATAACGCAAACAGCAGATCATTAAAGAAGCATCTGATCCAGGTAGCAACAGGCGGCCAGTTGTTCGCTAGCCAAAGAGGGAGCATTGTTGTCCGTGCGCTTGAAGGTTTAACCTTTACCTTGAAAGATGGTGATCGAGTAGGTCTTCTCGGCCATAATGGTGCGGGCAAAAGTACCCTGCTGCGTTTGCTAAGTGGCGTTTACGAGCCCTCATCCGGGTCTTCTATTATTATTGGTGAGATTGGCTCCCTAATAGACATTTCGCTAGGAATAGACCCTGAGGCTAACGGCAGAGAGAATATTTTCCTTCGTGCTGGCCTCCTTGGCATCAAGAAGTCTGACATAAGCAAACAAATCAATGACATCATCGAGTTTTCTGAACTGGGTGACTTTATTGACATGCCCTTGAGAACCTATTCAACAGGAATGCATCTACGTCTAGCATTTGCAGTGTCTACGATCGTTTGTCCAGAAATTCTTTTGATGGATGAATGGCTATCTGTGGGGGATGAGGGGTTTAGGCACAAGGCTGAAGTTCGCATGTCTAAATTAGTTCAATCGACAAATATTCTAGTTATAGCGAGTCATTCCCGCGAATTGCTTATGAATACATGTAATCGTGCGATCTGGCTAGAGCACGGGAAAATTCGCATGGATGGGACCCCGCACGAGGTTTGTACTGCATACTTTGATTGATGGAAATGAAAAAAGTCATTATTCACATAGGTCATATAAAGACTGGATCATCTGCTTTACAAGATAGTTTTTCGGAGAATTTGGATACGCTTCGAAATAGAAAAATATTTTATCCAACTCGCTATGCAACAACTACAACTCGGATGGACGGAGTATCAATTTATGAGCATAATTTATTGGCTGCGTATGATGAAGACTTTCAAAATATATATAAACCTTTACAAAAAAAATACTTGAGCAAACCATTCTTGGATAAGTCTATTAATAATTTTATTAATGGAATTGAGGAGGATTTTTTAAACGGAAATTTTGAGACGCTTTTACTTTCCTCAGAATTCCTTAGTGAATCGACGCAACGTACAATTGTCACTCTTAAAAAATGGATTAACTCTGTTCTTAAAATCTCAGAAATAAAGTTAATACTTTATGTTAGGTCTCCAGCTGAAGCTTACAAAAGCCAAATGATACAGCGAGTGAAAAGTGGACTTGAGTTAACGTCACCTGCTGGTTTCTTTATTGACTACAAGGCCATTATTCAAACTTTTAAAAATGTATATGGAAACTCTAGCGTCATTGTTTTGGCATACGAAAGAGATAATTTCATAAATAATGACATTGTTGAAGAATTTTCAGATAAATTTCTTGGTCTAAAATTAAAAGGAAAAAAAATCAATGAATCGCTTTCGCTTGAAGCCGTGTTGTTTTTATTTAAGTATTGGCATGATATCGGAAGTAAGGGAAAATATGGGCGTTCTAGATTTGAACTTCTAGTTCCTTGGCTTGAGCTAAACCCTTATAATTCGAATGTCACGTCTAGCCCCAAATTGAAAGCAGGCTTGTGCGAATTAATAAATTACAATCACAGTCACCAATTCAAGTTCTTAGCGGACCTTGGAGTTAATTTTAATAATACCGAGATGACTATGAAAGCTGAAAAAGAAAATTATAGCCGAGGCCATCTGATTGAACAAATCTTCGATAGCACCCCAAGCGAAAGGCATATGTTTTTATTTGCAAATTTTGTTATTGATGGGCTATTAAACTCATGCGTTGTGATGAATGAGTTACTAAACAGCAATCATCCCCAAGAACCCAAGGGCTGAGAAGCAGAATTTTCCAAAAGGGAGATGTTCTGATGAGGAAGTCAAAATTCACCGACTGCCAGACCATGGATGCGGTCAAACGCGTTGAAGCAGGTTTTGCGGTACCCCACATTTGCCGAATGCTGGGTGGGAGTACGATGAAGTTCTACAAGTGGCGCGGCAAGTACGGCAACATGGACGTGTCAATGATTGACCTGCAACACATAAACTGTACCAGCCATGTTGGGCTTCCCGCGGTGCAGCAGACAGCTGGCCCTATGATTTCTTCATAGGAAAAGACCATTTCACCACTGAGATATAATTTAAAAGCTTTGAATATCCGGCTATAAAGTAACGCGCCTGAACCTCACTGCTATTGGAAGTCAGCATCTCGAGCTCGACCTGTCACTTTTGAGTTATTGCATAAAAAAGATGGATTTAAGCACGGTGTGCAACACGAGCTAACGATTGATGAAACACCTCTGCTGGCGTTCTGAATCTCAATCGTTTGCGGGGGCGGTTATTCAATCTGTTTTCGATCATCTTAATTTACTCGTCCGTTATATTTGCCATCTGGCGCTTCTTGGGTACGTATTGCCGCAGCAGGCCATTGAAGTTCTCGTTGGAGCCTCGCTCCCAACCTTGCAAAGGGCCTGGCAAAGTAGCCCGTGCTGCCCAGCGGATCATCAATCCTGGCGTGCCCGCTAAATTCTTTGCCGTTGTGATAAGTCAGGGTCTTGACCCTAGCCTTCAACGGGCTGAGCGCTTCGATGATGGCCGCGCCAACCAGATCAGCTGTTTTGTTTGAAACCTTGGCCATGACCGCGTACCCGCTTTTGCGCTCCACCACCGTCACGATGGCTTGCTTGTGGTTGGCACCTATGACAGTGTCACATTCCGGATGACCCACTTGCAAGCGCTTGTCAATGTGCGCTGGGCGCTCGCTCATCGGCCTGCGGTTGGGGATTTGCCCTCCGTCGGTCTCGACCACTGGCGTAGCGCTTTCTCTTTTGCTTTTGGCTACGCAGGTTCTTCCACAAGGTGCCGCCATGCGCCTTGTCTGAATAAACATGCAGGTGCAGCGATTCATGGCTCACTGGCAGCTTACCGGCGATCTGCTCTGGGCTCCATTGCAGCCGCAACAGCGCACTGGCTTGCTCTTTCACCCAGGGCGCAAGGGTGCTGGCATTGCGGCTCGATTCAGAGCGTTTGCAGGCAAGTTCACAGGCTTGTTTGGCTCTGTAGCCTCGACACCCGGCATTGCGGCGCAGCTCGCGACTGATAGTGAACTTGTCTCGCCCAAGCAGTCGGGCAATCTGCGTGATGTTGTGCTGGGCTTTCATAAGGCTGTGAATCTGATATCTTTCAATCTGGCTGAGTTGTTTGTAATTCATCGGGCAACTTCGACTTGCAGGTCAGGAAGCCTTGAATGCTAAACATCCTCAGCCTCCTTATTGCGGTTAGTCAACGTTGTACTTCGTGCTTGAATCCGACTTTTAAAAAAAGAGTAAAAGCAGCAGGAAAAAAAATCTTGTACAAGGTTTTTAGTGTGGTCGCTACCACGCCCAATCTTAGAATAATCACCACTCAAGTTGCATATAGATTGGGGATTTCTGAAATTATAAAGCCATATATTCGCAGCATGTTTCCTGCTTCTCATGAGCTCAGTGAGCAACGAAGTATTTATCAGGCAAAAATAGATTTGTCGACCCTTAACCACCAAGCCAGGCAGATTTACTGCGACCTTAAGCAATCAATAGAAAAAAAACAGAAAGATGAAGCATAACGATGCGAGTAGTAATCGACATGCAAGGCGCCCAGTCAGCAAGTCGCCATAGGGGCATAGGTCGATATACCTTATCCTATGCCAAAGCGATCATAAGGAACCGAGGCGAACATGAAGTCATTCTTGCGCTAAGTGGATTATTTCCACACACCATTGAGCATATGCGCGCCGAGTTTGACCGTCTATTGCCGCAAAGCAATATTCGCGTATGGCATGCACCTGGGCCAGTAAAAGAATGCGAAGAAGGGAATGATACTCGCAGAAATGTGGCAGAGCTGGTGCGTGAAGCTTTTCTGGTTAACCTAAAGCCCGATATTATTCATATTACAAGTCTTTTTGAAGGCTTTTTGGATGATTCAGTTGTGAGCATTGGTAAATTGGACACAAGCACACCTGTTAGCATAATTCTTTATGACTTGATACCGCTTGTCAATTCTTCGCAATACTTACAAAATGAAAGATATGAAAAATTCTACAGGAAAAAAATTGATTTACTTTTGAAGTGCTCTTCGCTGCACGCGATATCTGAATTTTCGAAAAAAGAATTTATCGAGAATTTTCCTGATTGTAATATTCCTGTGAGCACTATTTTTGCGGCAAGTGAGTCCCACTTTGTAAAAACTAAAATCTGCGCTAAAGATAAAGAGTCATTTCTCAAAAAATTTGATATTTTACGACCATTTATTCTCTTTTCCGGTGCCACCGACGATAGGAAAAACTTACCCCGTTTAATCGAAAGTTACTCAAGGCTTGACAAATCTTTAATTAAAAGTCATCAGCTAGTCTTGGCGGGTGGGATTCCAGATGATCATCGAGCAAAGTTTCATCAATTAGCTAAAGACTTTAACCTCAGTAGTTATGACTTTAAAATGACAGGATGGGTTACAGATACTGATCTGGCGAAGCTCTATAGCCTGTGTAAGGTTTATATTTTTCCCTCGTGGCATGAAGGTTTTGGGTTACCTCCCCTAGAGGCAATGGCGTGTGGCGCGCCAGTAATTTCAGCAAATACATCAAGTCTTCCCGAATTAGTTGGATATGAGAAGGCGTTGTTTAACCCATTTGATATTTTATCAATCACTAACAAGTTGAAAGAGGTCTTGGTGGATGAGGGTTTCCGTCAAGAGCTCATATTAAATGGTCTTGCTCAGGCCAGTAAATTCAGTTGGTGCGAAACTGCAAAAAAATCTATCGGAGCGTGGATAAATTTAAGAAAAAATTCCAGTCTTACAGTGCTTGATGTCAAAAAAAATTGGAATGAGGAATTACTAAGCTCCTTGCCCGACATGTTAAAAAACTCAGATGATGAATTTCTTTTGAGGTTATCATGGAGTATAGGAATAAATAATAGTGGCCTGACGGGTAGGCGGTTGTTTGTAGACGTATCTGAGTTAATTCGACGAGATGCAGGTACGGGCATTCAGCGCGTTGTCCGAAATATTATTAAGGAGTGGATTATAAATCCACCCAAAAGCTACAAAGTTGAACCAGTTTATGCAACTGAAAGGGGTTGCTATTTGTATGCACGAGCATTTGCTGAAAAATTTAAAGGTGCGGCCACACTTTCGGGCGGGGACGAACCTATAGCTTATTCAGCAGGTGATTTGTTTTTTGTATTGGACATGCAGCCAGAGGTTCAGCGTGCACAAGCTTCCTACTACCGGCACCTGCGCGAACAAGGTGTTGAGGTTAAATTCATGGTTTACGACTTGCTGTGCATATTACAGCCAGAGCATTTTCCTAAAGGGGCTGCTGAAAATTTTTTTCAGTGGCTGAAAGTTGTAGCCGAAAGTGATGGTGCTATTTGCATATCCCAAGCGGTTGCGGATGAACTACAGGGTTGGATGGAAGCCCAAGAAATACCTCGATTACGCCCATTTAAAATTCTAGCTAATCATTTGGGAGCAGATTTAGACAACGGAGTACCTAAGGATTGCCTCGGGGTAGACAAAAAAATTGTCCCGAGTCAAATCAAGGGGAGTTATAGTTTTTTAATGGTTGGAACAATCGAACCCCGTAAGGGGTATAATCAAGTGCTTGATGCTTTTGAATATCTTTGGGATACAGACGGCGACGTTAATCTTGTGATTGTTGGTAAAGTCGGCTGGATGGTGGATACTTTGGTAAGAAGATTGCGAAATCATGCGGAATTGGGTAAGCGCCTTTTTTGGTTAGACGGGATAAGTGATGACCATCTTGAGATGATTTATGCTGAAAGCTCATGCCTTATTGCTGCCAGCTATGGCGAAGGTTTCGGTTTGCCACTCATCGAAGCAGCCCAAAATAAGATGCCGATAATATGTAGGGATATAAAAGTTTTTCGCGAGGTCGCAGGTAAGCATGCCTTTTATTTTGAGGCTAACGAGGGCAAGGAGCTGGCGGAATCCATAATAAACTGGCTGGAGATGTACAAAGGCGGACGGCACCCTAAATCAGATCATATGCCTTGGCTAACTTGGAAGCAGAGTTCTCAAAAATTATTGATAGCTCTCGGAATTCAATAATCAAGACTGTCGAAAAAACATGAAAACCTCCATCATCACGGGCATCACAGGCCAAGATGGCGCTTACCTGGCGCAACTGCTGCTCGACAAGGGCTACACCGTATACGGTACCTACCGCCGCACCAGCTCCGTCAACTTCTGG
>Ga0187844_10001814_pt1 | contig 15847 bp, 20 predicted proteins | sample SpaLakP09_SKY_50_FD_134517 | JGI IMG/M metagenome (GOLD analysis project Ga0187844, IMG submission 134517) | Oligotrophic lake water microbial communities from Sparkling Lake, Wisconsin, USA - SP09_SKY_50 | ecosystem: Environmental > Aquatic > Freshwater > Lake | place: USA: Sparkling Lake...
TAAAAAAAATCTTCATTTACTATAAAAATGAAGATTGACAAGAAACTAATTATTTTTATATTTGTATCATTGGTAATTATATGTGGATTTCTAATACTTGCACGTTTATTTTTAAGTAAATCATCAACACCAAAAGATGAATTTACCATAAAAAATACGCCAAGTTATTCAGTATCAGCTGCAGATAAAAGCGGAGTAAAAACAATGAAAATTACAAGTAGCGGAACTTTAACATTTAATAAACCAATAAAAATTACAGAACTTTTTATCGTTGGAGGAGGTGGAGGAGGTGGTTTTACTGGAATAGGTACTGGAGGCGGAGGCGGAGGTGGAGGTCAGGTAATAAAGCAAAAAGATATTTCATTTACAGAAGGAGATATAATTATTACAATTGGTGCAGGTGCATATACAGCTAATGTTGGATGGAATAATACAGCTGAAGCATCCAAAGTAACAAACGGTGGAAATACTTCTGTTACATTAAATGGTAAAACATACACTGCAAATGGTGGTAAGACTGCACTGGCACCTACAGGTGCAGGTCCTGCACCTACAGCGAAAGGTGGAAGTGGAGATGGAAAGGGGAATGGTGGTGTATTTGGAGATGGACCGGGGGATGGTGCAAAGGGTGGTGAAACGGGATATGGTGGAGGTGGAGGGGCAGGAGGAATTTCAACTGATGAATCTTCAATAATTAAGTTATGCGTAGCCGGTGACACAAGTTCTCACGCCGGTAACGACGGTGGTGGAAAGGGTGCTGGATGGGGTGGTGATCATACATCGAGAGGTGAGGATGGAAGTACAAATACTGGAGGTGGAGGTGGAGGAGCAGCGGCTATCACTGGCTTCGGAACGAAATGTAAAGTTTCTGAGTCTGGAAAAGGTGCAGATGGTGTAGTTATTATAAAATACACATTGGTTTAATAATTCATATTAAATTGCATAGGTGCTGGTCTTCTATTTCTTACTTTAATAGGGGCGTGTGATCGCAGTCCATGATCGTTAAATTCACCATACACAGTTGTCCACGCTGTAAGTTTTCTGTTGTTTTCATCCATTTCAAGATTATTACGAACATCGCTAGTAATTAACTCAATAGTTTGATCAATCATTTCTTGTATTTGATTCAATTGTGAGCCATCAGGAACATTATATCTACCGTATATATCACCTGTTTGAGGTCTATAAGTTGCCTCTATACCATTCATTACATTAATAATCGTTTGATCTGGTACAACAATTTTTCTGTTCCGTGGATCAACTCCTTGTAACACTTCAGATACTTTTTTAGAAATCAATTTAACAGTTTCTTGACTGTAGTATTCGGTGAGACCACCTATCTCTTCCCATCCCATATATCTACTATAATTTTGATCTATCATGTATTCAAAACATTTATTACCGTGTTCCATATTTATTATAATTTCAATATTTTTACATTTAAATTTATTTAAAACCAAAAGATACAAAACAATAAAATGGAACAACAACATCTTTGTATACTTTTACACAGTAACTATTCTGCTATTTGCAGACAGCTTTTATCTGCTCTTCAAGAATGCCCAGTTAATATATATACTTTAACAGGATTAAGTCTTTTGTGTGTAGATAATGAAAAAATAAGGAAGAAAATTACTCAATGTAAAAAAATCGAAATAACCAGTGTACCTACTCTTTTAATTATTTCGGGGAATACTCTTGAAAAATACGAAGGACAGGATGTATTTGATTGGATAGATACAATCGTGAATAAATACTTACCACCCCAAGAAAATTATTTACCACCTCCACCGCCGCAACCACCAACTCCACCGCCGCCTCACGATGAATATGAATACGAAGAAGAAGAAGAAGAAACACCACCTCCACCTCGTAAAGCACCTCCACCTCGTAAAGCACCTCCACCTCGTAAACCTATTCTAGAAGACTTGGATGAAGAAGACAATAAACAATCTACAATTATAGAAGATTTGGATAGCGATGAAGAAACAGAAGATATTCCAACACCTCCTGCTGGAGTAAGAAATGGACCGGGAGGATATGATTTATCCAGTAATTTTGGTAAAAAAGAGGAAAGACCTGCACAAAAATCGAATGAAACATCTGATAGTAAATCATCGTTAATGGCAAGTGCTATGGCAATGCAAAAAGAACGAGAATCGGATACGGATAAATCCGCTGGTAAACAAAAACTTATGTAAAAATAAATAGAATAGTTTAAAAAAATCTAATAAATAATAAATGTCAAACGAAAAACTAAATATTTTATTGGATTTAGACCAAACAATAATTAGTTCAGAAGCAGAAGATGAATACGATTTTAAAAAGAACAAAGATAAGGCAAAGAAATTTACATTTCATGATATGGATGGATACTATATAGTATTTGAACGACCCGGTCTACAAAAGTTTTTAGACTATTTGTTTAAAAACTTTAATGTATCCATATGGACAGCAGCAAGTAAAGATTATGCGTTATACATTATAGAAAAAATTATTTTACAAGGTAATCCTAATAGAAAATTAGATTGGGTATTTTTTTCATATCATTGTGATATGTCTAAAAACAAGAAAAAGTCTTCAAAAAACTTACATATGATATGGGATGAATATAAAATAAGTGGTTATACAAAAGATAATACCGTTATTATTGATGATTACGATGAGGTTTTTAATACACAACCTGATAATTGTATAATCGCTAAACCGTTTGAATTTACAAATGATAACAGTGAAAATGACACATATTTACGTGATTTAAAGAAGGCATTAAAAAATATGAAATCCGGACAACCCGCTGTGAATGTAAACAAAGAATTAGGACTTAAAATATAAGTAAAGTAAATGTAATTTATTTTTTAAAAAATAAATTCAATAATAAGTAAAATAAAATGCCGGATATATATTGTGGAAATAATTCTAGAGATGTTCAATTATTATCAGGTAATCAAGTCCTTGGAACACGTAATGGTTGTTTAAGAAAAGGTATAGGTAAAGGCTTACAATTACCGTATGATTCTAAGTATGCTGGTGATTATTTACCGATAGATAATCGTAAAATATATTGTGGAAATGAAAATATATTACCAAACGATTATGATATTATAGGTAATTTACCGCAATGCTTACAAAAAGGAATAGGAATAGGTAAATTGCAAAAAGCACAAAATTATGTTCCGAATAACTATAAGTTTATGATATTTATCGTATCATATGTATTTTTAATAATAGGTCTTTTCGTATTGTTATACGTAACAAAACCATCATTCGTAACAGATAAAGATGAGAATAACAAAGATAAAATAAATACTGTAAAATTAGTCGCGTATTATATACCAACAAGTATACTTATAGGAGTTTGTATGATTATGCTCTATAAACGTGTGTAAACGTGTGTAAACGTAATTAATTATAAAAAAATTGTGTTCCGTTCATACCTATTTGCTGTAAATTTAGATCAGAATAAGTACCTATTTTGGTAACATTTTCTTTTTCAGTGTCATCGTATAAATACCATTCATTATTACATTTGAAATAACAAACATAATGTCTTAGTGTATATACGGTAATTGCTGTTAATTCTAACTTTTTTCCAGAAGATAATGTAATTTTTTCTTCTGGAATTATCATTGTATCGATATATTCTTCTGTAATAGGATTGTTTCTAAACAAAGAAAATATTACAGAAATACTGTTTATCATTTCTGTTTTCTTTATGTTTCTGTAATATTTTTTACCTTTACCGATTCCTTCTGTAGGAATAAACATATCATCTTCATCTAATTTTCCAGTATCTTGATAAATAGTTAAAAAATCTGATGTTTTAGTGTTAGATTTTATACCAAGAGAATCTATTGTTATTATTATACTACCTTTAGTATCTATTACTCTAGATGTTTCTATAAGATTTTTATCAGGAACATTTTCTGATAAATCATTTGTTGCATAATTAATAGTTACTGTTTTAGCAGATTCACTTACAGGAAACATATTTAGTAAATATCCTAAGAATTCACCAGAATCTCTCATATTCTTTCCATAGAATTGTTCATGATTACCTGCTCCTTTATACGGACATTTTTTTAATAGTTTTCTAAAGTTTTTCACTGTATTTTTTTCATTTCCATTCGATAATCCACGAATAAAACTTGTTATTTTACGTAATTCTTCTTGTATATCTTTACGTGATTCTATAGAACATAAATTTTTTCTGGTATCCATATCTAAATTTGTATATAATATTTTATTCATTAATATATTTCCTTCACATCCAAACAAACTTTGTAATATACTATCCATATAACAACTATTCCCTGTCCACTCCAAACCTTTATTACAATATACTGGCAGTTTCCATTGAGATATGTTACTGTTGACGTTAAAAAAGAAGTATTGATTAGTAGATGATAAAAATTTTTTCCACGGTAATTTAAGATACACTTCTATAGTATTATCTGTTGGCTTTGTCCATTGACTTACCCCTGTAATAATATTATAGTAGTATGGTTTATTATACTTATTTGAAGTAAAAACTCTCCAAATATTCTCATCCATTTTATTATTATCTATTTTTGTTTTTATTATATCGTAATAAAAACAATAAACTTATGTAAACTTATTCTTTATGTTGTTGTGTATTAGTTTCAGGTAATTTTTCGTATAACCATGAATAAAATGCATTTTCTAAATCCGCATTATTATAAGTTAATTCCGGTATTTCATAAAATGTAGAACAATAATGATATACTAAAATATTTGCAATTTCTGACAATTTTTTAGATTTAGTCTTGTTTAGTTTCCAACACACAGAACAATTACCATTGTCTTTACACCCATTTTCTGATATTTCTTTTTCTTTCCTGCTATTTTTAAGAACATGGTAATAATGCCCACATTGCTCATGTTCTGCACGTATTTTACTTAATCGTAATTTTTTATGCAATAATTCACGTGTATATTTTAATTCGTTTTGTGAATAAGGTCTTTCGGCCTTTTTATACTCATTTTCTAATATAGATGACATATTGTAATTAATATAAAAACTTGTCTTTTTAAGTCTAATATTATTTTAAATATTCTGATCTAGTAAAATATGCAATAGAACACAATAAAGAAAATCCTATTTGTATCCACAATAATACAATTGTAAATTTTGCAAAAGCTAAAAAGAATAAATTAAATAAAAGTTATAATAGTTTGAAATGTTTCTATAGCAGAAATAAGATTCCCGTTCGGTTGATACTCAGATTGTACATCCTTCTTCTTGTGTAAAAGATGCACTTCTATAGGAAATGAGTCACAAGAATATGTGCTCATGTTTTCACCGATAGTTTTTCTAGTTATTTTTGCTACTAGCGGACCTTCCATTTTAGGGTTATAACTATGAGAATCAACGTCATGTCTATCTTCTAATGTTCTTGTTTGTAAAGAAACCCAACTTAAATTACTTAGTTTCATTTTAGTACCAACTTGGTTGTTATCTTCTGGAACTAACGCTATAATATATCTACAAAAGTTAGATAATAAACAATAGGTTTTAACCATATAAATACTGTGATTATCAACGTTTTTTATCTTTGTTAATGTTGGATAATTTAAATAAGTATCAATATACGTGCTAAATTGATCTTTTATTGGATCAAATGTATTTAACAATTCACCATAGTGCATTTTCTTAAATATAATTATTTTTTTAAGTATAATAAATGAGTTATATCAAATCTACACAATTTTTTAATGCAGGATTTATACGGGAAGATTCCAATGAAAAACGAATGAAGCAAGGTCTTGATTCACAATTTATTAGTAATTTATGTATAACTTGTATGAAAGAACGCAATCAGACAAAATTATCGTCTTTTAATACTTTATATTATCCTGTTAAAGCAACTCCTTTACCAACTTATGGACAACGACCTATTTCAAATAAGTGTCCTTGCGTACGATATATACAACCACCATAAATTTAAAAATGAAAATTAAAAATAACGATTTAATTAAATCAACAATGTCTGAATTTGAACTTTTTGAACAAGCATTAGCTACATATGAACAAATAAAAACACAGAATATAGAATTGAATTGTAAAGATATGATTTGTTATCATAATGATATTATCAATGAAAATGGAATAATAAGTTGTTTAGATTGCGGAGAAGATATTAGGCATACAATAACACATGAAAAAGAATGGCGGTATTATGGATCTGCTGACAGTAAACATTCATCAGATCCTAACAGAGTTCAAGTGCGTAAAATAGAAGAAAGAAATATTCTTAAAGATGTAGAAAATATGGGTTTTAGTGAAACAATAATAGTCAAAGCTGATGAATTATACTCACAAGTAACTAAAGGACAGATATATAGAGGTAATTCACGTAAAGCTATTGTATTTGCTTGTATATTTCATGCTTATAAACTTGCTGGTAAACATCAAACACCTGAAAATTTGATTAAATTATTCGGATTAAACAGAAAAAATGGATTGAAAGGATTGAAAATTGTAAATGTTAATGCACCTAAAGACTCTCAAATTCACACATCATATATTACACCTGAACATCTTGTTCACGATATTATGGATAAGTTTAGAGCAACACCTGAACAAAAAGATGAAGTAGTTGAATTATATTTACAAATCAAAAATAGATCATCTAAATTAAACAGATCTAGACCACAAAGTGTTGCTGCAGCATTAACTTATTATTGGATCTGTAAGAAAAATATTAACATAAGTCTTAAAGATTTTGCTAAAAAAGCAGATTTATCAGAACTTACTATACATAAAAATACCAAAGAAGTATGTGTAGTTCTTGGAACACCAAATATTCTATAAATTTTTATACATATATGTATAAAAATAAAATATTTATTAAGAATAAATGAATACAAACTTTACTATTTTTATTATTATTTTATCAATAATACTCTTTATTATGTTAATAATATTTAGTGTTAAAATCAAAACATTATCAAATAAAGAAGGCACTTCAACAGACGGATGCCCACCAAGTAAAAAGTGTGAAAAGTGTGAAACGTGTGAAACGTGTTCTACATGTAAAACAGAAATAGACGATAGTATAAGTAAACTTAAACAAGGTTTACCAAAGTCATTTATCTATGAAAGCAAAAATAATGTTATTGATTTAACAAAAATCAATTCAAGTATTAATTATCCTGAAGTTAATGAAGATAATATGTATACCCTGACTAATGAGCCTGTTTATTTCCCAAATGGAATAAAAATTTATTTAGATGAACCAGTACATGCACCAAGCGAAGATGAAATCACAGATACTATCAAAGACGATGAAGACGATACATATGATGATGATGAATCCACAACTCCTAAAAATTTTTCTGTAATGATGACGTCAATAAAAGATATAACAATTAAACCCGTACAAGACAAAATTAGAGCTTTTTTTAGTGAATATATATATTCAGTTAATTATTACATAGGGCTTATTTCCGATTTTTTATTAAAAAACCCTGAAAAAACAAAAACCGATAATTGGCAAACCGTTATTAATATATTAGGATACATAAAGCAAATAAACGATTTATACTTAGATACTGATGCTTCAAATATGCCTGAAATAATAACATATATTGCCGAAATAAAAAACCAATTTGAAGGTTTAGTAATTCCTAGTATAAATGATATATATAATTCAGCAAAATTTACTCTTACACAGTTAGGTGGGCTGTCATTTATATTACGTAAATATGAAAATAGAATTAAATGGGATATGATTCAATCTATTATCAATGACGATCCAAAATACAGAACAGTTAGTAACGAGAACATAACTAATGCGGTAGGTTCTGGAAAATGTACAGCGTTTCCTCTGGAATGGAATCAACATTGTCAAAAAGGGAAAAAACCAGTAGGGTCAAAAGGTTGGGATAAAAACAGTAAAAAATCTGCTTGTAATAAATGGTATCAACATGCTTCTGGTGAACTATTATGCGCAGACTATTCAACAGAAATTACTAGACCGGTTAAGGGTATTTGTCAAGCCATATCAAAAATAGATAATTTAAAGCTAATAGTTGGACAAGACGGGCTAAATGAATCTAAGAAAATTGTTATTAAAATATTAGGTAAAATTTTGGCCAAAATTTTATCAGCTTTGGCATTAACACCTCAGACAGCAAGTACTATTCATTTGGTATCAATTATTATTAGGTTGGCAATTACAAAAGCAAAAGAAGACTTTTCATGGATATTATACGATTTAAAAGACGTATGTTATAATTACATGTGTTCAAGTGATAATTATGAAACCGATCAAGTGTGTGCCGGTAACACTGACTACATTTGTGTTCCTGCCGAAAATGATAATAAAGTGGCAAATAGAAAATGTAATTCCGCTAAGACACCAGGTTGCAATATGCAAGCTAGTGGAAGTTGTGAGAGTAAAACAAAACTTAAAGCACTAAATAGCGTTGACTCTGCAAATGTACTAAATAATTTTATCAAATATAGTGACTACAGTTAAGATTTTATAATTCTTGAACTTCTACCACATTCATCATCATTGCAAATATTGCCCAACCAATAAGAGGCGCTAATAAAACGCGTGATACATCATTACCTTGTGCAAAACACATTAAACTAAATGCGACCGTTAGAATTAAAATCCATGCTCCGCCTTTCTTAGAATTAAAACAAGAATATGTGAAAATCCATACAGCTAGCGATAATACAGCTAAAGAATACGAAATTAAACATAACACTTTATTTGTGCAATTACGCATTGCGATCGCCCATGATATGCCAAATAAAATAAATAGTATAGGCCAAACTATACCAAATACGTATGCAGGTGGTCTAAACTTCACGACATTTCCAGAATCTTTACCAGTTTTACAAAACATAGTTGATCCATAACCAATAACTGACGGTAATAAAATATATAGTATATCTTCGAAACCAATTTTCATTTATTATGTAAAAATAAATTAGTTTAAAAAATCACAATTTATTATATAATAAAAATGTATATGTATCTTTTTGGTATTGCACTAACATGTTTATTTATTAAATTAGATGGTTGTTCTATTATATCAAATAAATATGATAAATGGAACTCGTTAAACAAATTAGTTTCCACAAGACATAAAAATAAAATGTTAGTTATATGGATTAGTATAAAACTAATATGTGAGTCGTTATATATCAATTTAATACAATATTTGAACAAATCATTAATTAAAATAGACAAAAATAATTATGAATTAACATACGTAATAAACGGAAAATTATACAGAATTCTGGTAAAAATTAAAAGAGGTCCCAACCCAATATTACAGATAATAAGCGAAAGTTCTGAAGATGTTACTGATATTATTAGTCCTTATATTGGACCCCAATATAATTGGCATGGTAATAAATTAACACCTGCTAATTTAGGATATAAAACACTTATATTTGAGTTATCTGATAGTACTGAAAAAATATACAGTGAAAGTCAAATAATTTCATCTTTTGATGTATAAACGCAAATATAATTTTGAAAAAAAAAATTAACATGTTAATTTTTTTTAAAATATGCTAAGAGCCCGTACTATATGTTTGGAAATGTTAAACCAACGAAACTATGATATCATAGATAATGAAGATGATAAAATAGTTGCATTAAAACCCGATGGACATCAAATGATCGTGTTCTTTTCAGACTCGCCAAAATTTAATGTCAAGAATATACAAGTTTATATAAACTCAATGAATGAATTGGAAATCTATCATGCTATTATTGTTTATAAAGATGGTGTAACGTCTTTTACAAAGAAGGCTATAGAGCAGAGTATGGAGATGAAATTTGAGTTGTTTGCTGAAGAAGATTTACAATATAATATAACTAACCATCGATTACAACCCATATTTACTAAGTTATCAGACGAAGAAGCGACTGATTTCAAGAAACTACACGGACTTAATTTTTCTATTATGCGTAAAGAAGATCCAATAGCCAAATTTTATAATTACCAAAAGGGAGATATCATAAAAGTTACAAGAAAAAATGGGTATGTTACTTATCGTATTGTTAAATGTTAAGCTAATACGTAATTTTGTTTTAAAAATATAATAAATATATTATATTTTTCTATAATATGAATAAATATGACAATGAACAAACATAATTGCTTATTAGCACTATTCGTAACAGTATTATTTATGTTAATATCATCTCCATGTATGTATAAACTTACTGGGAAAACAACTTCTTTGATTAAATGGGAAACATCCAGTAACGGATGTCCTAACTTAATGGGTTTATTATTACATACATTCGTCTTTTTACTTTTAGTTACTCTACTAATTATGCTTATGAACAACAAAGAAAGTTTTGGTTTTAGAGGACTTGTAGATCCAGCAAATATGCTTATGATTAACAATTTACGTATAGAAGCACAAGATAAAGGATGTGATGTAGATGAAGTTATCAGACAAGTACAATTGCATCCATACAATAAAAAGAAAGCTAAAAAAGCTGTAGAATATTGTCGTAAAAATTGCCCAGGTCTATCAGAAAAACGATTACAGGTTTTAGCAAATATACCATCATGGAAAGCAAGACCAACATATACAACTTGTTAAAAACGCGTTTAAACATAAAATAGTAAAAATAAAATAATGCAAATATATAAAATTTTTATTTATAGTTCTTTATTCTTAGGTTTTGTTGGTTTATTCTTGTTGTTTCTTAAAAAAATAGATGAAAGTATGCCAAAATATCTTACTTTTATGGGAAAATGTTTTATTACATTAGGCTTCTATTTATTATTGTTTTCGTTGTTGACAAAAGATGTTTTCAATGAAAATGAAGATTTATTTTGGATCTTTTTTGGTATTTGTAGCATACTATTTACTATGTTTTTTTATGTAAAAAGTTATAAATAGTATTCATAGACATATTTTCTTTACTACATGGTTGACCAGCACATACTAAATTAAACTCATTGTTATACAAAAAACACCCGTGTAAATAATTCGGGTCATTATCGAATAAAAAACATTTTTTAGGATCAGTAATACCATATCTATATGCCGTTTCACCCAAAGAAATACCTTTTTTTATTCCTAAAGAAGTATATATATCTCTGTTAAAATTTTCCGCATACTTATACGTTTCCTGATTATATTCTCCACATAATATGTTTGAACCGACGTTATTAAAAGTATCAAAATTATGATTTACCATAAATATATATAAGTTTACTGGCATCCAACGAAATGTTATCAAATTATTTTGATGATATGAAGAATTAGCAGTAGAAATACCAACAGCATAATTTCTATCTAAAAAAAATTGTACTACTTGATAATTTTCTATTCCCGTGTTTAATGTTCCATCAATATCAAATAATACAAGACCGCTTTTAAACATTTATTTAAGTGTATATAATCAAAAATAATTTTGAATAAAATCAATAACTTATTCAAAATCTAATATAAATATGAAATTAAGATTAATAAATTTTCTCTGTTATACAGATAAGTCATTTGATTTTGGTGACACTGGAATGACATTAATATCCGGCCCTAGTGGTACAGGAAAAACAACGTGTATGCGTGGAATATTATTTGCATTATTTGGTGATGGAACAAAAGTCCAATCATACGGAAAAACATCATGTAGTGTGGAATTAGAATTTGAAGACCTTAAAATAGTCAGAACTAAACGACCTAATAGATTGGTATTAAACGATATATATGAGGATGATGCGGCACAAAAGATAATAGATACAAGATTCGGTGATACATTCAGAACGAGTGGGTACATCCAACAAAATAACTTGTCTAGTTTTATCCTTATGAATCCAACAGATAAACTAGAATTTTTAGAAAAATTCGCTTTTAAGGATGTTGATTTAGGAAAAATAAAGGGGAGGTGTAAAGCACATATACAAAGTTTAAACGATGAACTGACAGGTACTATTTCTGAATTAAACGTGTCAAGGGAGTTTGTAAAAGAAATGGAACCGACTGATAAAGTAGACTTTCCAATAAAATGCGGCAAAGCACAACATGAAAAAGCACATAAAAATGAAATTATACGACATAAAAATTGTATAACACTAATCAAAAAGACGAATGATGATAAAAATAAAAAAGAACGAGAATTAAACGATTTAAATGTGTTAAATGCTACGTTGGTTAGCAGAAAAGAAAACTTGGAATCTATAAATGTCAAACTATCGGAAATAGAAGAACAAGAGAAATATATCGTTTATAAAGGTGATGATTACGTGTGTAATGCTGAAAAGAGTCTTAACATATTAATTGCACAGAGAGAATTGATCGTTATGGAAGATCAATATGCAAATGATATGTCTAAACTTGAAAAGATGCGTATACAAGAATTGGGTGATTTTGAACAAGAATTAACTACTATAATGACATCACTTTGGAAAGAATACGCAAAAGAAGATCTAGAAGAACAGAAAAACGATATCAAAACATGTATTAGTGATCTGGAAAAGGTAAAACGATTAAAGAAAGATGTTGAAGATAACTATGTTGATTTGGAAGAACTTGAATTAAACAAAAATAACTTGTCTAAATATATCTTACAATTAGAAGAAAAACAAGAGTTACATCGAAAGTTAGAAGCACAAAAAGAAATATATAAATGTCCATCATGTAATGTATCTCTTCGTCTTATTGAAGAGCAATTAGCATTATCCGAACATATGTTAGATGAAGATATACATAAATGTAACACAAGTAAGTTAACAACAGAAATACAAACATTGAAACGTGATATGTTAAAGTTGCAAAGAATCATTCCGGAAAAAGAGAATAAAGTAAAATTATTACAAAAATATCAGAAAAATATAGATGAAATACTCAATGCTTACGATGAAGATATGAATATAGATTCTTTGAAGGAAGATTTAGAATATCTTCATTCGTATCAAGCAGAACAACTACAACAGGAAAAGAGAAAGAAAGAGATCGAACATAACATAGCAAATGAAGTGTTTTCACGTACGTATAATAGTTTTTACAATAACACAGAAAAATTGGCTCAACGAGTCAAATTATACAAGAGTAAGATTACAGAAGAAGTTACAGAGAAGGATGAAGAGCTTCTTCGTTCTAGTATAGAGACGGAAAAACGAAATAAAGATACTCTTAACAGAATAGGAAATGAAAAGAAACAGTTAGAAAGTGATAAAGATAAGTGTATTCATATTTTGAATAGTACAGAACAAAGTTATTTGGATAAATACGGTGTTAAACATGATAAATGTGTTTTGGAAAAAGAGATTCAAGAATGTAAAGATAAAATATCAGAACTAGAAGAAAAAAGAGATGTACACAACACCAATTTACAACAAATCGAAATGTGGGAAAAATATCAAGAAACAATCAAGAAGAATGAAGTTTGGAGAGATAAAGTAAAAGTTCTTGAATTGAAAGAAAAAGAAGATAGAAGTCGTTACGCAGCAGCGATGACATTGAAAGATAAAATACTTGAAGCAGAAAGTATTGCTATCACGAACATTATTAACACTATTAATATGCATGCACGTGGGTACCTAGATTGTTTCTTTGATGCAAATCCTATATCGGTACAATTACAATCATTCAAAGAAAGTAAAAAAGCAACAAAACCGTGTATCAATATCGAAATAGAATACAAAGGTATGGAGTGTGATGTGAATATGCTAAGCGGGGGTGAATTATCACGTATTGTTCTTGCTTTTACGTTAGCACTTGCTGAAATATTTAATACTCCCATTATTATGTTGGATGAATGTACAGCAAGTCTTGATCAAGATTTAACAAGTGATGTTTTTGAAGGGATAAAAGAGAATTTTAAAGGTAAATTAGTATTGGTTATAGCACATCAAATTATAGAAAGTTATTTTGATAAAGTTATTAAATTAACCGATAAATAAAGTATTTTTATATTATAAAATGAAAGTTGGTAGTTGTTGGAATAAAATTAATTTTGATTAATTTTTTATTACATATAATAAAAAATGAGTGCACAGGATTTATTAATAACAACAGATAAAGGTGACTTAAGCAAAATAAATATAAACTATGTGTTAAATAAATATTATCCTGTTGGAACCGTATATGTTTCTCTTAATAAGGATATGAATCCAAATAAATGGGGTGATCAAACAACTGTATGGGAAATAATAAATAGAGGATTTGCATTAGAAGCGGAGGGCGAACCGATATTCCCTGTTTCTGGTGGACCTTCATTCACAACGGTAATTTTTTGGAAAAGAACAAAATAAATATTATTAATAATAAAATGGAAAGACAAAAACTGATCATAATTACAATTGTAATTTTTGTATTAATTGTGGTCGTGATAATAGCATATTTATGTGTCAGAAGTAAAGACGAGTTCGTAGATGGTGATAGACCACTGATAAGTACCGATAATAAAAATTTAAATACCGTCGATAAAACTAGTTTCGTTAAGTTATTTTTTGATCAATTATATCCTCCAGGTTCTATTTATGTTAGTACTGGTAACTTTCCTGGATATCCTTTTAATTCATCAGAATGGGAACAGATAAATAGTAATTTGCTAGTGGGTGCTGATGGTGTTGGAGGTACAACTAGTATCAATGAAATGCTTGGCGTTAATATTGATCTCAACTACCCATTATCATTTGCAGGAGATAGTAGTGTTGGTGGTATAGTATCATTAAATAAATGGAAACGTAAATGTGATAATTGTGTTCCTACTCAGCAAAAACAAGTAAATAGAATAACAATAAATGATTTTTACAATGTGAGTAGTGTTGTATATAGTACTGCTAACGGAGATTATAAAGGTAATAGACTTCTTATTAACGATGGTTTTTGGCAATCAGGAGATACATATTCAAATAGTTTGCCTGTTACTGGAGGTTATTTAGCTAACTACCTTATTTGTATAAAAGACAATAGACCAGCAAGAATATATGGACAATACGTAACTATAAATGGAAATACTATTAACTATTCTAAATTTTTTTTAAAAACAGGTAGTACTCCGCCACCGCCAAAAGAATTTTATATAATTGCTAAGAAAAATACAGTCTGTTACTGGACAATTTTACATTCAGAAACAAATTGTCAACAAAATGAAAAATATTATAGTGATTTGAGAGTACGAGGTGATTTTGAATCATACGGCGTTATTGTTCCAAAGTCGACAGGTACAAGTGTCAGTATTGTTAATTTATTTTTTGTAAGTGGTAATCTTATTAAACCGAAAGCTCTACATTCAGCTTCTGTATTGGACAATAATTTATATATGAATTATTCTGGAAGTGCTTTTCCAGAAAGAAATGGTAGAATATTATGGAAGTCTGCAGCCGATAAAAAAGGATTCGTAGCATATGGAAGTTCATATGTTCTTAATACCGGTTATTATGGCCCATATGTTCGCGCCGACTTCGGAACAAACGTCGTTATATCAAAAATTTACGTACACAGTGACCCAAACAAAGGTCAAGGGGACCATGCATTGACTAGTTTTTCATTATTTGGATCTAATGATCCAAACCAAACAGCCGATTTGCATTATTTTTATGTAAATTATAGAATTCCAGGAGACAACGTAAGAATAACTCAGAAATATATTGATATTATACCTGATACAATAGGTAGTTTTAGATATTACTTTTTTCAATTAAATGCTGTACAATGTAAATGCTCAACGTGGGGCGAGGCTTATTTTGATTTTTATACATAGAAGTCTCTTTCTTACAAAATATTTTTTATATTAATATTATATAAAAGAGAATTTTAAAGGTAAATTAGTATTGGTTATAGCACATCAAATTATAGAAAGTTATTTTGATAAAGTTATTAAATTAA
>Ga0187844_10001819_pt1 | contig 15814 bp, 13 predicted proteins | sample SpaLakP09_SKY_50_FD_134517 | JGI IMG/M metagenome (GOLD analysis project Ga0187844, IMG submission 134517) | Oligotrophic lake water microbial communities from Sparkling Lake, Wisconsin, USA - SP09_SKY_50 | ecosystem: Environmental > Aquatic > Freshwater > Lake | place: USA: Sparkling Lake...
AGCTCCAGCTCCTGCTCCTGCTCCAGCTCCTGCTCCTGCTCCTGCTCCTGCTCCCGCCCCGGTGTGCAGCGGCAACAGCTGGCTGGCGCCCACCTACGATGTGTACAGTCCGGCCAGCGCCACCGGCACGGCGACCGTGGCGAACCATTACGGCAGCAGCAGCAGCGCGCTCACGCAGTGCATTTCGGTCGGCAACGTCTTGCAGGTCACCACCACCGATGGCTTCAAACAGATGGTGAGCTGGGCCGATCCGATTGCCGGCAGCGTCACCAGCATCGGCGCCTTGCTGAACAACGGCAACTTGCTGTTCACCTGCCGTAGCGGCAGCTACAAGACCAACCATCTGGCGGTGCGTTCGGACTCGGGCGCGGCGGTGTTCAAGGGCAGCGCGGCGCGCTCGATGCTCGGCACGGCCTTCGCCTTCAGCTCGCTGGAGTGTGGCCCCAGCGGCACGAGCATGCTGCGCGGCGTGACCACGGTGGCCGTCGCCGCTGACCTTGCATCGGCAACGGTCACCGACACCACGAGCAGCCCGGCTTCGGTGACGACCTTTACCGCCGCCCAGCTCGACGCCCTGTTCAGCCCCGGTGGTCTGGTGACGAGCAGCGGCAAGACCCTGCGCTGGGTGTTGTACCTGGTGCCGGTGAGCGGCGGGCTCGTCAAGCAGATCATCGTTCACTCCGCGGAGCAGACGGACGGCAGCATCAACGTGTTCTCGTTCGTCCAGCCGTGATCGTTGTCGTCGGGAGGCCGGCGCAGAGTCGCCCTCGGCCATGAAAAAAGCCTCCGCATGCGGAGGCTTTTAATTTGCTGGGCGCAGCACAAGGCTGCGCGGGCCGGCCGACTTAGTTCTGCACGCCCAGCTGCTTGTTGATCATCCACTGCTGAGCGATCGAGAGGATGTTGTTGGTCAGCCAGTACAGCACCAAGCCGGCCGGGAAGACGAAGAACATCACCGAGAACATCAGCGGCATCATCCACATCATCTTGGCCTGCATGGGATCCGGCGGCTTCGGGTTCAGCCAGACCTGGAACAGGCTGCTCAAGGTCATCAGCACCGGCAGGATGAAGAACGGGTCCTTGGCCGACAGGTCGACAATCCAGCCCAGCCAGGGCGCATGGCGCATCTCGACGCTGGACAGAAGCACCGAGTACAGCGCGATGAAGAAGGGCATCTGCACAAAGATCGGCAGGCAGCCACCCAGCGGGTTGACCTTCTCCTCGCGGTAGATGCGCATCATCTCCTGCTGCATCTGCTGCGGCTTGTCTTTCAGCCGCTCGCGCATCTCCATCACCTTCGGATTGACGGCCTTCATCTTGGCCATCGAGCGGTAGGCGCTGGCATTGAGCCAGTAGAAGGCGATCTTCAGCAGCACGACCAGGGCGACGATGGCCCAGCCCCAGTTGCCGATCAGCTTGTGCAGCTGGTCCAGCAGCCAGAACAGCGGCTTGGCCAGGATGGTCAGGTAGCCGTAGTCACGCACCAGTTCGAGGCCGGGGGCGATGGCGGCCAGCATGTTTTCTTCGGTCGGGCCGATGAAGAGCTGGTCTTCGGCGACGGCGCTCTTTTGCGACTCGATCTGGCCCATCGGGAACACCATGCCGACGGCATACTGCGCCAAGGCGGTACCGGGCACCTTGCTGACGTGGAAGCCGCGGTCACCGGCCGCCGTGCGCAGCCAGGCGCTGGCGAAATGGTGCTGGACCATCGCCACCCAGCCGTCATTGGCGCGTTGCTCGTACTCGAGCTTGCCCTTGTCGATGTCGGCGAAGTCGATCTTGTGGAACTTGGCCTTGTCCGTGTAGACCGCCGGTCCGGAGAAGTTGTTGGGCGCCATGAAGATGCCATTGGCAGCCACAAAGCCATCCCGCACCAGCTGCACATAGAGTTGCGGGGCCAGCGGCGCGGCCGAGGTGTTGATCACCTCATGCTTGACGCCGACGACGTAGTCGCCGCGCTTGAAGGTATAGGTCTTGACCAGCTTCAGGCCGGCCATCTCGGCCGATTCGAAGCGCACCGTCAGCGCGTCGGCACCGGCCTTGAGCTCACGCTCGCCGGGCACCAGGGTCATGGCGCTGAGGTGAGTCGGTGCGCCGGCCACGCCGGTCAAGCCGGTCTCGGCCTTGTAGATGTGCTGGGCCGAGGCGTCGAGCACGACCACATGACCGCTGGGGTTGGTCTCGTCGATGTGCTTGAGCAGTTCGACGCGGACCAGGCTGCCGCCCAGCGAATCCAGCGTGGCCTTGACCACGTCGGTGCTGATGGTGACCTTCTCGGTCGCCATCGGCGCGCTGGCCGGCGTGCCTGGCACGGCTGCCAAGGCCGCGGCCGCGCCGGAGGCGGGCAGGGCGCCGGGCAGGGCCGCAGCGGCACCGGCGCCGAGCCGGCGGCCGCCACCTTGGCCGGGGTCGGGCCAAACATCGACGGTTGCCCGTTGTGCTTGTTCCACGCGTCCCACAGCAGGACGAGCGACATCGTGAACACCACCCACATCAGGGTGCGGCGCATATCGGTCATGGGGAAGATTTCGAAGAAGGGGTTCTGGGAGGCGTCGGCCCGCAGCCCAGGCGGCTGAACAGGGCAGGCGGATTGTCGGGCACGGGATCATGCCCACCGGCGCAAAACGGGTGGCAACGCAAAATTCTTCTGGCGGTCAGATAGCTGCCGGCGCCCGCGCCGTGCTGCTGCAGCGCGTCCAGCGCATAGGCCGAGCAGGTCGGGTAGAAGCGGCAACTCGAACCCAGCCAGGGGCTCAGCAGCAGGCGGTAGCCACGCACCACGCCAATCAACAGGCGCTGGGCGATCGACGGCGAGGCATTCATGGCAGGCGGACGCAGGTCAGCGGCGCGGGGCAGCGCCCAGCACACGCGTCATCAGCAGCGCCAGTTCATCGCGGGCGGCCAGATGCAAGGCCTCGGACGCGGCGCTCTTGAACTGCTTGCGGTCAAACGGCGCGCGCAGGCGCACCACCCACGGGCCAGCGGGCAGCAGCGCTTCCTGCCCGGCAAAGGCAGCATGGATGTGACGCTTCAGCAGCGAGCGGGTGACCGAGCGCTTGGCATGCCGTTTGGGCACAACCGTACCCAGCCACGCTCCGTTCGGAGCGGCCGGGACGATGGTTTTTGCCATGGCAGGAGAGGAGTCATCCACAGCCACCGCCTGCGGGTCACCGGCACCTGTTGATAACTCAACAGTGGGCGAGCACTTCGCGGGCTTTTTCGGTGTTGTGGGATTCGCGGCCAGATGATGAACCACGAAATGACTGCTGCGCGCTCGGCTGGGAGCACCCAGCACACGCTCAAAGTCGGCCGATCGCACGATGCGGCCGATCATTTGACGCGAGGTCCGACTCAGACGGCCAGACGCTTGCGGCCCTTGGCGCGGCGGGCATTGATGACCGCGCGGCCACCGCGGGTCTTCATGCGGACCAGGAAGCCATGGGTGCGGGCGCGGCGGACTTTGGAAGCTTGGTAGGTACGTTTCATGATGGTTCCTCTATGGAGCCTGTCTAAAACCCGAGGAACAGTGATTAGCTCGTCGGGGTGCGGGTGGCCGGACAGAACACCTGCCTTCAGCGCCGCTGGGGGTCTTGCTTGGGTATCGACTCTTTGCCCAGCCGCCATGCAAGCGTCCGGGAAACCGAGCATTACACCAAAAACCTCCTTATCCGTCAATGACTTACACCACAAACCAAGGCTTTGCGGGGGATTGACCCCCGGCATAAATCTGTGGATAACTTACGTACAAGTCCCGCGGCAACGTACAATCCGGCCGCTCTGAGAACAAGTTTTCCACAATGAGCGTAGATCTCTGGCAACGTGGCTGCGAACGGCTCGCCACCGAACTGCCCGAACAACAATTCAACACCTGGATCCGTCCTCTGCCCCCGGCAGAGGTGTCGGATGCCGGCGGCGATGGCGCGGTCGTGTCGCTGCGCGTGCCCAACCGCTTCAAGCTGGACTGGATACGCAGTCAGTACGCCGGCCGCATCGAGGCCATCCTGACCGAACTCGCCGGCAAGCCGGTACGGTTGGAGTTGGCCCTGGCGCCGCGCGACACCCTGGCCCACACCCCCAGTGCTGGCAGCTCCGGCAGCGCCATCATCCTGCCGGGTCAGCCCATGCAGGCCGGCCAGGTGCTGAGCAATGGCCTGCGGACCATGTCGGCCAGCCCTCAGATCAGCGCACCGGCACCCAGCATGACGCCGCCGCCGGTGTCACGCCACCGCCTGAACACCGCCTTGACCTTCGACACTCTGGTGCCGGGCCGTGCCAACCAGATGGCACGCACCGCCGCCCTGCATGTGGCCGGCGCGCCGGGCGTGATGTACAACCCCTTGTTCATCTATGGCGGCGTCGGCCTGGGCAAGACCCATCTGATACACGCCGTGGGCAATGCGCTGCTGCGCGACAAGCCCGACGCCCGCGTGCTCTATCTGCACGCCGAGCAGTTCATCAGCGACGTGGTGAAGAACTACCAGCGCAAGACCTTCGACGAGCTGAAGGCCAAGTACCACTCGCTGGACCTGCTGCTGATCGATGACGTGCAGTTCTTCGCCGGCAAGGACCGCACGCAGGAGGAGTTCTTCAACGCCTTCGAAGCGCTGCTGGCCAAGAAGGCCCACATCATCATGACCAGCGACACCTATCCCAAGGGATTGGTGGACATCGACGAGCGCCTGACCAGCCGCTTCGACGCCGGCCTGACGGTGGCCATAGAGCCGCCCGAGCTGGAAATGCGCGTGGCCATCCTGATACGCAAGTCGGACGCCGAGGGCACGGCCATGCCCGAGGACGTGGCCTTCTTCATCGCCAAGAACGTGCGCGCCAATGTGCGCGAGCTCGAAGGCGCGCTGCGCAAGGTGCTGGCCTACAGCCGCTTCAGCCACAAGGAAATCAATATCGCCCTGGCCCGCGAGGCGCTGAAAGACCTGCTGTCGATCCAGAACCGGCAGATCTCGGTGGAAAACATCCAGAAGACGGTGGCCGACTTCTACAAGATCAAGGTCGCCGACATGTACAGCAAGAAGCGCCCCGCCAGCATCGCCCGCCCGCGCCAGATTGCCATGTACCTGGCCAAGGAGCTGACGCAGAAGAGCCTGCCCGAGATCGGCGAGCTGTTCGGCGGCCGCGACCACACGACCGTCTTGCACGCCGTGCGCAAGATCGGCGGCGAGCGCAGCAAGAACACCGAGCTGAATCAGCAGCTCCATGTGCTGGAGCAAACCCTCAAGGGTTGAGTTTCCGGCGCTGAGGCTTTTCTCGCCCGCTGTCAAAGCACAAAGCTGTGGACAGGTTTTGAATAACCAATCACTTATCCACAGGGCACGAGCCAATCCCAGAGTTGTTGTATGCCGGGAGCTAGCTTGAACAGGGCGCCGCCCACATGGTTTTAAGCGCTGCAAGTGCTTGTCAGCATTGAATTTTATGCCCTTGTCCACATAAAGCAGCGCCCTCTACTATTACGACTACCTTTTAATCTTCAACTCTGTATTGATAGTAAGTGCGGCGAAAAATTTCTCGGCTTGAAAAATTGCCCGAAATTAAAGCAAGCGCAAATAACAGAGCCGCTCCAAACCCGTCAAGGCACAAAGCTGTGGATAAATATTGAACAACCAGCGGCTTATCCACAGGCCAAGACCGGAATCTCGAGTTGTTGTCTGTTGAGCAGACTTCAATCAGGTGTGGCGCCCACATGGTTTGAGGCTGGCTAAGTGCTTGCGGCCGTAGGCGATAAGGCGCTTGTCCACAGCGCAGGGCCTGCTCTACCAATACGACTACCTTCTGAAACCCAATTCAAGAAGTCATAGAGGACAAGTCAAAAAATCGGGTGTTGCCGGCGCCCACGGGCTCGAGCAAACGCTTGTGGCGGCAATGCCTCACAACAGGCGACAATACGGGGTGGGGTCGGCGCCGGTCAGGCTCCGGGCATCTAGAACTGGCCCCATGGTTTTCAGGGGAACGGGACAGGCCCCGGGTGAGCGAAAATGCGCTGTCGCGCCGGATTAGCCGATGACAAGGCGATGGCAAGGCCGCTCAAAAGAGAACAATTCATTGACGATGAGGTTGACGACATGATCGTGTTGAAAGCAGCGCAGGACAAAGTGCTGGGTGCCTTGCAAGCGGTGGCTGGCATCGTTGAGCGCCGCCACACCTTGCCCATCCTCGCCAATGTGCTGATACGCAAGACCGGTTCGCAGCTTGAATTCACCACCAGCGACCTCGAGATCCAGGTGCGCACCAGCGCCGAGTTCGATGGCGACGCCGGCAACTTCTCGACCACCGTCGGTGCGCGCAAGCTGATCGACATCCTGCGTTCGATGCCGGCTGACCAGGTCGTGTCGCTGTCCGCCGCCGGCAGCAAGCTGACATTGCAGGGCGGCAAGAGCCGCTTCACCCTGCAAAGCCTGCCGGCCGATGACTTCCCGCTGGTGCAGGAAACCGCTGATTTCGGCCCCTCGTTCAGCGTGCCGCAGAAGACGCTGAAGGCGCTGATCAACCAGGTGCACTTCGCGATGGCGGTGCACGACATCCGCTACTACCTGAACGGCATCCTGTTCGTGGCCGAAGGCAAGAGCCTGACGCTCGTCGCCACCGACGGCCACCGCCTCGCCCTGGCCCAGGCCACGCTCGAGGAAGACATGCCCAAGCAGGAAGTGATCCTGCCGCGCAAGACGGTACTCGAGTTGATGCGCCTGCTGAAGGACGAGAAGGAAGGTGCCGACGCCCCGATCGAGATGCGCTTTGCGGGCAACCAGGCAAAGTTCTCGTTCAGCGGCATGGAATTCGTCACCAAGCTGGTCGAGGGCAAGTTCCCCGACTACAACCGCGTCATACCGAAGAACCACAAGCACCATGTGATCCTGGGCCGCACGACGCTGCTGTCCAGCCTGCAGCGCGCCGCTATCCTGACCAGCGAGAAGTTCAAGGCCGTGCGCCTAAGCTTCGAGGCCGGTGTGCTGCGTATCGCCTCCAGCAATGCCGAGCAGGAAGAAGCCAAGGAAGAGATCGAGATCGACTACGACGCCGAGCTGATCGAGATCGGCTTCAACGTCACCTATCTGATGGACGCCTTGTCGAACAACAGCCATGACATGGTGCGCATCGAGTTGCATGACTCGAACTCCAGCGCGCTGTTCACCGTGCCCGAAATGCCCGGCTTCAAATACGTCGTGATGCCGATGCGCATTTAGTGCGCGCTGGCCAGCAGTGATTGACCTCAGCGGGCCGCGTGCCCGCTTCAGCGTTTTTAAAGGGGGTGTCAAAACCTGGCACCCCGGCGCGAAATTCGCGAGATACCAGAGAGTAATGCCCGATGAGTGAACCGACCAGCCCCGTCCCCAATCCCGAAACAAGCCACGGCGTGGAAAACGGCGTCAGCGTGACCCAGGGCAACCAGGCGATGCAGCCCATCTCCACTGGCTCGGAGGCATCCGAGGCCTATGGCGAAGGCAGCATCCAGATCCTGGAAGGGCTGGAGGCGGTGCGCAAGCGCCCCGGCATGTACATCGGCGATACGTCAGACGGCACCGGCCTGCACCACCTGGTTTTCGAGGTTGTCGACAACTCGATCGACGAGGCCCTGGCCGGTCACTGCGACGACATCATCGTCACCATCCACAGCGACAACTCGATCTCCGTTATCGACAACGGCCGCGGCATCCCCACCGGCGTGAAGATGGACGACAAGCACGAACCCAAGCGCTCGGCGGCCGAGATTGCCTTGACCGAGCTGCATGCCGGCGGCAAGTTCAACCAGAACAGCTACAAGGTCTCGGGCGGCCTGCACGGCGTGGGTGTCAGCTGCGTCAACGCCTTGTCGAAGTTTCTGCGCCTGACCATCCGCCGCGAGGGCAAGGTGCACCAGATGGAGTTCCGTCAGGGCTTCCCGCAGGACCGCCTGATCGAGATGCGCGACGGCTTCGAGACCAGCCCGCTGCGCATCACCGGTGACACCGAGAAGCGCGGCACTGAGGTGCACTTCCTGCCCGACGAAACCATCTTCACCAATATCGACTTCCACTACGACGTGCTGGCTAAACGGCTACGCGAGCTGAGCTTCCTGAACAACGGCGTGAAGATCCGCCTGGTCGATGAGCGCAACGGCAAGGAAGACAACTTCGCCTATGCCGGCGGCGTGAAGGGCTTCGTCGAGTTCATCAACAAGGGCAAGTCGATACTGAACCCCAACATCTTCCACGCCGCGGGCGAGAAGGTCAGCGAGCAGAACACCAACATCAGCGTTGAAGTGGCGATGCAGTGGAACGACGGCTACAACGAGTCGGTGCTCTGCTTTACCAACAACATCCCGCAGCGTGACGGCGGCACCCACCTGACCGGCCTGCGCGCCGCCATGACACGGGTGCTGAACAAGTACATCACCGACAACGAACTGGCCAAGAAGGCCAAGGTCGAGGTCGCCGGCGACGATATGCGCGAAGGCCTGGCCTGCGTGGTCAGCGTCAAGGTGCCCGAGCCCAAGTTCAGCAGCCAGACCAAGGACAAGCTGGTGTCATCCGAGGTGCGCGCGCCGGTGGAAGACATCGTCAGCCGCCTGCTGACCGACTTCCTGCTCGAGAACCCGATCGACGCCAAGATCATCTGCGGCAAGATTCTCGATGCCGCCCGTGCCCGCGAAGCCGCGCGCAAGGCTCGTGAAATGACGCGCCGCAAGGGCGTGCTCGATGGACTGGGCCTGCCCGGCAAGCTGGCCGACTGCCAGGAGAAAGACCCGGCGCTGTGCGAGATTTACATCGTCGAGGGCGACTCCGCCGGCGGTTCCGCCAAGCAGGGCCGCGACCGGAAGTTCCAGGCCATCCTGCCGCTGCGCGGCAAGATACTGAACGTCGAGCGCGCGCGCTACGAGAAGCTGCTGACCAGCAATGAAATCCTGACTTTGATCACTGCGCTCGGTACCGGCATCGGCCGCGGTGCCGTGGGTGATGACTTCAACCCGGACAAGCTGCGCTACCACCGCATCATCATCATGACCGACGCCGACGTTGACGGCGCCCACATCCGCACCCTGCTGCTGACATTCTTCTATCGCCAGATGCCGGAGCTGGTGGAGCGCGGCCACATCTACATCGCCCAGCCGCCGCTGTACAAGGTCAAGCTCGGCAAGGAAGAGCAGTACCTGAAGGACGGCCATGAGCTCGACGCCTACCTGCTGCGCGTGGCGCTGAAGGACGCGCAGCTGATCACCGGCATCGGCAGCGACGTGCTGCAGGGCGACGCGCTGGAAACACTGGCACGCCAGTACGTGATGGCCGAGAACGTCATCAAGCGCCTGAGCAACTGGATGGACTTCGAGGCGCTGCGCGTGCTGGCCACCGGCCTGGAGCTGAACCTCGACACCAAGGAACAGGCCGAAGTCTCGGCCCTGGCCATGGTCGGTGCGTTGCACCAGGCCGAGGTCACCGCCGAGTTCGACGCCCGCACCGACAAGCACTATCTGCGCATCAGCCGCAAGCAGCACGGCAACACCAAGAGCAGCGTCATCACCGCCGACTTCGTGCACGGCGCCGACTACGAGGTGCTCTCCAGCGCCGGCAAGACCTTCAAGGGCCTGCTGGGCGCCGACGCCACCATCCGCAAGGGCGACGGCGAGAAGGCCAAGGAAGCCAAGGTCAACGACTTCCGCGCCGCCATGGACTGGCTGATGGCCGTGGCCGAAAACTCGGTCGGCCGCCAGCGCTACAAGGGTCTGGGCGAAATGAACCCAATGCAGCTCTGGGAAACCACCATGGACCCGACCGTGCGCCGCCTGCTTCGCGTGCAGATCGACGACGCCATCGAAGCCGACCGCGTGTTCACCATGCTGATGGGCGACGAGGTCGAGCCGCGCCGGAACTTCATTGAGCAGAATGCGCTGAGGGCGGCGAATATTGACGTTTGAGTGTTGAGGCGGGCTTAGGGCGAACGCGTATATCCTTGAGCGTCACCAAATCCGCAGGGAGAACTGCCCATGACGCGCCCTTTCAACATCCTGGCCTGCGCCCTTGTCGCTGCCCTGCCGGTCATGCTGGGGTCCTGCGCCGCGCCCGAGCCTACAGCGTCACAGGCAGACGCTGAAATGTCGCTGGCCGCGGCCGACCGCAATGACGAGGACGCGACCATCACCGGCAGCCGCCTGCCGCGCAAGACCACCGACCGACTGCTGCGGCGCACCGACGCGCAGGGCGCCCGCGAAATGGAGCGCACCCGCCCGCCGGAAAAAGGACCCACCTTCAACTGAAAGCCGCAGCCTGCAAGGCCGCGAACGCGGAGAAGCAGCACCGCAGCCGGAACAACTGCACGTTTTATCGTTGATGCCGGCCTGCGAAGCCCGGTACGCTTCGGGTCGGTCCTTACGATTCGTCCCATGCGTTCCTCTTTCCGCAGCCTGGCCTGCCTGTTGTTCCTGCTGTTTGGTGTGGCCATGGCGCCGGCGGCCCCGGTGGCGGAGTCGCTGGAGGTGCAATTCCGCAGCGTAGCCGTTCCCCAGAACACGGCGCCCACGCTGGCGCAGGACAGGGCCGGTTTCATCTGGGTGGCCACCAGCCGCGGCCTGACGCGCTACGACGGCTACCGGCTGCGCCCGATCGAGCAGGCGGGTGAGACCAATTCGCAGCGCAATCTGGGTTGGGTGCGGGCTTTGTCCCCGGCCCGCGATGGCCGGATGTGGATTGGCACCGAGTTTCTGGGGCTGAAGGCTTACGATTCCGCTCAGGATCGCCTCGAGTCGCATGGCAGTGTCAAGGGTGAGGCAGGGCCGCATGCTCCTATCCGGGCGCTGGCGGAAGATGCCAACGGATCCGTCTGGGTTGGCACGCTGGGTCAAGGCTTGCACCACTATGCGCCGACCACACGCCGCTTCGAGGCACAGGATTTGCGCTGGCAGGGCGAACCCGAACGCCGCATATTGGCGCTGTGCGTGGGCGCCGATGGCACGGTCTGGGCAGGCCACTGGCGCGGGCTTTCACGGCTGCGCGCCGGGGTGTGGGAGTCGGTGCCGCTGCCGGACCGCGACCAGGGCGCGCCGGTGCTGGCCTTGGCCGAGGGGCGCGATGGCCGGGTATGGCTGGGCACGCAGGACGGGCGGCTGGGCGTCGTCGAGCAGGACCGCGTGCGCTGGGTCCTGCCCGACCTGAAGCTGCCGGTGCAGGCCCTGGCCGAGGCCAGTGACGGGCGGTTGTGGGTGGGCACCAAGCTGGGCCTGCTGTGGGTGAACACGGCCAGCGGCGAAATCGAGGCCCGGTTGCGTCATGACCCGCGCCGCCTGGCGGGCCTAGCGGGTAACGACATCAGCGGCCTGCTGCGCGACCAGGGCGGCGCGATGTGGGTGACGGGCTATGGCCTGGGCCTGCAGCGCCATCAGTACCACCCCGCGCTGGCCGTTCGTGGTGCCGATTCCAGCCAGGCCAGCCCCTTGGCCGAGATCGATGTGCGCGCGCTGCTGGCCTTGAAGAATGGCGACGTGCTGGCACCCACGCAGACTGGGAAGCTGGTGCGCCTGGACGGCCGCCCGGGCCAGAGCTTGGCCACACTGGGCGTCTGGCCGCGCGAGCGCAGCAGCGTGGTCGAGTCGCTGGCCGAGGCGGCGGACGGCAGCCTATGGATGGCCGGCGGCGGCCGACTGGAGCACCGCGCCGCCAATGGCCGATTGCTGCGCGACTGGCCGCTGGATGGCGGGCGGGCTCAACGCCTGCTGCTGCGTAGCAGCGGTGAAGTCTGGCTGGGCATGCAGGAAGGGTTGTATCGCCTCGCAAATGCCAAGGGCGAGACTTTGGAGCGAGTGCAACTGAAAGGCGGCGCGGCGCTGCACGGCGGCATCTATGCCTTGATCGAAGAACCCGGCAGCCACAGTCTCTGGGTCGGCTGCCAGCAGGGTCTGTTCCGCGAGCGCGACGGGAGCTTGCAGCTTGTGCCGCAGGCGCCCGGGGAGACGCTGGGCAGCCCCGTCGTGCTGGCCCTGTTGCTGGCGGGCGACGGCACGCTGTGGGCCGACACGCCGGCCGCCGGACTTCACCGCCTGCGCGGCTGGGATGCGGTGGGCCGCGCCCGTTTTGAGCGTGTGAGCGAGCGCCATGGCATGGAGGGTGTGTTCGGCGGCAATCTGCACGAGGACGCCCAGGGCCGCATCTGGAGCCAGTTGTCCGTTTACGACCCGAAGACCGACCGCCTCGACAGTTTCGGCGCTGGCGAAGGTGCGGCGTTCGGCAGCTTCTGGTTTTTTGCCAGTACCGAGCTGCCTGGTGGTGGCCTGCTGTTCGGCGGCAGCCGCGGGTTGCTGCGGATTGAGCCGCAGGCCTTCGCGCCGGCTTCGATCGCGCCGCCATTGGTGATCAGTGCCCTGCGCGTCAACGGGCTGGCCTACCAGGTCCCGCCGCAGCAGCAGGGCCTGCAGTTGGCGGCCGGCACACGCAGCGTCGCGGTGGAGTTCGCCGGTCTCGACTACGCCGACCCGAGCCGTCTGCGCTACCAGTACCGACTGGAGGGCCTGGACACCGACTGGACCACCGCCGATGCAAGCTCGCGCAGCCCCCGTTTCGGCCCGCTCAAGCCTGGCCGCTACACGCTGCAGGTGCGCGCCACGCCGCATCAGGAGCTTTGGAGCACGGCCCAGCTCGAACTGGCTATCCAGCAGCTACCCGCGTGGTGGCAAACGCTGTGGGCGCAGATGGCCGGCGTAGGCCTGGGCCTGCTGACGATCTGGGCCTGGGTGCGCTGGCGCACGCGGCAGCTGCGGCGGCGCGAGGCCGAGCTGCAGGCACTGGTCGACGAGCGCACCGCCGCGCTGCGCGAGGCCAGCCTGACGGACTCGTTGACGGGCCTGCGCAACCGCCGCTATCTGGAGCTGCGCCTGCCCGACGATCTGCAACTGTGCCTGCGCCGCTTCGAGTCCGGCGAGCCCGGCATGCCCGGCCCCGACAGCGATCTGGTGCTGATGCTGCTGGACCTGGACCATTTCAAGCGCGTCAACGACGCCCATGGCCACGCGGCCGGCGATGCGGTGCTGGTGCAACTGGCCGAGCGCCTGCGCCGTGTGTTCCGCGAGACCGATTCGCTGGTGCGCTGGGGTGGCGAGGAGGTGCTGGTGCTGGTACGCGAAACCAGCCGCGATGACGCCGCCGAGCTGGCCGCCCGCGTCTGTGCCGCGGTGCGCGGCCAACCGTTCGACATCGGTGCTGGCCGGAAGTTGAGCGTCACCACCTCGATCGGTTTCGTTGCCTATCCGCTCGATCCTCTGCAGCCCCTGGCCTGGGAATGGCAGGCCAGCCTGGGCCTGGCCGACTCGGCTCTCTATGCCGCCAAGGCCCGGGGGCGCGATGGCTATGTGGGCGCCATCAGCGCCAACGGCTTGCCGCCCGACGAGGTGCCACGCGATCTGAATGGCTGGCACAACGAGAGCCGGATGACGGTGCGCTTTGGCGCCGCTGGCGACACGGGATAATGAGGGCGACACCCGATTTCCCCGACCGCCAGGAGCCATGCCGAATCCGAAGTCACTGCGCCACTGCCTGCGCCTTGCGAGGCTTGTCCTCGGCCTGGGCGCCGCCTCCGTGCTCGCGGCTTGCGGTAGCTCCAGCGCCGTCACCCGCAAGACCTCGGTCTATCAAAGCGAACGCTTCCATGCCGACGAGACCTTCTCTCGGCTGTTCGACGGCAGCGTGGCCCAGACCTGCGAGGCAGCACGCCGCGCACTGTTGAGCCAGGGCTATGTGATTGCCAGCGCCACCGAGGGCCTGGTCAAGGGCGCCAAGCGCTTCCAGCCCGAGGGCGAGGTGCATGTGGAGATCGCCTTCAATGTGGTCTGTGTACCCGAGGGCCGCAACGGCGAAGTCGCCACCGCCTACGTCAGCGCGCAACAGGACCGCTACGCGCTGAAGAAGAGCCCCAACTCGACCAGCGTGGGCCTGAGCGCCATCGGCTCGATCTCGCTGCCGCTGTCGTCCTCGCAGGACTCGCTGGTCAAGGTGGCCTCCGAAACGATACCGGCCGGGGAGTTCTACGACCGCTTCTTTGCGCTGATGCACCGCCAGCTGCGCGGCCAGGCGGAGAGCGAATGAGCAGCAACTCCCGCCCCGTCTATTCCACCGATGCCGGCCGCCTCTGCCCCGGTTGCGGCCAGCCGGTCGCGCATTGCGGCTGCAGCAAGTCGCCGCCCCGGCCCGCCGGCGCCGGCGTGGTGCGCGTCTCACGAGACAGCAAGGGCCGCGGCGGCAAGGTCGTGACCGTCATCAAGGGCCTGCCGCTGGACGATGCGGCGCTGCAGACCCTGGGCAAGAAGCTGAAGAGCGGCTGTGGCTCCGGCGGCACCGTGAAAGACGGCGTGATCGAGATCCAGGGCGACCATGTGCCCAAGCTGCTGGCCCTGCTGGCCCAGGCGGGCTGGAAGGCCAAGCAGGCTGGCGGTTGATCGCCCCAATATTCCATCAACCAAGGTTGCCTACGTGCCGTCTCATCACCCTCTGCGCAGCCCGCGTGCTGCCCTCAAGTCCCTCGCCGCGCTGTTGCTGGGTAGCCTGTTCGCCGGCCAGGCACTCGCCTTTGGCGCGGTCGGGCACGGCGCCATCGGCGAGGTTGCGCTGGGCCTGCTGAAGGGCAGCCGGGCCGAGACCGAGGTCAGGCGCATCCTGGGCACGACGGCGGTTCGTGACGCGGCGGTCTGGGCTGACTGCGTGAAGAGCATCGACCCCGCGAACGACTTCAAGTACGCCAACGCCGGCCGCTATCCCGAGTGCGCGGCGCTGGAGGGCGATGCCGCCGAGCTGGCGCGCATGGCCGACTACGTGCGGCGCAACGACATGGACTGCAAGCCCAAGCCGGGCGAGGAGTCCTGCCACAAGCAGTACCACTACACCAACCCGCCGCTGCAGAGCGGCCGCTATGTGGCCGGTGCGCCGGGCACCGGGCCGCAGGACCTGGTGCTGGGCATCAATGCGACGGTGGCCGTGCTGAAGGGCGGGCCGTCGCCGGCGCCGTTCCGCTTTGCCAACGAGCGCGAGGCGCTGCTGGTGCTCTTGCATCTGCTCGGCGATCTGCACCAGCCGCTGCACGTCGGTTCGATCTATCTGGACGGCGAAGGCCGGGTGGTGGACCCGGGCATCGGCGCCATCGACCCGGCCATGCACACGGTGGGCGGCAATGCCATCACCTTGATGCCCACCGGCAATTTGCACGCCTACTGGGACAATGCGCCCGGCCGCCTCAGCGCCGCCGAACTGCTGGCCTTGAGCGACGAGGCCCGCGCGCTGCCCGCCAGCCCTGGCGCCAGCGCCGACTGGCCGGTGGCCTGGGCCGGCGACACGGTGCGGGTGACGGCCCAGGTGTTCGATGGCGTCACCTTCAGCCCGCGCGCGCAGACCCTGCGTGGCTCGCGCTGGATCGCAACGCTGCCGGCCGACTATGACGCCCGTTCGCTGGCGCTCACGCGCGTGCAGCTGGCCAAGGGTGGTGCCCGGCTGGCGCAGCTGCTGCAATCGATCTGGCCCTGAGCGAGTGCGTCAGGGCTCGGCGCGCCTGAGCGTGCGCAGCATCTGCTCGTACATCGCATCCACCGCCGCCGAGCGCTGCGAGCCCTTGCTGCGCAGCACCGCCACCTCCATCGATGGCAGGGCCGGCAGGTCCTGCTTGCTGCCCAGTATCTGCAGGCCGGGCGGCACGCTGCAGCGCGTCAGCGCCGCCACGGCCAGGCCGCTTTCGACGGCGGCCAGCTGGCCGGCCAGGCTCGCGCTGTTGTAGACGATGCGGTGCGCGCGGCGCTGGGCGGTCAGCGCGGCCAGCGCATCGCGGCGCGCACGGCTGCCGCTTTCGTAGATGGCCACCGGCA
>Ga0187844_10001820_pt1 | contig 15812 bp, 18 predicted proteins | sample SpaLakP09_SKY_50_FD_134517 | JGI IMG/M metagenome (GOLD analysis project Ga0187844, IMG submission 134517) | Oligotrophic lake water microbial communities from Sparkling Lake, Wisconsin, USA - SP09_SKY_50 | ecosystem: Environmental > Aquatic > Freshwater > Lake | place: USA: Sparkling Lake...
CCCTAATAACGACTTTTTGAGATACCTTAACAAACTTTAAAACAAAAAATATTTTTCTATACATCACTTTCCCAATTCACCTCGAAACAATTCCAGAAACACATAAAAACTCGTCCAAACTCAGTATAAGGATGTCCAACAAACATACTAGGACTCATCGCAGAACTCGCAGAGGTGGACAAACTAACAGAATACTATTTCCAAGGAAGAAAGGAGTCAACTACGATGCGCTTAAATTAACAGATGTCGGAAAATACAGCATCACTTGGCGCGACGATGCAGAACAAATTATCCGAAAAATGAAAAAGCTAGTCGGAACACTTTCCACAAAACACATAACAGACCTAAACGGAGGCGGAGGTGGAGATACCATCACCTTCGGCATACATTTCAAAAAGGTAGACGCAATTGAAGTAGATAAAACTACCTTCGATATCCTCAAAAATAATGTAGAACTATTCGATCTACCAAACGTAACTCTTCATCAAGGAGACTCCACAAAAGTATACAACTGGTATACAGACATTCTTTACATCGACCCACCGTGGGGTGGTCCCAATTATAAACTTGAACCAATTCTGGATTTGTTCCTAAGCCACTGGAGAATAGATAACTACATCGAACACATACTAGAACAAACATGGAAACCAAAACATATTTTCATTAAGGTCCCCTTCAACTATAACTTCGAAAGATTCGATAAATTCGATAACGTTCAAAAATTTAAAATAGGAAAGATTTTTATCATATACGTTAAAGTTTAAGTATCATCTCATAATAATATGGCAACAAGCGGTCAACCTGCATCAGTTGGTCTTTCAGGAGGAGACTGGACTAGATTAAAGAGATTACACGGTATCTACCAGGGAGGTTCTAGTGGAGGCTCCTCTATCATTCAAAGACCTGCTTCGTTCTCCACAGATACAGCAGCATCAGTAATAGCGGACTTTGTTACAAGACGTCAAGCTCCAGGAACTCTTATTCCCACTCTTGTAGTAACCCCCATATGCTCGTGCACTCCTAGAATACTTACCACAAAAATAACAAACTGCAGACTATGCGCGAAAAATGGAAAGAGATAACTAAAACAAGTCAACAGAAAGAATGGATCCGATTCAGATTCGATACAACAGAGGAAACCTAGTTCCTGGAAAGGAATACTATAAGATTCACAACAGAGAGAAATCCTTCGCCGGAACCTTTGTTCGATTGGTGCGCTCTGGCTCCGGTGACGGAATGACAATCTCAGTCGAGTTCCTACTGAATGATAAAACATACTATGTCGATGAAGAAATGTGGGGGTCCCTAAACGGATCAGAACTCACATACTTCGTCGAAGCCTAAAAACGGAATGTTTTTTTACACCAAAACAGTTCTTGGACTAACAAGTCCCCTCTGCTCGCGCTGAGGAATTTTTAACTCTACATCAAAAATTTCACATATACAGACACCTAATAGTTAAAATATAAACAATGCTTCTTTCTTTTTCAATTAAAGAATTTCCAGAATTGTTCACAGTAACAGACTACAAGTATGTTCTAAAAAATGTCAAACAACATTTTTTAGACGAATGCAAAATTCAAAGGGTAGATGTTCTCTACGCTAAGACCTTCTACAACCCTGAAACCAATGAGGGTATCGTAGATTATAATTTCATTGACTTTGAGGGACGTGCATATCTTCCACAAATGGATCTACCTCTCTCTAACGACTACATAACAATCATCTTTGAATAAAAATGGATTTGTTCAAATGATATTTGGTATACTTAAAAAGATGTACGGCCTCGACCCCACCGCAGTCACTCTCATGCTCTTCACCGCAGTTCTCAGCGGGTTCGTTTCGGCGATTCCCTTCAAGAACAAGAGTTACCTCGAGCACACTGAAAACCTTCAGGCTCGGATTATCGAACTAGAAGATGAGGTAAAGGAAAAGAACAAGAAAGTCGCTGAAATTCGCGCAAAGCTCGTAGAGCTTCTCGAGTTTGTGGACGAAAACTACGATGACATGCCTCCTCTCGAGGAGCTGTAAAAAAATATAGTTTATATTTTTTCAACCTTCTCAGCAATTACCTGGGGATTCTTCAACCGAAGAAACTCCTGGTATTGCGCTCGATAATCAAATGTGCAGTTATGAATCTCCGGAGTGCGACAAACAGAACAAAACACATTTTTGCACGTGCATGTGAAGATACATGAAATCTTCTTGCGACAACGAGAACAACGCTCCATTTCTACTTATCGGTATCATACATCTTAATTTCCATTTTACAATACAATTTTGTTAAAAAAAGGTCAGTCACTAGATAATATGGCTGTTAACATAACATTTCCAGAATTGAAAGAGACACAATCGTTACCCCTTGCGTCTGGAGAATCACTAGTCCAGCTTCGAGAAGAAATGTGTTCTCAATCCATATCACGAGACTTTAAACTTCAAAACTATCAACGGTTTCTTCGCAGAGTTCTATCACCAGACTCGCCAACTCGCAATCTTCTTATGGTTCACGGAACAGGAACAGGCAAGACATGCACAGCCATCCAAATTGCAGAAGAATTTATCATAAGACCAGAATTTCAAGATAAACGCGTTCTTATTCTAGCCAATCCAGCAGTTCAAGAAAACTTTAAAACTCAAATCTTTAACATGTCAAAGGTAACCATAGATCCAGACGGAATACTACTATCAAAACAATGCACCGGAAGACGCTACCTAGACATGCTTCTTCGTATTCAAAGTGAACCTCTCAAATGGACAGATAAGGCAACCAAGGAAAGAATGGATAACATCGCTCAAAATATTATCAAGGAATTCTATGAATTTCAAGGATACCTAGTATTCGCAAATACCATTAAGGCACAAGAAGAACAAGGCAACTTCGATTCATGGGTTCACAAAAATTTCGATAACAGACTCATCATTATCGACGAAGCACATAACACCAAGGTATCAGAAGATGGATCTCCACAAAAACTTATATCAGACGCACTAGAAAAGGTTATTCGAACCGCAAATAACATAACTCTCATTCTACTTACTGCCACTCCAATGTATCACGATTATACCGAAATCATATTCTATTTCAACCTCTTTCTATGGAATGACAGAAGACAAAAAAATACAGAACGTATCCAACCATCGAAGATTTTTACGTCAAACGGTGAGTTTCATCCAGGCAAGGAACAACTCTTCAGAGGCTGGTGCCAAGACTATATATCATACATCAAAGGTGACAATCCTCTAACCTTTCCTTTCAGACTTCCTCCACCAGAAAATCTTATTGCTATTCCTGCAACCCGTGACCTAAAAAACCATATAATCAAACCAGAAGACAGGCGTTCAGTTCTTACACTAACAGCATCCTTCGTCAAAGGAATACAGGCAGACGTCATTTCGGATTTGAACAATATCAGATTAGGTATAGGCGGCGCAGAACCAACTCTATGCGTATTCCCTAAGAACCAAACCTTTCGCAAAACATTTAACATCTCACAAGATGATGACAGCGAATATTCCTATTCAGCAAACACTCCTAAGTTTCTTGCTCCATCCAAGATAGAAGAACACAGCTCCAAGTTTGCACTAATCATGAAGATTATAGAAGAATCAAAGGGTCTAATTTTTGTATACTCAAATCTAGTTGAATTTGGCGCACAACTATTTTCCATGTGTCTCGAAGAACATGGATACGAATCAGCATCAAGTAGCAAGCTTCTAAGCTCTACTTCTGGAGAGGTAAATAGAGGATCCAAGGGCAGATATGCGCTCTTCACATCAAAGACATCCGACTCTGATATCAAGAAATTATTCGACAGAATCAAGAGCCAGGATAATAAGGAAGGTAAGGATATCAAAGTAATTGTCGCATCAAGAAAGATTTCAGAAGGTGTTGATTTTCAATACATCAGACAGGTCCATATCCTAGAATATTGGTGGAACATGAGTCGCATCGAACAATCAGTTGGAAGAGCAATCAGAACGTGTTCTCATCAAGCTCTACCCTTCCAAGACCAAAACTGCACAGTATATCTTCACGTCTGCAAGATTCCAGATTCAAAGCGAGAAACAATCGATGAGTTCTATTACCGAACAGCAGTAGAAGAAAGAGCAAGAAGCATAGCAAAGGTCAAACAAGTTATTATGGAATCAGCAATGGATTGTCCACTTCAAGCAGATATCAATAATCTTCCAAAGGAATGGCAAGAATTACCAGTCACTCAGCGCCGATCACAAAATGATGAAGAGGTAACCTTCACACTTTCCGAAATGGCTTCACCTATGTTTGGAACTGGACCAATAACATGCACAAAACGCGAATACAAGGAAGAAGACCACGAAAGACCCCTATCATCGTATATAGATGTTCGTGATGAACTCTTAGATATCTTTATGAAACTTTTTCTTAAAAAACCAGTGTGGAAGAAGGATGACCTTCTTAAATCACCAAAACTAAAAATGTATAATCATGATGTTATAGTGTATACCCTACAGAATGCGATTGAATCTGGATTTCAAGTAAAAGATATCAACGGGAGAATCGGTAACATAGAATCCAAGGATGACATGTATGCATTCACTCTAGGAAAATACAACTCTCTACAAGACCGTTACATAAAACAAGACACGGGTAAAAAAATCAGTTTAAACGCAAAAGAAGTTGAAAAGACTCTAGGAACTCTAGAAGAAAAAAGACAATCTACTAAATTTCCAGCAAACATAAAAAATAGATTCAGTCAGAAGGTAATTGATTGGTATATTGTTGACCATATTCTAACACCCGAAGAACGTATACAACATATTCTTGAGCAAGACTGGGATAATCCACCCTTCTACGTTGTTCAAACACAACATCTCCGCATTCTAGGTTCGAAACAAATCTATAATCATGACAACGAAAAAATAGTTCCAGTAGGAGAACAGGCAGACGAGTATTCAACATGGCTAAAGGAACGCATGGCAAACTTCAGGTCACATAAAACAGACTACTTTGCTACTATGAACAAAAATAGAGATATCATCTTTAATCTAGATAACACAGCAACAACCCTACAAAGAGCAGAAAGAAGCAATAACCTTTCAGGACGCGCATGCACGTCATATGATTTAAATCTGTTAAGTCTTTTCGCAGAATGGCTAGGAGACCCATTCCCAAAAACAGTGAGCGTAAAAACAGAACGGTGTAGATACATATCCCTTCTGATCCGTGAGGCTATCTTTAACAAAAAACAAGGGATAGTTTGGATTCCTCCAGAAGAATGGTCGATATTAAATGAACCAGAAAACAATAAAACTCTTAGAAGCTAAACTTCGTATGCTTTACCAAAACGTCATCCTTATAAGAATATGCAAAAAGAGGAGAAGGGTCTGTTATTCCATCAGTAAGCTTGTATTCAAGAATCTGATGGGTCTCTTTACGAGTTTCAAGAAATTTTACCGCAATATCAAAATCTAAACATACACTAATTTCTGCAAGATCATTACCAGATAAAAAACACACTATAAACACACTCATTTTCTATACTAAACATACAATCCCTCTATATAGGTTCCAGCTTAAATCTGCTTAAAAATCCAGAAATAAGACGTAACGTCTTTTCATCCTTCGTGTCAATTCTGCTTACAGAAATCTCTCTCGTTCTACGAAGAATATAAACATCTGCAACAAATCCAGGTTTCTTCGCCTTAACAGAATCACCCATGATACGAACTGTTGTGTGGGTTACACCTCTGCGAATGTCGTATGTAAGATTTTTAAAGTCAGGAAGCAACAGCGAAAGCCCAGCATCCATTTCTATTTTACTACTAAATAAAAAGTAGGATTTAACCTATTTATACGACACCAACGGCATCGGACGCATCGGCGTAAATTTTATCCTCCTCTTCTGCAGACACGACCAGCTGGCCGCACTTGAGAGTGAGAGCATCTTTCATTTCAACCGCTGCGCGAGCACCGCAATTGAAGCGAAAATTGTCAAACTCGGGAAGAGGCTTTACGATATCGGTGCTCATAATCGCAATCTTACCCTTTTCGGAAAAGAAGCGCCTATAGACACCACCAATATTTACGATAAACTTGGGAAGCTCGAAGGTGTGCAGGACGATAATACCGTCGGACTCGACCTGCATAAAGCAGCCCGTGTCAAAGGCAACAGTCTCGAGAACTCCCGTAAGCAGCATCTCATCGGGATTTCCGATCATATACTCTCCCGGAGGAAGCTCGCAGACAAAGCCAGTTTTCGTAGAACGACAGTAAATCTCCCACATGTTTTACATATCACTCTAAAGAACAAACAATTCCATTTTGAAAATGAATCTGTTTACACTCACAAGAATAGAAAGAAAGAATGGATCCTCTATTCGAACGCCGCGAACTCACACGCAAGGTTCACATCTTCTCTAAATATATCCAGCGCAATATGCTAGCATCGCTTCTTGCTCAGCTAAAATCCAACTTCGAAGGGAAGTGCTCATCAGAAGGGTATGTTCAACCCCAGAGCATCACAGTCCTCTCCTATTCTATGGGACGCTCAAACTACGTAAAGGGAGGTGTAGACTACGAAGTTACCTTTCAAGCAGATGTGTGCTTTCCTCACCAAGGGCAGGTGTTCAAGGCTCCGGTAAATCTGAGGTCAAAGATTGGCATCCACGCAGAACTTCAACCACTAAAGATTCTGATTCCTCGTGATCTACATATTGGAAACCAAGAGTTTGATTCTGTCGAACTAAACCAAGATATCGAATTCGAGGTAGCAGATGCAACCTTTAAGCAGCAGGATAAAGACATCATTGTAATCGGACGCCTTCGCACAGCTCTCAAGGCAGCCCCACTTCAACCACTTCTTTATGCCGAAACAAAGGTAGAGATGCCGCAAATCAAATCAGAATCACAGTCGGAAGAGAAACTAGTAACAGTCACTCCCACTGAACCTCCTAAGAAGAGGAAGTTAAAGAAACCGAGCGTATCTATTCCAAATGAATCGCTCAAAGCTGGAGACGATGAAGGAACAGCTTGACAAGCTAAATGTTACAGAACATACACAGATTCACGGAATTATTGTAAAGTATACTAAGAATTTCACACAGGCTCCAAACGGAGTCTTTGTTTCATCTGAACACCTTCCACAGGAATGTCTTCAGGAGATGGACCAGTATATTAATTACTGCATCGATCAGCGCAAACAGATGGATGAAGATATGAAGACTCGAAAGACCTACGAGCGAATGATAGAGTAAGTCTTTTTTGTTACAGGACCCTTCTTATCAAGAACATTTGAAATATAAGCAGTCACAAACAAGGATACAGGAGCAACACCTTCTGTTGTATCATATCTCGACCAGTCAAATTTCACAACCTTAGCATCAGGAACAGCTGTTCCTCTTACTGATTTTGTCTGCTTGTCAGTGTAGGTAAACTCAACATTAAAGTCTACCACACAATCAGAACATTCTCCATCTGTTGTAAAATTAATCTCAATAGACTCAGACTTCATGGTATAATCGCCTAGAGTTATCCGACCAATCGTAGGAGGAGCATCAGCATCTGGCGTAAAATAACGCTGCGCAATCCAGAGCCCAAGAACGAAAAATCCTACAGTCAGGGCCATCACAGTCACTATGGTAATGTTTGTGACCGCTGAATCCATTTATTAAACCCCAGATACTTTGATTATCATGGGTGAACCAATAGTACCTTTCTTTGTATGTCTGCCAATTCTACCTTCATAGGTAATCTGACCTGTCACTGTAAGCGCAGATACATCAGCCTTTGCATCAAGTCCAGTCGTTTCCAGAACAGTTGTTTGATGAAGTCCAACTGCATCAGATGTAATAGGCTCATTCTCAGTTGACGGAATAAATCCTGCTTCGGGCGAGAGAGGACCTCCATTTAAACCAGGTGTAAGCGATACCATATAATTAATACCACTCGGCATCAGATTAGAACCATTCACAATATATTCAACAGAAATCATTCTACCAAGAGGGTTGTATGTTGCAGAATTTAAGGTAAGACTTCCAGTAAAGTCAGAAGGGTTTACATCTGGACTCGGTTCAGGACTCGGTCCAGGAGTCGGTCCAGGACTCGGTCCAGGAGTCGGTCCAGGACTCGGTCCAGGAGTCGGTCCAGGAGTCGGTCCATGGTGAGGAGTTGAACTAGACGGAGACTTAGGAAGCTGTGTTTCTAGGTAAAAATACATTCCTAAACCAAGAGCCCCGCAAAATAATAACATTAAAAAAAATGTAACAATTCCAGAAGTAAATCCACCTCCCTTCATAGATTTCACCATTTACTTATTACCCAGGTGAAAAATGGACTTAGCTATTTCCAGCTTATAAAACAATAGAAGATGGATGTTATCCATGAATTTATTGACATAGCCAAAAAGGATCTGAAGGCAGAGTTTGAATGCTCTGTTCTTCCTGGGCTTATTCAAACAAAGGATGTCGCAGACCGCATTCTTAGCGCCATAAAAACACTGGCAATTGGTCCGCCAACCGAGACATCTCTTCTTCGCGTTGCATACCCAGACAATATTCGTGTAGAAGTTGAATCACCCCAACTTATTCAACGCGTCTGTTCGACCTCTTCATTCAAGGGTGTCCAGCTCATAGTCCAGAAAAAAACACCCTATCAAATCCCCAAAAACACAGTAGATCTTCCAGATATTTCATCACGATTCCGTCTCAGACAAGAAGATAACATTCGCAAGGATTGGGACGCATCTCCCAACGATTCTCGCGTTAGCTCTATTCGTCTGCTGAATCGCAGAACATACACCACCTCAGACGAATTCTTTCACATCGATTTCTCCATGGTTAAAAGCCGCTCCAAGGGAAAGAAACAATCACTTCGAGATGTCCTAAAAGAACAACACGTATATGAACTCGAAATTGAATTCGTTAAAAGAAATACAGATGTCGACTCCAAGACCATCACAGATGCTCTCAATAAACTCATCAAGACACTTATACAGGCATATCAGGAATCTGAATTTATTCTTACACCCGCAGACCAACTACGTTATGCACAAGAGTTTCGCCTAACCAAACTAGCATTCTTTAGCCCAGTAACACTTGAACGTCGCAATCTAAAACAAGAAAGGCCAAACAACATCTGGTCCAACTACACAGTTACTATCAAAGCAGATGGCGAACGTTTCGGTCTTTATGTTGCTCGCGACAAAAAGGTTCTTCGTATCAAATTCAGAACTCTACAGGTTGTGTGGACAGGTCTTACAGCAGATGAGGCATACGTCGGAGACTTTGTAGATGGAGAGTATATACCTGATAAGAATCTATTTCTAATCTTTGATATCTATCGCTACAAGGGACGCGATATCCAAAATCTTCCTCTAATGAAGGGAACTGAGCCTCTCACAAATCGCCTTGGATGCGCAGGACTCTTCGCAACAGATATCGCAAACAAGTTCACAACAGAGGCAACCACCAATCCCATTCGCATTGAAACCAAACTCTTTCTAGCAGGAGACGGAAAGGTAATGGAAGACGCCATTAAACAACTACTCTCAGCAGTATATGAATATGAAACAGACGGTCTTGTCTTCACACCACGTCTGAGCGCAGTTGCTCCCTCAGCAGTCCGCCGCGGAGTCACTTGGACAACAGTATACAAATGGAAACCACCCCATCAAAATAGTATCGACTTTCTTCTTAAACTCAACGATAACCAAACATACGACCCAGTTCAAGATACACGTGTCCGCAAGGGAGAACTCTACGTATCACGCTCTCCAAACGATGACATACTGTATCCATGCGAAACTCTTACAGGAGAATATGTTCCTCGCGAACTCCCAGAAGACCTAAAGAATCTAGGAAATACTCGTATCCCCTCTCTCTTTCAGCCATCTAACCCACGCGACACAGACGCATATCAAATCATGGTTCCAATAGATGATAAGGGACTAGCACACGATGAGCTCAAGAATCGCGTAGAAGACCACACAGTCGTAGAATGTTCCTATGATATCGAAAAGAAGCGCTGGATCATCATGAGAACGCGCTATGACAAGACATATCAACTTCGCATTCTTAACCAACCCCAGTATGGAAACGATAGAGCAGTTGCCGATAACATCTGGTCATCAATTCATATTCCAATCTCAGAAGAGATGCTATCCAACTTTGCCACCATTCCAGTAGATGACTCTCAGGAAGATGAGGTGTATTACAAGGAAGACATCAACAGAAAGGCACGCATTCTTCAAGAATCGTATAGCTATCACCTATACATCAAGGAAGGTCTTTACTCCGCACTTGTTAAGGAAAATAGCACACTTCTAGAATTTGGCGTTGGTCAGGGTGGTGACTTCCACAGATGGAAGCGCACCCGCGTAGGAAGAGTCGTCGGAATTGACCCAGCAGTATCTGGCCTCAAAGAAGCCTGTCGCAGATATCTAACAGATAAGCAAGAACATCCTGCCGACTATCGCCCTGCAGTTCTTTACATCGAAGGAACCATGCTTGAACCTCTGTATGAACAGGAATCACAGAAGTATAAGATTCTTTCGGGAGATGAAAAGGCAACTACCAAATATCTAGAACAATTTGAAGATCTCAAAAAGTTTGATACATCATCATCACAGTTCAATATTCACTATGCATGTGGCTCTGAAGAATCGTTCAGAGTCTTTGCTAAAAACGTCCAAACCCATACCAAGGATGTATTCTTTGGAACCTGTCTAGATGGTCAAGCAGTCTATTCACTTCTTCTTGGAAAGCAAACTCACATCTTTACGAATGGCCGAGACGTTGGCGGAGAATACATCAAAGAATACGATGACAGAGAAACATGGACAGAAGAGTTTGGTATGCCAATCCGTGTATCTATGGAATCATTCGATAAACCAGTAAAGGAATATCTTGTTCCATTCGGAAAGATTACAGACATCATGAGAGAATATGGCTTCGAACTAAGAGAATCGCATCTATTCTCAGAACTATACACACGACAGACAAAGTTTATCTTAAATGCTACTCAACAAGCATTCTCCTTTCTGAATCGAACCTTTGTCTTCGCAAAGACCAATATGCCAGAACCAGAACCAGAAACTATCAACGACGAAGCTGTTCCGGTTCCAGAGAAGCCTAAGCGCAAGCTAAAGAAGAAAGAACCAGCTCCAGAAGTAGATAAACCAGTTCTATTCAATCAGCCAGGAGAAGACAAGGGTGAATTCAAAACATTCTCAAACCAAGCAGAATATCCAATTCAAATTGAAGATGTCAGATATCCTTCCGTAGAACACTATTACCAAGCCCAGAAAGCCAAAGAGTTCAAAGACGACGAAGTTTACAAGAAGATTCTAGAAACACCTTCAGGAAAGGCAGTAAAGGCTCTTGGAAAGAAGGTCAAGAATTTCCAAAAGGAGATTTGGGATGGTATGCGGCTAGAAATTATGATGCGCGGAGTAAAGGCTAAGTTTGTCCAACATCCTGAACTGCAGAAGCAGTTACAGGAAACAGGAAAGAGAGAGATTGGATTTGCAGATGCCCGCAATTCCTTCTGGGGTATTGGAACATCAGAAAACACGGAGAAGTCTGCTGACCCGTCAAAGTGGAAGGGCCAGAATAGACTTGGTAAGATTCTGATGGCCTTGCGTTCAGAGTTTAGCGATAATTCTTAATATAAACAATCTGTGAAGAAATTGGCTCATAACAAAGAGCGTAATACGTAATCCCCAGTAATACTGTTGGAGGAGCAGCATTCGGAAGTATAACAGGATTGATGGGGTTCACATAGAATCCACTAGTTACGGAATTAAGGGGCTCCATTCTTGCGTTGAGAATAATTGAATTAGAGTGCTGTTCGGTCATGCCTGCAGCATTTCCAATTGCTATAGCATAACTTCCTTGGCTTTCTTCTCCAGCACGATTTCCCACAGCAACTGAATTTTTTCCTTGACAATTAAATCCACTAAAACTACCAATCGATACAGACTTCGCATCTTGTTCGGATGCTCCAGCATATGATCCAATTGCAACACACTCAGACCCCTGTCTATCCCATGCGCTAGAGCAACCAATAGCTACCGATTCAATACCTTGACCTGGGTATCTAATAGGGGTATTATCTGGAGGATAATGACCTATTACCACAGTATTAGAACTGCTATCCTCGGAATTATTAATTATCTGAATTGGAGCATCGTTGCTATCCCCACTAATACTAACAGTTCCAAGTGTTAATCCGACATCGGGAGAAAATTGAAACGATGTCGCTCCAGTTAACGAAGAACCATCATAATACGGAATTGAACAAACTGGTCCAGTAAACGGATTTTGTTCAACCCATTTAATATTATTTTCCGCATCACAGCTTAAAACCTGCCCAGGAGAACCAACACTATCAGTAATATCATTTATTTTTGTAGTGTGTAAAACCCCCCATCTATTTTCATTTGAGCCAAGGTTATTATCACGTCTAGGTATTGCATCTCCTCCAAAAATAACTGGCTGGGTATTGCCAACATAGACGTTTCCATATTTAAAATCACTACTACCCTCAAATATATTTATATCTCCTAGCTGTCTACCAGGTGGATTAAAACAAATCGATGCACCAGTTTTTTCTAAGTCCGTAATTGTATTTACTCTAAGACCCGCAGTGGTATCATACAAAAGCTGAGTTGAAACAGTCAACCCTCCTCCGTTTAATGGGCTGTTAACAAAGGCAATTGAGTTCTCATATCCAAGAAAGGTGCTGCCTTGAACAATCTCACCAGTTATTCTATTATAAGCAAGCGGTGTAGTCTGAGTTATATCTACTCTTACAGGTGATACATTGAATGAATTTGATAAAAATTTATTGGTAATAATGTTATTTGTAGAATCAGCATTCAGAACTATAGAATTAGTTCCAGTCTGAATCGCAGACCGTGGAACCGTATTTAGAATTATTGAACCAGTATTAATTCCAATTGAATCACCTCTAGCATTACTATCGCCAACATTTAAAACAATCGTATTTGATGGTTGATAGTTTGCCGTTGTATAGTTTCCAATTGCAATAGTATTTGAAGACTGTCCATAATGACCTGCACCCCTTCCAATTGAAATACCCCCAGTTTCACCACTTATAATAAGACTATCCATACGAATTCCATTATAACCCGTAGAAAGTGTCAGTTTTCCAGGAATTGTATCAGAAACACCAGTTGATATGTTAACATCTCCATCAGCGGAGAATGAAACAGATGCTCCGTTGCTACCAATACTATCCGCAAAAAGACGATTGTCTTCAATTCTAATTCCACTTGTCCCTGTCATTGATGTTCCATCATAGTATAAGACTGAACCGGTATCTCCAGAAAAGGTAAGACCCTCACTCATAAATACCGATCCAACATAGGTCAGTCCTTCCCACGGTGTAGTTCCATTACCAATCTTCATCTGACCCGTATCCAATTCTACACCTGGTTCACCCGGCTGTAGAATTGGAATACCCTTCTGTAACCACTGACCTGAGTATCCTCTCTTTAGTTCAAAGGTTACATTCTGATTAGCCATTTATAGTGGTTTCTTATTTTTTCAACACAGGACAACACGTAAATGGAACAAGACCAATTCCAGGACGGTAAATCATAGTCGGGCTTTTTTTTACTTCTCTACTGGCTCCAATACCTAATTTAGACCTAAATATATTCCCCGGAAAAGCCTGAACGTTACTTGGTTTCTTTGGGCTCAGACAGCTTACCTGCATTCTCCTTATAGTATGACTCATAAGATAATGAAGGAGGTGCTGGCTGTTTCTTAATGACTGGGTCAACATATTTATTAAATAATTTTTGACCAATGATTACCGATGCCTGATCTTCCGTAAGCTCACCCTTTTCTATCTTACGTTTAAGTTGAAGCATGTCAAAAAAGGTATGGTCTAGTTTCCCATTCATGTGTAGGTTAAAAATCGTAGGAAACTCTTCAAATAGAACTAGATTGTCGTCGCGCATCTTTTGTTTCCACAGGTCAGGATTAGACTCTTTAAGACCGCGATACTTACGGAATGAAGTATCCATATCACGAACCATCGCCTGAATTTGGATCGCGCTATAACTCGTCATTTGTCTTATTTCCTCTGGATACATTAAGATGGCTGGAACTGCGCAACCAGTTCCCACTACCGTCCAAAGTAATGGCATGGTTGTTGCTACCGGACTTGGGCCACAAGAATCAGGCCACGTCCAAAATCTACCCGGAGGTCTCCTAAATCACGCAGCCGCCAGAACGGCAGCTACAATCAAGGAACAAGCATCCCACGCCCAAAAGGCAGGCGTAACCATGCGTGGTTCCGGTAGAAAGCGCGGAGGTGGACAGGTAATTAACGTTCCTGAAGTCCCGCAAGGAGGAACCATTCCAGGTGTATCCTACGCCGCAAATCACGCTAAACTAATCGGAGGCCTGAACCAACTTCGCGCAAGCGCAACCTATGACGGAATGTTAAATGGACAACCATATAAGATAGGCGGACGCAGCAGACGCAGACGCAGACGCATTCCAAACTCGAAGGAACGTATAGACGAATCAGACGTTGTTGTAACCGCAGGAAAACGTAGACGTAGAACAAAGAAACATGGAAGATCCCGTTCTAAACGGAATCATATGGGGAATATTCATCGCCGTATTCGTAGTTCTCGGCGGCACTCTCGTCGTCACAAGCGGTAAATATGAATGGTTCACATACGGATCCGGCCTCTTCTTCTGGAACACCCTCCTCACCGCAGGTCTCATCGGCCTCTTCATTCACGTTAACACACTCACCGGATTTCTTACACAACAACCGTCTCAACGAGATAACGCAATAACAACCTAACAATACTTTGAAATATCGAAGTAAAAAGACGAATCTGGATGCAAACATACAACCTTCTTATTCTTCTTAGACCACACTAAATGGAAGTCTGTTTCGTTGTTATACAAATAGATATCCACCGGTAACTTCATAAAACGCTCAGCCTTCGTCTTAAAGAAGGCATGCAAATCTTCTACGACATCATCCGGAACCTGTTGAGAACGTTTCCGGATTCGTTCCAATGCTACTGGGAGACTGGTATAGACCACAGAAACTACAACATGATAACCCTTCATCCTACGTATCAAGTCATTCAATATCCGCATGCCTCCACATGTGGCAGTATAAGCAAAGCTCTTACCCTCAGATATAACTCGATGAACATCTTCTAGAGCCAACCTTGACCTTTCCTCATGTGTTGATTCCTTTCGGAGGTCTGGGTCAATTAAAAATAACTTCTTATTAATTCCTGCTGCATGTAACATTCTTTCATAGTTTGTAGTCTTTCCTACACCAGATGGACCACAAATTAGAAATCCTAGAGTCATACCTTTACCTTAGGCAGCGAAGATGTCAGAAGCGTATTCAATTCTCCAACGAAGGTCAAACAATCCTCGTGAGTCGTAATACCAGTCAGAATAATCTTTCCGGTTCTGAAGATCTTAGCTGTCCACTTAGAAGGCATCAGCTGAATCTTTACACCAGGATAAACATCGGGATTATATGATGCCACAATTCCATCCCTTCCGCGAACAGCATTATACAAGGCCTCGCGCGCAACAGTATGCTTAGGGAATAGCTCAGTCGTGTAATTCATCAATACTACACGACGCCGCAAAACCTCCCATGCCTCTGGACGATCAATAATAGCGTCATGTTTCCAGATTTCATTCAATAGAAGATTAATACAGCTTTTGTCATAATCGTCGTGTAGAACACCTGTCAGATGGAAGACGCCATTCTGAAAGATTTTAATAGTAATCTCCTTCATCGGTAGTGTTCCGTTGCC
>Ga0187844_10001821_pt1 | contig 15810 bp, 8 predicted proteins | sample SpaLakP09_SKY_50_FD_134517 | JGI IMG/M metagenome (GOLD analysis project Ga0187844, IMG submission 134517) | Oligotrophic lake water microbial communities from Sparkling Lake, Wisconsin, USA - SP09_SKY_50 | ecosystem: Environmental > Aquatic > Freshwater > Lake | place: USA: Sparkling Lake...
TGGCGCGTATGACTTCGGCGGTGGCCTGTCGCTGGGTGCAGCCGTGGTCGGCGCCAACAAGAAGGCCTTCTTCGGCCACGTGAACAAGTCGCGCGTGATCGTCACGCTGACCAAAACCCTGTAGCCCCTTCGCCAAGGGCCAGCAACGAACAGGCTTTCACAGCGCACACCGCAGCGCCCGCTCCCCCGCCACGCGCAGCCGCTCTTTCAGCGCGGCGGGAGCCTGCACCTCGAATTCCACATCGAGCGCCATCAGCCAGTACACCAGCGAATCGTTGGCTGCGCATTCCAGCTGGCAGCGCTTGCCCTGGTCCAGGGGGGATACCACCCCGGCGGACGGCGGGATGCGGCGCGACATGACGGTGTAGGGCGCGTGCAGCACCACACGCGCCTGCTCGGCCTGGTGTGGCGCAGAGATGGAGCGCGACACGTAGCCCTTCAGATCCCCCCCATCGGGCGAGGCCCGGGGGGCGAAATGTGCGCCCACCTGCGGGTCGCCCACGATACGGTCAATGCGGAAGGTGCGCCAGTCGTTGCGCACCCGGTCCCACGCCACCAGGTACCAGCGCTCGCCGGTGTGCACCACGCCCTGCGGCTCGACCGAGCGCTGCGCGCTACGACCCTGGGCGTCCTCGTAACTGAACTCGGTGCGCAGCTGGTCCCGGCAGGCCCCTGCCAGCGTGGCCAGCACCGAGGCCTCCACAACGGGCCCGGTGCGGTCCAGCGGCAGGATGGCAGAGCGCAGCGCGTCCACCCGTTTGCGCAAGCGCGCGGGCATGGCCTGCTCCAGCTTGACGAGCGCCCGCAATGCGGGCTCTTCGATGCCCCCCACCGCACCTGCCGTGGCCGTGCGCAGCGCAATCGATACCGCCAGGGCTTCCTCGTCATCCAGCAGCAGCGGCGGCAGGGCCTGCCCGGCGCGAAACGCATAGCCCCCCGCCACGCCACTGCTGGCCTGCACCGGGTAGCCCAGCTGGCGCAGCCGGTCGATGTCGCGCCGCAGCGTGCGAGGGTGCACTTCCAGGCGCTCAGCCAGGTCCGGGCCCATCCAGTGGGCACGCGTTTGCAGCAGCGAAAGCAGGCGCAACAGGCGGGTCGATGAACTGAGCATGTGGGCACTTTACTTTTTATTAAGGACCGAAATTGTCCGCAATGGTTTTTACAGTGGCAACACCTTTTCTTTCACCACAACCAAGGAGTTCTCCATGTCCATCGTCCTCTACTGGCACCCCATGTCCAGCGCCACCCCCATCGCCTGCGCCCTCGCCGAACTGGGCGTGCCGCATGAGCGCGTGAAGATCGACATCCGCACCGGCGAACAGCGCCGCCCCGAGTACCTGGCCCTGAACCCCAATGGCAAGGTGCCCACGATGACCGTGGACGGCGCCCCCATGTTCGAGGCCCTGGCCATCCACCTGTGGCTGGGCCACCGCTTTGGCGTGGAGCGTGGCCTGTGGCCCGCTGCAGGCACGCCCGAGGCGCTGCAAGCGCTGTCGTGGTGCACTTGGTCGTATGTGACCTATGGCGCACTGGTGGGGCGCCTGCATGTGGCCACCCAGGGCGAAGAGGTTTGGCGCAACGCCACCCAAGCAGAAGCCCTTCTGCGTCAACTGAGCGAGTTGCTGGCCGTGCTGGACGCGCGGCTGGCCCGACAACCCTGGATGCTGGGTGCGAACTATTCGCTGGTGGATTTGGTAGTGGGCTCGGTGCTGGGCTACAGCGTGTACCTGGGCGCCCCCGTCAACGCACACCCGCATGTGCAGGCCTGGCTGACCCGGGTACAGGCGCGCCCAGCCATGCAGATCGAGGCCTGAGAGGCTGAGAGCCTTTTATCCATGCCCGCATTGCACGCCAAAAAGCCCCGGCTCGTCGTTGCAAATGCTCGCCATAGCCCGAGCGATGGCTGTGCTTTGCGCCTCGATCCGAGGCGTTTTCGCACGCCTTTCGGGCTTGGCTAAAAAACTCTCAGCCTCTGAGCACGCGGTCGATCAACGCTGCTGCTACAGCAGCACGATGTCGTACTGCTCCTGCCCCATCGCGCTTTCGGCCTGCAGCGAAATGGGCTTCTTGATGAAGTCGGAAAGCCCCGCGAGGTGCTGGCTTTCCTCGTCCAGAAACAGCTCCACCACCCGCGCCGACGCCACCACGCGGAACTCGCGCGGGTTGAACTGGCGGGCTTCGCGCAGGATCTCGCGCAGGATGTCGTAGCACACGCTGCGCGCGGTTTTCACGCTGCCCTTGCCCTGGCAGACCTCGCAGGGTTCGCACAGCATGTGGGCCAGCGATTCGCGGGTGCGCTTGCGTGTCATCTCCACCAGGCCGAGTTGCGAAAAACCGCTGGAGGACATGGTCTTGACCCGGTCGCGCGCGAGCTGCTTCTTGAACTCCGACAGCACGGCCTGCTGGTGGTCCTCGCGCACCATGTCGATGAAGTCCACGATGATGATGCCGCCCAGGTTGCGCAGGCGCAGCTGTCGCGCGATGGCCTGCGCGGCCTCCAGGTTGGTCTTGAAGATGGTGTCGTCAAAATTGCGTGCGCCCACGTAGCCACCGGTGTTCACATCGATGGTGGTCAGCGCCTCGGTCTGGTCCACGATGAGGTAGCCGCCCGATTTCAACTCCACCCGGCGGCCCAGCGCCTTGGCCACTTCCTCGTCGATGGAGTACAGGTCAAAAATGGGGCGCTCGCCCTTGTAGTGCTGCAGCTTGCCAGCGGCGGCGGGCATGAACTCCTGCCCAAACGCGCGCAGGCGCTGGAACTGCTCCATCGAATCGAGCCGGATGGTCTGCGTATGGTCGCCCACCAGGTCGCGCAGCACGCGCTGCAGCAGGTCCAGGTCCTGGTGCAGCAGCGACATCGCGGGCAGCTTGAGCGATGCCTCCTTGATGCGCGCCCAGGTCTTGCGCAGGTAGGCGATGTCTTCGGCCAGCTCTTCGTCGGTGGAGTCTTCGCCGTTGGTGCGCAGGATGAAGCCGCCGCCCCCACCCGTGGACTTGTCGCCCACCAGCGCCTGCAGCCGCGCGCGCAGGGCATCGCGCTCGGCGGGCGGGATCTTCTGCGACACGCCCACATGGTCGTCCTGCGGCAAGAACACCAGCAGGCGGCCTGCAATGCTGATCTGTGTGGACAGCCGCGCGCCCTTGGTGCCAATCGGGTCCTTGATGACCTGCACCATGAGCGCCTGGCCTTCGAACACCTGCTTTTCGATGGGCACCTGGGGTTCGGTCTTGCGGGCGAATGCGGGCGGCTCGCCATCGGGCTGGCGCTGCCATACGTCGGCCACATGCAAAAAGGCCGCGCGCTCCAGGCCAATGTCGATGAAGGCCGACTGCATGCCCGGCAGCACGCGCGAGACCTTGCCCAGGTAGACGTTGCCCACCAGGCCGCGCTCCAGCGTGCGCTCGATGTGCAGCTCCTGCACGGCGCCGTGCTCCACCACGGCCACGCGCGTCTCCTGCGGCGACCAGTTGATCAGGATGTCTTGTTGCATGGCTCTGGTACCTTGTTGTTCTTGCTTATATGGAGAAGCCCGCTGCACGGAGCAGCTGTGCGGTCTCGTACATCGGCAGGCCCATGATGCCCGAATAGCTGCCCGCCAGGTGCTCCACGTAGGCTGCCGCGCGGCCCTGGATGCCATAGGCCCCGGCCTTGCCCAGCGGCTCGCCCGTGGCCACATAGGCGTCGATCTGCGCGGGTGTCATGGCGGCGAAGGTCACGCGCGACACCGACAACGCCGCCAGCCGCTTGCCCCCCACCTGCAGCGCCACGGCGGTGAGCACGCGGTGCTCGTGCCCCGCCAGCTCGGCCAGCATGCGCGCGGCATGCGCGGCATCGTCGGGCTTGCCATAGATGGTGCGGCCCAGGGCCACGGTGGTGTCGGAGCAGAGGATGGGCGCTTCCGGCAGCCCCCGGCGGGCGCGCCGGGCCACGGCGGCATCGAGCTTGAGGCCGGTGACGCGCTCCACATAGGCCGTGGGCGCTTCGCCGGGCAGCACCACTTCGATGGCCTCGGTGTCCTCAGGCTCGTCGCCGTCCACATTGGGCAGCAGCAGCTCGTGGCGCACACCCAGCTGTTCGAGCAACTGGCGTCGGCGGAGGCTTTGGGAGGCGAGGTAAATGAAGTCAGGCATGAACAGATTTTGAATAAAAATCGGCCTCAGCGCCTGACCATCAAGCGCTAGCAGCTATCAAAACAATAGTAAATAGAGCCAACAGCACGGGCGCCCGCTCTATTCCCGGTGGTAAGGATGCCCGGCGTTCACCGACCAGGCCCGGTACAGCTGCTCGATGAGCAGCACGCGCACCATGGCGTGCGGCAGGGTCAGGTCGGACAGGCGAATGCGTTCGTGCGCGGCCTGGCGAAATGCCGGGTCCAGCCCGTCGGGGCCGCCGATGACCAGCGCCACATCGTCGCCCCCCAGCTGCCAGCCCTTGAGACGTTCGGCCAGGGCCTTGGTAGTGAGGTTGGTGCCGCGCTCGTCCAACGCCACCACGCGCGTGCCGCGCGGGATGGCGGCTTCGATGCGCTCACGCTCAGCCGCGTAGAGCGTCTCCAGCGTCTTGGAACCGCGTGGCTCGGTCTTGACGGCCTTGAGTTCGACCTTGAGTTCGGGCGGAAAACGTTTGGCGTAGTCGTCGTAAGCCGTTTGTGCCCAATCGGGCACCCGCTGCCCGACCGCCACGATAAGCAGCTTCATGGATCAACCTGGATGCGTGGGGGATGGTTGCCGCAGCGCACCCAGTCGGGCGCCCTGCGGCCGCAGATCAACCCTTGCGGGCCGGGGCCTTCTTGGCGGCGGCGGGCTTGCTGCTGGCAGCCGCCTTGGGTGCCGCTGCAGAAGCAGGCTTGGCTGCGGCGCGTGCGGGGGTCTTGGCGGCAGGTGACGACTTCTTGGCCGCAGGCTTCTTGGCGCCACCGGGCTTGACCACCACCGTCTTGACAGGCGTCTTGGGGGCTGCGGGCTTCTTGGCAGCCACCGTGCCGCTGGTCTTGGCGACCGTCTTGGCGGGTGCCGCCTTGGCCGTTGTTTTTGCTGCTGGCTTGGGTGCTGCTTTGACTGGGGTTTTGGCGGCTGTCTTCGCAGCGGTCTTGGCGACGGCCTTGACCGTGGCCTTGCCCGAGCGGGCGGCTACCGTGGGGGCCGCTGCCTTCTTGGCCGTTGCCTTGGCACCCGACTTGGCGGCCTTCTGGGCCGACTTCTTCTCCGCCAGTTCGGTAGCGGCGCTGGACTGGGGCTTGGCCGCGCCCAGCTTCAGGCGCACGGGGGTGTCGCCCCACAGCTCTTCCAGGCGGTAGTACTGGCGGATGGCAGGCTGCATGATGTGCGCCACGGCAGCGCCGCAGTCCACGATGATCCACTCGCCGTTGTCTTCGCCTTCGATGCGGGGCTTGGAAAAGCCCGCTTCCTTGACCGCATCGCGCACGCTGGCGGCCAGGGCCTTGGTCTGGCGGTTGGAGGTGCCCGATGCCACGATCACCCGTTCAAACAGCGGCGAGAGATGCTCGGTGTTGAAAACCTGGATGTCTTGCGCCTTGACATCTTCCAGGCCATCGACGATGGCGCGCTGGAGTTTGGTGACGTCTTTTTTGGCGGCGGTTTCCGATTTGGTGGAGGTGGTCATCAGGCGGTGATTAGAGAGGGAATGGATCAATATAGCGCGCAACACGGCGTGCAACCAATAGGGCTGCGCCTTGGGTGTTGCGTGTTGTTGCGCCGGTGTTGCACCCTGGCGCAGCGTTGGTTTGGGGTGTTTTTGGGCTCCTGCGCCTGTGTAAAAAGCGTGGCCAGCTATTGAAATTATAGCTTTTGCGCTTTTTACCCCGTCAGCACGCTGCCGCAGCAGCGCTGGCCAGCCAGTCCCGGCGCACCAGAAAACGCTGCGCCAGCTCGGCTTCGGCCGAATCGGCGGCCTCGGTGCGCTGGTACGACCAGGACACCAGCGGCGGCATGGACAGCAGGATGGACTCCGTGCGCCCGCCCGACTGCAGGCCGAAGTGCGTGCCCCGGTCCCACACCAGGTTGAACTCGACATAGCGGCCCCGGCGGTAGAGCTGGAAGTCGCGCTCGCGCTCGCCAAAGGGCGTGTTCTGGCGCTTTTCCACGATGGGCAGGTAAGCGCTCAGAAAGGCGTCGCCCACCGACTGCGTCATCGCCAGGCTTTGCTCAAAGCCCAGCTCCGAGAAATCGTCATAAAACACGCCGCCCACGCCGCGCTGTTCATTGCGGTGCTTGAGGAAGAAATACTCGTCGCACCACTGCTTGAAGCGCGGGTACTTGTCGTCACCAAAGGCGCTGAGCGCATCGCGGCAGGTGCGGTGAAAGTGCACGGCATCCTCTTCAAACCCGTAGTACGGGGTGAGGTCCATGCCACCGCCAAACCAGCAGGTCGGCGCCTGGCCGGGGTGCCCGGCGGCGATCATGCGCACGTTCATGTGCACCGTGGGTACATAGGGGGTGGGCGGGTGGAACACCGGCGACACGCCCATGGCCGCGAACTGTGCGCCCGCCAGCTCGGGCCGGTGCTGCGTGGCCGAAGGCGGCAGTTGAGGGCCGCGCACATGGCTGAAGCCACAGCCCGCGCGTTCAAACACGCGGCCACCTTCCATGATCTTGGTGATGCCGTCGCCCTGCAGCGGCTCGCCGGGCGGCTTGCTCCAGGCATCGGCCAGAAAGCGTGCACCGCCCTCGCCTTCGACAGCTTCGAGTGCATCCGTGATGCGCGCCTGCAGGCCCACCAGGTAGCCACGCACACGGGCCACCGTGTCGGCGGGGTTCAAAGTCTGGGCGTCTGCCATCAGCTCTTCAGGGCGCGGAAGCCGATGTCGCGGCGGTACTGCGCACCATCGAACTGGATGCCACGCGCCACGTCGTAGGCACGCTGCTGCGCCTGCTTGACGCTGTCGGCCAGCACCGTCACGCACAACACGCGGCCCCCCGTCACGCTGACCACGCCGTCTTTGAGCTGCGTGCCCGCGTGGAACACCACGGCATCGTCCGCATCGGCAGGCAGGCCGGTGATGGGGTCGCCCTTGCGCGGGTTCTCGGGGTAGCCATGGGCAGCCATGACCACGCCCAGCGCGGTGCGGCGGTCCCATTGCAGTTCCATCTGGTCGAGCTTGCCGTCTGCGGCAGCGGCCATCACGTCGCTGAAGTCGCTTTTCAGGCGCATCAGGATGGGCTGCGTCTCGGGGTCGCCCATGCGGCAGTTGAATTCGAGCGTCTTGGGATGGCCCTTGGCGTCGATCATCAGACCGGCATACAGGAAGCCGGTGTAGGGAATGCCGTCCTTTTCCATGCCCCGGATGGTGGGCAGGATGATTTCGCGCATCGCGCGGGCATGCACATCGGCCGTGACCACGGGGGCGGGCGAATACGCGCCCATGCCGCCGGTGTTGGGGCCTTCGTCGCCGTCTTTCAGGCGCTTGTGGTCCTGGCTGGTGGCCAGGGCCAGCACGTTCTTGCCGTCGCACAGCACGATGAGGGAGGCTTCTTCACCTTCGAGGAACTCCTCGATCACCACACGTGCTCCGCCCTCGTTGTGCGTCACGCCGTATTTGTTGTCCACCAGCATGAAGTCCACGGCGTCGTGGGCCTCTTGCAGCGTCATGGCCACCACCACACCCTTGCCGGCCGCCAGGCCATCGGCCTTGATGACGATGGGTGCACCCAGGCGGTCCACAAAGGCGTGGGCTGCGGCGGGGTCGGTAAAGGTGTCGTAGTCGGCCGTGGGGATGCCGTGGCGGCGCATGAAGGCCTTGCTGAACGCCTTGGAGCTTTCGAGCTGGGCCGCCGCCTTGGTCGGGCCAAAGATGCGCATGTTGTGGGCGCGAAACTCATCGACCACACCAGCCGCCAGCGGTGCCTCGGGGCCCACCACCGTCAGTGCAATCTTCTCGGCCTGGGCCCAGGCCGAGAAGATTGCACTGACGGTGGTGGGCCCCGAGGCACCGCTGGCGGCTGGTGTGGTCGATGAGTTTCGCGCCCACAACATGCGCATCTTTGGCCCGACCAAGGCGGCGGCCCAGCTCGAAAGCTCCAAGGCGTTCAGCAAGGCCTTCATGCGCCGCCACGGCATCCCCACGGCCGACTACGACACCTTTACCGACCCCGCCGCAGCCCACGCCTTTGTGGACCGCCTGGGTGCACCCATCGTCATCAAGGCCGATGGCCTGGCGGCCGGCAAGGGTGTGGTGGTGGCCATGACGCTGCAAGAGGCCCACGACGCCGTGGACTTCATGCTGGTGGACAACAAATACGGCGTGACGCACAACGAGGGCGGAGCACGTGTGGTGATCGAGGAGTTCCTCGAAGGTGAAGAAGCCTCCCTCATCGTGCTGTGCGACGGCAAGAACGTGCTGGCCCTGGCCACCAGCCAGGACCACAAGCGCCTGAAAGACGGCGACGAAGGCCCCAACACCGGCGGCATGGGCGCGTATTCGCCCGCCCCCGTGGTCACGGCCGATGTGCATGCCCGCGCGATGCGCGAAATCATCCTGCCCACCATCCGGGGCATGGAAAAGGACGGCATTCCCTACACCGGCTTCCTGTATGCCGGTCTGATGATCGACGCCAAGGGCCATCCCAAGACGCTCGAATTCAACTGCCGCATGGGCGACCCCGAGACGCAGCCCATCCTGATGCGCCTGAAAAGCGACTTCAGCGACGTGATGGCCGCTGCCGCAGACGGCAAGCTCGACCAGATGGAACTGCAATGGGACCGCCGCACCGCGCTGGGCGTGGTCATGGCTGCCCATGGCTACCCCGAGAACCCGCGCAAGGGCGACCCCATCACCGGCCTGCCTGCCGATGCGGACGATGCCGTGGTGTTCCACGCGGGCACGCAGCTCAAAGACGGCGTGGTCAGCGTGACGGGGGGCCGCGTGTTGTGCGTGACGGTGCTGGCCGACAGCGTCAAGCAGGCGCAGCAGCGTGCCTACGACGTGGCGCGTGGCATCCAGTTCGATGGTGCGCAGTACCGCCGCGACATCGGCTTCCGCGCCCTGAAGAGCTGATGGCAGACGCCCAGACTTTGAACCCCGCCGACACGGTGGCCCGTGTGCGTGGCTACCTGGTGGGCCTGCAGGCGCGCATCACGGATGCACTCGAAGCTGTCGAAGGCGAGGGCGGTGCACGCTTTCTGGCCGATGCCTGGAGCAAGCCGCCCGGCGAGCCGCTGCAGGGCGACGGCATCACCAAGATCATGGAAGGTGGCCGCGTGTTTGAACGCGCGGGCTGTGGCTTCAGCCATGTGCGCGGCCCTCAACTGCCGCCTTCGGCCACGCAGCACCGGCCCGAGCTGGCGGGCGCACAGTTCGCGGCCATGGGCGTGTCGCCGGTGTTCCACCCGCCCACCCCCTATGTACCCACGGTGCACATGAACGTGCGCATGATCGCCGCCGGGCACCCCGGCCAGGCGCCGACCTGCTGGTTTGGCGGTGGCATGGACCTCACCCCGTACTACGGGTTTGAAGAGGATGCCGTGCACTTTCACCGCACCTGCCGCGATGCGCTCAGCGCCTTTGGTGACGACAAGTACCCGCGCTTCAAGCAGTGGTGCGACGAGTATTTCTTCCTCAAGCACCGCAATGAACAGCGCGGCGTGGGCGGCGTGTTTTATGACGATTTCTCGGAGCTGGGCTTTGAGCAAAGCCTGGCGATGACGCAGTCGGTGGGCGACGCCTTTCTGAGCGCTTACCTGCCCATCGTGGAAAAGCGCCAGAACACGCCCTTTGGCGAGCGCGAGCGCGACTTCCAGCTCTACCGCCGGGGCCGCTATGTCGAGTTCAACCTGGTGTGGGACCGGGGCACGCACTTCGGCCTGCAGTCGGGCGGGCGCACGGAGTCCATCCTGCTGTCCATGCCGCCGCTGGTGTCCTGGTCGTACCAGCGCACCGAGGCCGCCGATTCGGCCGAAGCCGAGCTGGCGCAGCGTTTTCTGGTGCGCCGGGACTGGCTGGCCAGCGCTGCTGCGGCAGCGTGCTGACGGGGTAAAAAGCGCAAAAGCTATAATTTCAATAGCTGGCCACGCTTTTTACACAGGCGCAGGAGCCCAAAAACACCCCAAACCAACGCTGCGCCAGGGTGCAACACCGGCGCAACAACACGCAACACCCAAGGCGCAGCCCTATTGGTTGCACGCCGTGTTGCGCGCTATATTGATCCATTCCCTCTCTAATCACCGCCTGATGACCACCTCCACCAAATCGGAAACCGCCGCCAAAAAAGACGTCACCAAACTCCAGCGCGCCATCGTCGATGGCCTGGAAGATGTCAAGGCGCAAGACATCCAGGTTTTCAACACCGAGCATCTCTCGCCGCTGTTTGAACGGGTGATCGTGGCATCGGGCACCTCCAACCGCCAGACCAAGGCCCTGGCCGCCAGCGTGCGCGATGCGGTCAAGGAAGCGGGCTTTTCCAAGCCCCGCATCGAAGGCGAAGACAACGGCGAGTGGATCATCGTGGACTGCGGCGCTGCCGTGGCGCACATCATGCAGCCTGCCATCCGCCAGTACTACCGCCTGGAAGAGCTGTGGGGCGACACCCCCGTGCGCCTGAAGCTGGGCGCGGCCAAGCCCCAGTCCAGCGCCGCTACCGAACTGGCGGAGAAGAAGTCGGCCCAGAAGGCCGCCAAGTCGGGTGCCAAGGCAACGGCCAAGAAGGCAGCGGCCCCCACGGTAGCCGCCCGCTCGGGCAAGGCCACGGTCAAGGCCGTCGCCAAGACCGCTGCGAAGACAGCCGCCAAAACCCCAGTCAAAGCAGCACCCAAGCCAGCAGCAAAAACAACGGCCAAGGCGGCACCCGCCAAGACGGTCGCCAAGACCAGCGGCACGGTGGCTGCCAAGAAGCCCGCAGCCCCCAAGACGCCTGTCAAGACGGTGGTGGTCAAGCCCGGTGGCGCCAAGAAGCCTGCGGCCAAGAAGTCGTCACCTGCCGCCAAGACCCCCGCACGCGCCGCAGCCAAGCCTGCTTCTGCAGCGGCACCCAAGGCGGCTGCCAGCAGCAAGCCCGCCGCCGCCAAGAAGGCCCCGGCCCGCAAGGGTTGATCTGCGGCCGCAGGGCGCCCGACTGGGTGCGCTGCGGCAACCATCCCCCACGCATCCAGGTTGATCCATGAAGCTGCTTATCGTGGCGGTCGGGCAGCGGGTGCCCGATTGGGCACAAACGGCTTACGACGACTACGCCAAACGTTTTCCGCCCGAACTCAAGGTCGAACTCAAGGCCGTCAAGACCGAGCCACGCGGTTCCAAGACGCTGGAGACGCTCTACGCGGCTGAGCGTGAGCGCATCGAAGCCGCCATCCCGCGCGGCACGCGCGTGGTGGCGTTGGACGAGCGCGGCACCAACCTCACTACCAAGGCCCTGGCCGAACGTCTCAAGGGCTGGCAGCTGGGGGGCGACGATGTGGCGCTGGTCATCGGCGGCCCCGACGGGCTGGACCCGGCATTTCGCCAGGCCGCGCACGAACGCATTCGCCTGTCCGACCTGACCCTGCCGCACGCCATGGTGCGCGTGCTGCTCATCGAGCAGCTGTACCGGGCCTGGTCGGTGAACGCCGGGCATCCTTACCACCGGGAATAGAGCGGGCGCCCGTGCTGTTGGCTCTATTTACTATTGTTTTGATAGCTGCTAGCGCTTGATGGTCAGGCGCTGAGGCCGATTTTTATTCAAAATCTGTTCATGCCTGACTTCATTTACCTCGCCTCCCAAAGCCTCCGCCGACGCCAGTTGCTCGAACAGCTGGGTGTGCGCCACGAGCTGCTGCTGCCCAATGTGGACGGCGACGAGCCTGAGGACACCGAGGCCATCGAAGTGGTGCTGCCCGGCGAAGCGCCCACGGCCTATGTGGAGCGCGTCACCGGCCTCAAGCTCGATGCCGCCGTGGCCCGGCGCGCCCGCCGGGGGCTGCCGGAAGCGCCCATCCTCTGCTCCGACACCACCGTGGCCCTGGGCCGCACCATCTATGGCAAGCCCGACGATGCCGCGCATGCCGCGCGCATGCTGGCCGAGCTGGCGGGGCACGAGCACCGCGTGCTCACCGCCGTGGCGCTGCAGGTGGGGGGCAAGCGGCTGGCGGCGTTGTCGGTGTCGCGCGTGACCTTCGCCGCCATGACACCCGCGCAGATCGACGCCTATGTGGCCACGGGCGAGCCGCTGGGCAAGGCCGGGGCCTATGGCATCCAGGGCCGCGCGGCAGCCTACGTGGAGCACCTGGCGGGCAGCTATTCGGGCATCATGGGCCTGCCGATGTACGAGACCGCACAGCTGCTCCGTGCAGCGGGCTTCTCCATATAAGCAAGAACAACAAGGTACCAGAGCCATGCAACAAGACATCCTGATCAACTGGTCGCCGCAGGAGACGCGCGTGGCCGTGGTGGAGCACGGCGCCGTGCAGGAGCTGCACATCGAGCGCACGCTGGAGCGCGGCCTGGTGGGCAACGTCTACCTGGGCAAGGTCTCGCGCGTGCTGCCGGGCATGCAGTCGGCCTTCATCGACATTGGCCTGGAGCGCGCGGCCTTTTTGCATGTGGCCGACGTATGGCAGCGCCAGCCCGATGGCGAGCCGCCCGCATTCGCCCGCAAGACCGAACCCCAGGTGCCCATCGAAAAGCAGGTGTTCGAAGGCCAGGCGCTCATGGTGCAGGTCATCAAGGACCCGATTGGCACCAAGGGCGCGCGGCTGTCCACACAGATCAGCATTGCAGGCCGCCTGCTGGTGTTCTTGCCGCAGGACGACCATGTGGGCGTGTCGCAGAAGATCCCGCCCGCCGAGCGCGATGCCCTGCGCGCGCGGCTGCAGGCGCTGGTGGGCGACAAGTCCACGGGTGGGGGCGGCGGCTTCATCCTGCGCACCAACGGCGAAGACTCCACCGACGAAGAGCTGGCCGAAGACATCGCCTACCTGCGCAAGACCTGGGCGCGCATCAAGGAGGCATCGCTCAAGCTGCCCGCGATGTCGCTGCTGCACCAGGACCTGGACCTGCTGCAGCGCGTGCTGCGCGACCTGGTGGGCGACCATACGCAGACCATCCGGCTCGATTCGATGGAGCAGTTCCAGCGCCTGCGCGCGTTTGGGCAGGAGTTCATGCCCGCCGCCGCTGGCAAGCTGCAGCACTACAAGGGCGAGCGCCCCATTTTTGACCTGTACTCCATCGACGAGGAAGTGGCCAAGGCGCTGGGCCGCCGGGTGGAGTTGAAATCGGGCGGCTACCTCATCGTGGACCAGACCGAGGCGCTGACCACCATCGATGTGAACACCGGTGGCTACGTGGGCGCACGCAATTTTGACGACACCATCTTCAAGACCAACCTGGAGGCCGCGCAGGCCATCGCGCGACAGCTGCGCCTGCGCAACCTGGGCGGCATCATCATCGTGGACTTCATCGACATGGTGCGCGAGGACCACCAGCAGGCCGTGCTGTCGGAGTTCAAGAAGCAGCTCGCGCGCGACCGGGTCAAGACCATGTCCTCCAGCGGTTTTTCGCAACTCGGCCTGGTGGAGATGACACGCAAGCGCACCCGCGAATCGCTGGCCCACATGCTGTGCGAACCCTGCGAGGTCTGCCAGGGCAAGGGCAGCGTGAAAACCGCGCGCAGCGTGTGCTACGACATCCTGCGCGAGATCCTGCGCGAAGCCCGCCAGTTCAACCCGCGCGAGTTCCGCGTGGTGGCGTCGGCGCGGGTGGTGGAGCTGTTTCTGGACGAGGAAAGCCAGCACCTCGCGGGGCTTTCCGACTTCATCAAGAAGCCCATTTCGCTGCAGGCCGAAAGCGCGATGGGGCAGGAGCAGTACGACATCGTGCTGCTGTAGCAGCAGCGTTGATCGACCGCGTGCTCAGAGGCTGAGAGTTTTTTAGCCAAGCCCGAAAGGCGTGCGAAAACGCCTCGGATCGAGGCGCAAAGCACAGCCATCGCTCGGGCTATGGCGAGCATTTGCAACGACGAGCCGGGGCTTTTTGGCGTGCAATGCGGGCATGGATAAAAGGCTCTCAGCCTCTCAGGCCTCGATCTGCATGGCTGGGCGCGCCTGTACCCGGGTCAGCCAGGCCTGCACATGCGGGTGTGCGTTGACGGGGGCGCCCAGGTACACGCTGTAGCCCAGCACCGAGCCCACTACCAAATCCACCAGCGAATAGTTCGCACCCAGCATCCAGGGTTGTCGGGCCAGCCGCGCGTCCAGCACGGCCAGCAACTCGCTCAGTTGACGCAGAAGGGCTTCTGCTTGGGTGGCGTTGCGCCAAACCTCTTCGCCCTGGGTGGCCACATGCAGGCGCCCCACCAGTGCGCCATAGGTCACATACGACCAAGTGCACCACGACAGCGCTTGCAGCGCCTCGGGCGTGCCTGCAGCGGGCCACAGGCCACGCTCCACGCCAAAGCGGTGGCCCAGCCACAGGTGGATGGCCAGGGCCTCGAACATGGGGGCGCCGTCCACGGTCATCGTGGGCACCTTGCCATTGGGGTTCAGGGCCAGGTACTCGGGGCGGCGCTGTTCGCCGGTGCGGATGTCGATCTTCACGCGCTCATGCGGCACGCCCAGTTCGGCGAGGGCGCAGGCGATGGGGGTGGCGCTGGACATGGGGTGCCAGTAGAGGACGATGGACATGGAGAACTCCTTGGTTGTGGTGAAAGAAAAGGTGTTGCCACTGTAAAAACCATTGCGGACAATTTCGGTCCTTAATAAAAAGTAAAGTGCCCACATGCTCAGTTCATCGACCCGCCTGTTGCGCCTGCTTTCGCTGCTGCAAACGCGTGCCCACTGGATGGGCCCGGACCTGGCTGAGCGCCTGGAAGTGCACCCTCGCACGCTGCGGCGCGACATCGACCGGCTGCGCCAGCTGGGCTACCCGGTGCAGGCCAGCAGTGGCGTGGCGGGGGGCTATGCGTTTCGCGCCGGGCAGGCCCTGCCGCCGCTGCTGCTGGATGACGAGGAAGCCCTGGCGGTATCGATTGCGCTGCGCACGGCCACGGCAGGTGCGGTGGGGGGCATCGAAGAGCCCGCATTGCGGGCGCTCGTCAAGCTGGAGCAGGCCATGCCCGCGCGCTTGCGCAAACGGGTGGACGCGCTGCGCTCTGCCATCCTGCCGCTGGACCGCACCGGGCCCGTTGTGGAGGCCTCGGTGCTGGCCACGCTGGCAGGGGCCTGCCGGGACCAGCTGCGCACCGAGTTCAGTTACGAGGACGCCCAGGGTCGTAGCGCGCAGCGCTCGGTCGAGCCGCAGGGCGTGGTGCACACCGGCGAGCGCTGGTACCTGGTGGCGTGGGACCGGGTGCGCAACGACTGGCGCACCTTCCGCATTGACCGTATCGTGGGCGACCCGCAGGTGGGCGCACATTTCGCCCCCCGGGCCTCGCCCGATGGGGGGGATCTGAAGGGCTACGTGTCGCGCTCCATCTCTGCGCCACACCAGGCCGAGCAGGCGCGTGTGGTGCTGCACGCGCCCTACACCGTCATGTCGCGCCGCATCCCGCCGTCCGCCGGGGTGGTATCCCCCCTGGACCAGGGCAAGCGCTGCCAGCTGGAATGCGCAGCCAACGATTCGCTGGTGTACTGGCTGATGGCGCTCGATGTGGAATTCGAGGTGCAGGCTCCCGCCGCGCTGAAAGAGCGGCTGCGCGTGGCGGGGGAGCGGGCGCTGCGGTGTGCGCTGTGAAAGCCTGTTCGTTGCTGGCCCTTGGCGAAGGGGCTACAGGGTTTTGGTCAGCGTGACGATCACGCGCGACTTGTTCACGTGGCCGAAGAAGGCCTTCTTGTTGGCGCCGACCACGGCTGCACCCAGCGACAGGCCACCGCCGAAGTCATACGCGCCA
>Ga0187844_10001822_pt1 | contig 15795 bp, 11 predicted proteins | sample SpaLakP09_SKY_50_FD_134517 | JGI IMG/M metagenome (GOLD analysis project Ga0187844, IMG submission 134517) | Oligotrophic lake water microbial communities from Sparkling Lake, Wisconsin, USA - SP09_SKY_50 | ecosystem: Environmental > Aquatic > Freshwater > Lake | place: USA: Sparkling Lake...
GCGCAGCGTGGCCACGCTGCGCGAGCTGCTGGGCCTGGTGGGAGCCTACGAGTGGCGCAAGAAAGGGGTGGAGGTGCCCGCGCTGGGCGCAGCGCCCCGCAACCGGATCCATCCGCACTACGGCGTGTTCTCGCCCGTGCGGGGCGAGTATGTGGACCTGGTGGCCAGCACCCCGTTGCCCAGCCAGGCGCAGGCGTTTGACATTGGCGTGGGCACGGGCGTGTTGTCTGCCGTGCTCGTGCGCCGGGGGGTGCAGCGGGTGGTTGCCACCGACCAGGACCCCCGGGCCCTGGCCTGCGCACACGACAACCTGCAGCGCCTGGGCGTGTTGCCCCAGGTCGAGCTGCTGCAGGCCAACCTGTTTCCGCCCGGCCGTGCGCCGCTGGTGGTGTGCAACCCGCCCTGGGTGCCGGCGCGTGCCAGCTCGCCCATCGAACATGCGGTGTACGACGAAGGCAGCCGCATGCTGCGGGGTTTTCTGGGGGGGCTGGCCGAGCACCTGGAGCCTGGTGGCGAAGGCTGGCTGATCCTGTCGGACCTGGCCGAGCACCTGGGCCTGCGCCCGCGCGAGCAGCTCCTGGGCTGGATTGCCGAGGCAGGCCTGGTGGTCCGGGGGCGGCATGATGTCAAACCGGTCCATGCCAAGTCGGCCGATGCGGGGGATGCCCTGCACGCGGCGCGGGCGGCCGAGGTGACTTCGCTCTGGCGGCTGGCAGCAGCTGTCTGAGGCGGCTGAGTCCACTCGAGCCCGCTGGAGCCCGATGGAACCCGCCTGAGGTCGCAGCGCCTCAGCCCTCCAGCAGCGCGGGCTGTGTGGCCGCATAGAGACCGGGCGCAGCCTCGGGGGACCGGGGCAGCAACTGCTCCAGCCGCTCGCGCAGGCTGGCGGCGCGTTCTGCCCCTGCGGCCAGGGCCACTTCTTCGAACATGGCGTCGCCCACGTCCAGCATGCTGCTGCGGTCCCGCGCGGTGCGCAGGGCCTCGCGGAAATGCTGCGCCAGCACCGGGTCACGGCGGGCAAACAGCCGCTCGCAGGTGTCGAACAGGTACATGCGCGCACCGGCCAGCGAGCGCAGGGATTCACCTGGCTCCGGCCGCTCGATGGAAGGGGCCGGGTTGGTGGCTTCCGCTTCGAGGGACAAGCGGGGCAGGTGGGACAAGGGGTGCGTGGCGGTCTCGGGCAATTCTGCCGGGCCTGTCAGGTAGCCCTGGCGCATGAGGTTGTCCACAATCTGCGCGCCGATGCCGTTGTACATGGCCTGCAGGTCCGACAGCGGTTTGCCGTCGGCCAGCAGCAGCAGCGAACGTTCGCGCAGGCTCAGGGTGCGCACACCGGGCGATAGCTCCTGGCGGGCTTTGTCGGTCTTTTGCAGCAGCATGGAGGGGCTCCGTTCAGGCACGAATGCCCGCCATTGCAGCCGCCCGCGATGACGCCGTGATGACCCTTTGCCGCACAATCCGGGGGCTTTGCCCCGGGCCGCCTGGCCGTGGAATGGGGTTTGCTCATTTTTTGATAGCTGTAAAGGCATATCCATCAGGCGCAAAGGCCTGTTTTTATTGATATTTTTGAGGCTGCGGCGTGTGTGCCCGGCCTTGCACAGCCCCCACTGCGATGACCCTGCTGCTTGCCCCCATGGAGGGGCTCCTGGATTTTGTGCTGCGCGATGTGCTCACGCGCGTGGGCGGGGTGGACCGCTGTGTGTCGGAGTTCATCCGCATCACCGGCACGCTGCTGCCCGACAAGGTGTTCCTGCGCTACCTGCCCGAGCTGCGCAACGGCAGCCGCACGCTGGCGGGGGTGCCTGTGCGGGCGCAGCTGCTGGGCTCCGACCCGGTCAGCATGGCCGAGAACGCCGCACGCCTGGCCGCGCTGGGCCCCGAGGGCATCGACCTGAACTTTGGCTGCCCGGCCAAGGTGGTCAACCGCCACGGCGGCGGGGCCGCGCTGCTGCAGGAGCCCGAGCGCATTGCCGCCGTGGTGGCCGCCGTGCGCCGTGCCGTGCCCGCGCACCTGCCGGTGTCGGCCAAGATGCGCCTGGGCTTCAACGACACCGGGCTGATGCGCGAATGTGCCCAAGCTATGCAGGCCGGGGGCGCGGCCGAGCTGGTGGTGCATGCCCGCACCAAGGCCGATGGCTATCGCCCGCCTGCGTACTGGGAGCACATCCCGGTCATCCGCGCGGCCGTCGCCATCCCGGTGGTGGCCAATGGCGAGATCTGGACGGTGGCCGACGCGCAGCGCTGCCGCGAGGTCTCGGGTTGCGATGCCCTCATGCTGGGGCGCGGCATGGTGGCCGACCCCGGCCTGGCCCGCGCCATCCGTGCATTCGACGCCGGGCAGCCGGATGCGGACCCGGTGGTCTGGGCCGATTTGATCCCCCACCTCGCGGCCTTCTGGCAACTGGTGTGCGACGACCTGGAACCCCGCCAGCGCGCGGGGCGCCTCAAGCAATGGCTCAACCTGCTGCGCAGGCGGTTTGTGGAGGCCGAGCTGGCCTACCAGCATGTGCGCACGATGACGGACCAGCGCGCCATCACCGCCTGGGTGGCGGCGCAACAGGCCGAAGCGCGAAACAGCGCCTGATCTGCCCCGGATGGGAGGGGCCCGGGGCTGCTAGCTGGCTACAGCAAGTGGTCGGGCGCCAGGGGGCCCAGCAGCTGCAGCATCAGGCGCAGGGGCAGGCTGGCGTCGGGCTCGGTGGTGGCGTCGGCCAGGCCACTGTCCTTCGGCGCGCGCCACACCAGGCCCTGCTCGGTCTGCTGCACCTGCCAGGCGGCGTCTTGCAGGGCGGTGTCGATCTGTGCCGTGGCCCGGCGCGACAGCTCGCCGCTGCGAATCAGCAGCGCCACCTCGGTGTTCTGCCGCTGCGAGCGCAGGTCCAGGTTCATCGAGCCGATGACCAACAGGCGGCCGTCCACGATCATCAGCTTGGAGTGCAGCATGGCGCGCGAACTGCCACTGGCCCCGCTGCCGCCCGCACCACCCATGCTGCCGGTACTGCCGAATGCCCCGCGCAGCACGCCGGTGAGTTCGCTGCGCATCTCGTACAGCTCCACCCCCATGGCCAGCAACATGGGCCGGTGGCGCGCGTAGCCTGCGTGGGCGATGGGCGCATCGTTGGAGGCCAGCGAGTTGGTGAGCACCCGCACGCGCACGCCCCGGGCCCGCGCGGCGGCAAAGGCACGCTCCATGTCGGGCCCGGGCACGAAGTAGGGCGAGATGATCAGCAGGTCGCGCCGCGCCTGGCCCATGAGCTGCAGCAGGCCGTCCACCACGGTGTCGGTCTGGGCTTCGCTGGTTTCGCTGTCTGGTGCGGGTGGGGCAGGGGGGTTGCCATTGCCATTGCCCAGGGTGGTATTGGCGGGCGCGGCGGGCAGCGCTGCGGCCAGGGCCGTTTGCGGTGCGCCAGCGACGGCATCCGCCGATGGAGCGGTCGCTGTTGTCGCTGCGGTGGCCGAGGCCCGGGGCCGGACCAGTGCTGCGATGGTGGCGGGGCTGGGCCGGGGCGGGTTCTGGTCGGGCAAGGCGGCGGCGGATACGCCGTCGGGCGGGATCTTGGCGGGCCGGTCTGCCAGTACGGCGGCGGGGGCCCAGACAAACTGCACCTGCTTCAGGTCCATGGGCTCCTGGTTCCAGATGCGTGCGCGCCGCGTGCCCGGGGTGGTGCTGCGCCCGGTGGGGGCGGGGGCGCCGGGGGCTGCTGCGGCGGTGCCTGCGCTTTCCACGCGCTCTTGCTGTGTGGCCTCGGCGGTGCGGATGCTGTCGCGCAGGCGGTCCAGCTCCTCGCGGGTGATGAGCGACTGCACGGGGTAGGCGCGCTCGTTGTTCCAGTAGCTGTCAAAGCTGCGCGACATGTCCTGCACGATGCTCCCGGCGGCCAGTACGTCCAGGTCCACAAAATTGCCGGAGTCCGAGTTGCCGAAATAGGCGTCCCCCAGGTTGCGCCCCCCTGTCACGCCCACGGCGTTGTCGGCAATGAAGAGCTTGTTGTGCATGCGCTGCTGCACCCTGGAGAAATCGCTCAGCAGGCTGAACATGCGGCCCAAGGGCGAGCCGCGTGCGCCGGTGAGCGGGTTGAACATGCGCATCTCGACATTGGGCACAAAGGCCAGCCGCATCACCAGCGCATCGCGCCCGGTGCTGTGAAAGTCATCCAGCAACAGCCGCACGCGCACGCCGCGCCGGGCGGCGGCGGCCACGCTGAGCAGCAGGCGCTCGCTGCTGGCGTCGGCGTGGATGGCGTAGTACTGCAAGTCCAGCGTCTTCTGGGCGGCATCGACCAGCGCCAGGCGGCTGCTGTAGGCCGCCTGGGGGCCGCTGAGCAACACAAACCCCGAGGGGTGGCGCGCCTTCTGCGCTGTGCGGCGGGCCTCTACCCATTGGCCCAGTGTGGTGTCGCCGGGGTTTTGCAGGGCGGTGGAGATGGGCCGCTCCACATCCTTGGGCAAGCCCGCGCAGCCCATCAAGGCCACGGTGGCCACCAGGGCAAGGGTCCGCCGACTGTAGTGGGCCAGGGATGTCAGCAGGGGGAGGAAGAAAGGCAGGTGGGGCATGGCGCGATGGGAGATTGTGACCTTGGAGCCGCCGAGGCGTTGCTCCAAGGTGTATCCCGCTGCCTGGCCCAGGCCTGTCGGACGGGGCCCCCATTCGCCCCATCGATGCACGAACCCCCGGGGCCTGCCCACGCCCGGCCAGGCTCGTAGCTGTGGGTTTACCAGCTTACTTCGCGGTCTGGCGTGGCGCTGATCTTGTGGATGGAGAGGTCGGCCCCGTCGAACTCTTCTTCCTGCGTAAGCCGCAGGCCCACCGTGTGTTTGAGCAGGCCATAGACGATGAAGCCCCCCAGCAGCGCCCAGGCCACCCCCAGGCCCGTGCCAATCAGCTGCGCTGACAGGCTCACGCCGCCCAGGCCCCCCAGCGCCTTGCTGCCAAAGATGCCCGCCGCCAGTCCACCCCAGGTGCCGCACAGCCCATGCAGGGGCCAGACGCCCAGCACGTCGTCGATCTTCCATTTGTTCTGGGTGAGGGTGAACATCAGCACAAAGATGGCGCCCGCCACGGCGCCCACCACCAGCGCACCCAGGGGGTGCATCAGGTCCGAGCCCGCGCACACGGCCACCAGCCCGGCCAGCGGGCCGTTGTGCACAAAGCCCGGGTCGTTCTTGCCCAGCACCAGCGCCGCCAGCGTGCCGCCCACCATCGCCATGAGCGAGTTGACCGCCACCAGGCCCGAGATCTTGTCCAGGGTCTGCGCGCTCATCACGTTGAAGCCGAACCAGCCCACCACCAGCACCCAGGCGCCCAGTGCCAAAAACGGGATGTTGGACGGCGGGTGGGCCGAGATCGCGCCATCCTTGCGGTAGCGGTTGGCGCGCGAGCCCAGCAGGATCACGGCGGGAAGTGCGATCCAGCCGCCCATGGCGTGCACCACCACCGAGCCCGCAAAGTCATGAAACTCCTCGCCCGTGACGGCCTTGATCCATGCCTGCACGCCGAAATGCTGGTTCCAGGCGATGCCTTCAAAGAAGGGATACACAAACCCCACGATGACCGCCGTGGCCATGAGCTGGGGCCAGAACTTGGCCCGCTCGGCAATCCCCCCGGACACAATGGCCGGAATGGCGGCCGCAAACGTGAGCAGGAAGAAGAACTTGACCAGGGCATAGCCGCTTTGCTGTGCCAGCGCTTCTGCCCCCATGAAGAAATGCGTGCCATAGGCCACGCTGTACCCCACCACAAAATAGACGACCGTGGACACCGAGAAGTCCACCAGGATCTTCACCAGCGCATTCACCTGGTTCTTCTTGCGGACCGTGCCCAGCTCCAGAAAGGCAAAACCGGCGTGCATGGCCAACACCATGATCGCCCCGAGCAGAATGAACAGAGCGTCCGTGCCCTGTTTGAGTGCTTCCATAACATCCTCGCGCTAGTGATTGATCGACTCTGGTGCATTGCGGCTGTCTGCAACAGATTTGCACCAGATTGATGCAAAAGTCGTGCCAGATATTGGTGCGGATGTTTGCACTGATATGGGGCGGCGCGGATTGGACGTGGTAGGTGGCTGAGTGTGTAGTCAGGTGCCGCGCATCGGAGGGATGTCGGGAGATTGTTTTTCTGGCAACGTCCTCGCTCGGCCCGGCTTGGGGTGTTTGCCGGGGTGCTCATGAAGGTGCGGCGTCTGGAAGACGCCTGTGCCAGAGGAGGTGGCAGGCATCGGTCGCCCTGCCGCGAGCAGTTGCTACCGCTGCGCGCTCATCCACCCGATTCAGTGGCAGGGTGCTGTGTGGGGGGCGCTCCTCGCACTGAATCAGCTGTGCGGCTGCCGATCGCCGCGCACCGGTATGCAGAAAAAAAGCAGGGAAGGGCCAGGCCCCGTCAGAAGGTGTCGCGCCCTGGCACCCGGGCCACGATGCGCAGGTCAGGCCTCAGCTGCTCCACCGACATGAAGTCCAGCTTCAGCCCCTGGGCCAAAGTTTCAAAGGGCCCCACCTGGGCCAGTCCGAGCCCGGGGCCCAGCAGCATGGGGGCCATGTAGATCAGCATCTCATCCACCAGTCCCTCGCGCAACAAGGAGCCATTGAGCTTGTGGCCGGCCTCCACATGCAACTCGTTCACCCCCCGGGCGGCCAGGTCGCGCAGCATTGCGGCCAAGTCCACCTTGCCCTGGGCGTTGGGCAAACAGATCACGGTGGCACCACTCGCCTCCAGGGCGGCCTTCTTCTCGTCGTTCTGGATGGCTGCATAGATGTAGCAAATGCGGCCAGCCATGAACAGGCGGGCATCTGGTGGGGTTTGCAACTGGCTGTCCACCACCACCACATGGGGCTGGCGCGGCGTGGGCACCTCACGCACATCCAGGCGGGGGTTGTCGTCCAGCACGGTGCCGATGCCGGTGAGCACTGCGCAGGCGCGCGCACGCCAGGCATGGCCATCGGCGCGCGCCGCGGGCGATGTGATCCACTGGCTTGTCCCGTTGGGCAAAGCAGTGGCGCCATCCAGCGAAGTGGCAGCCTTCATGCGAACCCAAGGGATGCCCCGCACCATGCGGCTAAAGAAACCAATATTGAGTTCGCGGGACTCAGCGGCCCCCGGGCCGACTTCTACGGTGACCCCTGCCGCACGCAACCGGGCAAATCCCTGCCCAGCGACCAAGGGGTTGGGGTCTGTGAGGGAAGCCACCACCTTGCCAATCCCGGCGGCCACCAACGCATCGCAGCAGGGCCCCGTGCGCCCCTGGTGCGCGCAGGGCTCCAAGGTCACGTAAGCGGTCGCGCCCCGGGTGCTGTGCCCCGCTTCTTGCGCAGATCGCAGCGCCATGACTTCCGCATGAGGCCCCCCCGCCTGCTGGGTGTGACCGCTGCCTATTTCCCGCCCATCCGGCGCCACCAACACGCAGCCAACGCGCGGATTGGGGTTGGAAACAAAAAGCGCCTGGGCGGCTAGCCCAAGCGCTTTGTTCATGGTAGTCGTTAATTCGTCGGGGCGTTGCATTGGCGGATGCTACTGCATGAGCCAATGGGTCTAGGCGTCGCTACTTGTTCCAGCATTCAGTCGTCAGAGTCGCCGATGCGGCAGATGCCGCACCTCGCACACCTGTGTGCGTCAGCGTGTAGTTTCCGCATCGGTCACCCGTCTGCCCGCCAGCTGGTGTGGCCGTCAGCGTATAAGCGGTACCCGACGCGGCGCTCGCTGGTGGCGATGCCAGTGCAATGGTGTACCGGCCAGATTTGATCGTTGTAAGCGTGGTCGGAAACGATGCTGTTGGCGGATAGGTTCCGGTTGCCGTGGCCGCGCGCTCCATCCATTGGGCTGCTTGGAGCAAGGCAGCGCGCGCTTCCGCACGATGCCCGCGCCGCACATATTCCGTATAGGTTGGAAACGCTATAGCGCTAAGAATGGCCACGATGGCGACCACAATCATCACTTCAATCAGGGTGAAGCCTCGTTGTTGCTGATTCATCTGCAATCCGTTTCAGATATGTAAATTACTGCAACTGCCGCCAGTTAACAGTTGAGGCAGGTTTGGGTAACTGGGCGGAGTTGCCATCACCACCACCACCACCGATCTTAATAATGATCCCCTTTCCTCTCAAGGAGATGCCTTCGGGAGACGTGGTTGTACGATTGGTGTCATTGTCTTGTGCGGCTGCTGCTTGATAAAGCCCGTCACCATTCGCATCCAGGATTTGCTGCGTGGGTTTCAAACCATACTGAACACCCAAAAATGTTCTGTAACCTCTGGCGGGCGTCGAGGTGGGTTGGCATGTCTCTCCGGTTGTGTTGCCTCCGGATGCCGGAATAATACTGAGGAGGTCAATGACGTCGCTACCATCATAGAAGGTGGGCATATTCAAAACCCGCTCTCCAGTAAGCGGTAGTTCAAAATACCAGCCCTTTTGTGTGCCGGCAAGTGAATAAGCCAATGTTGTCTGGGTAGTAGGCATGCGCCAGAAGCTTGCGCTGCTATTGACTCCTTGTCCGGCAATGACTGGTGCGCTAAACACACGTTCTGCAAGTTTGGTATCTCGCCCGTTGGTCCCGATAGCTGCCGGCGTTACCACAGCTGTGTCAATAAGTACCTTGCCCAGGTTGGGGCCAGCGGCTGTATCCAGCTTGTAGCGCGTATTGTCCAATATCGAGTACAGCGTTTGCACCGTCACGTCGGTGCGATCGCCTTCGGTCACGTTTCTGCCCGTACCAAAAACAACCATCATGCCGCCGACGGTAGTGTTTGGTCTGAGGTTGGGTGCTGCAGTAATAGGTTGGCGGTTTGCAGTGTTCGCTTTTTCCACGGCAGTGTAAAAGGGTGTGCACGCAGTGCATCCTGCCGAAGAGAACGCCACTTTCCAGTTGGTTGCATCTGCGTTGGAGACATCAAACTTCCAGATATTACCCCGCAGATCACCCGCATAGATCATGTCCACAGTACCGTCGCCATTAACGTCTAGCAGACGTGGTGTGGAAAGCCCATTGGCCGTAGCTTCCGCTCCTGTACTGGCAGCATTGATCTTCTTGATGGATTTATCCCCATCAAGGTATTGAATCAAAAGAACCGGGTCTTCACTGCCGCTGTTGTATCCGTTGCCCAATACGACAGCCCAGCGGCCATTGTTCATGCGCGTGATCTGGGTCGCAATCTGTGAATTGGCCTCTGACGTAACGGGGTCTCCAAAAATATTACCAATATCACTATCCGCTCCGTCGGTTTTATCCATCACGACAAGCGAAGACGCGTTTGCTGCCAAAAAGTTGGAGGTTTCTGCTCCTGCTGTGTATCCGGGGCGGGTGACATCCAGAACATAATAGCCCTTGCCGCCGGCGCCCAATGTACCAACCAACATCGTTTTCCACGATGGAAGCGCACTGGTTCCTGTGTTGACATCACCTGTGAAAGGTGATCCGTCAACAAAATAGCGGTGGCTGTAATCTTGCTTGGGCAGCTGCGAAAGATTTTTCAAGACCCCTTGAGGAACATATGCAATCTTCTCAGTTCCATCTGCAGCTGAAAAACCATGCAGCATGCCGTCGTTACCACCAACATAAAGCATAGGCATACGATAGCGCTGTGCATTTGCAAAGGTGCGATATCCATCCACGGTCAGGCCACTATTGGGAGGGCCGACGTACCACAGTGTGGAGTTGGCAATGTCGCTCTGCCGAGACCGACGAACCCGAAAAGGCTCCGTAACGGTTGTTCCTTCTTTAGTCCTGTCGCCTCGGACGTAATTCAGTCGATCTTCTCCGAGCGTATCGGTCACTGTATCAACAGTATTCAACAGAATTTTTTGGGCGGCACTAAGATTGGCCCAAGTAAATGTAGTACCAGCTGTTGTCGTGTCGTTGTAAGTGAAAATCAATCTGGAAGATATGTCGGTTGCTGACAGCTCATCCAGCTTGTCTCCCGTGGTTTTTCCCCTTACTGGCAGGGTTGAAGTCACTCCCCACGCGGTATTGTCGGTAAGCGCTCCGGTCGCAACAGCGACTGTTTTTGAACCAATTCCACCAATCCAACCATCTGCTTCGTAGGTGGAGAAGTACGCGGTAGTGCCTTGGTTGCTAATGGAGCTAGAAGCGCTTGAGAATCCAGTTATTGGCCTGGTGGAGTCGGCAATAATTGTTCCCACAATATCCTTGAAGGCATTGACCAGATCTTGGGATGTCTGGGCTGGGTAGAATTTTCCCCGACTGTTAATGGCGGTATGCCAGAGTTCCTCTTGCCGACCGGTTTCATTGGTGGTCAGAGGGTCTCGCCAGAGCCTCGTTCCAACAATAGCACGCGAAAAATCCCCTCCATACATGCCCTGTGCAATATTGAACATGGGGTTAGTGCCAATATTGGTCCAGTTTGCTGCTGCATTGTAGCCAATCGTGTAGGTAACCATGTGCTGCCAATTGGCAGGGTTGTTCTTCGGGTTCCAATACTGTGGAATAGTTGCCGTGGTGGCGCCGTCAGCAAATGTTTCGGAGCCAGATTTTTTGATGAGTGGAACAACTTGATTGTTTATTCCGGATTGGAGGTCGTTTCTCCAGTAATAAAAAGCCATATCGGATAGGGTGGATACGACATTTGTTCCCCAATCATCTCTATATATGCGAGTTTCAGGCGCTGTTATGTCGTAGGATGTCCCATCTGGAAATGTTTGGTTTGTGCCGTCATCATTGTTGATGGTGTTAGTTGGGTTGTTGTTCCAGCCGCCATCAGTCATCAAAATATTGTACGAGCGGCGGCATGCATGCATGGGGGCTTCGGTGGTGCCAGGGTCAAAATTGTAGGGGTTGTTAATTCCTGTCGTTTTCAGGTATTCACCTGCAACCCCTTGCATGCGGTGAGTTGGGGTATTTCCGCCCGCAACCAGCGTATCCACCCATTTGATGAAATTTCCGCGATGACTATTGTCAGTGGCATTGTCAAGACCTCGCAGTACTTTCATTGAGTTTTTGCTATTGCAACTCACATCGGTGCTGGGTATGGTATTGCAACCCCAAAGCGCCTGGTAGGCAAGTCGTATGGAGTCATCTGGCACGTTGGCTGGTCGGAAGGTTTCTTTCAGTGCATCTTTCAAAGCGGTGATGCCTGCTGCACCCATACTGCCAGAATTGTCAACCGACACGATGATATTTGGTGCGGGCTCTCTGCTCGCCGATCCTGCTGGGTACTGGACGAGGCTTAAAAAGTCGCCCGCAAGAACCATTTGGGGGAGGCCAATAGTGCCAATGATTAGTGCGATGGCAGTTTTTTGAAATTTATGATTTGTTTTCATATATTTTCCTAATGTTGCCGTGAATTATTTGGCCTCGCCGGATATGGATGGGAATGCCACGATGTTTTGTAAAACAACCTGTGTGTTTGGTTTGAGGCCACGAGCAATGGCCGTAATACGGTAAAAAATCTTAGCGTTAACCACTTCAGGTTCTGCTCCGGCCAATACACCAGGACCTGTTTCTTTGGGTTCGTACTTGATGACTTCTACCCAGTACCAAGCCCCCCTGCCTGCCGTGGTGTCCGCTAGGATGGAATTACTGGAAGACCCTGCGCTTGCCCCCGTGTACTGGCCATATCTAGCCCCAATATTGGCTGCAATCATGGCATTCATCGTGGTGGAGTCATTCCAGAAGTCCTGTGCACCAGTGCGAAACTGACAAATACCGTTGAAGCATTTCGTGGTCTGGGCATCAAGCGTGTAGGTTAGTGCATCCAGTTCATCGTGAGCAGAAGGGTAAAAAGTCGAACTGGCAGCTGCTCGCTGGTTCGTCCCCGCTTCTGTGCCCTGGCGAATATCTAGCTCAGCGTCTTGCAACATCACTTGTGCTGCTTCAAAAGCCCTTTGATAGTCTGTGTCATTGCCTACAATCAACTCGTTAAAAAACGCTGTTCGCGATGCCCACAAGGCCAGCAACATTGACATCAAGACGAGTACGATGACAATGAAGAGCGAGATGCCTTGCTGATTTTTGTATTTTTTCATAACTAACTCACGATATGGCCTTTGGCCAGGCATGGTTACGAATGTGAAATATATTTTTGAAAACCATTCGTAATTTGTTTCCTCGGGTCGCAGTAGTTCCGTCGCATCTTATATAGCTTGCACCGACGGTATCTATGACTTGCTCGCCCTCTAGTTCAAGGCAGACCTCAATACCATATACCTCGGGCCAGTCGGTAGGGCTCAGATTAGCTGCAGACGCATAGCGAAATTGTGGCTGGCTATCTGCTGCGTTCAATTTTTGTTGTAGGTAGCGAATCCTTAAATCTACCAAATTACTAACTATCGGTTGCACATCGCCAGTACTGTTTGAGCATTCAAGGTCGGTGCCGTTTTTGCGAAGTTCATTGAGGATAATCGGGACTGATGCAATGCCTGAATTTCTTCCTAGGCAGTCTCTGGTAAGGTATCCTTCTATTGGTGTGGACGAGGGCGGGGATGGGTAAATGGATTCGCTCGCATTAACATAACGCATAGAAATTATAAATTGGCTGGCTGTCGGTGTATCCAGCCCTGCAATTGGTGGAAGGCTGGATAGCGTAACAGCAGTCGGTTGAACAAATGTCGCTGCATCACGAGGATCCGCTGCTGTATTGAGTGGTCTTCCTCCGGCTTGGCGTAGTTGCTGTCCAATTACTCTGAAGGCATAGGATGCCTGCTGTTGCAGAGTGGTGGTGTCACTGACCGTGGTGGTTACCCCACGCGATACCATAATCGCACCCAAACCAACACTGATTGTGAGTAGGCCGATTGTCAATCCAACCAGTAGCTCTATAAGAGTAGCTCCGCGTTCTTTGCTCTGCATGCGGGAGAAAATAAATGAATTGAAGGCGCTATGCGCTGTTGAGCTTGTGTGCATCATAGGCTTTATTCAAATGTCAGAACAAAAAACCAGTGCGCCGCTGGGTATGCATCGTTGGGTGAGATTGATATATTGCAAGTGGCAAATTTTCCCTGCTGGGCAGGTTACAGATCCAGAAGTTGAAGTGCCAGTCACTGAAAAAATGGCCTTGTATGCGGAGGTGTCTGCCAGGGAATCGCCCTCGCGGGCGCGTTCATTCTCTCGCCAGGAGAGCATTACTCCTAACTGCCTAGCATCGCTTCCAGAAACAAAGACAGTTGCATCACCAACGGGCAAATTTGCCCTCACGCTGCGCAACCAACGATCCACGTCGTAAGTGGCTAATTGGGCTGCTGTGCAGTTTGTGGCGGGAAATCCGGAGTCGATCGCACAAGCCGGGGGGGAGCCTAAAGTCGATGCCCACGCAACTGCATAGCTGGCAGCGTTCCCAATTGCGTTTGGGTTAGCTCTGACCCGCTCGCTAAGGTCTTCAATCAACTTGACGGCTTGAGCGCGCCTGACACCGGTTTGAGTGTCCGCCAGCGTTCGCATTTGAATGCCAACTACGCCGAGCAGTCCAAGTGCCATTACTACGATCGCAACCAATGATTCGAGGAGCGTAATCCCTTTTTGAGCAACCTTGCGGTTGTGGAAAGAGTCATAAATTAGCATGTCACGCTTTCTTTAACAACACGGACTCGCCCACCAGATGAAATGCAAACTGCAGTTGCGGCAGGTGATGCGACGCCACCTGCTCGTGGGACGATGGCGAAGCCGACTGCGTTCATATCGTTAGCGCGCCCCCATCGGTCAAAGCGAAGTGATGCCAGGTTGTTGCTGTTCATAATGTCTACACTGGTGGGCATTGGGAAAGTTTGCAGAATTTCCTCTCCTGCATCCAAATTCCCATCATCATCTGTGTCAACAAAAATAATCCATCCACAACTCCATTCTTGATTGGTTGATGCGAATGAGCAGCCATCTGTGCCGTTCGCAATTTTCCTGACACTAACCCTGCCACCTCGTTTGATGGCCTCCGAGCGCGCCACATAAATTGTGCTAGTGATGTTGTTTACCGCTTGGTTGGTGCGCCAGCGCTCAATCATGGGGCCAAAGCTTGGGACTGCCATGGCTGTAAGCACGGCCAGAATTGTGATGACAATCAGCAACTCAATGGCTGTGAAGCCTAGAGCGTGCCGCGCCGTCTGGGCTGGCCGCCTGGCTGGAACTGGGTGGTGTACGAGCATGCTTCGCATCATATTTCTCAGGAGTCTGCCCAGAGGGGTGGGGTGGACGGGTGGCTTCGAATGAGTGATGAGTGGCGTTTGCTATCGTGTATAGCCGAGACATGCGCCTGCATTGTTGCGACCTTGACACTCGCGTTTCAATCGACGGTCTCTTTCGGCGCTTGACTCTTCCGAGCTGCTCTTTGGCTGCTTGGCGCGAGCCGGCTTTTTTGTGGAGCCACTGGTGCTTTGTGCTGTGCTGGGATCTTTTTTAGTGTGGGTTTTTAAATGGGCTGTATTTGGAGTGCCGAGAGATGTAATGAAAATAAATGTACAAATTAAATGAAAATTTATTGATCGCATTTTTGGTGGGTAAAATTTAAAAAATTGGTGATATTAATTGGGAATTTTTTTGTGTTTTGGATGATTTTGGTGAGTTTTGATTTTTAGAATAAAAATGGGGGGGTAATTGGAAGATTGAATTTATGTGGTGATCTTTTTGGTGCTTAACTGGGTTTATTTTTTGAGGTGAGCCTAGGTGTTAAGGAGGTTATGCCTATTGCCTGCTCTCGAAATTATCGATTCCCTTTGATTTTATATCGCCTATTATTCGCTCAGCCCAGCTAAATTTTGAAAAATTCCTCGTCCGTGAAGTCGCTGGCGCGGGCGTAAGCGCCGGGGTGATAAGGCTCCAAGTTTGGTGACGATGATGATGCCCCCATTCGAGATGGTTTTGTGAGCTAAGGCAGCCCTTGTGCGCTTTTCCTTCCTCTTCATGCTGGCAGCCCCTCATGGCAACTCGGTTGCGGATCTCCTGGGCCTCAAAAAAGCTTCGTAGATTGAGTCCTGCTAGATCGTGCGTAATTCTGGCCCACTGTTCGGAAGCTGGCGCATGAATTCTGGTGAATGGAGTGTGTGGACGCCTTTGCTGTCCAGATTCCCTGTGGGTTGTGCGCCCAGCTTTTTGGATCTGGCGGAGTCTGAGCGACGCATGATCTTGGTGTGCAGTTTGCCAAGTGTTTCCTGGAAATCGGTTTGCGGTCTGGGTGGGTGGTCGCGCCCGCGTTCATGACCTCTTGCTTAAATACGTTTGCACTGCGCGTCTCGCTGGCAGTGATTGCGTGCGCGAACGATGTGTAGGTATAGGTGGTTGCGCATCTGGATCGCATCCACCGCGCCATGGTGCCGATTGAGGCGCGCCTGGCGCGGATGTGGCGAAGCTCAGGGGGGCATTCTTTTTCGTATTTCAGAGCCGTGCGACTCTTTTGATGTGGCCGGGCGGTTGGCGGCGGTGTTGCTGGGTCTTGGACAATGAGCTTGTCGTAGTTGGGTCGAATGGTTGTGCTGGACTTTGCTGTCTAGCAGACTCAGCGGCTCGCCTGCGGGGTCAAGCGGTCGAAAACTTGTCTCGGGGTATAATCAAGAGGTTTTGCATAGTGCAAGACGCACGCAAGCGGCCGTTCCAGCTGCTGGCGCAAGTAAAACCATGGCCTGCTTACACGCTAGGCCACATCAAAGGAAAAACATGATCGCATCCTCCATCAAGGCTGAAGTCGTCAAGGCGAACGCCCGTGCTGCCAATGACACTGGTAGCCCAGAAGTGCAAGTGGCCCTGCTGACCGCCCGCATCAACGAATTGACCCCCCACTTCAAGACGCACGCCAAGGACCACCATGGTCGCCGTGGCCTGCTGCGCATGGTGAGCCGTCGTCGCAAGCTGCTGGACTATCTGAAGGCCAAGGA
>Ga0187844_10001823_pt1 | contig 15788 bp, 10 predicted proteins | sample SpaLakP09_SKY_50_FD_134517 | JGI IMG/M metagenome (GOLD analysis project Ga0187844, IMG submission 134517) | Oligotrophic lake water microbial communities from Sparkling Lake, Wisconsin, USA - SP09_SKY_50 | ecosystem: Environmental > Aquatic > Freshwater > Lake | place: USA: Sparkling Lake...
CGGTATTTCTTGAACAACGCGTCGCGACTTGTCGCTGCCGGCGGAGCAGTGGCGGTGTTCGGAGGCGGAGCCGCGAACCAGACCAGCATCACGACCGACGGCGGACAGTTCCAGGACCGCCTCAACGCCTACCTCGCCAACCCGGCGACACTGCCGACGGCGCAATGAACGCACTGAACGCCTACGGACGCTCGACTCCTGCGCGTGGCCGGTTGCGGGAGCTGAAGCCAGTCCCGTCGATACACCTCGTTACGAAGAACCGTGGGCGCGGTCGAAGCAGAGCTCCTCCTACAGGGTCGAAGGACTTGTAGGAGGGGCTCTGCCCCGACAGAACGCTATGCAGGGTTTCCTTAAGCCTTCTTCTCCACCGGCTGGTAACCCATCACCGCCTTGATCTCGAGGAACTCCTCGAACCCGGCCTCGCCCCACTCGCGTCCGTTGCCGGACTGCTTGTAGCCGCCGAACGGCGCCGACGGATCCAGCGCAGCGCCATTGATGTGGACCATGCCGGTGCGCAGCTTCGACGCCACGCGACGTGCACGCTGAAGATCCTTGGACGACACGTAACCGGACAGTCCGTACTGCGTGTCGTTGGCCATCGCGATGGCTTCTTCCTCGGTGTCGTACGGCAGCATGCACAGCACCGGCCCGAAGATTTCCTCGCGGCTGATCGTCATGTCCGGGCGCACGTCGGCGAACACCGTCGGCCGCGCGAAGTAACCCTTGTCGAGACCCTCGGGTCGGCCCGGACCACCGGTGACCACGCGCGCGCCTTCGGAGACACCCTTCTCGATGAAGCCCTGCACGCGATCGAACTGCAGCTTGCTGCTGAGCGGACCCATCGCCACGCCGGTTTCCGACGCGGGTCCCACCTTCACCGATTCGGCCGTCTTCTTCGCGACCTCGACCGCCTTCTCGTAGTGGGCGCGCGGCACGAACATGCGTGACGGCGCGTTACAGGACTGGCCGCTGTTCTGCATCATGTGGAGCGTGCCGCTCTTCACGGAGCGCTCGATGTCGGCGTCGTCGAGGATCAGGTTGGCGGATTTGCCGCCCAGTTCCTGCGCCACGCGCTTGACCGTGTCCGCCGCGCGCTTGGCGACCTGCACGCCGGCGCGCGTCGAACCGGTGAACGACACGAGGTCGACCTCCGGGTGCGACACCAGCGCCTCGCCCACCGTCGGCCCGTCGCCGTGCACGAGGTTGAACACGCCCTTGGGCACACCGGCCTCGTGGAGAATTTCGGCGAACAGGATCGCGTTGAGCGGCGCGATCTCCGAAGGCTTGAGCACGCAGGTGCAGCCAGCGGCGATCGCGGGTGCGACCTTGCACATGATCTGGTTGATGGGCCAGTTCCACGGCGTGATGAAGCCGCACACGCCGAAGGATTCGCGCGTGATCATCGTCGAGCCGCGCAGCTCCTCGAACGGGTACTCCTTGAGCACCGCGATGGCCGCATACAGGTGTCCGAGGCCGGACGGCGCCTGCGCGCCGTTGGCGAGATCGATCGGCGCTCCCATCTCGGACGAGATGGCTTTTGCCACGTCGGGTATGCGCTGCTTGTAGACCTTCAGGATCGACTGCAGCAGCGCGATGCGCTCTTCGCGCGTGGTCTGCGAAAACGTCTCGAAGGCCTTGCGCGCGGCCTTCACCGCACGATCCACGTCCTCGGCCGTGCCCAGGCGAATCGTCGCGATGACCTTCTCCGTGGAGGGATCGATGACGTCGTGCGTTCTGGTCGACGTGGAGCGCACCCAGGCGCCGTCGATATAGAAGTCTTCCGTGTGTTCCATTGTTTTCTCCTCACTCCGCGAATCGAAACCGAAGCATTGCAGGTTTTCCGTGAGCCCGAGAACACCGGCGTTCAGCGCTCCGATCCTGCGCGCCTCTCGTCGCCGCCGGCGTCCGGCCGCCTGCCGTCTACGACATCGCCTACTCCACGGGCAGCAAGAACGAGACCCTCGTCACGCCGGATCGAAGCCTTCGCTCTTTCTCTTGTATACAACGCGCCTGCAGCCCGCTCAGACTCGCCCGTCGGATGAATGCAGCTCGATCCCGACTGCAGGACACCGCCTCACGACCACCGACCCACACCTGGACGATCCATCGTTCGTCCAACCCACGAACACCGGAGAACGAACATGCTTCACATCTTGTGTGAGGGCCCGCCGGGCCACGCGAAGAATGATCATGGCAAGCGCGCCCAGATCCTCGCCCAGGCCACCGGCGGATCGTATGGCTACATCGAGACCGCAGTACCGAACCCCAGACCGGGGCTCGACACGCTGGTCCTCTGGGGACACGGCGATCCGACCGCCCTGTGCGGGCTGCACGCCAACGAGGCCGCGGACGTGGTCAAGCGCTGGAAGGCGGTCAATCCGGGCATCAAGACGCTGGAGATCATCACCTGCAATGCGGGGCACTCCGCAGCGGGCGGCAAAGCCTTCGCGATCCAGCTCAAGAGCAAGCTCCACGGATTCCGTTCGTCCACCCGGGACGTCACGATCAAGGCGCTGCCGACCGCCGTCGGAGGCCGGTCCAACTCCTGGTCCATCCTGCTGGCCGAGCCGGTATTCAAGAGTTGGGTCTACATCACGGCGCCGGGGGCCAACGCAGACGAATTGATGAAGGCCAAGACCCTGATCGACTACGACCCGGCCCCCATCGGCAGCGGACTGGGCGTGTCCAGCTACCGCGGCGATATCGCGACCAAGGCTGACAAGGTCGTCCGCGAGGCGCCCATGACGCGGACATGGACGATGAACTACGGCTACTTCAGCACGCTGCGCAGCCAGCTCGTCAAAGTCTGATATCCGAAGACCCCGGGGCGAGTGTCCCGGCGCCGCCCGCCCGGGGTCTTCGTCTGCAGCGCAACACGGATCGGCGCCACACGTTCCTACTGCAGCATGGCCGTTGCTCGCGCCAGACGCTCCGCCTGCACGCGGTTGAGGTTCCGGAATACCGTGGCCGCGATCCACGGGAATCGCCGGCGCAGCCGCTCCAGATCGTTCGAGTCGAATCGCAATAGCCGTACGGGCGTCACCGAACTCACGCTCGCCGTGCGGCGCTGGCCGAAGTAACCCGCCTCGCCCATCACCGCGCCGCGGCCGAGCGTCGCGAGCACCTTTCGGTCCTCCCCGCGTTCGATCCAGACCTCGAGATTGCCGTCGACGATCACGTACATGTCGCGCGAGAAATCTCCCTGGCGAATGACGGTCTCGCCGGGCTTGAAGCTCTCGAACTTGGACATCAGCGCGAACACGCGGGCCTGGCGCAGCGAAAGGCCGGACAGCAGCGGAATGGTGTGCTGCGGAGACTGGCCCAGGTCGAGCCGCAGCAGATCCCACAGGGTGACGATGCGCAGGCGCGAACCCAGTGCCGGCGTCAGCGTGACCTCGGAGATCCACGCGAGGAACAGCGTGAACGAGGCGAGCATGCCGAACTGCATCTGGCTGCGAAGCTCGCTGCCGGTCAGCGCGAGCAGGCCCAGACACAGCGCAATCGTCGTCAGCGTCGTCGGTCGCAAGGTCTCGCGCAGCGCCGCCTGCACCGCCTTGGTCTCGCTGCCGGTGGCGCGCGCCTCGCGATTGAACCGGGTGAGGAAATGCACCGTGTCATCGACCGCCACGCCCAGCACGATGCTCGCGATCAAGCTGTTCGTGGGATTCAGCGGAATGTCGAGCAGCCGCAGCGTGCCGAAGTAGATCGACACCGGAACCAGGTTGGGCAACAGCGCCCACAAACCGGCGCGCCACGACGTGAACATCAACGCCAGCATCGCCCAGATCGCGAAGCACGCGATGGCCAGCGACATCCATTGCCCCTGCCCGATGGCGTTGACGGTGCGCGTCGCCAGCACTGGTGTGCCGGTGATGGCGCCGTTGAGGGGCGGCTGCAGTTGCGCGAGGCGTTCTTCGACGCGCTCGATGAAGTGCGTGATCTCGATCGAATCGCCCACCTTGATGCGGACCGTGACCAGCGCCGAACGGAATCGCGCGTCGATGACGCGGCGGATGTCGTCCCCGCCGGCGAAGACCAGCAGCTGCTTGATGGCGGCCGGATCGTTGGGAATCGAGAAGTACGCGGGATCGCCGTTGTTCAGGCTCTGGTTGAGCAGCTTCAGGTGATCGACGTAGGAGATCGTCTGCCCGACTTCCGGCTGCTTGCGCAGCCAGGACTGCAGGTCGTCGATGCCGCGCACGAGTTCCGGATCGGTCAGCGCATCGTTGACGTGCGTCTCGATCAGCACGGACACGATGTTGGCGCCGTTGAAGCTTCGGTTGATCGCCTCGTATTCCTCGCGCACCGGATTCCCTTCGCGAAAGGACTTTATGTAGTCCGTCCCGATGGGAATGCCGGATGCCAGCCACAGGTTGAGGGGCACCATGATCAGCGCGATCCAGATGATCGGCCGGCGCCACTTGATGTCGAACAGCGCCAGCTTGTCGGCCCAGCGCTGCGCCGTCTTCTCTCCGAGTTCGCGCGGATGCTGGCCGCAGCGCATCAGATCGAGCAGCGCCGGCAGGAACAGCAGGATGAGGAAACTCAGGTAGACGACGCCGATGCTCGACAGGATCGCGAACTCGCGGATCGCCGGCAGCGCGTTGGGCATCAGGGCCAGGAAGCCGGCGATGGTGGTAGCGCCGGCCAGCAGCAAGCCCGCACCTACCCGACCCATCACGTGGAGCACGCGCTGGCGCCGCTCTTCGGCGGTATTCGCCGCGACCGAGAAATAGTCCGACAGCAGGTGGATCGAATACGCCAGGCCCAGCGTGATCACCAGCGGCGGCGTGATGATGGACACCAGGTTCAAGGAATAGCCGAGGTTCACCGCCGTGCCCGCGGTCCACAGCAGCCCGACGCTGACCGTGGTCACCACCGCGAGCGTGGCGCGCACGCTGCGGAATGCGATGTACAGCATGAGCACCGTGATGGCGTAGATCATCGGCACGCTGAACATCAACGTGTCGAGCATCGCCTTGGTGCTGGCGGCCTTCACCACCGGACTGCCGGCCAGCCACACCTCCTGGCTGCCGGTGACCTCGCGCGCCATCTCGCGGAACTGCCTGGCGTAGTTCTGCTTGCGGAACAGCTCCTCGCCCTGCGCGTCCAGGCCTATCGCCAGCGCCGTGTGCACACCGTCCTCGGCCACAAGCACGCCGCGGTAGATCGGGTTGGCGGCGATCTGTTCTGGAAAGCGCTTGACCGCAGCGGGATCGTTCGCCGCCTGCTGCGTGAAGGTGCTGACCTCGAGATCATCGCCTTCGGCCAGCACGTTGGGCGCCGTGCCCAGCGAGAACACGCTCTTGACGCCTGGAAACTTGCGCAGCCGCTGCGTGAGTTCCTCGATGCGCGCCATGTTCTCCGGCGTGAACATGGGCTCCAGACGCACCGACATCAGCACGGCGTCGGCATCGCCGAAGGTGTCGCGCACGCGCTCGAAGATCTGCCGGTCCTCGTCGTCCTGAGGCAGCAGGGTCTCGGTGGACGGGTCGAGCTTCAGGCGCGACGTGAAGCCGGGCAGCTCAATCACCCGGAACGCCGAGTAGATCGACACCGCGACGACCAGCAGCAGGACCAACGCGGGCCGGCGCGCCACCAGCTCGAGCAGCTTGTCGAAGGTGTTCAAGGGCGCGCGGATCCGCTCAGATCAATTCCCCAGGTAGAAGGCGCGCGGATTGAACAGCCGATCCGCCAGGTCCTTGTCGCTCAGCAGTCCGGTGATCTTGAATTCCGTGTGCGTCTTCTCCTGCAGATCCTCGATGCGCGCCTGCGTGATGTACCAGTACGGCCCGGACTGGGCGAGATACTTGGCGCCACTGGTGAAGCGCTTGCGCACGACACCGCCTTGCTGGAAATCGGCCTTGAGCACCATGCAGCTCTTCTGGTCGATCCAGGCGTAGACCTTGTCGAAGCGAGCACCGGCGGAAACATCCGAGGCCATCGACAGCACCCAGGCCGGGCGCGTCTCGAGGTTCTCGGTCCGCTCGAGCTTGAGCGTGCCGCCCGACAGCGCGTAGGTGATCTGCTTGACGTCGGAGTAGGACAGGTCGGTGCCGAACAGCGAGCTGTCCTTCATGCCGCCGGTGATCCGCCGCACTTTCTGCAGCGCCGGGATGTAGACGTACATCTCCTCGTCCTTGCCCGGCTCGCTGGATTCCCGCACCAGGTAGGCCGCGTCGCGCATGTCCGCCGGCGCCACGATGCGCATCATCGCGTTGATCTTTCCTTTTTCCAGGCGCGCGTGGAGCTTGCCCACCAGCGTGCGCGTGCCACCCGTCTTGTCGGTCGTGGCCAGCTCGAATTCGCGAACCTGCAAGGCCTCGGGAATGTTGGCCTTCATGCAGGCCGTGATGGACTCGACCGTGTCGGCCGCCCGTACCGGAAGCACGCCGAGCAACACCAGACAAAGTGTGACGAGTACCCGCATACGATCGATCCCTTGGTGCCTTCCCTTCCCTCGCCCAGAGCTTACCGGCTGCGGGGCGGCTTGCGGGTTGGAGAGGGGCCGCGCGCAGTCCGCCCGCGGCGGCCGGCGAATGGAAGGCGGCTGACCTGCAGGGCGTCCGTTCCCGTTGGCGCGCCCCTCCTGGACGGCGTACCCGCGCGAATGGCGGGGGCGTCTGTCCCCTGGGCCCCGACGACGACGGAGCGGCGCCGCCTTGGTAAGCGGAGCGGCCAACGCTTACATTTCCGGCATGGCCCCCAAACCCACCACCGGCGCCGCGCGCCGCGCGACGTCCGCCAAGAAGACGGCGTCCCATACCGGCGATGAACTCGAGTTCACGATCGACGAACTCGCGCGCGAGGCCAGCACGACCGTGCGCAACGTGCGCGCCTACCAGGACCGGGGCCTGCTGCCACCGCCGCTCAAGCGCGGACGCACCGGCTGGTATTCGCGGGATCACCTCGCACGCCTGCGCCTGATCAACAGCCTGCTGGCGCGCGGCTACACGCTGGGCAACATCGCCGAACTCATCGACGCGCTGGAGCGCGGCCACGACCTGCACCAGATCGTCGGCCTGGAGCGGGCCATCGCCAGCCCCTGGTCGGCCGAGCAGCCGCGTCACTTCTCGTTGCCCGAACTGCTGAAGATGTTCGGCATCGTGTTCAATCCACGCACGCTGGCCAAGGTCATCGAGCTGGGACTGCTCGAGCCGGACGGCCTGCGCTACCGGGCGCCGAGCCCGAAGATGCTGATCGCCGGCGCCGAACTGGCCAAGGCCGGCATGCCGCTGGAGGACCTGCTCAAGGTCATCGAGGGCCTGCGCGCCAACGTCCAGCGCGTGGCCGACCAGATGGTGCAGCTGATTGCCCGCCTGCTCGATCACTACGGCGAAGGGCAGCTTCCGCCGCCGGAGGACGTGCCCAAACTGGCCGAAACGATCTGGAGGCTGCGCCCGCTGGCCATGATGGCCGTCGAGGCCGAGGTATCGCGAGCGCTGGAAAAATCCGCCAACAAGTTCCTCGGCGAGCGCGTAGCCGACATCCTGGAACAGATGCAGCGCTAGCCTCCCGTAGCCCGGGCCGAGCCCGGGGTTGCGCTCGGTATGCGAGGGCTCCCCGGGCTTCGCCCGGGCTACGGGCGCGCGCGAACCCGACGCGCGTGCGCAACCGCTCCGATCCGCTCGTAGCCCTGCGCGACGGCTTCGAGGGCGCGCGTCCGTTCGGCGCCATCACGGATACGCAGGGCCGCACATTCGTCCAGCCGCGGCTCCACGCCGCGCGCGGACATGGCCTGCATGAGTTCGTAGGCGCGGGCGAAACCCGCCTGCGCGGCCGCATCGTCGAGCGCTTCGGCCGGAAGCGCGAGCTGTGCTATCCGGGCGCGCAGCTCCCACAGCTTGGCGCCGGACGCCTGCGCGTTCTCCACCGCCGCCTGCGCTTCCTGCCGGGCCTCGTCGATGTGCCCTGCGCCGAGCAGGGCTTCGGCCAGCACGGCGCGGTGATGCGCCCGAAACTGGAAGGCGCCGGCGCCGCGACTGGTCAGCGGCAGCGATTCGCGAAGCGTGCGGATGGCTTCCTCGTGCCGACCGAGCAAGGTCAGCGCCTGCCCGCGGCCGCGCAGGGCGAGCGCGCGAAAATACTCGGTGCCGACCGCGTCGGCCTGCTCCACCGCGCGATCCGCTTCGTCGAGCACGCCTTCGAGATTTCCCGAGAACCAGGCCATCTCGACGCGCAGCCCGTGCATCCAGCTGGCGATGCGCCCATCGCGCTCGGCCAAGCGCAAGGCGGCGTCCAGGTCGTCGCGACCGCGCTGCAACTCGCCGCCCCAGGCGAACTGGATCGAGACGAATCCACGCGAGAGCGTGTTCTCCAACTCCACGGGGCCGGTCAGCCACGCGTCACCGCTGGCCCAGTTGGCGAGTTCGATGCCTTCGCGCAGGCGCCCGATCGATCCGAACGACAGCAGGATCGGCAACCGGAAACGGGCCGCGACCGCGGCGCGCTGGGAATCCGGACACAGGCGCACGCCCTCCTCCACCAGTTGCGCGGCCAGCTCTGCGCGACCGCGCTGCAGCTGCTCGGCGCCGTACGAGATCGACAGCTCCGCCGCACACAGCGGATCACCGCATTCTTCGGCGAGCACGCGCGCCTCGGCATAGGCGCGGTTGACCGAATCCTCGTCGAGCAAGGTGAACTGCGCCTGGCGGATCAGGCCGGCGCGCGCGGCGATGCGCAGCCGCCGCACGTCGGGCGAGAACGGCGCGCGATCCAGATGCTCCAGCGCCTGCCGGTATTGTTCGGCGGTGAGGCGCGTGTCGCGCGCGGCGAACCAGCGCGCGGCATGCAGGTTCCACTGCCCGGCGCGTGCCCAGTCGCCGGCCAGCGCCCAATGCTCGGCAATGCTGCGCGCGCTGCCCTGCACCGGGTTGTTTCCGCAACGGATCTCGAGAGCTTCAGCCAGGCGGGCGTGCATGCGCGCGCGATGCGTTTCCAGCTGCATGCCGTAGGCGACCTCGCGGAGCAGCGGCTGCGCGAAGCAGCGTACGTTGCCGGCCGAGGACTGCAGGAAGCCGGCGCGCTCCAGCGCATCGAGCGCACCCGCAGCATCGTCTCCGCCGTCGTTGACGACCGCGAGCAGGGCGGCGTCGAAGTCGGCGCCGACGACCGACGCCGCCTGCAGCCAGGCCTTGTGCGATTCCGGCAGGCGATCGATGCGTGCGGCAATCAGCGCATGGACCGAATCCGGAATCGGCAGCTGATCGACCGTCTTCACCAGCCGATACGCGCCCGGCGATCCGGCCAGCTGCCCGGTCTCGGCCAGCGCGGTCACCGCCTCTTCGACGAAGAACGGGTTGCCGCCGCTGCGCTCCGCGATGCGGGCGACCAGCGGTCCGACCGAGGCGTCCACACCGAGGGATGCGGCCGCGAGCCGCTTCAGCGCCCCGCCGTCGAGCGGTCCGAGAATAAGCGTCTCGCCGATGTCGAACAGCTTTCCGGGCACGGCGTCGGCGCGCCAGCTGAGCAGCAGCAGCGTTGGCGTTCCGACCACCGCTTCCGCGAGCTGGCGCACGAAATCCAGCGTGGTGTCGTCCAGATGCTGCACGTCCTCGAACAGCAGGATCTGCGGCTCGACGGCTTTAGGCAGGTAGTGCGCGAGCAGGCTCATCATCGAATCGCGCAGGCTCGCGGCGAGCGTTTCGTTGAGCTCGCCCGGTTTGCCCACTCCCGCGAATTCCATCGCGAACGCCAGTGCGCCCGGACGGTTGCGCACCGAGTCGGGAAAGTCGGACTCGATGCAGCGGCGAACATTCTCGGGATCCGCGCCCACCTCGCAGCCGATGCGCGACAGGTACAGCGCGCGCGGCGCCGCCATCGGCTGGTGCCGCGCATACGGCGAGGCGGCGGCGCGATGCACGCGCACGCCGCGCTTCTCGGCCGACGCCAGGAATTCGTGGCACAGGCGCGACTTGCCGATGCCGGCGGCGCCCGTGAGCGCCGCCACGCGGCCGTGACCGCCCGCGGCCTCGGCCATGCAGGCCTGCAGGCGCGCCAGCTCCGCCTCGCGACCGAAGAACGGCGCGACACCATCGGCCAGGCGCCGTGCCAGGCGCGAGCCATGTTCACCGCGCCCTTCGAGCGCAAACACTTCGACGGCCTGCTCGACGCCGCTCACGCGCGTGGCGCCCAGACTGCGCAGCGCGAACGCGCCTTCGACCTGGATCGCGCTCGCACGCGACAGGTAGACCTGCCCGGGCTCGCAGATCTGCTCCATGCGCGCGGCCAGATTCACCGTGGCGCCCTGCGCGGTGTAGTCCATGCGCAGGTCGTCACCGATGCGGCCCACGACCACCTCGCCGGTGTTCAGGCCGACGCGCAGCGTGAGATTCAGACCCCGCTCGAGCCTCAACTCGTCGGCGAATCCGCGCACGGCCGCCTGCATCTCCAGCGCCGCGTGACAGGCGCGCTGCGCGTGGTCCTCGTGCGCGATCGGCGCACCGAACAAGGCCATCACGCCGTCGCCGGTGTACTGGTTGATCGTGCCCTCGTAGCGGTGCACGGCGTGCGCGAGCAATCCGAAGAAGCGGTCGAGGATCGCGTGCCAGGCTTCGACACCGGCCTGCTCGGCCAGGCGCGTGGAGCCCTTGATGTCGGCGAACAGCACCGTGACGCGCTTGCGCTCACCGATCATCGCCGAGCGGTCCTTGAGCACGCGGTCGACGAGATGGCGCGGCGTGTAGCCGGCCCGCGCAGCGCTCGGCGTGGGGGAGTCGCCCACGCGTGTTCCGCACTGGTTGCAGAAGCGCGCTTCGTCCGGATTGTCGGCAGCGCAGCTGGGACAGGCGATCATGGCGACATCTTAGGGGAGGAGCACGGGACATGATCCTGATCGTCGGCGCCGGCGCAGTCGGCACCATCCTGGCGACGCACCTGGCCGCCGCCGGCCGCGACGTTCGCCTGTACGCACGTCCCAAGGACGTGGCGCGCTTCGACGCGATCGCGCAGATACGAACCGATTTTCCGGACGCACGACCGCCGCTCGCGGCGGTGCGCCCCGCGCTGGTGACGACACTCGACCTGCACGATGTGCAGGCCCTCGTGATCGGCGTGAAGTTTCCGGACCTCGGAGCGCTCGTCGATCAGTTGCCCGATCCGATTCCGCCCACCTGCACGTTGGTGTCCACCCTCAACGGCTATGCACCGCTGCGATTGCTGCGCGAGCGCCGACCCGGCGCACGCGTGGTGCCGATGAGCGTGATGATGAACGGCCAGCTTCTCGGTCCCCTGCACGCGCGCCTCGCGACGCGTGCCGAGATCGTGCTCGGAGATGCGGACGCCGCGCTGCTCGCCGAATTCAACGGCACCGGCATGATCGTGAAGGCCGCTCCGGGCGACGCAGCCGTCTGGGGAAAACTGTTGATCAACCTCGCGAACGCGATCTGCGCGCTCACGCGAACGACGTTCAAGGATCTGTTCCTGGATCCCGATCTGCGTCGCGTCTACGTCGCCGTGCTCGACGAGGCGACCGGTGCGTTAGACGCCTCGCGCCTGCCGTGGAAGCTGCCGCTCGTGCTGCCCTACGGCGCGTATCGCTGGGCGCTGCTGCATGGCGGACCGCTGCCCTGGTGGTTCGCCAAGTACCGCAACGGCGTGCGCGAGGGCGCGTATCCGTCGATGGTCTCCGACATCGAGGCGGGCAAGGCCACGGAAGTCGAGCAGCTCAACGGCGAGGTCGTGCGGCTCGGGCGGGAAAGCGGGTTTCCGACACCCGTGAATGCGCGGCTGGTGGAGATGATCGGTGCCGTTCGTACGACAGGGCGCATGTCGCCGGCCCAACTGCGCGCCGCCGTGAGCCGATGAGCTTCCAACCGTAGCCCGGGCGCAGCCCGGGACCGCCGCTCGAATATCGAGGGACCTTCCCGGACTGCGTCCGGGCTACTTCGCTGTCTTGGGCCCGAACAGAAACCAGATCACGAATCCCAGGACGGGCAGCAACAGGATCAGCACGATCCACAGCGCCTTCTTCAGCGGCTCGGATCGGCTTCCGACGATGCTGATGATCGCGTAGATGTCCGCGATCAGGATGAGGATGCCCCAAATGGAAAGCTTGCTGAAATTCATGCGCTGAATCCTGGTCGGTCCGACCAAATCGTAGCGCAGCCCAGGTCCCTCGTTGCGAGATATCCGGTCTGCGTTACAGCGTCTTTGCACGATGCACGGAGAGCCGGCGAATCGACGGTGACGGCCTGGACATTCGGCATGCGCGACCGACGCGGCCTCCTGCGCCGCGCGTCCCACTGGAGCAAAATGCGGACATGAGCAATCCCCTGCTGAACCTCGACTGGGTCGATCACTTCTCGAAGCTGCCGGACGCGTACTTTTCGCGCGTCTCACCCGAGCGGCTGTCCGCGCCCCGCATGGTGCATTTCAATGCGCAGCTCGCAGCTCGGATCGGCCTGCCGGATTCCGCGGCGAGCGACCCCGACCTGCTGGCGATGATGTCCGGCAACGCGACGCGCCCGGACGCGACGCCCATCGCCACCGTCTACGCGGGGCACCAGTTCGGCAGCTTCGTGCCCCAGCTCGGCGATGGTCGCGCGATGTTGCTCGGCGAAGTGCGAAATGCCGGCGGCGAACTGTTCGAGATCCAGCTCAAGGGCGCAGGCCACACGCCGTACTCGCGCTTCGCGGATGGCCGTGCGGTGCTGCGTTCGAGCATCCGCGAATACCTGTGCTCGGAGGCGATGCACGCGCTGGGCATTCCGACCACGCGCGCGCTCTGCCTGACCGCCTCGCCCGATCCGGTACGACGTGAACAGATCGAGGGGGCGGCCATCGTCTGTCGCACCGCACCGAGTTTCGTGCGCTTCGGACACTTCGAGTTCTTCTATTACCAGCAGCGCAACGAGATGCTCGCGCCGCTGGCCGATCACCTGATCCGCGATCACTTCCCGCAGTTCGCGGATTTTCCGAACAAGTACGCCGCCTGGCTCACCGAGGTCGTCGAGCGCATTGCCCGCCTGATCGCGCAGTGGCAGAACGTGGGCTTCTGCCACGGCGTGATGAACACCGACAACATGTCGGCGCTGGGACTGACGATCGACTACGGTCCGTTCGGTTTCCTCGACGGCTTCGCCGCCGGACACATCTGCAACCACTCGGACGAGGCCGGGCGCTACGCCTACGAGCAGCAACCGCGCATCGGCTACTGGAACAGCTCGAAGCTGCTGCAGGCCACGTTGCCCTTGCTGCACGAGCAGCCCGAGCAGGCGGTCGAGATCGCGCAGGGAATTCTCGGACGGTATCCCGCGGCCTACGCCGACGCAGTGCTCGGCGGCTGGTGCGCGAAGCTGGGCTTTCAGGAGGTACGCGAGGGCGACCGCGATCTCGTCAACCTGTTCCTGAACATCCTGGACCGCGGCTCCAACGACTTCACACGCAGCTTCCGCGGCTTGGCCAAGGTGTCCACGACGAGCGATGCGGCGCCCGCGATTCGTGACGAGATCACCGACGTGGCTGCGTTCGATGCGTGGCTTGCGAGCTATCGCGCACGCCTGCAATCCGAGAGCAGCGATGACGGTGCACGCGCCGTGCGGATGAACCGCGTGAACCCGAAGTACGTGCTGCGCAACCACCTGCTGCAGGCCGCCATCGAGCAGTCCGAGCACGGCATCGACACGGAGGTCGATCGCCTGTTCCAGTTGCTGTCGAAGCCCTTCGATGAACAGCCCGAGTTCGAGTCCTATGCCGCGCAGCCGCCGGAATGGGCGCGCGAGATCAGCGTCAGCTGCTCGTCGTAGCCGGCGCGAGGCGGGGGTCGGTTCCCTCGATTCACCTCGCCACGAACAACCGTGGCGAGGCGCTCGGGACCAACTCCGGACGGGCGGTCGGGGCTGACGCCCCTCCTGCAAATATCTCGACCCTGTAGGAGGGGCGCCAGCCCCGACAGCACCTGCGCAAATTGTTCCTAAGGCGCCAGCACGCCACCCTTGACCACGCCGGTCGCCGGTGCGGGTGCACCGGGCGGGACCACGAACAGCTGTTCGAGCAGGAAGGGATCATCGAAGTGCGCGCGGCCGACGGTCGTCGTCGCCTGGTGCCCCCACTGGCGCATCGCGCCCGCGTTGCGCACGCCGCTGGACCAGATCCAGAACCGCTCGCTGCGCTCGGTGCCCGGCACGAATCCGGAGACATCGAACAGGCTGCGCGTACCCCCTGCCGGATCCGCGAGATTCAGCAGTTCGTCGTAGGGCCTGAGTTCGTACGAAGCCTGCTTGCTCGCCTTCGCTTCGTCGGCGGAAACCAGGCGAACGACAGCATGCGTTCCCGTTCTGAGCCGCACCGCGATCTCGCCGGCCGGCACCTCCTTCTGCGGGAACATAACGGACGGTGCGGCGTCCTCGCGCGGCTTCAGCACCGGCTGCACCGGGAATCCGAAATGATCGTCGCCGGTGACGCGGACGCTGTCGTGCATCAGCGGACGGCCCTGCTCGTCGAACGTCACGCGCCAGATCAATCCGTCCATCGTACCGGCCATGCCATCGCTCTTGTGCTGCGGCAGCCGCTCCGAGAACCAGACGAAGTAACTCATCTGCAGCAGGCTCCGGCCGCCGAAGCGCGTGAGTCCGGGCAGGAAGTACACGGTGGGCTTGCCCACATCCACGTCCGGTCCGTTGGCCGTGTGAACCGGCGCTCCCACGCGGTCGTAGTCCCCGACGGTTTCGATCCACATCTGGGGCGCGTGCGTGTAGGCGATGTGCACCACCTCGGACCACAGCAGGCCGATGCGACCGAGCAGGTCGCGCGGCTTGTTGCGCAGGTCGATGGTACCGGCTTCGTACTCGGCCTGCGGATTGGCGTGCGGCTTCCACAGGATCACGCCCGAAGGCGGCGCGGGATCTTCGAGCTTCGCGGCGAACGCGGCCTGCGTCGCCTCCCGTTCCTTGTCGATGGCGCGCTTCAGGAACGGCACCGCCAGCGGATACAGCCCGGCGACGCGCTGCCCGGTGGAGTAGTCGTCGGGCACGGCTGCCGCATTGACCAGCTTGTCGCGGAAGTCCGCGTCCTCGAGTTCCCAGCTGCGCAACCAGCCGCCGCAGGCGCGCATGTCGAGCAGCAGCGAGGCGGACTCCTCCTTGGTCATCTTCAGGTTGCGAAGTTCGACCTCGCGCGATTCGTCCTCGTTGGCGCGCAGGTAACCCACCCACTCCCAGAACGCGTCCATCGTCGGGATCTGCTGCGCGAACGACGCCGAGTAGCGGTCGCTGCGAAGGTAGGGGAAGCCGGGAATGCGGTGATAGCTCGCGTCACCCACGCCCGCGGAGTCGATGCGCGCATCGACCTGCTCGTACAGCTTGAGGCACTTGTCGCCGTCGGGCGTCTCGGGACGCGAACCCATGGACATCGTGGAACAGCCGGAGATTGCGACGGGCAACAACAAAGCCAGCGCCAGCCGTAGCAGCTGAAGGTTCATGTCCACGTTTCCTTACCGGGCGAGGCCGTGTGTACGCCCTTTCGAGGAAAACAGACTCAACGTAAGGGCGTCTATGCGGGTACGCGCCCTATTGCGACACCCGCTATGCAGCGAGCCCGGCAGCAAGCCGTATACCTGCGATCAATCCGCGAACGCTTCCGCGATCAGTTCGTACGAGCGCAATCGGGCTTCGTGGTTCCACACGTTGGTGACGATCATCAGCTCGTCGGCCTTGCTGCGCATCTGCAGGTCGGAGAGCTCCGCGCACACCTGCGCGGGCGTGCCGACGAAACTCGGGCCGCGCATGCGCCGCACCTGCAGGCGCTCCGACTCGCTCCACGGATACGCCTCCGCTTCCTCGGGGCTCGGC